>Ga0126383_10003245_pt1 | contig 10712 bp, 4 predicted proteins | sample PanSoiMetPlot_35_FD_96882 | JGI IMG/M metagenome (GOLD analysis project Ga0126383, IMG submission 96882) | Tropical forest soil microbial communities from Panama - MetaG Plot_35 | ecosystem: Environmental > Terrestrial > Soil > Tropical forest > Bulk soil | place: Panama | collected 2016-02-17
ATCCGAATGCCGGGCCTGAGCGGGCTGGAGGCGATGTCGCTGCTTCCCGCTGGTGGCCCTTACGTCATCTTCTGCACTGCTCACGCAACTCACGCCATCGAGGCGTTCGACGTCGGCGCAATCGATTACGTTCTCAAGCCGGTCGAGCCGGGTCGACTTCGAAAAGCACTGGAAAGGGCGAGCACGCAATCGGCGCGGCGCAGGTTCGAAGCCGAAGCACAGCGGCAGCGCGAGAGGGCGCTCGCGGCGCGCGGCATGGATCGCTTGGCGATCCCTACCCGACAGGGAATTGTTTTGGCGGATACTCGCGATATCACGCACGCCCTCCTCGATGGCGAGTTGGTCACTGTCTTCACCACCAAGGGCGATTACCTGACCGATTTCACCTTGCAGGAGCTGGAAAAGAAGCTTCCCGCCGAGCGGTTCGAGCGCGTGCATCGGCGCGCGCTGCTTAATCTTGATCACGTTCTTCGCCTCGAGCCGGTGGAAACGGGTGGCTACGTCGCGCGCCTGTCGCGCGGGCAAGCCGTGGACGTCTCGCGCCAAGCCGCCCGCTCCCTACGCCGCCGATTCGGCTTGCGCAAGCCAGCCGACGACGTGAAACGGTAGGCACGAGTTTGCCCCACTTCGCCGCTGCTCCAAGTTCAAACTTGACCCTTATGCACCACTGTTCCCTAAGAATTAGTTAGCAATTTTCCAAAATCCCTTGGTCCACAAGTGACAACCGAGCAAGGAAACCCAAAATCGCACGCACCGCAGCTTGTGGCTGCACTTGCAGCACGAGGTGCGGTGATTCAATCCGCTCAATCCGAACATCGGGATACTGCCGCTCCACAGACCGGACATTGCGCGAGCTTACCAACCGGTCTTTGGTCGCCTGCAGGTAGAGTAACGGACATTCCAGCTTTCCTGATGCGTATTCGTCGTTGAACTCACGCAAAACATCGAATCGCCCAGCCAATACGTGAGGACTGACTGCGGTGATCGCGCTGTAAAACAACGACAGGACATCGTCCGGCGCGTCGCCGATCAAGTAGCGCCGAACGAACCATTTCGGAGGCGGCCAGCGAAACACGATGCTCCCGATAATCCTCATTGCCGTGATCGCAAGATGGGGCAGCGGACGCTTGGTGAAAGATGCGCACAAAACCAAAGCTGTGGGCGCTCGCAGACGCGAAGCCCTCAGCGCAATGGGACCAGAAAAGGATTCGGCAATCAAAACGTATGGCTTGCTCTCGGGAAGAGATGAGAGCACGATGTCAACCAAGTCACCCGCCGAGCAGATTCTATTCGCTGGATATCGAATGACAGTCGGCACGACCTGTGCAGGTAGTGCCCGAAGCAAAGGCGCATAAAGCATCCCTGTACCGTCAAAGCCTGGCAACAGAACCCACTGCACGTCGATCTACCCAAAGGAAGGTTGGAACAAACACCACTAATGACCCGTAGCTCTGTTACGGGCGAGCAGCTGATCGGTAAATCACCCCTTGACAGCCACAAACTTCCGTTATCTGCGCTCCTTTTCCTTTCAGTGTCATGGTGGTTGCAGCGACGAGTTCTTTTCTACCTGTCGACTTAGTGCCAGCCTAGCTGTGGGCTTCTGCTGACTATGTCCTCCATGTCTATGTCTCAAAAGCAGCCAACGAAGCAGCAAAACCACCACAAATAACGCGCTCATTAGTAATAGCGCCCACAACGCATACAGCTGCGCAGTAACGCTCTGACATTCTGGAATTCTGGAAAATATGGAGAAGTCATCGTGACAAGTTGGAACGTAAAGCACGGAGTGCGCGAGGAAGAGCATACACAAGGGAAACAGACTAACCGTTGTGATGGAGGAAATGATCAGAAGTCTGCCTATTCTCTTCCGGTCCACCAGGAGATTCTTCAAGATCATGGCTCAATCTCCTGTGCAAATATCCTGCGAATAATCATGAGGCGGCGTTTCTGGCAGTAAGCTCATTCCACAAGCATCAATGACACCTGCGACGAACGTGTTGCAGTTGTTCCAAGTGCTCCATCTGCCGGTAGGTCGCCCCACTTGTAGATATGAGTTAACGCAAGCCTCGCTTACGCCTGTCACTAAGCTGCAAGACCCTGTCTCTCCCGAGTGATCGACGACCGCCGTGCTGATATACGGGCTGTCAGAGGAGTGCCTTCCATTCGGATTTCCCATGCCTGCCTGGGCCTGAGAGGTTTTCAGCCACTCATGCTCCCAACCCACAGCGCTAGCGAGGCGACCGAGAACCGGAATTTCGGCAGGCCGATGACACTTATAGACTTTGTCTGGCGGCGGCTTACTCGCTTCACCGCCTCCACTCGCTCGGCCGGCTTCGATCGGTGCTCCTCCTGGTGCTCCGACGGCATCGGCCGCACCAGGTTCCCATTCCCAACCTATTTCCAACGACCACCCATGTGAATGTATCCCTTCATGGCCCGGCATGTCGTCCGGATTATCGGGCCCCTCCCACCAATCGGCGACGACTCGAACCTTCATCGTTAATTCGAGTCCGAGCGGATCGCTTTTGTTGACAGGGTCGTTTGCGGCATAGGCATAGAGATTCAGTGTCTGGGGATGCTCCGGCTGCGTTGCCGCTGTAGCCAATGGGTCGACTTGCGTGAATCTCCCCTGCAATGCGTCATAGTGCCGGTTCACAGCATTGTCTAACCCCGTCACAGAGCTTCGGTCATAGCTCGTGAAGCGCTGGTTGGTCGAGCCGGTCGATTCTGCTGCGAAGGGGACTCCGAAGGGAAGCGTCGTCTGCTCGAAATAGTCTCCCGTCGCGGGATCGGTTACCAAGCGCGTCCCAAGCCTATCCGGGTGATGGTATTGCAGTCGCTCTTGGCTGCCGTTTCTCGTCTGGGTCCCCAAAAGTCGTGCACCCATGTATACATAATTCTTGTTCCATGCCGGGAAGGTGGGAAGCGCATCTGTCTCCACGTACTCGGCGATGACGGAATCCCCGTTCCAGACGTAATAGGTCCGTGAGTTGGATGTCTCTCCATACTGGGTCCGCAGTCTCTGCCGGCCAGCGCTATAGGTGTACAACTCCAGCGTGGACCCCGCGTCATCTTTGACGCGTATCAGGCGGCCCGCCTCGTCGTACTGGTAGCGTTGCCAATTGCCGTCTGCGCGAAGCGTCCGGACCTGATTCCCAGCGGCGTCGTAGGCAAAACCCGGGGTGGTGATTCGATTCGTCTGGGCATCAAAGCTCAACGAGGGGTGCCCATCCAATGGCACTGGACCTGACGTCGTGGCGGTGGCTTCGTTGGAGAAAGGTGACGGCCCGACCGAGTTATATGCCTGCACTCGATAAGTGTACGTCGTGCCCTGTTCGCACGTGTGATCGCTGTATGTAGAAGCGCCCCGTCCGGCAAGTCCAATCTGCTCGTACTCGCCCGCTGGTAAGCGTTTGCGCTCGACTCGAAAACCGTCCTCATCCGTGCTGTTGACCGTCCACTGCAGATCAATCGTGGTCGTCGAGTTGACCGTGAGACTCAGGTTCGTCGGAGGAAGCGGCCCGGGAGGCACCACGTGGATCGGCACGTTCGGCGTCTGGTCCCCAAACCACTCGACGTTCTCCTGAAGCATCTGCCACTGGAAGTTGTACGTCCCGTCCTCGTTCGGCGGCTGCACCAATCCGTGGAACACCGCCTCGCGCCCGCTGTACACCCAACCGAAGGTGAGGAGCCGGTTGCTACCCCACGTCGTATTGTTGGGAGGATTCTGCGAGCCGAGCTTGAACAGCTGCGGGTCCCAGTCGGTATCGCCGGCGTTGCGCATAGTGATGGACACGTCGTAGAGCCTGCCTTCTACCATGAAGGAGGGGACGGATTGCGAGACAAATTCCGCTCCGTTTCCGTACGGCGAAACCGTTGAGCCTGTTGACGGCGCTATACCGTTCGGCTCGCCTATGCCTGCAAAGCCCTCCTGCGCGCCTCCGGTCGTGTATCCCGAGGCGGCGACGCTCGTCCGATTGCCATAGCGGTCGTAACCGTAGTCGATGTTCCAGAACGGCGCGCTGAATGCTCCCCCGCTCACCTCCGCCAGCCGGCCGAGAGCGTCATAGAGATAATTCTTATCCCGATTGTGATTGAGGTTGTTGCTCAGGGTCGTCAATTGGCCGGTGCGACCGCCGGTTGTGCCGGCCCGCACGTAGTCGTACGAAAGATCCATCAGCGAAGCGCCGCCGCGCGTGACTTTCTGATTGCTCAAAAAGCTCGTCGCTGCATCAAAGGCATATTGCTCGGTAATTTGGTTCGCGCCCGACGTACCTATTTTCATCGAGGTGACTTGGCTCGCCGAATTGTAAACAAATTGAGACGCGTAGCTGACTCCATCTACGATGAGCGCGGTGAGCCGACTGGCCGCGTCGTAGTTGTAGTGCGCATGCCTTCTTGATTCGCTCTGAAATCCGTACTGAGTGGGATATGTCACGTCGGTCATTCGACTTACCGTGTCGAAGAGATACTCGGTGACCTGTGGATAGCCCTCGCGACCACTCGGTTTGACGGTTTTGGAATTAAGCCTTCCCTCGCCGTCATATCCGTATTCCTCGATGGAAACGCCGCTGGCGGTGACTCTAAGAAGCCGCGTTACATCTCCAGTTTGCACATATTCGTAGTCAACCATGGGTGCCCGCTCGACGGGATTTGCCGTATCGCCAAAGCCGGAGGAGTCGTATCTGACTTCCTGCAGGCGGTTCAGCGGATCGCTGCGATAGTCATAGATGGTTTTCACGCCGCGGGCGTCCACGTGCTCGATCAAATTGGAGCGCTCGTCGTAGCTGAATGTATCGCTCCACACGCCGCCGGCGCCAACATAAGCGCCGGCGTCGTTCAAGGTCGCGCTGCGCTCGGCGAGCTTTTGCCGCGTCAAACGACCGAGCGAGTCGTAGCCGAAGGCTCGCCTCTGCGCTCCCTGCCGCGCTTCCACCAGCTTGTCCAATGCATTGTACAAGTAGCTGGTCTCCAGGCTTCCCGCTGCGAAGACGGCGCCACTGCCGGACGGATTGGGTTCGACCACCTCCACGAGCCGTCCCAGGGCATCAGTCCGCGTCCACTTTTCGCGCCCCCAGGCATCTTGGGAGCGAACCGTTGGCCCGGGCGCAGAGGACGCGGAAGAGGGTCGCTGCTGCTCGTTGAAGTACTGACGGACAGTGCTGCCCTCGGGCAGCCGGGTCTGCTCGAGACGCCCGGAGTCGTCGTACAAGTTTTGAATCCACTGCGCCGCTTCGCCATTTTGATACGGTCGGCTCTGCGCCGATAGCCGGCCCATCTCGTTGTACTGGTAATCGACGAGGTTCCAGGCGCTGCCATCGAACACCTCCTGCCGCCGAGGCAGCTTTCGACCGTTGAGCCGCGCAACGGTTTGTAGCACAATCGCGCCGCTGGCAGTCCTACGCGTCTCGATCACCGACAAGTCGGCATCGTCGTATGAATAAGAAGCCGTCGCATTCGTTGAAAGTGTCGTGGTTTCGGGCCGCAAATTCTCCGGTGCGTAGCCGAAGTCGGTACGCCGCCCATTGGCATCTGTGGCCGAAAGCTGCAGGCCGGTGTTGAAGTCATAAGTGGCGGTGGTGGTGACGCGGGAGGCGGGAATGTCGTCCGCGGCTCCGCGCGTGACTCCGGTCGGATACGCATACTGCGTTCCGCTGGTGTACTCGAAGCTCGTAAGCTCGCAGCAGGAAGTCGACTGCGAAATGACATTACCCGTTTCGTCGAAGTGACGAGTCTGGGGGATGGGACCGTGCACGCCGGCAGCATCGGTGTATGAAATGCTCTTGGTCAGGTTGCCCCGGTATGGGTTCGCAGGCGTGGTGTGACGCACAACTCCCGGCGTCGCGGTGACGGTGAAATCGTCGTAGCTGTAGTCTGTTCGCGAGACGAGCGCATCTGTTTCGTCGTGGACCTCCACCCGCTTCCGGAGATTGAAGATGTGATTGTTTTGATATACAGGATTTGTTTCATAAATGAAGTGCGTTCTGCGAAGGACGGTGGTCCGGTCGTAGTCGTACTCAAACACGTCGTCCGGCGCATCGAACCGAAAATAGTGATAGGCAGTCTGGGTGGTCTGCCCACGCTCGTCCATCACGCCTACCCCAGCGATGCGGGGGGAGCCATTTTCTCCCATCTCCCAAGAAGTCGACCGCAGGCGTATCAGGCGGCCGTTGCGGTCCAGATTCTCCTGTTCGTAGATCAGACCATCGTTGAATTCCCCGGGTGAGTTGAACAGGCTTTGGATTTCCCGGGTTCCGTTGGGATACGTAATGTAGATGCTTCGCGGAGTTTCGTCGAAGTGGACGACGTACTGGGTCACAGCCGAGTCATCGATATACGCCCAATTCTCAGTCAATGTATGATACGTGGGGGCGTCCTTGAGATCCGGCGCTGGACGTGGCGGATAGTCATAAATCTGCCGATGGGTCATCGTCCCTGGTCGTATCGTGCCCATCTGGTCGAAAAATTGGCCCGGATCGAAATGCATGTCGCGTTGCTCGACAACTTTGCTCAGCATTCCGTAGGACGAGAATGAATCGGGATCTCCGAACCAGTACCCGTTCGAGGTACCGGGGAAGAAAATGCTGTCGATCAGCCAGGGTACCTCGGTACGGCGCGAGGATGCAGTCAAACCCGCGTCGAAGGCATAGCTAAGTGGAACCTGTCCATAGTGCAGTCTCATCAGCGTACGCTGACCGCCTCCAAGACCCGGCGCGGTAATGGCAGTCAATAGAGGCGTTCCCTCGGGGTAGTCGTAGTAGAAAGTGATGATTCGGCCAAGCGTATCCTCGATATATCGAATCTTTGGCGGTCCGTTTTCGGAGTAGTAAATCAGCAGGCTGTTCCCATTCGCATCGGTGACTGAGGTTGGATAAATACCGCCCGGGCCAACCGCGTCGTAGGCGACCTCGGTCCCGTTTTGGTATTGCACTTTGCCGCTCCTGAGCTGACTTCCGCTGAATTGGACCTTGCAGTCGATGAACGAACCGTCGTTGCTGTGTCCTTCGAAGCCGTCACCGCTCGCGGCGAGAGCGAACCCGTGTCGCGTCCCGTCTCCATCGATGAGCACAACCTTATCGGGCGCGGTGAGAAGGAGCTTGCCGAAACCGAGCGACCAGCCGGGAGCAGGGAAGTCCGCGTCGACGTCGTAGGTGATCTTGTGGTTGACCGAATCCAGGCTCCAGAGCCTCGAATTGTACGTAAGCTTGAGCGAAACTCCCAAGCCTCGACCGGGGAGTTGCAACACCGGCAGGTCTAGTCTGAAGTTTCCTTGGCCGGGCCCCTCGTAGTGAGGCTTGCGCGGCACGCCCGGCGGTGGAGAAGTTGCTTCATCCGTGAGCGGTTGTCTTCCGCGACGATTCGTCACCGTCGTCGGCGCCTGCGGGCTCATCAATCGCCAAGCCGGATCGAAAATGTCTGGCGGTTCGATGCCGAGAGAACCTGGAGCGAAGCCATCCGCGTCCGCAATAACAACCGTGGCGCTCGCCTGAAGCTGGGGCGTCTCCGCTATCACTCGGAAGGTACCCGGAAAATCGGAGGTGAACCGGCCGTCGGCCCCCATGGGAATGTCCAGCAGACTAATCACATCCTCGGCGCGCCAACTCACTGGAACACCGCCGATCGGCGAGTCGTCATCGCCGCGCGGAATGGCCAGTAAACTTACGTTCTGGCCGGGCTGTGCAACCGTCTCCGCTGGAAAGACTTCCAGCCGTCGAACTCGCTCGTTGCGCGCAGCTTGTGGCTCCTGCTCAGCGCTCGCCCTTTGCCCGAGCTGCGCCAGAATCCCCTGACTTGCCAGCCCGAAACGAACGTTCCAGGCTACGCTTGCGATTGTTGCCGAGAAATTGATCGGCGGCAGTGGTGTTTGAAAAGCAACTAGGTTTGCCGAGAGGGACAAATACAACACCCGCCGCAGTAGTCTTACCGTGAAGCGTCGAATACTTGGCTGGTAGCGCATTGAATCACCGTGACACGCGTTGGACGCCGTGAGTTATCGATGGCCGTGTGCCGCCATCAGGGAGCCGGGTTATTTGGGGAGGAACTTGAAGCAGCAGATGCCGCCGCGTCCGGAGACTGGGCGCCGGAACATGGTTCACAATGCGGCCACTCCCCGCACGACATGTACCAGGCGCAGGTTTCAGTCGGATCGCAGGTGCCGAAGTCGTGACAGTCGCATACGTGACAGGAACTCGGGTATTGACCGCATTGACCTCCGAGATCGGCGCACGTGCATGGATGGCATGAGCCTGGGCTTCCACACTCGAGACAACCGCACGTGCCACCGCTGCAAATATCTCCGGAGCAACTGCTGCAAGCCTGACCGCCCGTGCCGCAAGCCGTCAGCTCCGTTCCGCTTCGGCAGATGTTGTTCCCATCGCAGCATCCATTGGGGCAAGAGCTGGCATCGCAACGACAGCTGCCGCCTACGCAGTGCTGCCCGACCGAACAGGCCGAGGCACTTCCGCAGCGGCACTGCCCGTTGGCGCAGTTGTCGGCCGAAGCTGGGCTGCAACTGGTGCAAGATCCGCCCGCCGTACCACATGCGCTAAACTCGTTGATTCGGCAGATATCGCCGTCGCAACATCCGCTCTGGCACGAGTGGCCGTGACCGCACTTGCACGCCCCACCCTCGCAGTACTGGCCCTGCGAACACGCAGCTCCGAGGCCGCAGCGGCACTGCCCGTTGGAGCAGTTGTCCGCTCGTTGACCGTCGCAGGCCACACAGGCGGCCCCTGACGAGCCGCAAGTGCTGAACGAGCTGACCGTGCAAGTAGCGCCGTTGCAGCAGCCGGTTGGACACGAAGCCGAATCGCAGCGACAGAGTCCTCCAACGCAGTGCTGCCCGGCGCCACACGGAGCTTGCGTTCCACAGCGGCATTGGCCCGTTGCGCAGTTGTCTGCTTTGTCGAGGTCGCACGCTATACAGGCGGAGCCGAGTGTTCCGCATGAGGAGACCGAGCTGTCGCGGCAAACGCTTCCCTCACAGCACCCGGCGCTGCAATTGCTGGCATCGCACCCATTCGCCGATTGAGCTACGAAAATGTCGAACCCGTTCGGGCTCAACAAGGGCTGCCCACCGAAGTCGATCGCTCCAGCGAAGTACCCGGTGATCACCACGTTCCCCGTAGCGGGATGGACGGCCACGCCCTGTCCGCTCTGATCTTGCGGATCACCGTACGACGCGCTCCCAAACGGCATGCCGCTGCTGCTGAATTTGGCCAGGAATGCGTCGGCCCCGCCGCGGTACTGGAGAGTAGAATCGCCGAAATCGATTGGGCCGTAAGTAAATCCAGTCAGAAAAATTGTATCTTGAGGACCCAGCGCAACCGATGTGCCGGATTGATTGTTATTAGTGCCGAACCTCTTCGACCAGAGGCAAGCTCCCGTCGAGTTGAACTTTGCAAGGAAAATATCAAACGCGCCGGTGCTGGAGAGAACGGGGCAGCCAGCAGCGCGCAGATTGAGAATTCCGTTGAAGTCGCCCGCAACGACGAACTCGCCGGAGCTTGCGACCTTCAGGCTGTTCGGTCGATGTTCTCCATTGTCGCCATAGGCATTGCTCCACTGGTGCGCGCCCGAATCGTTGAATTTGGCGACGAACATGTACGGCCCGCCTTGCGTGGTCGGAAGAGAGCCACCTCCAAAATCCACTTGGCTGCCCTGGTACGAGCCTGTCAGTAGAACGCCATTCGAGGAATCGAGTCCCACGCTGGACGCAACCTGCGTAGACGGATCGCCGTATCGGTATGCCCACTGATACACGCCGCCGGCGCTGAATTTGGCGACGTAGATGTCCGAATCGCCCGCACTGATGAGCTGGTCGCCTCCGAAGTCCGGGATGGATCCGAAAAATTCACCTGCCATGATCACCGAGCCGTCAGGCCCGACTGCGACGCTTCGCCCGAATTGACTCGCCGCATCGCCGAATTTTTTTGCCCAGAGACAGCTCCCGTCGGCGCCTCCGAGTTTGGCGAGGAAGATGTCGTTCCCGCCCGCGCTCGCTCTCGAGCCACAAGCACCGAAGTCGATGCTTCCTCGAAAGTCTCCTGCCAGAAGAACGTCGTCATTGGGGTCGATCGCCACCGACCGTCCAAATTGGTTCGCGCCGGAGCGACCGAGCGTGACGCTCCATTGACAAACACCGCCAGGAGACAGCTTTGCTGCAAATGCGTCGCTGTTGCCGATGGCCAGTAGTGGGCCACAGCCGAAATCCGCCGTGCCGGAAAATTCCCCGGAGATGATGACGTTGCCGGCTGAATCCACCGCGACGCTGCGACCGTAGTGGTTCAGCGGCTGATCTGGGGGACCTCCGAATGCGTGGCTCCACATCGGCTCCCCGAGCAGGGCATTCTGTGCCGCCCCCAAGTCAATCGCCGGTTGCTCAGCGACGGGAAGAACGCGGCTGCAGCCGGCGACGACTGTAAGCAGCAACGAAATAGCTGGGAACTCACTGGCGCGCATTGGGGGCTCCGGTCGAGAGCCCTGCCACAAAGCAACGAATGTGCCGCTTAATGACTAAGAGGCGGGGCTTGGGTTTCGGTCCTTTAGGAGCACCAAATGGCTCCCGCCGTGCTTGTAGTCCGATGAGTTAGGCATGAAGCCAACTACATAAAGTCAGATCGATTCGTGTTTCATAACTCAGCGAGCCACGTCCGTCTGCGGGGGACGTCGTGCACCTGTTTGTCCCAGTGTCTCGGGACATGTCCCGGGAC
>Ga0126383_10003246_pt1 | contig 10710 bp, 8 predicted proteins | sample PanSoiMetPlot_35_FD_96882 | JGI IMG/M metagenome (GOLD analysis project Ga0126383, IMG submission 96882) | Tropical forest soil microbial communities from Panama - MetaG Plot_35 | ecosystem: Environmental > Terrestrial > Soil > Tropical forest > Bulk soil | place: Panama | collected 2016-02-17
ATCCGTAAGTCGAATACCTGCCCCGGCTTGCTCGGGCAGTGCAACAGGAGGCCGCGTGTGTGGCTCCGCGGGACGACGCACAAGCAACCATTCTCGATCGTGGCATCGAAGACGGGGAACCATACCGTCAGCATCTCCGTGTTGTCGACGAGCACCGTCGCGACGCCCTGGTCCTGGTGCCATTCGGTGGCGCTGAACATCGTGTTCTTGCCCTGAAACTTCTGGTTGAGCAGGTGCTCCGGTGGCTTGATGCGCACGTGCTGAATTGGGTTGGAGAGGATCTCGGGGCCGATCAACTGCTCGGCGACGTCGAGCAGTCGCGGGTGGGTGATCAGGTTGAAGACTGCCGGGCCCGTGTGCATCGGCGAGTCCTCGGTGATCGGGCCTGACAGAGTGATGTCGAACGGCCGGTAGCCGTCGGGCCCGGCATCGTTGAGGACGTGGCCGAATCGTTCCGAGAATGGCAAGTTGGCGTACGCCGAGTCGATCAGCCCGCGAGCGTGCCAGTCGGCCGCAATCTCGTCCAACTGTTGCTCGTATTCGTGAACGATCGGATCGAGGTCCGCTGCTGGGTCAAACACGTCCTCGATGACGAGGTAGCCTTCCCGCTCGAAGCGTTCACGATCGACCCGAATCGCCGATGCCACTGCCACGCCGTAACCCTTCTCGTTGCCCATGCTCGCTTTTGCTTTGTTCATTATGTCGGTCGGGGCCTCGCGGCGGCGATGGCGTAGGCTTCGGCCAGCAGCGGCTTGGCGGTCTCAAACGTTGCCGGGCTGGGATTGAGCACACAAACCCACGATTGGCGCGCGTACACCGGATGTGGCATCAGTGTGTCCAGGGCAGCGTAGTCGTAGTCACCGTCGAGATTGAAGAGAGTGCGGATAGTGTCTCGCCCCACGCCGATGTTGAGTCGAAACACACCCGAGCGGTTTAGCTGTGACGTGTTGTCGAAGTCGCCGTAATCTTTGGCCACGATCGTGGCGAATGGCATCCGCCGCGTTGGATCGATGTTGCGCTCTGGATCGTAGAAAAAGAAGGTGTCGCCTGCGCCCGGGCCATCGGTCGGCCTCTGCACCTCGACCCCGGCGAATGCCTCTTCGATGTACTTGATGATGGCCTCCTGGTCCACAAGCTAAGAGGCTACGGGGCGGCCGCCAGCTCCCGCAACGCGGCCAATCTCGTGGGTGACCACGATTCGAACCGCCCGTCGGCGAGGCGCACACCCGAACGCCAACAGTCAGACCGACGGCGGTAACCGCGGCCGGTCCTTAACGCGTTGCGTGCGCCAGGGACGGGTCGAGCAAATCGCGCAGGCCGTCGCCAACCATATTCAGACCCCAGACCAGTGCCAGTACGGCTAGCCCGGGAACTGCTGCAACGTGGGGGGCTGTCATCATGAATTGCCGTCCGTCCGCGAGCATCGTGCCCCAGTCCGCCGTGGGCGGCTGGGCGCCCAGGCCGATGAAGCTCAGGCCAGCGGTTTCGACAATCAGCGCGCCGATGTTGAGCGTGACGAACACCAGCAGCGGTGGCGCCACGCTGGGCAACACCTCTCTTAAAAGGATGCGCACGTCACGCGCTCCGAGCGCACGGGCAGCCTCGATGAATGCCATCTGACGCACGACCAGCACCGCGGCGCGCACACCGCGCGCATAGAAAGAGATGTTGACTACGGCGATGGCAATCAAGGCGTTGAGCAAACCCGGCCCCAGCGCGGCAACCAGCGCGATCGCCAGAAGGACATAGGGAAAAGCCATCAGGACGTCGATGAGCCGCATCAGGATGTTGCCGACGAGGCCTCCGTAATAGCCCGCGACCAGGCCGATCGTGCCACCGCCGACAAATGCGACCGCGGACGCTACGAGTGCCACCGAGATAGAGACCCGCGCACCCCACAACAAGCGGCTAAGCAGATCGCGACCCAGCTGGTCGCTGCCCAACACGTAGCCGTTCACGCTCGGGCCAGACAGCCGACGCGCGGGCGCAGTGACATTGGGATCATGCAGCGGGAGAACGGGCACCAGCACCGCCAGGACCATGATGAGCAGCACGAGCGACACACCCACGCTCAGAAGCGGTCGGTCGAACAACGAGAGGCGGCGGCCGCTGACATGATTCGCGTGTCGGCCCACGGGTAGCTCGACGGCGAGCTCAGGCATGCCGTAGCCGCGGATCCAGGTAAAGGTACATGATGTCTGTACTCAGGTTGATCAGAACGTAGATCCCGGCTACGAGCAGCACGCCACCCTGGACGAGCGGATAGTCACGTTGCAGGATCGCGTTGACCAGCATCGCCCCGATCCCTGGCCAGGCAAACACCGTTTCGATGTACACCGTGCCCGCCAGCAGCCAGCCGGCCTCGAGGCCAAGGATGGTCACAGTACCAATGAGCGTGTTGCGCAACACGTGGCGCACGACGACGATCCGTGAAGGTAGACCTTTTGCCCGCGCCGTGCGGACGTACAACTGGCTGAGGACCTCGAGGACGTTGGCGCGCGTGAGTCGCGCGATGACGGCCAGGGGAACAACGGCCAGACTGACGGCTGGAAGCACCAGGTGAGCGAACACATCTGAGAAGTCGCCGCCACCGGTCGGCGAGAACATGCCTGTCGCCGGCAGCCAGCGAAGTACCAGCGAAAAGGTAATGATCAGGATCAGTCCAACCCAGAATGGCGGCAGACTGATACCCAGCAAGGCCACGCTCATCAGCACTCGATCGAGGAAACTGCTGGCGCGCAGCGCCGCGGTAACACCGAAGACGATACCTACGCTGAATGAGATAACCATCGCCGCCACGGCCAGAATGAGCGTGCCTCGGAATCGATCCAACACCTCGCCCAGCACCGGACGGTGGAGCTGGATCGACTCTCCGAAGTCACCGCGCACGATCCGGCCCAACCAGGTCAAGTACTGGACATGGATCGGTTGATCCAGCCCGTAGGCGACACGCAACGTGGCCACCTGCTCGTCAGTCGCCCGCGGCCCGAGCAGCACGCGCGCCGGATCCCCCGGCGTCAGCCGAGTGACAACGAAAACCAGCAGCGATACGCCCAGCAGCACCAGCACGACGAGCAGGAGCCGTTGGACGAGGTACCGCTGCACGTGCTCAGGCTATGCTCATGCGGCCGAAATTCGGTTCAAAAACGTCATGTAGAACGACGGATGCAGGTCCAGACCGCCTACGCGCGTCGAAATGGCAGCGTTCTGAATCTGGTTGTCGATGAAAATCCACGGCGCGTCAGCGGCGACAATCCGCTGGATCTGCTTGTAGATCGAACCGCGTTGCTCACGATCGTAGACCTTGAGCGCGGAGTCGAGCAGCTCGTCGACCTGCGCACTCTGGTAACAGCCGCCGTTGAAACCCTTGGGCGAGCAGGCCGGCCCCCACAGATTGTTGGGCAGCATGTGCGCCGGGTCTCCCGAGTCGAACATCCACGACAACTCGGCCATCGCCGCCTCGTCCCCCAGCCCGGCGCCGTACTTATTGAGGAAGGCACCCCATTCAAACGTCTGGATCTGGGTATTGATGCCGACGGCGTTCAGGTCGGCTTGAATGGCCGTGCCCATCGTCTTCGGCGACTGCATCCCCGAACCGGATTCGGTGACCCAGAACGTAACATTGATGGGTGTCAACACGCCGGACTGCTGAATGAGGGCTTTGGCTCGATCGGGGTCGTAGTTGTAACGCGCGACCTGGTCCGTATAGGCCCACGTGAGCGCGGGCGGAATCGGCCCTACGGAAGGCGTGCCAGTGCCCTTCAAAATGTCCTGCGTCAGCGCATCTTTATTGACCGCGTAGTTGGCCGCCTGGCGGAGGAGTGGATTGTCGAATGGCGGCTTTTTCGTGTTCAGGGTCACCCACCACACGTGTGGTCCAGGCTGCGACAGGAACACGGCGCCGGATGTGGTTTTCACCTGCTCGATGTTGTCAGGTGGGACATCGAAGATGACATCGACGCCTCCCGACAGGAACTCGGTAATGCGGGTCTGCTCGTCTGCGAGCGGCCGGAAGATCATCTGCTGCAGCGCGGGCGCGCCATCCCAGTAATCCGGATTGGCGGTCAGCGTGATGCGGACATTGTGATCCCAGGACACAAACTTGAACGGACCGGTGCCGACCGGATTCTGAGCGAAGTCCTTGCGCGATGCCATTACCGCTTGCGGGCTGACGATGCGTCCAGTGTTGAGTGTGAATGCATCGAGCAGCCCAGCGTCCTCGCGGCGTAGGCGGAATTGAACCGTCATTGGGTCGACGACGATGGTCTCCGCGATCGAGCCGTAGTAGCCAGGCGCGAATGGGAACGGGCCAGTATCGGCGTACGGATGGTTCGGATCGAGCAAGCGGTCGTACGTGAACTTGACCGCGTCGGCATTGAAGTCCGAGCCATCGTGGAACTTGACCCCCGAGCGGAGCCTGAACGTGTACAGCAAGCCATCGGCGGACCTGTCCCACGAGGTCGCCAGGCTTGGCTCGAGGTCGAACGAGTTCGGCTTGAAGCGAACCAGGGTGTCGTACAGCGCACCCAGTAGCTTCATCGAGTTTATGTCGGTCAACTGACCGGGATCGAGCGAAGTCGGCTCGGCCACCAGCCCGACGACCAGCACGCCCGGTGTCGCCACGCCAGCGGGCGCCGCGCGAGTGATGGGCGCCAACAGGGTCGGCGCGAGTGCCGAGAGAGCCATGCCGGCGCCAACTGTCCGAACAAATCCTCGTCGTGTGAGTCGCTGTCCACGCGTACCAGTAGTCGCCACGCTCGCACCACCTTTCGCCGACGCCGCTGCGATACGATCGCCGTCGGACTACGCCACACTAGAAACAGCCCGCTCGAGGTGTCAAGCGAAAGCGCGGCGCGGCACCACGGTTGAACTGATCGTCAGAGACGATGGACACTGCGCCTAAGCCGGCAATTGGGGTGCGTGGGCGGTGATGGGCCTAACCGCCGCTGCGTCGACGGGACGTGGCGCAGCGGGCGCTGCAGAATCAGATCCGCCATGGACCGGGTGCTGCGGCTTCATCAGTCCCGCGACGGTCCCCTTTACTGAGCCATGCTGCTGCTGAACCCGGAATCGAACCGCGTCACAAATGGCCGCGGCGCAGAGCTCGACCGGGCAGAGCGCCAGTGTGCTGGCCCGCGTCGACGACAACCGTGCCGTTGACGATGACGTAGTCAATACCCACTGGAAGCTGCTTGGGCTGGGCGCGTGTCGCCGGCGCGCCAACGCGCAGCGGGTCGAAGACGACTACATCGGCCTTGAAACCGTCGCGCAGCAACCCGCGGTTGGAAAGTCCGAGCCGCTGGGCTGGGAACGAGGTCATCTTCCGGATCGCCTGCGGCAGCGAGAGCTCGCCCTCGTCGCGGGCGAACTTCCCCAGTATCAGCGGAAAACAACCATATGTACGCGGGCTAGGAAACTCGCCGACCAGCACTGCATCACTGCCAACCATGGACAGCGGGTGCGCGATGAACTTCGGCAGGCTGCTCGCATCGCCGCTCAGAGCAGTGTACGACGTCTGCAGGTCTTCCTCCACCAGGAGGTCGCACAACGCATCGACCGGATGCTGGTCGCGCATCGCGGCGACCTCCGCAACCGAGCGGCCCTCATACACGTGGTTGTGCGGCTGCTTGAAATACGTCAGCCAGATGTCCTGCCAGCTCCCACCGCGCGGCTCGACTTCACTCCGCAAACGCGCACGCGCGTCAGGCGACCGCAGCGCATCGCACAACTGGTCCGGGCCACCGTCATGCACCCAGTCCGGAAACATGATCAACAGCCGCGTACTGCTATAGACGTAAGGATAAGAGTCGAACGTAACATCAAGCCCCTCGTCCCGCGCGGCCTCGACGAGCGACAGCATGTCAGTCGCGCTGCCGGTTGACGACAGGCGCTGGTAAAAGTGGGTAATGTGAGCCGGAATACCGGAGCGCCGCCCAATCTCGATCGCTTCGCGAAACGGATCGAGGAACCGATCGCCCAGTCGGTAGCGCACGTGTGTGTGATAGATGCCGCCGAGTCGCGCAGCTTCAGTCGATAGTCCCACCAGTTCAGCCGTGTCGGCGTAACTGCCCGGCGGGTAGTCCAAGCCGGTAGACAGTCCCCACGCGCCCTCCTCCATCGCTTCCCGCAGCAGCGCTCGCATATCGGCTTGTTCGGCAGCGTTGGCGGGCCGCTCATCCCAACCCACGGCTGCGATACGGAGCGGTGAATTGCCTAGCAGGTAGCAGATGTTGACGGCCACCTTTGTGTCGAACAGCGCCAGATACTGCTCGACCGTTGACCAGCGGCCGGATAGCGGCGGATCGCCGTCCAGGCCAGAGTTGAGCTTGATGAAGCGCTCCAGGTCGTCCTGGTTGCGGAACGGAGCGTACGAGTTGCCATCGACGCCGATCACTTCGGTGGTCACACCCTGGTGCACCTTCGGCTCGTGTCGGGGCTGGTCCAGGATGACGAGGCCGGAGTGGGCGTGAAAGTCAATGAAGCCGGGGCACACCACCCGGTTCGTTGCGTTGATCACTCGCTCCGCCTCCACGTTGGAGACATTGCCGCGCAAGACGGAGACGGTGTCGCCCGAAATACCCACAGCGGCCAGGAAGCTGACGTTGCCAGAGCCATCGATGACCTGCCCGCCGGTAATCAGCACGTCGAACACAGTGAGTCCTCCCTGAGTGCCGGCCTCGGGTCGCGCGGCGCCGCCGGTCACGTTCGAACACGCCCACCTCGGAGGTCGACATGGCGCCCATGGAAGCGGCCCGTGGCCACGCGGCGGCCATCACCACCATATACGCCAGTGAAGCTACCATCTCCGCATCGAACGATGCGCCTACGCATTGCCAACGGCTCGCTGGTAACCCCGCGAGGAACGTCGCGGGCGGATGTGGTATGTCGCGATGGTACGATCGAACGGGTCGGTGACACGGCAGACCTGCGGGTCGACCAGCAGATCGATGCGACCGGGCTGCTGGTCTTTCCCGGCTTTATCGACCCGCATGTGCATTCGCGCGATCCAGGGCTTACGCACAAGGAGGACTTCGCACATTCGACACGAGCCGCCGCGGCCGGTGGCGTGACCACGTTGCTGGAGATGCCCAACGCCATTCCGCCGGTTACGACCGCGGCCGTGTTCGAGGAACGCGCTGCGCAACATGGCCGCGTGGCGTTCGTCGACTTCGGCCTGTGGGGACTTGCCCTCGGCTCGGAGAACCTGGCCGACATTGCCGGGCTGTTCGACGCCGGCGCTGTGGCGGTAAAGCTGTTCTGGGGCTATGCGCTCGATCGGCGCACTCGGTCACTTGTCTACAACGTGGCAGCCGAGGCGCCCGAGAACGTTATCCAGGCGCCGGACAACGGCAGCGTCCTGGCGCTGTGCCGGGAAGTGGCAGGCGTTGGCGGTGTGCTCGGTGCTCACTGTGAGGACCGCGGCGTCATCGACGCTGCCGAACGCGCGGTCGGGCACCCTGTTGGCTCGTACGCCGAGTTTCTCCAGGCCCGACCCGCCACGGCAGAGGCGGTTTCGATCGCCATCGCCGCCGAACTAAGCGCCGCCACGAACTGTCGCATCCACGTCGTTCACACGTCCTCGGCGGTCGGCATACGAGCCGTGCGACGCGCGCAGGGCGAAGGCGTACGACTGACCGCCGAAACATGCCCCCACTACCTCGCGTTCACCCAGGCCGACGCGGGGCAAGTCGGCGGGTTGATGAAGGTGTACCCGCCAATTCGAACGCTCGATGATCAGGCCGCGCTGTGGGAAGCAGTGCGCGACGGAACGATCGTGTCACTCGGTTCAGACCATGCGCCGCACACACTGGCCGAAAAGTCGCAGGGCCTGGCAGCGGCGCCGGCCGGCCTGCTCGGCGTCGAGACGATTGTGCCAGTGCTCGTACACGAGATGCTCGGCGGCCGGCTCCCGCCGGAACGTCTGGCAGCTGTGCTCTCCGAGGGCACGGCACGGTTGTACGGCCTGTATCCACGTAAGGGCGCACTCACGCCTGGCTCTGATGCCGACTTCACGCTCGTTGACCCTGCCTCGACGACGATCGTCGACTCCGCTCGCTTGCACTCGCTCCACCCGCAGTCAGCTTGGCACGGCCGGCCCCTGCGCGGCTCGATCAGCATGACCATCTTGCGCGGCCACGTCATCGCCCGCTCAGGCGAAGTGGTAGGCGAGCCACGTGGACGCCTGGTCCGCGCCAAACACGAACGCAGCTCGTCCACCTCCCATCATCCGAGTGCGGCGATGCTGGCGTTCACCCGCGAGCTCGAGGAGGTCATCTCTCCCGATCTGATGCCCGCCACAGTGTTCGAGGCAACCACGCCAGCGCCCGATGCCTGACCTGTGCTTCCTCTCGGCAGCCAATCTGGCGCGGCACATTGCCGGCGGTGACGTTAGTTCGGTCGAAGCGACCCGCGCGTACCTGGAGCGCATCGAACAGCACGATCAACTGTTGCGCGCGTTCATTACCGTAGACGCGGACGGGGCACTCACAGCTGCCAGTGCCGCCGACAACCTGCCAGCGGCCGAGCGAACACAGCCGCTGCACGGGGTGCCTGTCGCCATCAAGGACAACATCGCTACTCGCGGGCTGCGCACGACCGGGGGCTCGCTGGTTCTTGCGGATTGGATCCCCGAACGAGATGCACGAGTGGTTCGACGGCTGAAACAGGCAGGCGCGGTCATCATTGGGAAGACCAACCTGCACGAGTTTGCGTACGGCGGGACGTGCACCAACACCGAGTATGGCGCCGTGCGCAACCCGTGGAACCCCGAGCACGTGCCAGGCGGCTCGAGCGGCGGCTCCGCAGTCGCAGTCGCCGCCGGCCTGTGCGCGGCCGCGCTCGGCACCGACACGGCTGGCTCGGTCCGGCTGCCGGGCAGCCAGTGCGGCGTCGTCGGACTCAAGCCGACATACGGTCGCATCAGCATTAAAGATGTGCTGCCGCTGGCATGGTCGCTCGATCATGTCGGGCCAATCACGCGCACCGTCGAGGACGCCGCGCTGCTGCTGGACGTGCTGGCCGAGACGCCAGTTTCACGTCGATCCGAGCTTCGGATCAGCAGGTTGCGATTGGGTGTGCCGCGCGGCTACTTTTTCGACGGCGTGCAGCCGGATGTGCTGGCGGCCGTAGAGCACGCGCTGGAGGTGCTGCGTGATCTGGGCGCGACACTGGTCAACGTGGAGTGGCCAGCGGTCCACCTGAGCAATTCGGCGACGTGGACGATCATCCTCGCTGAGGCAATCGCGTTCCATCGACAGTGGTTCCGCGCGCACCCGGAGCGCTACTCACCAGAAACGCGGGCGAATCTCGAGCTGGGCGAGCTATTGCCTGCAGCGGACTACGTCCAGGCGCAACGGGTCAGGGCGGTGCTGCAGCTGCAGGCTCGCGAGCTTTTCTCGGCGGTCGATGCCCTGGTCGCCCCGATGCTGGCAATCACCCCGCCCCGTATTGGCCAGACCACGATCGAGGTCGGTGGCAAGGTCAAGGAAATCAACCCAGTCTTCATCCGCCTGGCCGATCCTTTCAACCTGACCGGCCTACCTGCCATCTCTGTGCCCTGCGGCTTCGGCGCGGACGGTCTGCCGATCGGGTTGCAGATCGCGGCGGCGGCCGGCGCCGAACACACCGTTCTCAGCGTGGCCGCTGCCTATGAGGCCGCGACGGACTGGCATGTGCGCCGGCCAGTGCTGCTCGAGGGAGGACCCTCCTGATCGTCGATTCGCATGCGCACGTCGACGAGGTGCCAGCCCTGGGTTGGATTGATCCCGCCTCAGAGCTCGTGAGCTTGATGGACCAGGCGGGCATCGACCAGGCGGTGGTGATGACGTATACCGAACTACCCGCCGTGAACCCGCGGGCGCTGGAATATCTGGCCGACCAGATCGCCCAGTATCCGCACCGCCTGATCGGCTACGTGCGCGTGCATCCCTGGTACCCCGAGGCACTCGACCTGCTCGACCGAGCATTCGACGAATTCCAGATGAAGGGCGTGAAACTGCACCCGGTCGGAAATCTCGCTCACCCCGCCTCCGAGGTGACGCTGCGAGTGATCCGGCGTGCCGCGGCGCATCGCGCGCCGGTGCTCTTCCATTGTGGCGATGAAGCGTTGACGACACCGTTGCAGATTGCCCAGGCAGCCGAAGCCGTGCCCGAGGCGCACATCATCCTTGGCCACATGGGCGGCTATTTCCATGTCGACGAGGCGATCGAGGTCGCGGCCCGGTATCCCAACATCTACCTGGAAACCTCAGCGATGCCCTATCCGAATCAAATTCGGCACGCGGTGGACACCGTCGGCGCCCAGCGCGTGCTGTTCGCTTCGGACGGGCCCGGCTGCTTGCCGCGGCTCGAAGTTCACAAGGTGCGGCTAGCGGGGCTGAGCACCGGCCAGGAGGAGCGCGTCTTCGCGACCAACATTCTCGAGCTGCTCGGAGCCGTGAAGGCGCGCGTGTGACCGTCGACGTCATCACGTTCCTCGGCCAGTCGCTGTTCGGCTATGGTCAATCGGCCGATGAGCTGCTGGCGCGCCTTGATTCGGTCGACGTCGAACGCGCGGTCATCTGCCCAATCAAGCCGCGCGCCTACCATCTGTCCGCCGCCAACGACCTGGTCGGTGACGCAGCCGCACGTCAGACTCGCTTCATCCCGCTCGCGCGCGTCGATCCCAACCTGGAGGACGACGCTGTCCGGGAGTTGGAACGCGCCGTGGGC
>Ga0126383_10003247_pt1 | contig 10710 bp, 8 predicted proteins | sample PanSoiMetPlot_35_FD_96882 | JGI IMG/M metagenome (GOLD analysis project Ga0126383, IMG submission 96882) | Tropical forest soil microbial communities from Panama - MetaG Plot_35 | ecosystem: Environmental > Terrestrial > Soil > Tropical forest > Bulk soil | place: Panama | collected 2016-02-17
CACGTTGGCCGTCGATCTCCTCAAGCATCAGGAAGTGGAGAATACGAACCGCGAGACTCTGTCGTGGCTCGACCGGCTCGCCGAGCTGGTCGAGTCCTCGGTCAAGGGTGGGGCGCGCCCACAAGCCGACGCCGTGCGCACGCAGCTTCAGCGCGACGATCTCGAAGCCGAGGTGCTGACCTCGGGCTCCGAGCGTGACGCGCTGGCGCGTGAGTTAGCACAGCTCGTGGGCCGCGAGCCCGGAGCGCGGGTGGCGGTCACCGAGCCGGAGCCCACGCTCGAAGCCATGCCTTCCACGTCCGACTCGCTTGCGCTGGCCGCCGCGGCGGCCAACACGCCGGAAGTGAAGAGCGCCAGTGCCGACGTCGCCAAGGGACGCGTGACACTCGCCGAGGCCAAGGCCAAGAACGCCTGGCATGTCGATCTCTCGGCCGACGCTGGGCTCTGGGGCGCCGATCTCACGCGCTGGATCCCGGATGATCTCCGGCAGGAGGATCCCGGCGCCACCTTCGGCGACCGGCTGCAACGCGATCTCGGCGCTTCCATCTCGCTCCAGTTCAAGCGTCCCCTCTTCGATCCCACCACGGGCTACGCCGTGCAGGCCGAGGAGGCGCGGCTGCGCGCCGCCGAGCTGCGCCAGGCGGCGGCCCTGGCCGACCGCCGCCGCGAGATGCTCGATCTCTTGTCGCGCTGGCGCTCGGCCTCGGCGCGCGTGGCGCTCGCCCGCGTGTCGCTCGAGCGTGCGTCCGACAACTTGATTCGCATGCGGAGTTTGTATGCCGGTGGAGCTTCGAGCCTGCTCGAGCTGCTCGACGCGCTCCAGCAGTGGGACGAAGCGCGCGACCGGATGGCCGACGCACGCTCCGACGCACGCCTCGCCCACTGGGAAGGGGAGATCCGCCGATGAGGAATCTCGTGATCCTGGCTCTCTTCCTGGCGCTTCTCTCGGCGGGTTGCTCGCGCAGCTCGGGCGAGGAAGAGTCGAGCGGCGAACGCGGGCCTGTGCCCGTGCGCCTGATGGCGCTCGGCGAGCGCACCTTCCACAACGTGCTCTCGGTGCCCGGTCAGTGGCAGTCGGGAAGCGAGCTCGTGATCAACGCTTCGACCGCGGGCCAGCTCGAGGACTTGAAGGTGGCCGTTGGCGATCGCGTCCAGGCGGGCCAGCGCGTCGGCACGCTCATCCCGCGCGATTCGTGGGCCGGGCTCCAGGGTGCCATGATCCTGGTACGCGAGGCGCACACCGAAAAGGAGCACAGCGAAGCCGAGCGCGGGCTCGCCCTCGCCAAGCGAGACCTGGTGCATGTTCCTCTAGTCGCCGAGCAAGCCGGCGTGGTGATTCGGCGCTCGGCCGAGCCCGGCTCGTCGCTCGCCGAGGCGGCCGAGATCGTGGCCATCGCGCCCTGGAAGACGGTGGTGTTCGAGGCCCACGTGCCGGCTGCGAGTGCGCCGATCGTCAAGCGCGGCCAGCTTGCCAGCGTGGCCATCCCCGACGAGCCCTCGCGTCCCGCCGTCGTCGAGCGCGTGCTTCCCATGGTGTCCGCCGCCGATCAGACGATCCTTGTCTGGCTCGTGCCGCGCTCGCTCGCGCCCACGCCCGAGCTCGACCGCTTCGGCACCGCGGTCATCAACGTGGGCTCGCCGCACACGGCACTCGCCGCGCCCGACTCCGCCGTGGTCGAAGACGATCTCACGGGCCAGCACCGCCTCGCCGTCGTCGACCGCTCCGGCGTTCTCACCTGGAAGCCCGTGACGCTCGGACCGGCCGAGAACGGATGGCGTGAAGTGGCAGCACCGGGGCTCGCGCCCGGCCAGGCCATCGTGACCGAGGGACAGCGCGGGCTCGCCGACGGAACCAAGGTGACGGCCGCGAAGTGATTCGATTCTTCCGCTTCCTGCACTCGCAGTGGCGCGCGGCCGGCGCTCTGCTCTCGGCCGCGGTCGTGGTCGGCGTGTGGATCGGACTCCGCATGCCGTCGGCCATCCTGCCCGAGGTCACGTTCCCGCGCGTCAAGATCGTGGCCGAGAGCGGCGAGCGCCCCGCCGACGAGATGCTGCGCTCGGTGACGCGCCCGCTCGAGGAGGGCCTGCGGCTCGTGCCCGGCGTGCGCGAGATGCGCACCACGACGAGCCGCGGCTCGGTCGAGCTCAACCTCGACTGCGCGTGGGGCTCCGACATGGACCTCACGCTGCAGCGGGTGCAGGCGCGAGTCGACGCCGTGCGCGGCACGCTGCCTGACGCCACCACGATCGAGACCCGGCTCATGAGTCCGGTCGTGTTCCCGGTGCTCGGCTTCTCGCTCACCTCGCCCACGCGAAGCCTGGCCGAGCTGCGCGATCTGGCGCGCGTGCGCTGGCAGCCCGAGCTGTCGCGCCTGCCGGGCGTGGCGCAGGTCATCGTGCAGGGCGGCGATCCGCTCGAGGCCACGGTGACGCTCGATCCGGCGCGCCTCGAGGGCCGCCATCTGGACGCGCCCACGGTGGCCGAGGCGATCCGTCGCTCCGCCGAGCTGCACGAGGTCGGCCTCCTCGATGCCAATCGCGAGCTGTACCTGGGCCTCGCGGACGCGCGTCCGGCCAACCTCGACGCGCTCGCCAGCGTGCCGGTTCCGGTCGACAGCGGTCCGCCCGTGCCCCTGGGCCAGCTCGGGAAGATCGCGCTCGCCCCGGCGCCGCGCTTCAGGCGCTACGCGGCGCACGCGCACGAGGCCGTGCTGGTGAATCTGCTCCGCCAGCCCCAGGCCAGCACGGTGGCGCTCTCTCAGGCTGCGCACCGCTGGGTGGAGGAGCATCGCCAGACCCTGCCGCCCGACGTGAAGGTCGAGACCTTCTACGAACAGGCCGATCTCGTGCGCGCCTCGGTGGCGAGCGTGCGCGACGCGCTCCTGGTCGGCGCGCTCATGGCCATCGCCATCGTGGCCTTCTTTCTCGGCAGCTTGCGGCTCGGTCTGGCCGCCGCTCTGGTCTTGCCGGGCTCGATCGCGCTCACCCTCTTGGGGCTTGGTCTCGGACATCAGTCGCTCAATCTCATGACCCTGGGCGGCATCGCCGCCGCCGTCGGTCTCGTGCTCGATGACGCCATTGTCGTGGTCGAGCATTTCGATCACACGCTGGGAGCCGGAGCGGACGCCGAGGCGGTGTTGGGGGCGATCACGGACGTCTTTCCCTCGCTCCTGGGCTCGAGCCTCTGCACGCTCACCATCTTTCTGCCCTTCATGTGGCTCGGCGGCGTGACCGGTGCTTTCTTCCGTGTGCTCGCCTTGAGCATGGCGCTCATGCTGGCGAGCTCGCTGCTGCTCTGCGCGCTCGTCTTGCCGCACCTGGGACGGGGGGGCGGAGGAGAAAAGGGCCGCGGCGTGCGCCACGCGCCCCGCTGGGCGGAGCGCGCCATCGACTACGGCCCGCGCCACCGCTGGATCGCCTGGGCGGTTCCGCTCGTCCTCCTGGGCGCGATTCCCCTCTTGCTGCTCGGCGTGGGGACCGGATTCCTTCCCGAGATGGACGAGGGCTCGCTGATCATGGATTACGTGGCACTTCCCGGCACGTCGCTCAGCGAGACCGATCGTCAGCTCAAGCAAGTCGAGGCCATCCTGGATTCGGTTCCTGACATCGCCGCGTGGTCGCGGCGCACCGGCGATCAGCTCGGCTTCTTCACCACCGAGCCGCACGTCGGCGATTACGTCTTGCGCCTGAGGAACGGTCACCGGCGCTCGTCGGACGAAGTCGCCGACGACCTGCGCGAGCGCATCGGGCGCGCCCAGCCCACGCTCGTGATCGAGTTCGGCCAGCTGGTCGAGGACGTGATCGGCGATCTCATCGCCACGCCCCAGCCCGTCGAGATTCGCCTTTTCGGAGAGGATCGCGCCGTGCTTCACGACCGGGCGGGGAAGGCGGCGGCGATCGTGGCGAAGGTGCGCGGCACGGTCGACGTCAAGAACGGCATCGTGGTGAGCGGTCCCAATCTCAACATCTCGCCCGCGGCCGGAGCCCAGCGGCTCGGGCTCTCGAGCGAGGATTTGGCCAAGCAGGTCGAGCCCTACTTGCAGGGAATCCAAGCCGGCGAGATCCAGCGCGGCGCGCGTGCCTGGCCGCTGCGCGTCTACCTGCCGCTGCCCGAGAACCAGACCGGGGTCGACGTCCTGCGCCAGGCGCGCATACCCGCCACGCCCGGACACTGGGTGCGCTTGGGGGACGTGGCCACCATCACCGTGAAGCCGGGCGAGACCGAGATCGAGCGCGACGATCAGCGCGAGATGGTGGCGGTAACGGCGCGGCTTTCAGGACGGGATCTCGGCTCGGCCATGGCCGAGATCCGCTCCAAGATCGCCAAGGATCTGCCGCTCGCGCCCGGCATGACGGTCGAGTACGGCGGCCTGTGGCGCGAGCAGAAATCGTCGTTTCAAGGCCTCGCGATCGTCCTGATCGCCGCCACGGCTTCCGTGCTTCTCTTGCTCTTGATCGCGTTCCGCTCGTGGTGGGAGGCGGGCTCGGTGATCGTGGTCGCGGCCGCCTCACTCGTGGGCGTGTTCGCGGCCCTGCTCGTGACCGGCGTCGCCTTCAACGTGACCAGCTTCGTCGGCGCGGTGATGATGGTGGGCATCGTGGCCGAGAACGCCTATTTCCTCGTCATGGAGCACCGCCGCGGCCTGGCAGCGGGGGAAGCGCCCGAGGAAGCGGCGACCGCGGCGGCCCGGCGGCGGGCGCGGCCCGTGCTCATGACCACGGCCGCGGCCGTGGCGGCGCTCGCGCCCCTGGCGCTCGGCATCGGCTCGGGGAGCGCGCTGCTTCGCCCGCTCGCCATCGCCGTGATCGGAGGCTTCATGGTGTCGGCGTTTCTCTTGCTCCTCGTGCTTCCTTCGTTGCTCGCGCGCGGCGGAGCCGCCGAATGAGAGCGCTCGTCGCCGCACTGTGCACCCTCGCGCTCGCCTCGCCGGCGCGGGCCGGCGCGCCGCCCGACACGGCGCAAGCACTCCAGTACGTGCACGTCTCGCACAAGCTGTGGTGGGGTTTGGGCACTGCCGTCGCCATCGGCGGCGCCGCCGCGCTCGACCGCACGATCGAGCTGGAGACCGACGAGAACCATTCCGAGTTCGAAAAGAAGCTCGCCGACTTCGCCCAGCCCTTTGGCAATGCCGCCGTCGTGGGCGCCGCCCTGGCCGTCACCTGGGGGGCCGCGCACCTCACGGATCACCCGTCGCTCGTGCGCTCGACGGTGCGCATCGGCGTGGCCGACGTCACTTCCGGCGCCGAAGCGTTCGTGCTCAAGAACGCGATCGGCCGCAAGCGCCCCAAGAATTCGCCCGGCGATCCCTTCCAGTTCGAGCCCTTCAGCGGCAACGAATCGTTCCCCTCGGGACACACGACGATCGCTTTTTCGACGGCGGTGGCGATCGATCGCGAGACGAAGGCGCGCTGGGTGCCGTTCGTCGTCTATCCGATGGCCGGTCTCGTCGGCTGGTCACGCATCCACGACGACGAGCACTGGACGAGCGACGTGGTGGCGGGCGCGGCTTTGGGCGCGTGGACGGCGACCGCGGTCGAGAACCACTTCGCCCGCCACGGCATGGGCTTCTTCGAGCGCTTCTGCTGGACGGTCGAGCCCGAGCCGCACGGCTTGGCGCTCGGCGTGCGGACCGGGCTCGAGTAGAGAAACGGCGTCAGTGCGCGGGCCCGATGCCGAGCCCGGTGAGCTGCTTGTTCAACTCCGGAATCGCCTCCGCCACCGGAACGCCGACGTAGACCGGCTCCGGAATCCTCTCCACCCACTTGGCGCCCGGCTTGTAGAGAGCGGCGAGATCGTACGGCGTGTGCTGTCCGGTCTTGAACTCTTTGAACGCCTTCATGCCGCTGTCGGCTTGGGCCCGCACCATGGACGAAAGATCGTGGCTCGGATCCCAAAACTGCTTCACGCGCGCGTCGCTCAAGCGCCCCGACACGTCCGAGGTCGGCGCATCGCGATCGTCCGGCAGCACGGTTCCCCAGACCACGTAGACGTGCAGGTCGTAGCGCGGATTCTCGGTCAACAAACCCTGCAGAGCGGAGGCCCCCCGCTGACACTCTTTTCAGGTGGGGGACAGCATGACGACGAGACGCGCGTGGCTCGCGTCGGCGTTGAAGACTCGGATCAGCTCGGTGGGGCGGACGCTCGAAAGCGTGGTGAGAGCCGGCGTGGCGTGCGCCGTGGCGGCAAGAGCGATCAGGAGCAAAGCGGCCCATCGTAGGCTTCGCATCTCGAAGCTCCTTCCTCCCCCAGACCTCATGCTACCGCGAGTCCGGATGTCGGACCAGAAGCTCGTCGGTGGTCGGTACCAGCTTTGGACGATGAATCCTGACGGGACCGATCCCGTGCAGCTGACCTTCCCACCCCGGCATCAACTTGTTCGCGAACTGGGGCGAGCTGCGCGTCCACGAGAGGTGATCGTCGAAGTTTCTGTCCTCGCGGCGTCCCCGATCGGGCTCGATCCGGGCCGCGAGCCTCTCCGGAGCCCCGCCGCCGGAGCGAAACGCGCTAGACTCCCGGCCTGACCTCGAGACCGGGAGATTGCTTTGCGACGTCTTGTCTTCGTATTCACCTCCTCTCTGGCGATCGCTGGCTTCGCGTCCTCGGCCCCCGTGGCCGTATCGACTCCTTCTCGTCACGACACGCTCGCCACGCACGTCGTATCCGACACGCCGTGGACGTCGGAGCGACCCATGCCGCGGGCGACGTACCACAGCGTCGCTGCGGCTCGTCAGGCGCTCGAGCGCATCGTCCGCGGCGCCCTGGGAAGCTTCGCCGACTCGGCCAGGTGGAGCGACATCGACACCAGCTTTCTCTTCCGCGACCGTGTCGTGCTCGCGCACTCGATCAAGGGAGATGCGTTCTGGTCCGTCGAGGACCGACGGGCGCCGATCCCGGTATTGGCCCGCAGAATGACCCTCGTCACCGCGAGCGAGACCGGCCCAAGCGTGGAGTCCATCCGTGATGCTCTTGGTGCCGCCGGCTGGGCCGAGGACTACACCTATTCCGCCGACGGCCCCGGTGGAACGGTCTTCGCCTACGTCTGCCGCGAGGCGCTGTGCTGGGTGCAAGCTTCGTGGGATGGCGGAGACGACTCCGACAGCACCTACGTCCCCGCGCCCGGTGTCTCCGTCTATTTGGTCTGCGTGCCGCGCGCCCCCGCGGGGCGATCACCGACTCACAAGTGAAGCAGCTTGGTCGCGAGGCGGCCGCTGCCTGCGCGATTGATTGCCTCATGAGTCTCGCTGCCGGAACTCGTCTCGGAGCCGACGAGATCCTCGGCCCTCTTGGGGTGGGAGGAACGGGGGAGGCCTACCGCGCGCGGGATCGCAGGTTAGGACGGGACGGTCTTTGCGAGAGCAAGTGCTACCGGGCAGCGAAAGTTGGGAGGGCTCGGGGCCGATCGGAGGGGCTAGCATCGCCATTGCCATGGCGATCGATTCCTACCGGTACGTCGACTTCGCGACGCGGCAGATCATGAAGGCGTGGGCGGCGCGCCAGGAACCCGGCGTGATTCCCTTCACGCCGCTGGCCAAGCCGCTCCGCGAATGCACCGTGGCACTCCTTTCCAGCGCCGGCATCGCGCGCAACGACGACCGCCCCTTCGATCAGGATGGCGAGCGGCAGAACCCCTGGTGGGGCGACCCGAGCTTCCGCAAGATTCCGCTCGGTACGACCGAGAAAGACATCCGCATTTACCATCTGCACATCGATCCGAGGTTCGGAGAAGCCGACCTCGACGTCGTGCTGCCGATGCGGCGGCTCTCAGAGCTGGCGCGTGAGGGAATGGTCGGTCGCCCAGCGCCGACGCACTACTCGACCATGGGCTACATCCTCGAGCCGACCGAGCTCGTCGAGAAGACGGCGCCGGCGATCGCCGCAAGCCTGCATGAGGAAGGCGTGGACGCGCTGGTGCTCGTCCCCGTGTGACCGTTTTGTTCCCGGTCCGTGGGACTGGTCCAGAGGATCATCGAGGCAAGCGGAATCTCGACGGTGACGCTCTCGTGGATGCCGGACCTCACACGTAGGGTCGGCGTGCCGCGTCTCGCGGGCATCAGTTATCCGTTGAGTCGTCCGCTCGGACGACCGGGCGATGCGGATGGGCAGCGCGCGGTGCTGCGCGCGACGCTTGGCCTGCTCGAAGGCGCCACAGAACCCGACACTTACGTCGAGCTCCCGTTCGAGTGGCCCGAGACCGTGGCCCAGGCCCGCAATGCCTCGAAAGACGTTCCGCCCTCCCCGATCGCGGCTTTGCTCGTGAAACAGCCGTGGCTCATCCCCAAGCTCTACAGCGGACACATCCCCTCGTAGCTGCCATCATTGCCAGTGCGCCTGCGTAGCGGAAACGGAGCAACTAGGATAAGCTGACGTCCTCGTTTCCTGAACCCGATCAGGAGACTCGCGATGGCAAAACGACTTTCCGTCTCGCGCCCCACGTCGCACTCCTCATGAGCGGACGATCCGGCGCGAGCTTCTATCTCGGCATCTTCCTCCTCACGTTTGCCACGCTCGCGGAGGAAGTGCTGCAGACTCGCCTTCTCTCCGTCGTCACCTGGTACCACCTGGCTTTCTTCGTCATCAGCTCAGCCATGTTTGGCATGACAGCGGGCGCGGTCTGGGTCTATCTCCGCAAAGATCGCTTCGCTCCGGAGACTCTGTCGTTCGATCTGTCATGGATGGCCCTCTGCTTCGGCCTGACGACGGCTCTCGGCCTGGCTTTCCAGTCCACTCTCGCTCCGGCGGCCGTCGGCTCGCTGGCCATGATTCTGGTGTTTGCCGAGCTCTCGCTCGCCATCGCCACGCCGTTCTTCTTTTCAGGAGCCGCGGTCAGCTTGGCTTTGACGAGAAGCCCCTTTCCGGTCGGGAAGGTCTATGCCGCCGATCTCGTCGGCGCCGCCCTGGGCTGCCTGGCCGTGCTCGTCATGCTCGAACGAATGGATGCGCCGTCCGCGATCATCCTCTGCGGCGCCATCGGCGCGGCGGCATCGATCTTCTTCCAAGGCGCGCAGATTGGCGGGGCGGCCAAGCCGGGTGGCGCGACCGCGCGCCTCGTCGGCACCAGACGATGGATCGCGCTCGCCCTGGCCCTGCTCGCCGTGCTCAACGCGGCAACCAGCCACGGGATCCAGCCGATCATGGTCAAGGAGCGTATCGAGAAGAGGGACGGAGAAGTGGCTTACGAGCATTGGAACAGCTTCTCGCGCATCGTCGCTTCTCGACCCCGCAGTGGGGCTCCGGACCTTTGGGGACCATCCCCGCGACTTCCCTCCGGGGTCGATGCCGGGCAAATCACCCTCAACATCGACGGCGGAGCGCAAACGGTCATGTTCCGCTACGACGGTGACCCCGAACGCGTCGGTTTCCTCTCCTACGACGTAACCAATCTGGCCTATTTCATCCGCAACCGGGGCAAGGGAGCGGTGATCGGCGTGGGGAGTGGGAGGGACGTGCTCTCGGCGTGGTCCTTTGGGCTTCGGGATGTGACCGGGGTGGAGATCAATCCCACCTTCATCCATCTGCTGACTCAGCACGAGCCTTACCGAAGCTTCGCCGGCCTGTCCCCGCTGCCCGGGGTGAACCTCGTCATCGACGAGGCGCGAAGCTGGTACACGCGGACGAAAGAGAAATACGACGTCCTCCAGATGAGCATGATCGACACCTGGGCCGCGACCGGGGCGGGCGCGTTCACGCTGACCGAGAACGGCCTCTACACGTTGGAATCCTGGAAGATGTTCTTGAGTCGTCTGACAGACCGCGGGGTCTTCACCGTGAGTCGCTGGTACGCGCCTGGCGAGGTCAACGAAACCGGCCGCATGGTGAGTCTCGCTTGTGCCGCGCTTCTGTCATTGGGAGCCGCAGAGCCTCGGAACCACCTCTTCTTGGCCTCCTCCGACCGCGTGGCCACGCTGGTCCTCTGTCGCTCCCCGCTTTCCGCAACCGACCTGCAGACGCTGAGACGGGCGTGCCGGGAACGCGACTACAGAGTCCTCCTGGATCCCGGCGCGGCGCCCGCGTCTCCCGTCCTGGGAGAGATCGTCTCCGCCAAGGACCTGGGCCAGCTCCGAGCGATCACGTCGCGGTTCGAGCTCGACCTCACGCCACCCACGGACGAACGACCGTTCTTCTTCAACATCCTTCCCTTGAGTAAGCCTCAGCTACTCCCCAAGTACTTTCGATACGGCGGCGTGATTGGCGGCAATCTCACCGCGACGGGCACGCTGCTCGTGCTCCTCTTGGTCTCCCTCCTGTTGGTGACGGCGGCCATCGTCGTGCCGCTGGCGCCCTCGAGCCGACAAGTCGGTCCAGGTCTCGTGGCCGGCGGGACCTTCTATTTCGGACTCTTGGGACTCGGGTTCATGTTCATCGAGATGGGTCTCTTGCAGCGGCTGAGCATCTTCCTCGGCCATCCGATCTATTCGCTGAGCATTGTGCTCTTCAGCTTGATCTTGACCTTGGGGCTCGGCAGCTGGCTCTCCGAGAAGCGCCGTCGAGTTCGGCCCGGCGCGTTCAGCCTTTGGGCGGCAGGAACGGCTCTTTACGTCGCGCTGCTTCCCTGGTGGATGCCCCATCTCCTGGCGGCGGTCGAGACGCAGTCCCTGGTCGCTCGAGCGCTGACCGCGGTCGGCGTGATCACGCCAGCCGGAATTCTCATGGGATTCGGCTTTCCGCTCGGAATGAGGCTCGTGCAGGGCCACGATTCCCGACCCACGCCG
>Ga0126383_10003248_pt1 | contig 10709 bp, 12 predicted proteins | sample PanSoiMetPlot_35_FD_96882 | JGI IMG/M metagenome (GOLD analysis project Ga0126383, IMG submission 96882) | Tropical forest soil microbial communities from Panama - MetaG Plot_35 | ecosystem: Environmental > Terrestrial > Soil > Tropical forest > Bulk soil | place: Panama | collected 2016-02-17
GCGATGGCCGCGTTTGCCCCACTGATGCCCACCGCCGCGTTGATGAATTTCTCGCGCAGTTCCTGTCGGGCGTGGCCCATGATCGCGTCTCTGTCGGGCTCGACTCCCAGCTCGTCCGCCCAGTCCTGGACGGTCAGGTGAATTGCGGGAGCCAGGAGGTGGCTGGGGTGCTGCCCCAGGCGCTGCACCATGTACTCGCCGAGGTCGGTCTCGACGACTTCCATGCCGAGGGCTTCCAGGTGATGGTTGAGCCCGATCTCCTCGGTGGCCATGGACTTGCTCTTGGTTACGATGCCCGCTCCGGCTCGCTCGCAGATCTTCCCGACGATCTGGCGAGCCTCGGCTGCGTCGTGCGCGAAGTGAAACTGACCGCCGACCGCCTCGAGGCGCTGGCGAAACTGCTCCACAAGCTGGGGCAGCCTGGGTAGGTTCTCCTGGCGCCGCCGTTTCAGGTCTCCTCGGCCGGCCTCGAAGTCATACGACTGGAAGCCCCTTGCTCGCACAGCGCGGAGGCTGGTCATCGCCTCTGTCAGAGCCTGCTGCAGCCGGGGATTGTCCAGAGCGGCGTCGACGCGTTTACGGAAGTGTCTGCGGCTCTCAGGCACGCGCCACGACCGCCTGGCCGAGCCTCTCGCTGAGCACTTCCACGCTGCGCGTGGGGGCCAGGCATGTCGTCCCGATGCAGACGACCGCCGTTTCGTCGCCGGACCGGTCGACCACGGCGTAAGGGTGGACGGCAAGGGCTGCCTGAGACAGCGTCTCGCTGCGGGTCGTGACCTTGACCGGCTCCCTCAGCAACCTGTCGAGAGCGCGGGCGAAGACGGCGGCCATGATGCCGTAACGGCGGGGGAGTGCCGCCACCGATTCCAGCGCGCGCCGGGCGTGCTCGCGCAGGCGCAGCTCGGGGCCGCCGACGAACGCGTCCAGCTCAGTCAGCCCGATGGCTGCGACCGAGTTCTCCGCCAGTGGCTTGATCCGATCCTGCAGCCTGCCCAGGTCGTCTCCTCCGGAGCGGTCGAAGTAACCGCCGAGCTCCGGGTCGCCGTATGCAGCCTGGAGGTGGTCGGCCAGCTCCAGGGAGCGCGTGCGCCAGACGTCGCCCAACCCGGCGGCAGCCGCGCGAGCCGACGCCCACAAACCCCAGGCCTGGTCGCCGAGCTGGCCGCCCTGCCCGGTCGTGTGGCCTAGTCCGGCTCCGGGCACGTACAGGTCGGCGAACAGCTGCTCCAGCAGCCGGCCCGCGGATTCACGCAGCCCGGGCCTACCGAGGCGGGAGTCGGCTTCGAGGTAGGCGATGGCAAGGCCGCAGTTCCAGGCCGCGTAGGTGCGACGATCCACGTAAGGGGCCGTGAGCTGGCTGCGGCGGACGGCGTCGCTTGCGTAGTACTCCTCGTCGGCGTCCTGGCTTCCGGCGTACAGGCCGGTCTCGGGGTTGCGCAGAACTGTGTCGAGGTAACGTGCGGCGTCGTCCACGATGGCCGCTTGACCGGTCAGCGCCAGCGCGGCGACCAGCCCGCCGTGGTCCTCGAGCATCTTCTCGAAGTGAGGAACGCTCCAATCCTGGGTGGTCGAATAACGGAAGAAGCCACCTTCGACGTGGTCGTACGTGCCTCCGCCGGCCATCTGGGCGAGCGTGTGGCGCGCCATCTCCATCAGGCGCGGCTCGGCCTTGAGGATCGATTGCTCGGCCAGCAGCGCGACGGCGTCGGTTTGAGGGAATTTGGGAGCGTTGCCGAAGCCACCGTACTGCCCGTCATAGGCGGTCTCGACACTTCCCAGGATGCGGTCGACCAGGCCCGGATCAAGTGATCCGGCGCTGGCCGCGACCGCCCCGCCGGCGCGGCGGCGGCCTTCGAGGACCGCGGCGACGATGTCGGGCTTTCGTGTTCGGTAGTAGCTGGCAACGCGGGTCAATGCGTCGGCCATCTGGTCGGGAGGCAGGTAGGTGGCGCCGGTCAGTACGTCACCTTGCGGCGTGAGGAAGGCGGTGGTCGGCCAGCCGCCCATGTTGTAGCGCTGGTTGATATCCGGCCGGACGTCGTTGTCGACGCGCACGGGGACGTACTCACGGTTGACCAGGTCGATCACTTGCTGGCTCGAGTACGAGGTCTCGTCCATGACGTGGCACCAGTGGCACCAGACGGCGGAGATCGCGAGCAGGATGGGCTTGTCCTCAGCCGTGGCGCGCTCGAACGCCTCCGCCGCCCACGGCTGCCAGTGGATCTCATCTGCGCGGTTTGGGCGCGGCGAGAAGTGGAACTGGGATGGGCCCTCGCTCACGCCCTAAGCGTACGCGCGCCGCTGGCCGCACCTCAGCACCCGTGGCATCGCGACAATCTGGCTTGTGAGGCGATCGATCAGCGCTTTGCTCGCGTTCGTCCAGTGGGGCCCCTTCGATCGACGCGCTGGCCTTGAAGCCAAGGAGGTGACGCACGTGGCTGATCGTGCACGGTTCCGGGGGACCATCCGGTTCTTTCGACCTGAGCGCGCCGCGGGACTCGCGGTAGTCGACGTCCCCGGTGACGTGGCAGCGGCCCTGGGTGGCCTCAAGCAGATGCGCGTCCGGGGCGCCCTGAACGGTCTGGAGTTCAGCTCGAACACCATGCCGGCCGGCGGCGGCATACTGGCGCTGAGCGTCAGCCGAAAGCTGCTCGACTCCGCCGGATTGCGCGTCGGTGACGAGGCCGAGATCGAGATCGAGCGGGTCGACGCCGGCGCCTGAGCACCACGCGAGCAGGCCGGCGGGCGCGGTGCGGCTCGTGGCCGCGATCGGGCTGGACGTCGCTCGGTCAGTCGGGTGATGGGCCTGTCAGCCGCCACATGGGGTTGACCGGACCGTGGCCGTGACCGACCTCCAGTGAGTGCCGAATGGCTTCGGTGACGAAGAGCTTGGCTTCGAGCAGGGCGTCTTGCATGCTGCGGCCCTGGGCCAGGCATGCGGTGATGGCGGCCGAGAAGGTGCAGCCGCTGCCGTGGGTGTTGCCGGTCTCGATGCGGTTTCCCGGCAGCCACCGCAGTGCTTCGCCGTCGCAGACCACGTCGTCGGCATCTTCGCCTGCGTGCCCGCCCTTGACCACCGCTGCTCCGCAGCCAAGGTCAACCAGGTCCCTGGCGGCGCGCTCCCGCTCGCGACGGCCGGCGATCGGTCGCCCCAACAGAACTTCGGCTTCAGGCAGGTTTGGGGTGATCACCGCCGCGAGCGGGATCAGCCGGGTACGAAGCGCCCCCACCGCATCGTCGTGGAGCAGCTTGGCGCCACCCTTGGCGACCATCACCGGGTCGACCACGAGGCTGGCGATGCGGTGCTCTTCGACGGCGGCGGCCACCACTGCGATGATCTCAGGGCTCGCCAGCATCCCGGCCTTCGCCGCAGCGGGAGCCAGATCTCGCATCACCTCGTCGATCTGGGCGCGGATCATGTGGACCGGGAGCTCGGTGTAGTCGCTCACGCCCATCGTGTTCTGCGCCGTGACCGCGGTGATGGCGCTGGTGCCGTGGACGCCGAGCGCCGCGAACGTCTTGAGGTCGGCCTGGACGCCGGCGCCTCCGCCCGAGTCCGAGCCGGCGATCGTGAGGGCGACCGGTAGCTTCACCTGCCGGCGACGGTCTGCTGCACCTGGGCGCGACCGAACCTCAGGATCAGGGTGTAGGCCGTGCCTGCGACGGCGGCGCTCACCAGCCCCGACAGGTCGGCGCCGTGAAGCGCATTGATCAGCGGCTGGTTGAAAAAGGACGCAGAGCCAAAGATGTTCGGATAGTTGACGAAAAACAGGCTGACGACCGTGCCCAGGCCCCAGGCGACCAGCGCCGGAACCGGATGGCGCTCCCCGTGAGCGTAGAAGGCCAGCAGTACGATGGCCGCCCAGGCCGGAGCCCAGAGGTAGGTCAGCAGCAGGAACTGCTGGTAGGCGACGTGAAAGTCCTGGATCACAACCGCGTAGGTGGCGAGGACGGTCCCCAGAATGCCGCAGCCGAGCGCCGTCTCCCAGCGCTTGAGCCGGATCCCCATGGTGAGTGTGACCAGCCCCGCGGTGTACACGTCCAGATAGTTGGCCCAGATCTCGCCGAGGACGACGAAGACGAAGAAGAGAACCGCGATGAATGGTGGCGCGTGCTGAGTGACAACGGCCAGCGGTCCGCCGCTGGCGGAGGCGGCAAGTCTGGGATCGATGGTGGGGAGAAGGAGTCCGAACAGCCCCAGCAGGATCATCGGCGCCGTCACGCCCAGGACCGGCCACCAGGTCAAGCCCCCGGCGGGCGTGTTGTGCGGCAGGTAGCGGGAGTAGTCGCTGGCGAACGGGAACCAGGAAGCGACGAGCGCGAAGCAGACCATGAATGCGAGTACAAACGCACCGGGGAAGTCCGCGCCCTGCACGGTGGGTCCCGCGGTCCAGTTGAACTTGGGCGCCAGCACCACAAAGAGGACAAGTGAGAGAGCCGCGAACGCTATCGCGCCGAATGTCTCGAAGACCTTGATCGTGGCGTGGCCGTACACGGCCACCAGGACGCTGAGGCCGGCAATGACGAGCACGAGCGGGAAGGCGAACCTGCTGGCCGCATCGCCGAAGCCGGCCAGCTTGAACATCTGGACACCGGCCTGAGAAGCGATCACGGTGTCGACCGCAAACCAGCCCACCGCGAGGAAGAGCGTCAGGAACGCGCCCACTTTGGCCCCATTGCGCCCGAAGATGCGCCGGGTGAACGCGATCTGGGGCAGGCCTGAACGCGGTCCGGTGTGGCTCAGCAGCCCAAGCATCAGCGCTCCGGCAACGGTGCCAAGCGCAGTGGCGGCGAGCCCGTCCCATACACCGAGGCCGAAGAAGGTGGTCGCCAGGCTGGCGGTGAGGAGGCTGGCGTAGTTGACAAAGGCGCCGGCCCATAAGAATCCGAGCTCGCGGGCACGACCGTGACGTTCGTCGACGGGGATCGGCTCGATCCCGTGCTCCTCTACCCTGAGGAACTGGTCGCTGGTAGACGCCTCGACGCCGGAGATGGCGCTATTCATATGACGGTTCCCTCCGCTGGCATTACCCAGATCAGGTGTCTGGCGGTCGGCCTTCCGGCCCTCTCAGCCCCCGAAAGAGCTCCCGCTTTTCCTACGGTCTGGATTTTACTTCCGCGGTGGTCACGGCGCGGCCCTTCATGTTGCCGTGAAGGTGGTCCGATAGACTTCAGGTCCAGATGGAGAAGCTCACCGACAAGCTCTTCACCAACCGCTACGTCGAGGACACCGGCCACCCCCACATCGAGATCGGCAACCAGGAGGTCTGCCGGGACAAGTGTGCGGGCAAGTACTGCACCTACTTCTGCCCGGCAGGCGTCTATGAGTGGGACGAAGTCAAGCAGGAGACGATCGTGAGCTTCGGCAACTGTGTCGAGTGCGGCGCCTGCGCGATCGGCTGTCCGTACGACAACATCATCTGCGTCACGCCAAAAGGCGGGTACGGCGTCCAGTACCGGAATGGATAGGACGCCGGGGCTCGCCGGAATCTGGCCTGGCTCCGGTTGGTTTCAGAGATCGTGAGCGAGCAGTTCGACGTCATCATCGTCGGCGGCGGGCCCGCCGGTCTCGCGGCTGGGCTGTACGCCGCACGAATGAAGCTCTCCGGCGTGTTGGTGGAGCGTGGCCCGGTGGGCGGCCAGCTGCTCAACACCGAGATGATCGAGGACTATCCCGGCTTCGAGTCGATCCTCGGCAGCGACCTCGCCATCAAGATGCTCGACCACGCTCGCAAGTTCGGCCTCGATGTCCGCGAGTTCCAGAGCGTCCAGGAGATCGACGTGGCCGCCGACGGGACCAAGATCGTCCGGCTGGACGGCGGTGAGGTGCTGACCGCGCCAGCCCTGATCATGGCGGCCGGCGGCCTGCCCAGGCGCCTGGGCGCGCCCGGAGAGACAGAGTTCGCCGGGCGTGGCGTCTCGTACTGCGCCGTTTGTGACGGCGCCTTCTTCAAGGGCGAGAAGCTGGCGGTTGTCGGCGGAGGCGACGCGGCGCTGGAGGAGGGCGACTTCTTGACGCGCTACGCCACGAAGGTCTACATCATCCACCGCCGGGGTGAGTTCCGCGCTCAGCCTGTCCTCCAGGAGCGCGCGAGGGCCAACCCGAAAGTCGAGTTCATCATGAACGCCCAGGTACGTGAGATCCAGGGCGACGGCAAAGTGCGGAATGTCCGCTACGTGCAGGGTGGCCTCGAGAAGGACCTGCCTGTCGGGGGCGTCTTCATCTTTGTCGGCTTCCTGCCCAATTCGGACCTGCTCAAGGCTCACGCTGAGCACGACGAGGCAGGGTATTTCATCACCGATCGGAACATGGAGACGTCCATCGAGGGCCTGTGGGCGGTCGGGGATGTGCGGGCACAGCTGACAAAACAGATCGCGACCGCCGTTGGCGACGGCACGACTGCAGCGGTCGCCGCGTCGCAGTACGTCGACGCGCTCAAGGACCGCCAGCGCGCGGTCGAAGTCGTCTAGTGGGACCTTAGACCTGGAGAGACCAGGTCACAACGACCGCTGATAGGGCCAACTGCCAGCACAAATGCCCTTTCCAGGGCGCCCCATAGGGCCATTTCCCGGCAGTTGGCGGTACCGCCTCCGGGGGGAGGCTCGCTCGCTACTGCCGGGGCCCCTCCAGGTCCGCCAGGTTGCGCAGATACCGGAAGGTGTAGATCCCCGTTGCGTGGCCACTGGCGAAGCCGATCTGCAGCGCGTACTGCCCGATGAGGCCCACGTCTGTGACCTTGAGCTCCTTCTCGTCAAGCTCGGCGGCACTGTCCAATCGCCCCGGCACACCCGCCTCGCCTCGGCATTCCGCGCACGGACAGGCCCACCGCAGCTGCCGGCCCGTGTAGCTCGTCCGGGCCCCGTCCTCCCAGGCGATCTCCAGAATGTTGTCGGCTCGAACCAGGTCGACAGTGGTCGGAAACGGGTCGGGGTCTCTCAGCGGACGTTGATCACGGGCAGCTGGCGGAACGACTGGATCGACGTCCTGGCCGCGATCTGAGACGCCACGTCGGCGAACGCCCTGGCGGCGGGCGAGTCTGGCCGCGAAACCACGATCGGCGCGCCGCTGTCCGACTCGACCCGGATGTCCTCGGCCAGCGGGAGCGCCCCCAGGAACGGCACGCCCAGCCGCCGCGCCGCCCGCTCGGCACCGCCATGGCCGAACACATGGTGCTCATGACCGCACTCGGGGCAGACGTACCAGCTCATGTTCTCAATGAGCCCCAGCGGCGTGACGTTCAGCGAGCGGAACATCTGCAGCGCCTTGACCGCTATGTCGAGGGCGAGGGCCTGAGGCGTCGCCACGATCGCCACCCCGGTCAATGGGACAGACTGCGCGATCGTCAGAGAGGCGTCGCCGGTGCCGGGGGGCAGGTCGATTACGAGGTAGTCCAGCTCACCCCACGCCACGTCCGACATCATCTGCTGGATGGCGCGAGAAACCATCGGGCCTCGCCAGATCATCGCCTTGTCAGCGCCACCCAGAAAGCCGATGGACATCAGCTGGAGCCCGTAGCTCCGCAACGGCACGAGCTTCTCATCGACGACCTTGGGCTGATCCTGGGTACCCGTCAGACCCGGGACGGACGGACCGTAGATGTCGGCGTCCAGCAGTCCGACCCGTGCCCCCGCCTGGTGCAGCGCAGCGGCCAGATTCACGGCGACCGTCGACTTGCCGACGCCACCCTTTCCGCTGGCGATGGCGATGGTCTGTTTGACTCCGGGCAGCATCTCAGAGGCCTGCTGGCGCATGAATCCAGGCCTCACGTTGGCCGTCATCCGTATGTCGGCTCGCGAGACTCCGGGCAGGGCCATGACGGCCTCCTCGGCCTGGGACTTGAACCGGTCGCGAACCGGGCAGGCCGGGGTCGTCAGCTCGAAAGTGAATGCGACCTCACCGGCATCGGAGATGCGGAGATCTTTGATCATCCCCAGGCTCACGACGTCGCGTCCGAGGTCGGGGTCCACGATCTCAGCAAGGGCCGCAAGCACCTGCGGCTCGCTTGGGGCTGGCATGACGCTGATTCTAGGCCCGCCGTGGAGCGAGCAAGACAGGAATACGCTCCAGCCGCGCGGCGCCGGCGTCCAGAGTGAGGATCCCGACGGCGCGATCACCCGCCATTCCGGTAGTGGGGGTCGAGACGTTGATGAACCTGGTTCGTCCGACAATCTCGTCACGCCAGCGATGCGTGTGGCCGTGGATGCAGACGTCGAGCTGGGCCGCCCAGACATCGCCTGTTCGGGGTGGCCGGTGGACCATGCCGACCTCGAGACCCTCGAGGCTGCGGCGCACCTGCATCGGAACCCGGGGGTCGTCGGGCGCATTGCCGTTGACCACGGTCAGCGGCTTCCGGAGCCGGCGGAGACCATCCAGGACCGCCTCATCCTGCCAATCGCCCGCGTGCCATAGCTCATCGACAGTAGCGAAGCGGTCCCGGACGAAGTCGAGCAGCGCCTCGACGCGGTACCGTCCCTGGGTGTCGCCGATGAGCCCCAGACGGAGCATCGAGAAGGAGCTTAGCGCCCTGCAGGAGGCCTGCCGGGCCTGCCGAAAGTGCGTCGACGAAGGCATCATCCCCGACGCAGCACCGGTGTTCTCAGGCCAGGCCGGCGCGCCATTCTTCCTGATCGGACAGGCGCCAGGTCGGGTCGAGCGGGAGAGCCGCCTGCCGTTTTCCGGCCGCGCAGGCCGTGAGCTGGGCCGGTGGATGCTCACGGCGGGGTTCGCTTCGGACGAAGAGTTCCGACGGCTGACCTACATAGCCGCGCTCATGCGCTGCTTTCCCGGCCGTGTCGGCTCGGGCATCGGTGACCGGCCACCGCCGAGCCGAGCCATCGAGAACTGCGGCAGCTGGCTCCAGGCCGAGCTCGAGCTGTTGCGGCCGCAGGTGCTGATTCTGGTGGGGCAGATGGCCATCACGCGGTTCCTGGGACCGGGGAGCCTGGAAGAGCGGGTGGGGCGAACATTCGGCTCTCACCCAGTGATGGTGCCGCTGCCGCACCCGTCGGGCCAGAGCCGCTGGCTGAACGACCGAGCCAACCGGCAGCGGCTTGCCGACGCGCTGGGTGCGTTGAACGAACAGCGCCGGCGGGTTCTGGAGCAGCGTGACCCGGGCGCCGGATAGCGTCCGGGTCACCGGGGTCGCGCTACTGAGCGATCAGACTGCCGACCTGCGAGATCGCATCCAGAAGAAGGCGCCCGCGGCTACGACGACCACCACCACGATCAGGGCAATGATCTTGTTGGTCGTGATTGCGGTTGTGATCAGGTACATGCGGAGAATCCCCCCAAACGAAAGATTGCAGATGCGAACCGGGTGCCCGGCTCGTTGGCCGGGCTAGTCTAGCGGTTCGTGCCATCCTGATGCCGTACTTCTTCGCGAGCCGCAGCGGGAACCAGGTCGAGATCACCGGCCAGGACGCCCGGCATCTGGCCCTCTCGCTCCGGGCTCGCCCCGGCGAGCGGATCTCGGTGGTAGAACCGGCCGGCCGCCTGCTCACGGTCCGATTGGATGCGGTCAGCGCAACAAGGATCAGTGGATTCGTGGAAGCCGACGTCGAGCACCATTCGGAGCCAGAGCTGTCGATTACCGTTGCCGTGGCAATGCTGCCCTCAGCGTCGTTGGAGCTTGTGCTCTCGCGCTGCACCGAGGCCGGAGCAGCCCGCTTCATACTGGTGGATGCGGCTCGCAGCATCTCTCGCGCAAGCAAACCAGGCCGCTGGGCGACGATCTGCCGCGAGGCGGCAATGCTGGCCGGCCGGCTCGTGGTACCGGAGGTGGTGGGTCCTCTGCCGTTCCAGGCGGCCTGGGAACAGGCCGATGAGCCCTGGCTCCTTGACCGCTCGGGCCGTGGGCTCGGCCCTTTCGTGGACGACGCCACGCTGTTCATCGGGCCCGAGGGGGGCTGGTCTCCCGAGGAACTCAACCTGGGCGGTGACCGGTTGCTGAGCCTGGGGGAGCGCAACCTCCGGGCGGACACGGCCGCGCTGGTTGCCCTGGCGCTGGCTCTTGGCCCCTCCCAGTTGCACACGCGGTGACGCCTCCACTCACCATCGAGAGGTGAGCTCGCCCGGCAGATGGCCCTCTCCAAGACGCCGATTAGGGCGCGATGTCCCGGCAGTTGGTTCAGTTGCGCCACAGCCGCAGCTGTTAGTACAGGTTGAGGGCGGCGCGGGCGATGTCGCGGATGACCTGTGCGCCAAACTGGCCGGGCGTGGTCGTGAAGACGCAGATCGCGAACGGGTCGCCTGACAGAAAGACCACCCCACAGTCATTGGCCACGCCGTTGTCGGGGTCGGTACCGATCTTGTGGGCGACTGTCGCCGTCCGGCTGACGTAGTAGGGCAGCCAGTCGTTGAACTGCGTCGTCTCCAGCAGATTGAGAAGCCGCTGGGTCGACGTCTGGTTGAGGAGCTGGCCCCTCGCGAGCTGAGCCATCATCCGCCCGGCCGAGCGCGCCGAGCAGCCGTTGGTCGCCTGCTGGCAGTCGCCCGCGCCGACGGAGGCCGCGTACGCGTCGATCTGGGAATCGCCCAGCACGCGGCGCAGTGCCCTCCAGGCGGTGTTGTCGCTCTGCTGAATGAGCAGCGACAGGAGCTGGTCGTACGAGAACATGTCGCCGGGATGGGCCGTATAGATCAAGCTCCCGGTCCCGCTCATGAAGTCTTCGGGATGGAGGTCGATCTGGTCGCCCAGTGAGATCTGCAC
>Ga0126383_10003249_pt1 | contig 10707 bp, 6 predicted proteins | sample PanSoiMetPlot_35_FD_96882 | JGI IMG/M metagenome (GOLD analysis project Ga0126383, IMG submission 96882) | Tropical forest soil microbial communities from Panama - MetaG Plot_35 | ecosystem: Environmental > Terrestrial > Soil > Tropical forest > Bulk soil | place: Panama | collected 2016-02-17
ACGCGTGTTGCTGATCGCCTCGAATGAAGGTTACCGAGCTGACAGTGACAACGCCGATGAGCGCCGCGCTGTAAGAGATGCGTTCGCGGAATCGACACTGTGGGGATTTGAAGTTGTGGCCGAGGAAGGCACGCGCGCCCTGGTCGACGCCACCAGCTTTTATCTGCGCGACGTGCACGGCGTGCCCGGAACTTTACAACGGATGCAGCAGGGACAGTTTCGCCTCGATCCTTCGCGTTCCGCTTTTTATCTCGGCAACACTAAAAATTTTCCGAAGAACACTGAGGTCGAAACCACCCTGACGTTCACCACCGAAGGCGAGTCCGGCCCCCTGGTGCGCTCAGTCACTCCGGTGGCGAATGCGGTGACCGTGCGCGAGCACGTTTCATTTGTCGAATTGCCGGGTCCCGGTTTTCATCCACGCGAAAATGATCCGCGGGCCGGTTACTTCGGCATTCAGTACATGGATTTCGCCACCCCGATCAGCGACCCTATCGTCAAACACTATCTCGATCATCATCGGCTGCAGAAGAAAGACCCCACGGCGGCGATTAGTGACCCGGTCAAACCAATTGTCTACTACGTCGATCGCGGCGCGCCCGAGCCGGTTCGCTCTGCTTTGATCGAAGGCGCGAGCTGGTGGAACCAGGCGTTCGAAGCCGCCGGTTATCGCAATGCCTTCCGGGTTGAAGTCATGCCGGCCGACGCCGATCCGATGGATGTGCGCTACAACGTGATCCAATGGGTGCATCGTTCGACCCGCGGCTGGTCATACGGATCATCGGTGACCGATCCGCGCACCGGCGAAATCATCCAGGGCCGCGTGTCACTCGGTTCCTTGCGCGATCGACAGGATTTTCTCATCGCCTCGGGTCTGCTGGCGCCCTACGGCAAAGACAAAACAGTCGTCGATAAGATCATGCAGCAAGTTGTGCTGGCGCGTTTGCGGCAACTGGCAGCGCATGAAGTCGGACATACCCTCGGGCTGCAACATAACTTCGCCGCCAGCACCACCAACCGCGCTTCAGTCATGGATTATCCCGCGCCGCTTGTCACGCTTGGCGCTGAGGGCCTGCCGGATTTTTCAGATGCCTACACCAAAGGGATCGGAGACTGGGACAAGGTGGCGATTACCTATGGCTATTCCGACTTTGCGCCAGGGACAAATGAAGCAGCAGCGCTCGACAAGATTCTCAGTGACGCCTTCGCGAAGGGCTTGCGTTATTTGACGGATCAGGATGCCCGGCCGGCGAGTGCTGCGAGTTCGTACACACATCTCTGGGATAACGGCGCGAACGTCATCGATGGCCTGGCCAACATCATGAAGGTACGCGCCGTCGCGCTCAACCGGTTTGGTGAAAACAATATTCGCGAAGGCGCACCGATGGCCACGCTCGAAGATGTGCTGGTCCCGCTCTACATGTATCACCGTTACCAGGTTGAGGCGACGGCGAAGCTGGTGGGCGGCGAAGACTACAATTTCAGCCTGCGCGGAAAAGGCGACAAGAACCCACAGATTATCGATCCGCAGGAACAGAAGCGCGCGCTGTACGCCGTGCTCGACACGCTGAAGCCGGAGAACCTGGCGCTGCCGGAATCTGTTTTGAAGTTGATCCCGCCGCGTCCTCCCGGCTATCAACGGACCCGCGAAGACTTTCGGATCCGCACATCACCAACATTCGATGCGCTCGCGCCGGCGGAAGCCTTTGCCAATCACGTCTGCGATTTCTTATTCAATCCCGAACGCGCCGCGCGCATCGTAGAGTTCCACGCGCGCAACGGCGTCGAGTACCCGATGCTGGATGACTACTTCGACAAAATACTCACTCAGACATTCCGGGCTCCTGCGCGCAGCGGTTACCCCGGCGAGATTCAACATACGGTTGATGCGGTGGTATTGAATGAACTCATGGCGCTGGCCGCAAACGAACGGGCTGCAAACGAAGTTCGGGCCATTGCCGAATTAAAACTGGATGAGCTCAAGACCTGGACCGCGGAGCAATCCGGCGCGACCCGCGATCGTAACCAACGCGCCTTTCTCTTGTACGTCTCTAACCAAATTAAGCGCTTCCAGGATGATCCCAGGAAGATGAATCTCACCAAGCCCAACGATCCTCCGGACGGCCAACCGATCGGGACTGACTGGTGGACGATGCTGGACGACGACGATTGGTGCAACTGGCAGTGACGTTCGGGGCGCTAAAAGCGCTTTTTGGAAATAAACCCAGGGTGGCGCACATCGCGCTTGCCTGGGCGATTTTCCGAACCGCGATAACTTTACAGCTCCTTATCCAGCTGCAACACTGCGCCCAACAGAACGTTCGCGCCATTCTCTATGTCCTGCGGCCGTGAAAACTCCTTCGGCGAATGACTGATGCCGCCGATGCTGGGAATGAAGATCATGCCAACCGGCCCAATCCGGGCCATATCCTGTGCGTCATGACCGGCGCCGCTGGGCATGAGTCTGGTCGTCAGGCCGAGTTCCCTGGCGGATCTGTCGATGAGCGCGCGTAACTTCGGGTCCGTCGGCGCCGGAATGTTTGCGTTCAGCTCTTTGAAGGCGAAAGTTACGCGGTTCGACGTGGCGATCTGATCTGCCTCGGCGCGGATCTTCTGATAAAGCATTTGAATCTTCGCAGCGTCGAGATCACGCAGTTCTAAACTGCACACGACCTTGCCGGGAATCACGTTAGGCGCGCCGGGCAACGCTTGAATGCGACCGACGGTGCCAACCTGACGGCCGGGTACGCTGGTGACCACACGATTGACGGCCTCAATGAACTTCGCTGCCGCCAACAACGCATCCTGCCGATTATTCATCGCGGTCGTGCCGGCGTGATTCGCAAATCCGTCAATGGTGACGTCCCACCAGTTGATGCCGACGATGCCTTCGACCACACCGATATCGACCCGCTCGGCTTCCAACGTACCGCCCTGCTCAATATGTAGTTCCAGATAAGCGGCGATGCTCCCCTTCTCTCGTTTGACGCGCGCCAGTTTGGTCACGTCTCCGCCAATAAATTTGATTCCCTCGCGGACCGTCTTCCCGCTCTTGTTCACCAAATCGAGTTCTCTCTCAGTCAGCGCGCCAACTACTGCTTCGCTGCCAATCAAACCACCTTCTTCGTTCTGAAAGATTATTACTTCGATCGGGTGGCGCAACATCACCCGATTCTCGATCAGTGTCTGGGCTACCTCGATCGCACCCAACGAGCCCACATCGCCGTCATAGTTCCCACCTTCCGGAACGCTGTCGACGTGCGAGCCAAACAGGATCGGCAGCAACCGGTCGTCGTTGTTGGCCGCTTCCCGCCGCCCGATTAGATTGCCGGCCGCGTCGACTGAGACTTCGAGTTTCGCCGCCCGCATTAGGCCCATGACGTATTCACGGCCCTGTCGATCGGCTTCGCTGTAAGCGACGCGACTCACTCCACCTTGTGGGTTCTTGCCAAAATCAGACAGTTCGCTGAGGTGTTGATTCAACCGACTCCCATTGACGCGCACCGCCGCGGCTCGACCCGGCCCGCCAAACGAGCGCAAGGCAAGGCTGCCGGTAGCCGCCATGAGCCCCGAACTAAATTGTCTGCGATTCATGGCCGCCTTCATTACTCGATTGCCGTCTGATTGGCAAGCTGGTTCTGACGAACTTTGAGGCTGGCGATTCTCATTCACACCGTGGCTTTAGCCCGGTGTCAGCGCACAGCCACAAAATCGGAAACCGTTTAAACGGTTTCCAATCCCTAAGCTCAACCCAAGGCGCCGCGCTGAAGCCGCAGCGTGAATGAGAAGTTTCAAACTGAACCAGTACCGGCAAGCTGGTTCTGATGAAGTTTTGTTATGATGCATCACACCATATGAATCTTTACGACGAAATTGAGTGGCGCGGCATGCTCTATGAAGCCACGCCTGAACTGCGCGATGTGCTCGCCAAAGAAAAGGTGACCGCCTATATCGGTTTCGATCCTACAGCCGCGAGTCTGCATGTGGGATCGCTGCTGCCGATCATGGGACTGGCGCGTCTCCAGCGCTTCGGTCACACTCCAATCGCGATTGCCGGCGGCGGCACGGGCCTGATTGGCGATCCCGGCGGAAAGACAAAGGAGCGCCAACTACTGACACGCGAGCAAGTCGAAGAGAACCTGGTCGGGATTAAGGAACAACTTAGTCACTTTCTCGATTTCCAGGCACCTGCAAACCCGGCACAAGTCGTCAACAATGCTGATTGGCTGGGCCCCATCACCATGATGGAGTTTCTGCGCGACGTTGGAAAGCATTTCACTGTCAACAATCTGATTGGCAAAGAAGCGATCAAGCGCCGCCTGGAATCGGACGAGGGAATTTCATTCACCGAATTCAGTTACCCGCTGCTGCAGGCTTACGATTTCCTCGTGCTGCATGATCGCTATAAGTGCACTCTACAGATGGGCGGCAGTGATCAATGGGGCAACATCGTGGCCGGCGTAGATCTGATTCGGCGGCTGCGCGGTGCGCGGGCGCACGCGCTGGTGTTTCCGCTCGTCACCACCTCAGCCGGAGTTAAGTTTGGCAAGACTGAAGCCGGTGCGGTCTGGCTGGATCCGAAACTCACTTCACCTTACCGGTTCTATCAATTCTGGCTGAACACGGACGATCGCGACGTGCTCAAGTATTTGAAGTTCTTCACCTGGTTGTCGCGAGCCGAAATCGGAGAGCTGGCTGAACTGGTTGAACGCGAACCCGACAAGCGCGATGCCCAACGGCGGCTGGCGCGTGAAGTTACCGCCATGCTGCATGGCGAAACTGAGTTGGACAAAGCTGTGCGCGCCTCTGAGATTCTCTTTGGCAAAGAAATCAGTGGGTTAAGCGTGGGGGAAATTCTCGACGTTTTTGCCGATGTGCCCTCGACGGAAATTCAAAAAGCCACGATTGACAGCGATGGATTTACTTTGGGTGATGCTTTAGTGCTGACCGGTCTCGCGCCTTCAAAAGGTGAAGCGAAGCGTCTGGTCCAGGGCGGTGGTGTGGCAGTCAATAATGTCCGGGCCGACGAAGTGCGGAAATCAATTTCAGTTTCCGACTTTGTTGACGGTCAGCTGCTGGTCCTGAGAAAGGGCGCCAAGAGTTATCACTTGATCAGGATTGTGTCAGAAGGCTGAAGACGAATTGATCCATTGGCTCACTGAGTCATTCATTCAATGAATAAATGAATCAATGAGCCAATTAACGGTATTAAAACGCTCCATTTTCATTGGGCGAATCTTTTGGCACTTGCATGCCTATATCCCACAACTCGATTATCTTCTCGCGCTCAAACCGAAAAATGTGCACCACCGCGATTTCGGGTTCGTCCGCAGAGTGTCTGACGCGCGAATGCACCGCCACCAAATCATCCAATTCAAACACGCGTTGTACCTCGAGCGTGGTATTCGGAAATTTCGCATTGGCATCCATCATCGCCGTTCTTAAAGACGCCCGGTCACCGCGAAAATAAGGATTATGGTGGCTAAAGCCGGCGCGGGCAACGTACTTCTCAAAAGCCTCGCTGACTCGCCCGGCAACCGCCTGGTTGAGAAAGGCGAGAGCAATATCGCGGCTAGATCGCGTGTCTCTTGATGTCATCTAACTTCCTCCGGTTGCGCCTGATTGCGACTCAAGCTGCACCACACGTCACTTTGCGACGCTCGAATCGACTATCTTCAGGAGCAATTTCGTGGCGGCGAAAGAGCAGGTTCAGGTTAGGCGGCCCATGACGTGAGTGGCCAGGTCTTCCACCTTAATCCGCTCCTGCTCCCAGGTGTCACGATCACGCACCGTCACGGCTTCGTCTTCGAGTGATTGATGATCGACGGTGACACAAAACGGCGTCCCGATTTCATCCTGGCGTGCATAAAGCTTTCCGATGCCGCCCGTATCGTCATAGACCGCGCGCATTTTTGGTTGGAGCGAACGCTTGATGGCTTTCGCCATGCCGACGATCTCAGGTTTATTTTTGGCCAGCGGCAGCACCGCGACTTTGATGGGCGCCATTGAATGATGCAGCTTGAGGATGACGCGGGTCTCGCCCTTCTCGTTTGTCCGTTCCGAATAGGCGTCCATCAAGACGGCCAGCACCGTGCGATTTACGCCGGCCGCGGGCTCGATGACGTAAGGATAGAAACGCTGCTTGGTTTGCTCGTCGAAATACGAAAGGTCTTCAGTTGAATCAGGATTCAGGCGCTTGCCTTCGGTGTCCTCAGGCTTCTTCGAATGCGTCTTCAGATCGTAGTCAGTGCGATTAGCAATGCCCATCAACTCATCCCACTGCCGTTCTTCCTCTTCCCGTTCGGGGAAAAACCGATACTGAATATCGACGGTGCGTTTCGCGTAGTGCGCCAACTCTTCCTTCGGTTGTTCGTACAAACGCAGGTTCTTGCTGGAGATGCCGATTCTCTGAAACCATTGGTTGCAGCCGTCGATCCATTCCTGATGGGCCGCCTCATCTTCACCCGGCTTGACGAAGTACTCCATCTCCATCTGTTCAAACTCACGCGTGCGAAAGATGAAGTTGCCGGGCGTGACTTCATTGCGAAATGACTTGCCGATCTGCGCAATGCCGAAAGGCAGCTTGCGCCGGCTGGTATTCAGCACGTTGAGAAAGTTGATGAAGATGCCCTGGGCGGTTTCGGGACGCAAGTAAGCCAGGGCACTCGGATCATCATCCGCGACGGCGCCGAGCTTGGTCCGCAGCATCGTGTTGAAGGCCCGCGCGTCAGTCCAGTCATGGCTACCACATGAAGGACAATCACCAAACGTAAAGATCCTTTTGTCTTCGTGAACTTCGACGGCTTTGCCTACGTGATCCGCGCGAAACCGGTTCTTGCACTTCCGGCAATCGACCATCCAGTCGTGAAATGTCTCCTCATGACCGGAATATTTCCAAACCGTGCGATTCAGAATGATCGACGAGTCGAGTCCTTCCATATCGTCGCGTTCGTAAACCATCCAGCGCCACCAGGAGTCGCGCACATTCTTCTCCAACTCGACGCCGAGGGGCCCGTAGTCCCAGGCGCTGCCCAGGCCGCCATAGATGTCTGATGATGGATAAACGAAGCCGCGACGCTTCGCGAGGGACACGATGGTTTCAATATTGGGTGCAGACACGCGCGAGTGAATGGTAAATCGTAAATCGTGAATAGAAGAGCGAAGTGCGAGTGTAGCAGTGACGTGTCGATGATCAAAGGAACGCTGTGCGACAGGTCAGTACCATCCGCGTGAGCGGATGGATCAAGATGCCGCATTGAATCTATCTGCTAAAGCAGATGCTAACTGACATTCGTTACGGCAGATTCCGCCAGACCTTGTATCAAAAACAAAAGCGCGGATGACTCACCAAGTCACCCGCGCTCGTGTTCGTTTATCGGAGCCCTGATAGGCTTGTGGCTGCTGATGAGTCCTGTGAGGCTCCCCCTAGCCTCTGACAGGCCGTCTCATCAGCAGCCTCGCCTTTGTGCTCTCTGACTGTTACCGGCAACTCCGTTCCCCCGAAAGAGCCGCCACTGCTCAGATGTAAAGCGCCTCCCCCAAAGCACCTTACAACTTCAATCAAAGAGCTGACCCGATTAACTACCCTTCTGCCTTCTTGTCGTCATTGGCTTGAGCAACGGTCGTGCCAACGCCGCGGGAGGGCGGGCACCAAATTGCGATCATCCGATTTATCCGTTGAAATTGAGCGAAACGCGAATGCGTCAAGATCTCGGTGAGATGGTCCGCCGCCATGAATCGTCTCGCCCGCGTAATTGTTCAATACAGATCACGATCAATTCTGCATTGAAATCGCTCGCGGCACGAAAGGCGAACGAGGCAACGGGTCAGTACCATCTCCGTCAGGGGATGGATCAATCAGGCGGGCGAGGGGTCGAGGTGGATCCATCTGCTGACGCAGATGGTACTGACTCCTTTGCTAACGGTCTGACTCCCGATGCTGGAAGTTATCAGGATGGAAGGCACGTCCGAAGAACTCTCGATACAACCAGCCAAGCACACGAATCTCCGCGGTGCAGAGACTCTCGAGCCAGCAATCAATCAAGAACGCTTCGCGCGTCTTCGCGGCGGGAATTTTCTTTGACTCTGCGACAATTGACGGCGCCGCCTTCATGTCGAGATCGTACGCGGACGATACTTCTTCATTCCGTTGCTGCGCCTGCTGCAGTGCATTAAGTAACTGACTAAGCCACCCGTGCAGTTCACGTTCGCTGGGGTGATGGGCCACCGATTGCAGAATGCCAATCGCCAGCCGATCTTCGGCGCGATTGAAATTAAAGACTTCTTCACCGGCTTTGCGGCTCTGTTCCTGCTTCCATTGAAACAGCTCTTCGACTTTTGGGTGCTTGATGATGGCTACGCGTTCATCGTAATCAAGGAACCACTGAATCACGTCGGGCAACGAGTCATAATCGACATTGCCGTACGGGTCTCGTCCCAAGACGGGCGCATTCACGGCGTCGGGCGTTTCTGTTTGTGAAGCCATTATTTAAGAGAGTTGCTTGCCGTTAGCGCCGGCACTTACGCAATGGCGGCCGATTTTTCTCTAACCCAGCCGTTTACGGCTGGGTAAAGAATGGTCCCATCATCAATTAGCCTCCTTCAGGAGGCTTTGGTTGTGGTAAGCCTCCTGAAGGAGGCTGTCATGCATTTCGATTTCACCTCACCCAGCCGTGAACGGCTGGGCTAGAGAAACGATTTATCTGCGTAAATATCGCGCAACTTTTCGATGCGGCACTGGTTCAGTTTGAAAATTTCATTCACGCCGGCGCTTTAGCCCGGCGACTTTGTGCACGGCTTCAGACTCGAAACCGTTTAAACGGTTTCCCGGTTAGTTTCTGCGTTCGCACACCGGGCTAAAGCCGCGGTGTGAATGAGAAGCTGTCAAACTGAACCAGCACCTTCTTACTCCCCGCGATTGATCTCCAGCCTGAAGGCCGCGCGCGCCTCACCCGTTCGCTCGCCGCGCCGGTTCGTAATTACCGTCGGTGAATAACTCGACAACGCCGTGAGCTCGTGCCCGGTCAAAACACCGAGTTGCCGCAAGGCATCAATCACCGCCGGCGGCCGCGCCCGCCGATCGTCGCCGTCTGCGACTTTCAAAGCCACGCCGATGCCCAGCGGCCAGGCTGCCGAGGGCAATACACCGACGGTATAGACGCCTTCGGCGCCAATCTTCGAAATCAGCTTTCCGGCCGCACAGCGTATTAATTCCGTATCCAGACGATCTTTGGTTCCGCCGATCATTTCCGGATGATTAATCATGGCCTTAACGATTCGTGCGCAGGCGCTGCGAACTTCGTCTGAAACATGCGGCGGCGGCGCCACCAAACGTGCGTACATCAAGGCCATCGCTCGCACTGAAATGCCGAACACCGGAACTCCACAGCCATCAATGCCAATCGCGATGTCCTGGACTGCTACGCCGGAAAAATCGGAAACGGCGGCGAGAATTGCCTGCTGCACCGGGTTTGAAAGTTCATCATAAGTTTCTGTCGCCGCCCCGATATGCTTTGCCAGAGCCAGCATGCCGGCGTGTTTGCCTGAACAATTATTCTGAATCGGGGTCGGCGCCTCACCTTCACGAATCAGTTTACGAGCCACGTCTACGCTGTACGGCTCGTGGGCGCCGCACTTGAGCGCCGATTCGTCCAGGCCGATTTTGTCCAGTATCGCGCGAACGGTTTCGATATGAATGGGCTCGCCGTTGTGTGAGCCACAGGCGATCGCGACTTCACGTTCGCTGAATCCAAATCGATCGGCGGCACCGGAAGCTACCAACGGGAGCGCCTGGAACGGTTTTCCCGATGAACGCAGGTAGGTGATGCTTTCCGGCGTGCCCAACGAACAGATGTCGGCGCCCGCTCCATCCACCGCGATGAGGTGGCCGTTGTGCCGCGACTCGATTATGGGGCCGCGCCACACTTCAACCAGCGGTGCGCAGTTGTCAGCTTCGTTTGCGGACATGGAGAGAGCATCTTAACTGTTGCGGGTGAGAATTTGGAGTGCGGCGGGGCTTTGCTGCAAGAGTCTTTGAATACTGCAGCGAAGGTTCATCGCCGCAGAGCGGCGAGATGTTTATAGGGACGCAATCCGCTTTTAATCAGATCAGCATCGAGCGAAATGCTCAGCATTTCGCTCGATGCTGAAGAAGAGAGAAGTTCGTACCGGTTCTATAAACATGACGTGCCTACGGCACGTTGCCTCCATCGCGTGATGCAGAGATTTTTTGCAGCAAAGCCGTGCCGCGGCAGAGCGCGCGGCGACGCCGCTTTGGATCTACGCGGACCGAGTTAACTCATGAATGATCCAAAGCGCTGTCGTCGCTGCACTCTGCGGCGCACTCCCAACTAATTCTTCTGAGCGGATGAGGTGTCAGCCAGCGCATGCTCGATCGTCTGTTTCAGACGATCACGACTTTGCGCCCGAGAGTACCCGTTCCAGTGACTGATGATGTGGCCGTCGCTTGAAAGCACGAGAGTCTGCGGGATGACGCGGCGGCCGTTCATAATCGCCTGGGCCATTTCTCGATCCGCCCAACCGATGCGAAAACCAAAGTTGACTTCGCGGGCGAACTTTTTCACTTTGTCGCCGGCGCTGCCCGGATCCTCAGACGTCAGGCCAATGAACTCGACCGGCTTGCCTTCAAATTCCTTGCGGACTTTTTCGTAATCGGGAATCTCGGCCCGGCAGGGGCCGCACCACGTC
>Ga0126383_10003250_pt1 | contig 10704 bp, 9 predicted proteins | sample PanSoiMetPlot_35_FD_96882 | JGI IMG/M metagenome (GOLD analysis project Ga0126383, IMG submission 96882) | Tropical forest soil microbial communities from Panama - MetaG Plot_35 | ecosystem: Environmental > Terrestrial > Soil > Tropical forest > Bulk soil | place: Panama | collected 2016-02-17
ATGTGCGCATGAGTGATGATCACCGCGTTAACGGAAGCCGCGTTGAAAGGAGGCTCCTGCCAGTTGCGATCGCGCAGGTCGTGACCACCCTGAAATAAACCGCAATCGACGAGTACCCGCGCGCGATCGGTTTCAATTAAGTACTTCGATCCGGTCACGGTACCCGCCGCCCCCCAAAATGAAAGTGTCGACATGGCGCGCATGGTATCAGTGTCGGCGCCACGAGCGGTAGCGGGTCAGAACCGCCTGCGGTAGCGGGCGGGCCTTTCTTCGCCCGGGAAAGAAAGGGTCCGCCCGCTACCGCAGGCGGTTCTGACACTGCTAAGATGCGTCGCGGACATCGACACAGAATCAATGAACAAAATCATCCGCTTTTCCCTCGTTGCAATTCTTCTGACCGCTTTGACGTTAGGCGTTTCGGCTCACAGCGTGGGCTTTCTAAACAAGAAGTCGACAGTCCACCTGGCCCAATACGACGACCCTTATTCAGACTTCCGCAACGTGCGTTATTCAAACAGCGGACTCTTAAACGAACGCGACGAGATCAAGCTCGGCATGCAGCTCCATCGTGAAGTAACCAAGAAATTTAATTTGACTGATACCGGCTTGACGCGTGTCGATCGCCTCGGCCAACAGTGCGCACGCGCCAGTCTGCGACCCAGTCTCACCTACAAGTTTCATGTGATTCAGGGACGTGAGATCAATGGCTTCTCGCTTCCGGGTGGGCACATCTACGTCACCACTGCTTTGCTCCGGCTGGCGAATGACAATGAGCTCGGCGCAGTGCTCTGTCACGAAGTGGGACACATAGTCGCGCGACACAGCTTGAAAACGCTGAAGAAATCGAAGGAGTACGACGATATTGCCAACCAATTAGGTGAACTCACCGGCGTCGCCGGCAGTATCGCCCACGACCTCGGGGTCACGCTCGGCCAAATGGTCGGTGCCGGCATGCTGACTATTCACTCGCGCGATGAAGAACGTGAGGCTGACTTTTTGGGAGTGCGTGAGATGCCGGGCGCGAAGCTCGACCCTCAGGGAATGGTTACCATGTTTCAGAAACTGCTCCGCATTGAAGAACAGGAGTCCGACTTGCTGGGTTCGTTGTTCTCAGATCACCCGGACGCGCAGGAGCGGATCGATAACACGCATTATGAGATCGGGCGCATGCGTCAGAACCGCCCGCGGTAGTGGGCGGGCCCTTCCAAATCGGCGTTTCGTTTCGAGAAGATCGGGCCCGCCCGCTACCGCAGGCGGTTCTGACCGAAGAACACAATTATCGCAGGCAGTAGCAGCCCGAGATTCCTCAAAGCCGTCTTCAATCCCAACTGGCTGCCGATGATGTTGCCGAAACATCCACACTCGAGCGGATCACCATGCAACGCATAAACGTAGTACAGCGCAAACACGCTAAAGCCGATCAGTAGTAACGCTGCGGCTATCGCTCCCACCCGAACCGTCTTCGGAATGATTAGTAGCCCCGCAATCACCACTTCAGCCGCAATCACCCCTATCGTCGCCGGCCACTTCCAACGCTCATAGTTCATTCCCATTGAGCTGAGCAGCTCAGCAACCTTGTCGACAATTTGGTGGAGGATGGCGAGTTTGGCGCCGGCGGTAAAAAGAAAAAGCGCTGCCAGTCCAAAGCGGCAAACATAAACGACAACCTGGAAGATCTTCCGAGCGGTCATTTAATCAATCGTGAGCAGCCGCAACTCTGGCTGGTTCTGCATCAAGAGCTGGTGCGCTGATCGGTTGATAATGGCTGGGTCGTCGATCTCTTAGCCGATCCACTTCATATGCACCGGCGACGTTAACTATACGATTGCGGTTAGCCTGCTGGAAATCGATTGACACCACGAGTAACTCTTCATCCTCAACCGAAGCCTCGGCCAAAGTATCGCCATTGCAATCAACCACCTTGCTGCGACCGATGAACTTCCAGCCACGTTCGGTTCCAATCCGGTCGGTCGCGGCGAAGAAGAGATGATTCTCGAGCGCTCTCGTGCTGGCCACAAATTCCGGCGACCGCCAGGCGGCCTCGGGCCAATTGGTAATCAGCGCAATCAGTTCAGCCCCCTTAAGTTTCAGCACGCGTGCCGCTTCAGGAAAGCTGATGTCATAACAGATGTTCAGACCGACTTTGCCAAACGGCAGATCAAAGACCTCGAATTGGCGATTACCCGGCGTCAGGAAGCGATCGATACCGATGAAGGGCAGATGCACCTTGCGATAACTGCCCGCCACACCATCAGGTCCAACCAGCATGGCTGCGTTATAAAATTTTTCGCCGTCCGCCTCAATGAAGCCCACCACCGCGTACGAGCCGGTTTCGCGGCAAGCTTCAGCAATCACGTGCGACGACGGGCCATCGATCCTTTCCGCGAAGGGAATGGCCTCTGCCAGTGAATTGTAGGCGTAGCCCGTCAGCGCACATTCAGGAAACATCACGATCTTCGCGTCGCGTTCAGCGGCTGAGCGCAGGCACCTGACGATGGTTTCCAGATTGGTCCGAGGGTCGCCCAATATGCAATCGATTTGGGCACAGGCTATGTTTGTGTTGGGCATAAAAGCACCTGAGTGTTTGAACCGATTGCAATTGCTTGCGGTTTCAGATTATCCAGCCAACGACACCACTTTCTCGGCGGCGTCCTTCATGCCGTTTGCCACCGTGAAGTTCAACCCTGACTCGCGAATTACGCGCTGGCCTTCTTCGACGTTGGTACCTTCCAATCGCACGACCACCGGAACTTTCACGCCGAGATTGTTTGCCGCACCGACCACTCCGCGGGCCACCATGTCGCAACGCACGATGCCGCCAAAGATGTTGATGAGCACCGCGCGCACAGCTTGATCAGCGAGCAGAATTCGGAAGGCAGCTTCGACTCGTTCCTGCGACGCGCCACCACCAACATCAAGGAAGTTTGCCGGTTCGCCGCCGGCCAACTTGATGATGTCCATTGTGGCCATGGCCAGACCCGCGCCGTTCACCATGCAGGCGATGTTGCCGTCGAGCTTGATGTAATTCAGATCGAACTTCGACGCCTCAATCTCCAAAGGCTCTTCCTCATTCAGATCACGCAGATCTTTGAAGTCGGGGTGGCGAAACATCGCGTTATCATCGAAATTGATCTTAGCATCCAGGGCAATCAGGCGATTGTCTTTCGTCAGGAGGAATGGATTGATTTCCACCAGCGAAGCGTCCGTCGATTCGTACGCCGCGTAAAGTGTCTGCATAAATTTCGCGGCCTGCGAAATCAGTGAGCTATCCAATCCCAGCGCAAAGGCCAGCTTTCTCGCTTGAAACGGGCGAAAGCCAACCGCCGGGTTAATCGGCTCTTTGAAGATTTTCTCCGGCGTCCTGGCGGCGACTTCTTCGATATCCATGCCACCGGCCGCCGAAGCCATAAAGACCGGTCGCCCACTCGCGCGGTCCAAAACAATTCCGAGATAAAACTCTTTATCGATGGGCAATCCCTCTTCGATCAGCAACACGCGAACTTCTCTGCCCTCCGGGCCGGTCTGATGCGTAACCAGCTTCATGCCCAGCATCTTGCCCGCCAGGTCGCGCGCTTCATCAGCAGTCTTCGCCAGTTTTACGCCGCCGCCCTTGCCGCGGCCGCCGGCATGAATCTGGGCCTTCACCACCACCGGTTCCGTAGCCAATTCCTTCGCCGCCTTGTAAGCCTCTTCCGGCGAACGGGCGACAATGCCGCGCGGCACAGGCACATTGAACTTCCTGAGCAATTCCTTAGCTTGATATTCGTGTATTTTCATTTTGTTGACACTCGCGCGAAAACTTAACGGCAATTAGATCAAAGTCTACGCGATTCCATTCTGATTTTGATGCTGAGGATTATAGCTGCCTGATGAGCATATTCAAGTGTGTGTTCTGCCGCGCCTCAAACGCCACACGCGTGGGGGAATCGGCTCGCAGAAATCCGGTGAAAAGCGAACTAGGATCAAGCAACACTTCTCAGGTCGGGAAGTGTGTCTTGCCGCCGCTGCTGATTCAAAAGAAAGCAGGGGTAAACCACGCTTCGCAACCTGAGAGATCACGCAGATGCGCATTCCCGCGCCCATCGCAAGGCGGTGCCCTCCCGCTCTGAACGCCAATTCGTCAACACTCGGAGATTCGGCTAAACTTTAACAGCGCATGCAGTTTTTTACGTATTTTAAGCTGACTTCATTCGCGACCGTGGCCGTGTCAGCCCTGGCACTTCTGGTCGGCGGCGGAGTCAGTCCCTGGTTGGTGGCGATGTTCCTGTTGGTGCTGGCCGTGGCCTTTAAATTGGAAGGCACGCGTTGGCAGCTGAGCGAGCGAATCGCCTTGGCAGTGATTCTCGCCTCGATTCCGATCTTCTATCTTGATTGGCGCGTTCTCACCCCCTATCTCGACATTCGATTCCTGGAAACCGGAACGCACGTCACTACCGAAGTAACGGTCCTGTCGCATCTGATTCTCTTCCTTTCGGCCGTAAAACTTTTGCAACGTAAGGCAGATCGCGATTGGTTTTTTCTTTATTTGATTTCGTTTTTTACTGTCTTATTGGCGGCCGGACTTACCGCCGCGCCGGTGTTTTTCGTGGTGTTGGTCCTCTACCTGCTGTCTGCTTTATCGACAATTATCGCTTTCGAAATTCAGAAGGCCCGGCGCAAGGTCAGCCCAACCCAGACGCGTCTGCTGGTGCCGCCTGATTCGAAACTGTTTCAGACGCTGCCCATGCGTTTGTGGCGGCGCAGATACCTCGAAACCCGCCGCCTCCCACTGGTGTCAGCAGGGCTGCTGGTGATGATTGTCGTGCTCGCCTTCCCCTTCTTTCTCATTGCGCCGCGCACCAGCTCCAGCGCGCTGCATCGCGGTGGCAAGGGCGTCTCAGGCTTTATCGGTTTCTCAGATAACGTAACGCTGGGGCAAATTGGCGAGTTAAAAGCCAGCGATGAGATCTTCATGCACGTGCGCGTCGACAATTCCGGTGCTGCGCGTCCGGCTGACTTGCGCTGGCGCGGTATTGCTCTCGATGAATTCAATGGCAAGTCGTGGAAAAAATCGATTATTGCAGCGCGGACCCAAAGAAAAGAAAGCGATAGCGGATTCTTCAAGCTGGGTACTACGGAAGACATCAATCACCTGGCGGCGCAAACATTTATTATCGAACCGGTCGATACCTCGGTGGTGTTTGCCGCGCCACGAGTAGTTGCGGTACAGGCCGAGATCCACTCTCTCAATATCGACTCTGAAGGCGCCCTGCAGACCAGCTTCCATACAGACAAGCGTTTGGTGTACAAGGCGTTCTCGGACACGGCGCCACCCAACGTCAACCTGCTGCGCAGCGATCGCATGCAGTATTTCAATGACTCCGCGCGATACCTGGAACTCCCGGCTAATCTCGATCCGCGCATTCACAAACTCGCCGGCGATACCATCCGAAATAGCGGCGCCCGAAACTGGTATGACGCCGCGGCGGCGATTGAATCTTATCTGCACAGCAATTACGGATACACACTGGAAATGAAGGCCGGTGGGCCGGACCCTCTGGCAGATTTTTTGTTCAATGTGAAGCAGGGTCATTGCGAATATTTCGCGACGGCGATGGCCGTGTTGCTGCGCACACAGGGTATTGCGACCAGGGTGGTCAATGGTTTTCTGCCGGGCGAATACAATCAGGCTGCGGGCGCCTATACGGTCCGTCAGAGCGATGCGCACTCGTGGGTTGAGGTTTACTTTCCGCAGAGCAACTTGTGGGTCACGTTCGACCCGACTCCGCCGGCCGGACGAACTGCGCATCAGCGCACTGGTCTGTCAGGAGCGTTGAGCAAGTACTCGGAAGCCCTCGAATTAATGTGGTTTCAGTACGTGGTTGGTTATGACAAGGACGAACAGCGTTCGCTCGTAACCTCATTGCGCCGCAGCCTCTTCGACGTTCAGCGAGGATCATTCGACAAGTTGCAACAGGCGCGGGTGGCACTGCCAGGATTGATGATGCCGATATTAATCGGCTCAGGTTTGTTATTGACGCTGGTCGCGTTTGCTTTCATTGGCCGGCGCGTGCAGCTCCTGGGATGGCAGGGGCTGAAGATCTGGCGGCCGGCCATCGACGGCGAGAGATCACCGGTTGCATTCTACGCGCGATTAATCAAGGCACTGGAGCGGCAGGGGATCAAGCGCGAGCTTTACCAGACGCCTTTGGAGTTTGCGCGCGCCGTTCCGGCCGGTGAAGCAAAGATAATCACGCGAGCTTATAACCGCGTCCGATTCGGCGGCGAGCAGCTTAGCGAAGCTGAATTGCGGGAGCTCGATCGCCTACTGCGCGCACTTGATAGGAATTAATTTTGAGCCCGCGAAATTATCGAATCACGTTTTAGGTCATCAACAAATGAAGAAGGTTGGATTTATCAGTCTGGGCTGTCCCAAAAATCTCGTCGATAGCGAGGTGATGATGGGCCAGCTCAAACAAAACGGTTATCAGATTACTCCCGACGCCGAAGAGGCCGACATGCTGGTCGTCAACACCTGCGGATTTATTGATTCCGCCAAGAAAGAATCGATCGAAGCGATTCTCGAAGCTGCGCGCTTAAAGACCGGAGGCAAAGCCAAACGTCTGGTGGTAGCTGGTTGTCTGGTCGAACGCTATCGCGATCAACTGCAAGCCGAAATGCCGGAGGTCGACGCCTTTATCGGCACGAGTCAGATCAACGACATCCTCAGCGTCTGCGACCCAAAAACCAACACGCGTTCCCTTCCGGTTATCCCGCTCGGCAATCAGAGTGCGACTTATCTCTACGACGAGTCCACGCCGCGCGTACTCGCCACTCCGAGCCATTATGCCTTCATCAAGATTGCCGAAGGCTGTGATCGTCCCTGCGCTTTCTGTTTTATCCCGCAGATGCGCGGCCACTTTCGCAGCCGCCGCTTCGGCTCGATCGTGGCCGAGGCCCATCAGCTTGCTGAAGAAGGCGTCAAAGAATTGATTCTGGTCGCTCAGGATTCATCCCGCTATGGCGAAGACCTGGGAAAGCAGGATGCGCTGGCCCATTTGCTGCGCGAACTGTCACACACCGACGGCATTGAATGGGTGCGCGTCATGTACACCTATCCCACTCATATCAGCGATGCGTTCCTGGACGTCATGGCTGAAGAACCAAAGGCGGTGAAGTATCTGGACATACCCCTGCAACACGCTTCGCAGAATGTTTTGAAACTGATGAAGCGCGGTGGCACCCGCGCATCGCTCGAGCGTTTGATCGAGCGCGTCCGCCGCCGCGTCCCGGAGATTGCGGTGCGCACCACGTTCATCACCGGTTTTCCCGGCGAGACTGAGGAAGACTTCAACGAATTGATGATCTTTGTAAAGAATGTCGAATTCGATCGCGTAGGCGTATTCACCTATTCAGACGAGGAAGGCACGCCCGCCTTCAATCTGCCCGACAAGGTTGAGCCGAAGATTGCCAAACGGCGTCGAACTCAGTTGATGAAGGCGCAGGGCAAAATCGCTAAACGCAAGCATCGGGCGATCATCGGCCAGACTGTCCGCGTGATGTTCGAAGGTGAATCGAACGAAAGCGAATTGCTCTGGCAGGGACGCCTGGAAACGCAGGCGCCGGACATTGATGGATGTGTGCTGATCAATGACGCACCCGACGATTTCGCACCCGCGTCAGGGGAAATGGTCAACGTCCTGATTACAGAAGCACTCGACTACGATATGCTAGGCCGCGTCATTAATTGACCCCGCGCCATGAAATTGCTGGCCACCATCGGAATCAGTGTTTGTCTCATGGCGACCGCGCCTGGCCCTGCCTCGGCCCAATATCTGAATCCTGATTGGATTGAGGTAGCTCCCGAAGGTGATTCGTTTCACATATCGATGCCCAATCAGGTGCGCGCTTGGAACGTCACCGCCGGCGCCTTCAGCGGCAAGCGATATGCAACGACTATCGGCGTCGCCAGTTACACAGTGTGGTCTTTAGCAGACCCGAACTACCGGCCGCCGAAGGATCGTGATGAATACCTCGATAGTTGTGCGGAACTCGTGTGGGAAGGACTGCTAAAGCCCGCTCGTGATGCGTTGGATGACAAGGCCCAGGCTCTCGCGCACATGGGATATGTACGAGAACTACCGGCCGACGCACCGATGGTCGTGCCCAGCGTCATGCCGGGTCGCGAGTACACGCTCACCATTGGCGATGTAACCGGCACCACAGAATTCTTTGTGGCGAACGAGCATCTGTACGTAATGCTGGCGATGGGCAAGCCGGGCCAGGATTGGCCCAGAGAAAAGTTCTTCTCATCGTTTAAGACTTCTTTGGCCCTGGCGACGCCTAGCCCAATGTTCGGCGACCCCAGACGTGGTGTCTCCACCCCAGGCGCTGACGATTACAACCGCGTCTTTACGGGTAAGGAAGTTACGTCAAAGGTGCGCATCCACGAGAAACCTGAACCGACCTACAGCGAAAGCGCGCGCAAATTCGGCGTGCAGGGCACCATCATATTACGCGCCGTGTTCTCGAAAGACGGCGAGGTGACCAATGTCCATGTCGTTTCCAAACTCCCGCATGGCCTGACTCTCCATGCGGTAGCCGCGGCCCGCAGTATCCGGTTCGACCCGGCCACCAAGGACGGACACTTCGTTTCGATGTGGATGGAGTTGCAGTACAACTTCCATCTGTATTGATTCTCCAAAACTTTTCGTCACCAATGACTGCTGTTAAAGAATCAAGCGATGAGCTGAATCCTACGAAGGAAGTTTCCGCAGCTCCGGTTTCCCCACGCCAGCCGCGATCAGTGATGGATTATTTGGCGCTGGCCGTGGCGACCGTCGGCGTCGGCTACTTTCCCATTGCGCCCGGCACACTCGGAGCGCTCGTGGGCGTCGGGCTATATCTGGCGATTTGGAGCTGGCTTTACGCAATACTGGAAGCGAATGCCGCGCGCGCCCGGCTTAATCTCCTCTTCGTGTTCACGCCGCAGCTGGCGCTCATGCTGCTGGTCATCTTCCTGGTGACGCTCGCGGGTATTTGGGCGGCAAATCGAGCCGAGAAGCTACTCGGCAAAAAAGATCCATCGAGCGTAGTCATTGATGAAGTTGCCGGCCAGATGATTGCGCTGCTCTCTGGCCCATTCTGGCGGCCCACGTGGTGGTGTGTGTTCTCGGCTTTCATTCTGTTTCGGCTGTTTGACATCTGGAAACCGTACCCGATTCGCCGGCTCGAAGGACTCGAATCAGGATTGGGAATTATGGCCGATGACGTGCTCGCGGGCATCTACGCCCTCATTGTAAATTCCCTCTTGATATCGGGGTATTTGTTGATCTTTGCCGCAAAGGGCTAGGCAGCGCACGCAGCCCGCGTGCGGTAACTGGCATCATTGGCGGCTTCTGCCAGAAAAAAGCGCGCCGAGGATACCCGCGCGGCTACCGACACGTGCGACTCTCTCGTCAGTCTGTTATCTTCACCGTGAGGGAAATAATGGCTGACGCGAATAACAACGCTGAGATCGAAGAGCGTGAAGACGAAGCTACTAGCTCTCGCACGCTCGACGAAATTGAAACCGAAGAGAAGATTCCTGCCGAGACCACGGAATCAACCCTGCCCGCGCCTGATGAAGGTGTGGAGCGCGAGGATGATTCTGCCGGCCTAATGTGACTACTTACATGCCCGATAATAGAACCCGTATTTTCGTCGCCGACGACGTGAACGAGGGCGGTCTGCAACCGCTCCGCGACGCCGGCTTTGCCGTTGAGAAACAGACAGGCCTGGCGCAGCCCGAACTATGTTCGCGGCTGAGTAATTCCGAGGGCCTGATCGTACGCAGTGAAACGAAAGTCACTGCCGAGGTGATGGACGCGGCCCGTAACCTCCGCGTGATCGGACGGGCTGGCGTAGGTGTGGATAACATCGATGTGCCGGCCGCAACCGCCCGCGGCATCGTGGTCATGAACGCCCCCGATGGCAACACCATCACAACTGCGGAACACACGATTGCGTTGCTGGTCGCCCTCGCGCGTCGCGTGCCGCAAGCCAACAGCAGCTTGAAATCCGGGAAATGGGAGCGAAAGAAATTCATCGGCACCGAACTGCAAGGCAAGACGCTGGGGATTATCGGGCTGGGCCGCATCGGCCGGGTGGTCGCCAAACGCGCCACTGCGCTGGGCATGAGTGTCGTCGCTTTTGATCCCTTCGTGGTGGCGGACTCAGCGCGTGATTTGGAAATTGATTTGCAACCAATGGATGAAGTCCTGGCGCGGGCTGATTTCCTCACAGTTCATACTCCGCTGACGGCGGAGACCCGCGGCATCATCGGCAACGAAGCGTTCACCAAAATGAAGAATGGCGTACGCATCATCAATTGTGCTCGCGGTGGGTTGATTGATGAAGCAGCGCTGCAGCAGGCGATTAGCTCAGGAAAGGTGGCCGGCGCGGCGCTCGATGTCTTTGAGCGCGAGCCACCGCCGCCTGACCACCCATTGCTGAACCTGGACGAAGTCATTGTCACTCCACATCTGGGCGCGTCGACAACAGAAGCACAGGAAGGCGTCGCGCTCACGGTGGCAGAACAGATGCGCGATTTTCTTTTGTCAGGCGCATTAAGAGGCGCCGTGAACTTACCGGCCATCGATCAAAAGTTGATGGCCAAGTTGGAACCGTATCTTTCGCTGGCGCAGACGCTGGGCCGCTTCCATGCGCAATTGGCAAACAGCGCGA
>Ga0126383_10003251_pt1 | contig 10700 bp, 9 predicted proteins | sample PanSoiMetPlot_35_FD_96882 | JGI IMG/M metagenome (GOLD analysis project Ga0126383, IMG submission 96882) | Tropical forest soil microbial communities from Panama - MetaG Plot_35 | ecosystem: Environmental > Terrestrial > Soil > Tropical forest > Bulk soil | place: Panama | collected 2016-02-17
ACCGGCGGCCAATGCACTTCGGTGGCGTCGAGCAGCGGGTGGACCATGGCGCCTGTCTCGACGCTTGAATAGCGAACGCTACCGAGGCCGGCTTTTCTGTTCTCGCTATCGGTACCGCGAAATCGACTTTATTTCCCTGTCGGGGGATCGACAGGCCATCGAGGGCTGGGGGTACTACTAGTACTTCGCGTTCCCCGGCGTCCGCGGGAACGGAATGGCGTCCCGGACGTTGGCGAGGCCGGTGACGTACGCGACCGTCCGCTCGAAGCCGAGGCCGAACCCGGCGTGCGGCACCGTGCCGTAGCGGCGCAGGTCGCGATACCAGCCGTAGCGCTCCTTGTCGAGTCCGCTCTCGGACATGCGGGCATCGAGGACGTCCAGCCGCTCCTCGCGCTGGCTGCCGCCGATGATCTCGCCGATCCCCGGCGCCAGCACGTCCATGGCTGCGACCGTTTTCCCGTCGTCGTTGAGCCGCATGTAGAACGCCTTGATGCCCTTCGGGTAGTTCACGACGATCACCGGCTTGCCGACATGTCGCTCGGTAAGGTAGCGCTCGTGCTCCGACTGGAGATCGATGCCCCATTTCACCGGGAACTCGAACTTCTCCTTCGCGCGCTCCAGGACGCCGATCGCCTCGCCGTAGTCCATCCGCACGAACTCGGAGTCGACGATGCCCTGCAGCTTCGCGACAACGCCCTTCTCGATTCGCTCGTCGAAGAAGGCCATCTCGTCGGGCCGCTCGGCGAGCACCGCCCGGAAAATATGCTTCAGCAGCGCCTCGGCGAGATCGGCGTCGGCGGCGAGATCGGCGAAGGCGATCTCCGGCTCGATCATCCAGAACTCGGCGAGGTGCCGCGCGGTGTTCGAGTTCTCAGCCCGGAAGGTCGGGCCGAACGTGTATACCTTGGAGAGCGCGAGACAGTAGCTCTCGACGTTGAGCTGCCCCGAGACGGTCAGGAACGTCTCGCGCGCGAAGAAGTCCTGGGCGAAGTCGATCTTCCCGTCGGGCGTGCGGGGCAGATTCGCCAGGTCGAGCGTCGACACCCGGAAAAGCGCCCCGGCGCCCTCGGCGTCGGCGGCCGTGATGATCGGCGTGTTGACCCAGAAGAACCCGCGCTCGTGAAAGAACCGGTGGATCGCCTGCGCGATCGTGTGGCGGACCCGCGTCGCGGCGCCGATCACGTTCGTCCGCGGCCTGAGATGCGCCACCTCACGCAGGAACTCGAGCGTGTGCGGCTTCGGCTGGATCGGGTAGGAGTCGGGATCGTCGATCCAGCCCACGACCTTCATTGCGCTCGCCTGCATCTCGAACGGCTGTCCCTTCGCCGGCGAGGGCACGATCATCCCGGTCGCTTCGACCGCGCAACCCGCGGTCAGGTGAAGCACTTCGTCGGCGTAGTTCGGCAGGGTGCTCGGCGCGACGATCTGGACCGGATGGAAGGACGAACCGTCGGTGACATGGACGAAGGAGATGCCGGCCTTCGAGTCGCGCCGCGTGCGCACCCATCCCTTGAGCGTGACGGGCGCGTCCTGCGGCGCCCGGCCGGCCAGCACTTCGGCACACGAGAGCGAAGCCATTTGCAGTCTCGGGTCAGCGGACGGACGAGACGAATTGTGCGCCATTCGCGTCATCCCCTGCTCTGCCGCGTCCACGCGAACGACCGTTCGAGGAGCTCGAACCCTCCCTGCACGAGGAGCGCGAGCACCGCCGCCGGGACCGCGCCGGCGACGAGCAGCGCGTTGTCGTTGAGGGCGAGCCCCTGCACGATCCGCTCGCCGTAGCCTCCGGCTCCGATGAACGCGGCGATCGTCGCGGTGCCGACGTTGATCACCGCGGAGGTCTTCACGCCGGCGAGGATCGTCGGTGCGGCGAGCGGCAGCTCGATCGAGAGCAGGCGGTCGCGCGCCGCGAGGCCGAGCGCGAGCGCCGCTTGCCGCATTCCGGGCCGGATCCCCTCGAGGCCCGCGTGGGTGTTGCGCACGATCGGGAGCAGCGCGTAGAGGAAGAGCGCGATCAGCGCCGGCACCGTCCCGATCCGCCCGAGCGCCGCGATGAGGAACGCGAGCAGCGCGAGCGCGGGCACCGTCTGGATGACGCCGACCGCGGCGAGGATGGGCTGACCCGCGGCCCGAACCTTGAAAGCGAGGACGCCGAGCGGCACGCCGATCAGCACCGCCACCGCGAGCGACACCACGACCAGCACGAGATGCTGGCGGGTGAGCTTGCCGAGGTCCGGACCGATCAGCGCGCCCCAGTAGCTGCGCCTCGCGGTCGCGTCCGATTCGCCGAAGAAGAGCCGCGCCGCCTGGGCGAACGTCTTGCCCTCGAGCTCGGCAGCGGCGTTCATTTGGATCATCCGCCGCGCGTCGATCTTCCCTTCCAGTCCCGAGAGCGCGCGCCAGGCCTCCGGAAACCGCTCGGGCAAGTCGCGGCGGTAGAACAGCACCGCGTCGTACTTCGGGAAGAATCCGCGGTCATCAGCGAGCACACGCAGATTGAAGCGTTCGATCTTCGCATCGGTCGAGTAGATGTCGATCACGTCGATCCGGCCCGCGGCGATCGCCTCGTAGGCGAGGCCGTGGTCGAGTCCCGTAGGCGTCGGATAGGGTAAGGCGTACGCGCGCTTCAGCCCCGGCCAGCCGTCCGCCCGCCCGATGAACTCCTGCGACAGCCCGAGCTTGAGCCCCGGGTGGCGCGCGAGATCGGAGATCGCCCGGATCCCGAGCTGAGCGGCCTGGTCCTCGCGCATCGCGAGCGCGTACGTGTTGTTGAAGCCGAGCGGCACGCCGGCCGCGAGCCCGATCGGCGCGAGCCGCTCGTTCAGCTCGGCGATCGAGGGATTGCCCGCGAGGTTGAGCACTTCGCGCGCGATCGTTCCGGTGTACTCGGGGTAAACGCCGATCGACCCCGCCCGCAGCGCGGCGACCAGGATGCCGGTGTTGCCGAGCCCAGCCTTGTGGTCCGCTTTCGCGCCGGAACGCGTGATTGTCTCGCGCAGGATCTCGCCGAGAATGTAGGACTCAGTGAAGCGCTTCGAGCCCACGTGGAGCACTGGCTCCTGCGCCGTGCCCGCGCCAGCAAGCGCCCAGGCGGCAAGCGCCGCGAGGATCAGGCGCCGGGGCACGCGTTCAACGCGCCTGCGAGTGCGCGACGCGCAGCGGCTCGCCCGGCTCGCCGCCGAGAAACTGCAGCTCGGCAAGTCGCGCGTACAGCCCGCCCTGCCGGACGAGCTGCGCGTGCGCGCCCTCGGCGACGATGCGGCCGTGGTCCATCACGACGATCCGGTCGGCGCTCTGCACCGTCGCGAGGCGGTGCGCGATGATCAGCGTGGTGCGGCCGCGCATGAGGCGCTCGAGGGCGAGCTGCACGTACCGCTCGCTCTCCGCATCGAGCGAGCTGGTCGCCTCGTCGAGCAGCAGGACCGGCCGCGCGGCGAGCAGCGCCCGCGCGATCGAGAGCCGCTGTCGCTGCCCGCCCGAGAGCCGCACGCCGCGCTCGCCGAGGAAAGTGTCGAACCCGCCCGGCAGGCGCTCGACGAACTCCAGCGCGTACGCGGCCGCGCATGCCGCGCGCACTTCGTCGTCGGTCGCGTCCGGCCGCCCGTAGCGGACGTTCTCCGCGACGCTCGCCGCGAACAGCACCGGTTCCTGCGGCACGAGTGCGAACCGGGCGCGCAACTGCCACGGCTCGCACTCGCGCGCGTCGACGCCGTCGACCAGGATGCGTCCGACCTGCGGATCGTAGAAGCGGGCGAGCAGTTGGAACACGGTCGACTTGCCGGCGCCAGAAGGGCCGACCAATGCGACGCGCTCTCCGGGGGCGACGGCGAGCGTGAAGTCGCGGAGCGCGGCGACGTCGGGACGCGCGGGATAGCGAAACGTCACTCGCTCGAGCCTCACCTCGCCGCGCGGCGGCGTCGGCAGGGGTTGCGGCGACACCGGGGCGACGATCGCGGGGTGCGTGTCGAGGAGCGCCATCAGCCGCTCCGTCGATCCCGCCGCCCGCTGCAGCTCGCCCCATGCCTCCGAGACGGTGCCGGCGGCGGCAGCGACGACCATGGCGTAAAACACGAACGCCGACAGCTCGCCCGCGGACAGCCGCCCGGCGAGCACGTCCTGGCCGCCGATCCAGAGAATCAGTCCGACCGCGCAGAATGCGATCAGCATGACCGAGGAGATCAGGAACGCCTTGTTCCGGATCCGCTCGACGCCCGAAGCGTAGGCTGCTTCCGCCCGGTCGCCGAACAGCCGCCGGTCGGCGTCTTCGTGGCCGTACGCCTGCACCGTGCGGACCTCGTGAATCGACTCGTCGACGTAGGCGGAGACGTCGGCGACCCGGTCCTGGCTGTCGCGCGAGAGGCGGCGCACCTTGCGCCCGAGGAGCAGGATCGGGATCAGCGTCGCCGGGACGCCGAGGACGACCAGCGCGGCGAGCTTGCCGCTCGTCGCCACGAGCATCACGAGCGCACCGAGCCCCATGAGCGCGTTGCGCAGGAACATCGAGAACCCGTAGCCGACGACGATCTGGAGTTGGGCGGTGTCGTTGGTGAGGCGCGAGATCACGTCGCCGGTGCGCGCGGACTCGAAGAACGCCGGTTCGAGCGAGAGGAGATGCCCGTAGACGGCGCGCCGGATGTCGGTGATCACGCGCTCGCCGGTCGACATCATCAGGTAGAACCGGAACCATGTCGCCGCCGACATCACGATCGCGACGCCGACGATGCCCGCGAGCGCGCGATTGAGGAGCCTCGGGTCGCCGCTCGCGAAGCCGGCGTCGATCACGTGCTTGAGACCCTGCCCGAGGGCGAGCACCGAACCCGCCGCGACAACGAGCGCGGCGAGCGCGCCGGCGATGCGCCACCGGTAGGGCGCGAGGAATCCCGCGAGCCGCCTGAGCTGGCCGAGATCACGGCCTTTGGGGAGATCGACGCTGTGCGGCATGGCTCAGGAGCTTACCCGAGTCGTCATGCGCTCCGGAACCGGGTCGTCTTCACGAACAGGATGGCGAGCACCGGCAGGACGAAGCCGAGGACGGTCGAAATGATCAGCAGGTCGCCGAGCTGGCTGTAGTCCGCCGGCACGTTGATCGCGCCAGTCGCCGCATCCTTCACTTCGCGGGTCACGACGAAGAGCTGATTGAGATACTTCGTCCCGAGTTGGGCCGCGGAGAGCGCGAGGTTCGTAAACGAGGCCATCACGGCGAAGAACGTCGCCTTCAGGCGCTCGGGGGCGGAGTTCGCGATCCAGGCGAGCATCGGGATCATCGAAATCTGGCCGAGCGGCGATTCGAGCGCGGTGTCGATGAGCGCGATGGTCCGGGCATCGACGACCCCACCGGTATGCGCCGCGGTCCAGTGGTGCAGGCCGTAGTACATCCCGATCGTCGGCAGCGCGAGCAGCGTGCCGGCCACGGTGAGAAAGCCGACGACGTAAGCGATCGAGCGCTCCGCCATCAGCCTGCGAAAGAGGAACATGCCGAAGAGCGTCAGCACCGATGCGATCAGCGACAGCTCCGCGAGGAACTGCTGGTCGAACTTGAGGTCGTCGATCAGCCACCAGGTGGACCCGGCTCCCGGACCGGGCGTCGCGCGGAAGACGAACACGACGATCGCGGTCCCGACGAGCACGTTTCGCGCCTCGGGCTCGAGCTCGCGGACCAGCTTGGTGATGAGGAATATCGCGATCGCCATCGAGCCACCGAAGACGATCTCCTCTGCGCCGGGGATTTGGCCGAGGCCTACGCCGAGGGAGACTGCCGCGAACAACACGCCCCCGCCGAGGATCCACCAGTTCACCGGCGGGCGCTCGACGTGGACCGCGAGCAGCCCGTGCGCCTCGGCGCGCGTGCGGCCCTGCGCGACGAGCCGTGCGACGTCGCGCCGGTGGAGCCAGGCGGCTAGCACGACCCCGAGCACCGACACGACCGGGATCACGAGCGCGAGCTTGTAGACGAACAGGTACACCGCGGCTTTCTCCGCCTCGGTTAGGGCGCTCACGCCGCGCAGCAGATAGACGTTCGCGACCGAGACCAGCACGCCGCCACCGATGATCGCCACGCGACCGAGCGTCTGCATCGTGGTGTTCATGCTCTTCCGCTCGGCCATCCCGATCGGGTGCCCCTCGCCGTCGACCCGCGGCACGGCTTCGACGGTCATCGCGTCGGCGACGACGTCCTGCACGACGTAGCCGATCGGCGCCAGCAGCGCCGCCGCGACGAACCATGTATCCACGGCCGCGTACGCCCGCATCGCCTCCGTGTACCCGAGGAGCCCGATCATGACGAAGAGGCTCAGGGCGATCAGACCTGCGCCGACGAAGACGAGCGCGCCCTTCCATCGCCACATCAGATCGACGATGTGGCCGAGCGGCATCTTGAGTGCCCACGGCAACCCTGCCCAGAAGCCGAGCGCGGCGAGGAACTCGGCCGAGAGACCGAGGCGCTCCTTGATGAAGAACGTGCCGACGATCGCGGTCAGCCCCTGGATGCCGGCCGCGACGTACACCATCAGCGGCGGGAGATACGACAGCCGCATCTCACGGCCGAGCGCGAAGATGTTGCGGTCGATCCAGCCCCACACCCCGCCGAGCGGCGGGCGAGCCGAGGTCGCTTGACCGTTGGTCATGCGGTTCCGCAGGACGCCGCTACTTGCACTCGCCGACGCGCTTGTACGTCATCGTCATCGATCCCGCGCGCGACTTCCCCTCCCGCTCGGTCGTGAAGTCCTGGGTCATCGTGAAGTGATCGGCGCCGTGCGTCGTAAACGTGACTTTCGCGTTGTACTTGTTGGGTTTGCTGCAGGCAATGTTGAACGTGCGGGTGTTGCCCGATTTCGACTCGTTCGTCGACTTGCAGTCGCTTTCGGCGCCACGCTTCTGCATCAGCGTACTTGGGTCCTTCGCCATGTCAGGCGTGATGCACATCGTGAGCGGCTTCGGCATACCCTGCATCGTGACCTCCCATTGACCCGGACGGATTTGCTGCGCCTGCGCGACGGCGGGCACAAAGGCGACGATGGCGGCGAGCGTGATTGCGCAGGGTGTCAGCGACGGCATCCCATCTCCTCGTGGCTCTTGAAGAGCCGCAAGGGTACGGGGGAATGGCGGCGCCCGCAATGTCGGCGGGGCTCGCGGTGGTCGCTGCGCTCCTCGGCAGACGCGATCAGCCACGGCGCAGCTCCGAGCGCGACGCCGACTCGGCCTACGAGAAGAGCTGCGAATTCGAGGCTAGGTCAGGAACAGCGCAAACACGCCGAGCGCAGCGGCGACAGCGCGGCTACGACGATGCCGAGGACGATGATGCCGCCCCGCCAACAGATAACGCAACCAAGTGCCCCGCGTGCACGCGCACGCGACCTTCCATCCCGTAGAGCCGTCGCAAAAACCACGCCGCAGCAGGTATCCGCGCACGAAAGTCCACGCGCTGTGCGTCAGCGCCGGCAGCAACCCTCCCCGGCCACGCTCGCGCAGGCGTTGCGCATTCAGTTCGGCATAGCGCCAGCTCTTTTCACGCGCCTCGGCCTCGGTTGCCACCGTGTCGTGGACGATCAGGCCGGCGAGCACATCATGCGGCCCCGGGCAGATGATCCGCTCGTGGACAAAGTCCTGACTAAACGTCGCCGCCCCGCGGCGGAAAAGGCGCAGATGCCGCGTGTGTGCCCAATCGCCGAAGCGCACTGGTCGTCCGCACCAAGTTGCGAGAAACGGAATCCGATACCCATTCATCTCTGACGCCGGCGACTTCACGACGGTTTGTATTTCTGCAGCGAGCTCGCGCGTCACGCGCTCGTCCGCGTCAATCGAAAGAATCCATTCGCTCCGCGCGAGGGCAAGTGCGCGGTTCTTCTGCGCGCCATATCCCGGCCAATCCGTCACCTCCACTCTGGCGCCAAACGACCGTGCAATCGCGACCGTGTCGTCCGTGCTCCCTGAATCGAGCACGATGAGCTCGTCCGCAATCGGCGCGACAGTCTCGAGGCAGCGCGCAAGGCAATGCTCCTCGTCGCGCGCGATGACTATTGCGGTGAGCTTGGGGGCGCAGACCGAAAGCCCCTCGATCGGCCCCGGGCACGTCGAGTCCATGGCCGAAGCTAGATGACCCTCCCGATCCAAAGCTTGCGGCGAAAGGTGCGGTCGGTCGCCTCGCCGTTAACATCGACCCTCTGGATCTCGTGGGGATTGGCCAACGGCAGCCGGTTGACGCGGTTCCCCACCCGAAACGCCAAGGGGATCCCCAGCCTGCCGAGCAGCCGTGCGAGCTCGCCCATGGCCCGCTTCGGGCGCGACCCGTAGGGGTACGCCAGGGCAGGGGTGAAAGGGAGCCCGTGCGCACCGAAGAACTCGATGTTCTTTCTGACTTCGTCCTCGATTTCGCTCATGGAGAGCGTGGCGAACGCACGGTGCGAGTGCGAGTGCAATGCGAGCTCCATCAGCTCCGGATCAAGTTCACGCAACCGATCGGGCGCCATCAACCGCGGGCGATCGTCGTTCCAGCGCGCCCGATCACCCGCGTAGCCGCTCACCACGAACACAGTCGCCTTCGCGTGATGACGGCGCAGAATCGGCAGCGCGCACTCGAGGCTGTCGGCGTAGCCATCATCAAAGGTGAGCAGAATCGGGCGCTCGGGCAGCGCCGCGCCCGAGAGCAGATCCCGTGCGGCTATGAAGCGAAATCCCGAGCGGGCCAGGTAGGCGAGCTGACTATCGAACTGACCGGCGGTGACCGTATATCGGCCACTCTCTACGGGTCCGATCATGTGGTAGCAGAGCACCCGCAGGCCCGGGCGCCAAAAGGCAATGCCGGCGAATCGGGAGGTCCACGCGTTCGTCAGGTTGGCCGCGGGCAGAAGGCGCGCTGCGAGAGCGAAGCAAAGCGTCGAGACCGTAGTGGCTTGCATGCGACCGCTCTTCGCCGAAGAATATCGGCGCCCTCACATCGAACGCGCGAACAAAGATGCGAAAGCTGCATCGTATTGACCTGGCCTGAACGAAAGCTGAAGAAGCGACCAGCTTTATGGCCGCGCCGGAACACGCGTCGGTGATGATGGTGGGGTTCGTCGCGCCGCGTCTGTCTTGCTGACGCGAAGCGCGGACGCGCAGCCGGCGCGAGCGCCCGCTAGAAGCGCGTCTTCAGACCAACGACCACGCCGTGCGGAAGGATCTCAACGAGCAGAGGGGTTTCGCGGCTGTGCGCGTACCACCCCGCGAGCCCCCCGGCCGTCCAGCCGACGAGCACGTCGCTTTGCCAATGCGCCTGGTTCTTGACGCGGGCTGCGCCGACGTAGAGCGGCACGAGCACCAGCCCGTAAGCCCATGGGTACTCCCGCCCGTATTCGAGGATGTAGGGCGTGACGAGCGCTGCGGCGTTCGCCGCCTCGCCGCTCGGAAAGCTGTAATTGCCATGCACGAACCATTCGCAGGGGTCATCGGTGCCGCTCGGCCGGACCCGTTGGAACGAATACTTCATGACCTCGACCGCACCCAAGGTGATGAGTTGCGAGTCGATTCCTTGCCACATGGTCTTGCCGAATCGCGACTCCGCACCTTCCCACACCGCCCCGCCCACCTGTGCCACCGTGAGCCCGAGCATCAAGTTGCGATAGATATCCGGGTTCCAAATGCCGCTCTCGTCCTTCGTAACCCGGTGGTCGATCACCGACCAGCCGCAGCCGTCGGCTGCGACCGGCAGCAGAAGACTCGCGGCGAAGGCAAGGGAAAGCGTCGAAACCCGAGCGGATGGCATGCGACGACGATTCGAGAAAATCGCGGGCCTTGCCTAGATCGAGCGTGCGAGCAAAGATACGAAGGCAGCATGGTATTGATGAGGCCTGAACGGAAGCTGAAAGGACAGCGGGTGCGCGTCCTCGTCGTCGAAGACGACCTGACATTGCAGCGGGGGCTCAGAGACGCCCTGGGCGGTGCAGGACATCAGGCCGTGGTCGCCGGAGACGGGGACCACGCCGATACGTTGCTCGCAGCCGAGCAGTTCGATCTCGTCGTGCTCGATCTCGGCCTGCCGCAGCTCGACGGCTTGGCGGTGCTCGAGCGCCTCCGGCGACGCCGAAAGGCGACGCCGGTGCTGATCCTCACCGCGCGCGACCGCACCGAGGATTGCGTGAAGGGGCTCGACAGCGGGGCCGACGACTACATGTCCAAGCCATTCGAGCTCGCCGAGTTCGAGGCTCGCGTCCGCGCCCTGCTGCGTCGCGGTCAAATGGCATCGGTGCAGCTCGGCGCGCTCGAATGGTGTCTGGAGAGTCGCCAGGGCAAAGTGGACGGAGCAACGCTCCTCCTGTCCGACCACGAGACCGCGATCGTCGAATGTCTCATCCACACGCCGGGGCGGATTGTCGGCAAGGCGGAACTCGCTCTTCGGCTCGGCCACGCGGACGCAGCCGCGGGCGACAACCTGGTCGAGGTCTATGTTCATCGGCTGCGGCGCAAGCTCGCGCATGCGAGCGTAGAGATCCGCACGGTGCGCGGGGTGGGTTACGTGCTCCGCGAAACGCCCGCCGTGGAGTGAGCCGTGTCGGCACGCACGTCCCTCCGGCACGGACTGATCTGGCGGCTCGTTCCGGCACTGGCGGCAGTCGGCTTGGTGGGCGTGATCGCTGCGTACTCCCTCGGTTATCGCTACGCCACGCTCGCCTACGACCGCGCGCTGTTCGAAAGCGTCGTGGCGTTGGCCGGGCAGATCGCGCTTC
>Ga0126383_10003258_pt1 | contig 10694 bp, 8 predicted proteins | sample PanSoiMetPlot_35_FD_96882 | JGI IMG/M metagenome (GOLD analysis project Ga0126383, IMG submission 96882) | Tropical forest soil microbial communities from Panama - MetaG Plot_35 | ecosystem: Environmental > Terrestrial > Soil > Tropical forest > Bulk soil | place: Panama | collected 2016-02-17
ACGGCGATGGCGCGCTACGCTGCATGAATGCGGCGATCAAGCGCGCCGGCATCTCGGCGGGGGAGATCGACTACATCAATGCGCACGGCACCTCGACGCCGGTCGGCGACGAGATCGAACTTGACGCCGTGCATCGCCTAGTCGGCAACGCCGCGGCGCGCATGTGCATGTCCTCGACCAAGTCCTCGATCGGGCACCTGTTGGGCGCCGCCGGTGCCGTCGAGGCGATCTTCTCGATCCTTGCCATGCGTGACGGTGTGGCGCCCCCGACCATCAATCTCGATAATCCGTCCGTGCAGACGGCGATTGATCTCGTGCCGCATCACTCGAAAAGGCGCACCATCGACGTGGTTCTGTCGAATTCTTTCGGCTTCGGTGGCACCAATGCGTCGCTCATCTTTCGCCGCCTTACGGATTAAGGCGAGGTCGAGGCAGCGCACCGAACGCGGGTGATTCGCGGTTCCTACCTTTGGCCATATTCCCATTTAATCTGAGGGGGTTCGATCCCGCTTGGGAATTCGATCACAGACCAACACAATGACATGCTCACGCCTCGGCGGGGCGCGGGGGTCGGTACGAGAATTGGATGCGGCGGTAGCGGCTATGGCCGGCGTTGAGGTGGGGGATATAGGGCGGTGACTTCGCAAAACGCACCGCCTGGGAGCAATGGCGTCGATCCGGGGCGTCCGGACGCCTCAGCGGACCCTTCCAAGGCCGGGCAGGAGAGCCGCGATCCGTCGCTGCCGCGGCCCAACGCGCCGCCGGTATCTGCCGGATCGCCGCCCGCATCGGCTTCGAATCCTTCCATGGCGGCCATGACCGGCGAGCGAACTGCGCCCGAGGTGCCGATGCCTGCGCGGCCAACCTCGGCTAAGGTTGTTCCGGCTGCACCGCCTTCGATGCCACCATTCGGCACGGCGCAGCCGGCATCGCCGGGACGGGTGGTGCTTGGTGTCGGTGAGCCGGAGCCGCCCATATCCGGGCGGCCGGATGGACTGGGCGGGTCGCTCATGGAGCCCAAACGCATCACGCCCCGCAGCCCGCGCGCGGCGCTTGAGCCTGATCAGGTGCCGGTGCCCAGCCGGCCTTCGAGGCGCACGCGCAACCCGCTGGTGATCGTGGGCAACGCCGTTTTCACCGCGCTGGTCCTCGTCCTCATCGTCGGCGGCGGAGCGGTTGTCTTCGGCAAGAGCCGGTTCGAAGCGCCGGGGCCCTTGCAAGAGGACAAGATCGTCAACATCCCGCCCCGCACCAGCATGATCGACATCGCCGATCTGCTCCAGCGCGAAGGGGTGGTGGACGCGAACCGTTTCATTTTCATCGGCGGTGTGTTCGCGCTCAAGGCGCGCTCGGAACTCAAGGCCGGCGAATATCTCTTCCCCAAGCGGGCCAGCATGAAGGACGTGGTGGAAACGATCCTCGAAGGAAAAGTAGTGCAACACCAGTTCACCATTCCCGAGGGCCTGACATCGGAGCAAATCGTCGCGCGGCTCCTGGAGAACGAAGTTCTCTCCGGCAACATCAAGGACGTCCCGCGGGAAGGCAGCCTTCTGCCCGACAGCTACCATTTCAACCGCGGGTTCACGCGCGAGCAGATGCTCCAGCGCATGCGCCAAGCGCAAGATCGGCTGGTGCGCGAAGCGTGGGATCGCCGCAATCCCGATCTGCCGCTCAAGACGCCCGAGCAGCTCGTCATTCTTGCATCCATCATCGAGAAAGAGACCGGCAAGCCCGAGGAGCGCACGCGCATCGCGGCGGTATTGGCCAATCGGCTGAAACAAAAGATGAAGCTACAATCGGATCCGACCATCATCTACGGTCTGGTCTTCGGCAAGGGAGCGCTCGGCCATCCGCTCACCAAAAGCGAGATCGCGCAGCCCACGCCCTACAACACCTACGTCATCGACGGCTTGCCGCCTGGACCGATTGCCAATCCTGGTCGCGCCTCGATCGAGGCCGCCGCCAATCCGGCGCGCACGAAGGAACTCTATTTCGTGGCCGACGGCACCGGCGGACACGCCTTCGCCGAGAGCTACGACCAACACCTAAAGAACGTCGCGCGCTTACGTGCGATCGAGCAGGATCAGAGAGGAGAGGCCCCGGTCCCGGAGGCCCAAACGCCGCCTTCGCCGACACGCGCGGCACCCGCGCCCGCGCAACGGAGCAAGCGCAGCGCGAACGGCTCGGCGAAGGGCGCCGCGGGGCCCGCACAGTAGAGTTCTGTTGAATCGCGCCGCGTCCTCTGCCCTTGTGACCTCTATTCCCCGCCGCTAAGGTCCCGGCCCGATTCGATCACCCAAGATTCTTGCGTGGGTAGAGGCCGATGGCGCTCTCGAGCATGACCGGCTTCGCGCGTGGCCACGGCGTGAGCGGCGCCTATAGCTGGGCTTGGGAGCTGAAATCGGTCAATGCCAAGGGGCTCGATTTGCGGCTGCGCCTGCCGCCGGGGTGGGATGCGGTCGAGGGTCCAGCGCGCAATGGCGCAGCACAGGTGCTCGCGCGCGGCACGATACTTGGCGCGCTCACGGTCGAGCGGCAGGGCGTCGCGCCCAGCGTGCGCGTCAACGAGCCCGTGCTCGCGGCCGTGCTCGCGACCATGAAGGGCCTCGCCGGGCGCGTGGACGCCGCCGCGCCGCGGCTCGACGGCATCCTCTCGCTCAAAGGCGTCATCGAGGTCATCGACGAGGACGAGCGCGAAGAGGATCGGCGCGCCGCCGAAGCGGCGGTCATCACCGGTTTCCGTGCAACCGTCGCGGAGTTGGCCGCGATGCGTCGGCACGAAGGCGAGGCTTTGGGGCAAGTTTTGACCCAGCGCGTGCGGGAAATCGCCGTGCTCGTCAAGGGAGCGGAGGCCGCGCCCGGGCGTCGCCCCGAGGCGATCAAGGCACGCATCGTCGAGCAGGTGGCGATGCTGCTCGATGCGTCCGACCGTTTCGATCCCGATCGGCTGCATCAGGAGGCAATCCTGCTCGCCAGCAAAGCCGATATCCGCGAGGAGCTCGACCGGCTCGCGTCCCACGTCGCGCAGATCGAGCGGCTCATTGCCGCTGGTGGCCCCATCGGCCGCCGACTCGACTTCCTCGCGCAGGAACTCAATCGCGAAGCGAATACGCTGTGCTCCAAATCGAACGACGTGGAGTTGACCAACATTGGGCTGGAGCTCAAGAGCGTGGTCGAGCAGTTCCGCGAACAGGTGCAGAATTTGGAATGAGCTGATGGCGGCAAGCGGCGGTCACCAACAAAGCGATGCCATCGCCCGCCGCGGGCTCATGCTGGTGCTGTCCTCGCCCTCGGGCGCGGGCAAGACCACGCTGTCGCGCAAGCTGCTTGATGCCGACCCAGGCGTCGAGCTTTCGGTCTCGGTGACGACGCGCAAGCAAAGGCCGGGCGAAATCGATGGCCGCGACTATCATTTCATCGACCCGGCCCGGTTCGAGGCCATGATCAAGGGCGGCGAGCTGCTGGAGTGGGCGCATGTGTTCGGCCATCGCTACGGCACGCCGCGTGCGCCGGTGGAGGCCGCGCTCGCGCGCGGGTACGACGTTTTGTTCGACATCGACTGGCAGGGGACGCAGGCGCTTAGCGAAAAGGCGGGCCGCGATCTCGTCAGCATTTTCGTGCTGCCGCCATCAATGCGTGATCTTGAGCAGCGGCTGCGGCGGAGAGCGCAGGATTCCGATGAGGTGATCCACGCTCGCATGGCCACGGCGGCCGACGAGATGAGTCACTGGGCGGAGTACGACTACGTCGTGATCAATACCGATATCGATCACGCCTTCACGCAGGTGCAATCAATCCTGGCGGCCGAGCGCCTCAAGCGCGAGCGGCGGACCGGACTTTCCGAGTTCATCCGCAGGCTGCAGGCGCAGCTGTGACGCCGAACCATGAGATCATGGGCCGCGAGGCGAAGAAGGCCTTGCGTGCCATCAATCAGCGCGCAGCAAAGGCTCGCGCGAGAGCGACGAAACCCGCCACTGGGACGTCCTCGGCCCGCGCGGTCGGCTCGATCCGCGCTGCCTCAAGCAACGCCGACGGATCCGTGCCGAGCGATTTCAAGCTCTGGCGCAGCATCTTGCGGCGCTGACCGAACGCCGCTTCAGTCACTCGCTCGAGTGCGCGGCGCTCACAAATGAGCGGCTTTTCGCGCGGCACCAGCTCCACAACAGACGACATCACTTTTGGCGGCGGCACGAAGGCGCTGCCGGCGACGTCGAAGCGGATGCGCGCTTCGCAACGCCAGCCAACGAGGACTGAAAGGCGTCCGTAGCTCTTGCAGCCAGGGGCGGCGACGACGCGTTCGGCGACCTCGCGCTGGAACATCAGCACCAGCCGGTCGTACCAGGGCGGCCAGGGCTCGAGCGTAAGCCAGCAGACCAAGAGCGCGGTGGCAATGTTGTAGGGCAGGTTCGCAACGACGCGGGCGGGGGTGCTTCCGAGGAACGGACGCGGATCGAAGGCAAGAGCATCGCCGGCAACGATCCTAAGGCGTCCCGGATATCGCGCAGCGATCTCGTCGAGCGCCGCGATCGCGCGGTCGTCGCGCTCGACCGCGATCACCCGGCGCGCGCCTGCCGCGAGGAGCGCACGGGTGAGCCCGCCCGGCCCGGGACCGATCTCGACGACATCCACGCCCTCAAGTGGACCCGCCGCGCGCGCGATGCGCGCGGTGAGGTTGAGATCGAGAAGAAAATTCTGGCCGAGCGACTTCTTGGCTCTGAGACCGTGTCGGCGTATCACGTCGCGGAGCGGCGGAAGATCATCGACGGCGCTCATGCGCGAAGCGCGACTGGACGCGAGTGCGATCGGGACGAGAGCCTCGCGGCAAGCTGAAGAGCGGCGATCAAGCTCGTGGGATCGGCGCGGCCAGTGCCGGCGATGTCGAAGGCGGTGCCGTGATCGGGCGAGGTGCGCACGAACGGCAAGCCGAGAGTCACGTTGACCGCGTGATCGAAAGCTAGCGTCTTGATCGGGATCAGCGCCTGGTCGTGATACATCGCAAGCGCCACGTCGTAGCTCGCGCGCGCGGCCTGATGGAACAACGAATCCGCGGGCAAGGGGCCGCGCGCATCGATGCCCTCGGCCTTGAGACGTTCGACGGCGGGACGCACCTGAGTTAGATCCTCGTCGCCGAGTGCGCCATCTTCGCCCGCATGCGGATTGAGGCCGGCAACGGCAAGGCGCGGACGGGCAATGCCGAAGCGCTCACGCAGGTCGCGGGCGACGATACGGCCGGTCTCGACCACGAGATCTGCGGTGAGCTTGGCGACGACGTCCTTCAGCGGAAGGTGGATGGTGACCGGCACGACCGCGAGTTCTGGCGACCATAGCATCATCACCGGCTGCGCAGCAGCGCCGGTCGATTCCTCGGCAAGCTTACCGAGGTATTCGGTGTGTCCGGGCTCGGGAAAGCCCGAGCGATAGAGCACGTTCTTGGCCACTGGATTGGTGACGATCGCGGCCGCCACCCCGGCGTGCACATCGGCGACCGCGCGGCGGATGGCCGCGAGTGCCGCCGGCGCACTCGACTGATCGGGATGGCCCGGCTCTGCGCTGACGGGTACGCCGATGTCGACGACGGGTAGCGCGGTCTGGAAGGCGGTCCAGGCCGCCGTCGGCTCGACCACCGCGATGGTCACGTCGGGGGCGATCCGCTTCGCGCATCGCGCGACAAATGTCGGATCGGCAAGGAAATAGAACGCCGTGAGGTTGAACTCGGCGCGCCGCCGCCACGCCGCGAAGGTGATGTCCGGTCCGATCCCGGCTGGCTCGCCCAGCGTCAGCGCCAAAGGCCGTGCCATTGCGCTTAGCCTTACTTGTATTCGAACATCGCGCCGCGACGTAGCTCTTCCAGATATTGCTTGGATCGCTGCTCGTAGCGCTGGGCCATGATGGTGTCACGGGCCTGGCGCCTACCCAACGAGTTGTCCGCCGTCGATTCCTTCTTGGCGCAGATCGCGAACATCTCGATTCCGAACTTGGTGACCTCGGGCGGCGTCAATCGGCCGACCTCGATGCCGTCGAGCACCTTGCGCAGTTCCGCCGGGATGTCAGCCGTGCTGCGAATGACCTGCTCGCGCACGGCGACGTCCTTGAGGGCGCGGGCAAAGGCAATTCCCTCGTCGCAACCCTGAAAACGGCCGCGCAGAGCTTCCGCCTCGCGCTTGCGCCCCTCAACGACTGCATCCGGCGATCCGGTCGGGACGAAGAAAAGGATCGGGCGTAACGTGTAGTCATAGCTAACGGTATCGTTGGATTTCGATTCCATCGCCGTGAGAATATCCTTGTCGCCAATCTGCAGGCTGGACTGGTATCGCCCGCGCACGAGTTGCGACCAAGTGATGTCGGCCTTGATGCGAGCTTTGAGCGTGGCAGCGTTGACGCCCGACTTCGCGAGCTGCTCGGTCAATTGCGCGGCCGTTATTCGCATGCGGCTCGCCATCGAGGCATAGGCGGTGTCGATTTCGGAACTGGGGATATCCAGTCCGAGTTTCTTGGCCTCGCGCACCTTGAGCTTCTCGTTGATAAGCTCATCGAGGACCTCCTGGCGCGTAGGAGCCTTGTGCGTCGACAATTGAATGAGCTTGGTGCGCTGATCGATGTCGAGCGCCGTGATTGGGTCGCCGTTGACGATGACCACCACCTGTTGCGCGTTAGCGGCGGTTGCCAGCACCATCGGCGCGCCAAACACGAGGATTATGGCGGTTACCAGTTTGCGGCAGGTTGTGAAACTTTCGAACATCATCGCTTCGTCCGCTTCCTCGCCCATGAGAGCCGGCACCTTGCTTGTCGCTCGCGCGCCGTGACCCTCCTTCAGTCCACTCGCTCTCCTCAACGCGGCGTTGCTAATGCGTGGTGCCAAATACCCCGGGGTTAACGACGGGGACGCCGGGGGTCTGGGTGCTCGTAGTGCCGCCAAGCGTGCGCAAGCTGAGTTGCATCATGTAGCTGTGGTTGACCGTCACGCTGCCACTATACGCATAGCTTGTAATGTAGTTCAGGGCCAAGATGACGCAGTCGTCGATATATCCGAGGCCGACCTGGGTTTGAGTGAGCGACTTGTGGTGAATGTCATAACCTGCTGCCCCCAGTAGCACCCAGTTCGGGTTGAGTTTGAGCCGCGCGCTGGCGAGGATGCCCTCACGGCGGTCGAGGAACCCGATCAACGGCTGGGGGGCATAGTTGCCGTACATCACCATGGTCGTCCAACGGCCGAAGTTGGCGACGGTTTCGAGCTCGGTGCGCTCAAGCGTGAAGTCGTCCTGGGCAAAACGGAAGCGCGAGGTGAAGGTCAGCAACGAGTTCGGCTGGTACGATGCGCGCGCCACGTAATCCGACTGCCTGCTATCGAGTCCGCTGTCGAGGCCGGTATTGGTCGTGCCGCCGAGCGTAAAGGAGTTCAGTCCGTAGAGCTGGTAGGACTGGCCGAACAGAAGGTTGACGTTTCCGCCCTGATTGAACTGGGCGGTATATTGGATGCCGGCATTCGCCCGGCCGCCGCCTTCTATGCGGTCCCAACCGGAAAACTTGTTCACCTTGAACAGATTTGAATCGTCGAAGATCAGGCTTTGCGCATCCTCGTTGGGGAACGAGCCGACCATGGTCTCGTTCGGCCGGAAAATAAGCTGGCCGATCGGCTCGACCGTCTGCGTGCCCCAGGCCTGCACGTTGATGAGCGGGTAGCGGTATTCGAGGCCGGCCACCGGCATGACGCGCCCAACGTCGCTCTGACCGACATTGATGAAATTGGAGACGCCCGTCTGATTGGAGACGTTCATGTCGGCAAAGTCCGCGCGCACGCTGAAGAAGGGAGTGAACATCTGGCCCCAGGAGTCGATGACGGTGTGCTTCCAATTCCACTCGGTGGACGCACGGGTGTAATTGCCGGGGACGCCGCGCAGCAGGCAATTGTTCGAGTTGATCACCGCTGGGTCGGCGGTCTGCGCGCACAGCGCGCCGTTGAGGGCCGCCTGCGAAATCGCGTCGAAGTTGGCGGTCTCGCGGGAGATGCTGGTCAAATTGTTGTGGAAGCTGAGTTCACCGCCGAATATCGGGCTTTTGAAGACATAGTCATGATCAACCACCGGGTGCACGATCGGGAGTTGGCTCTGGTTGTCCACAGGTGAGAGGCCATAGAAGTAGAGCGCCCGCGCGTCAAAGTAACTGCGGTCGCCGCGACCCGCGAGGTAGACTTGGGATAACGCGTAATCCACGCTGACATTGAGCAAATTGGTTGGAATTTGCAGGTTTCGGATCAGGCCGTAATCGTAGAGGTAGTTCCTGTCCGAAAGCACCGTGCCGTTCCAGCCCCACGTCCATTTGTCGGAGATGTTGAACTGCCCCGCTGTATCCACGCTACCGCGCCAGTCGCGAAAACCCGGCGTGTTCACGAACGGATCTTTGTCGAGCTGGAAAATACCCGTGACGCGAATGCTGTAGGCACCGTCGAGCAGCCGTTGGCGCCACTCGCCCTGCAGCAAGGGGCCCTGCTTGCTCGTGATCATGGGCGTGAAAGTGAAGTCGTAATCGGGCGCGAGCGACCAATAGTAGGGGACCGTGACCCCGAACCCGTAGATCGAGCTGGTGCTGTAGTTTGGCGAAAGAAAGCCGGTCTTGCGCTTCACCGTCGGATCGGGCGCCGACATGTACGGCAGGTAAGCCAATGGGACGCCGACAAATTCGAGCCGAGCGTCCTCGAAATACAGCATCTTCTCGTCTTGATCGTGGATGATCCGCGCCGCCTTCACCTGCCATTTCGGCGGTTTCATGGGATCCTCCACGCACGGCTCGCAGGCGGTATAGACGCCGTTATGGAAGACAGTGAAATGGCCCGAACGCTCCGCGCGCGGCGCGGCGAAGCGAGTCTGCTCGGGCGCATCGAGTCTGAGGGAATCCACGAAGCCGTCGCGATAGTCGTCGCTGAGGTCCATGATTTCGCCGTGAGTGACCGTGCCGTCGCCTTCGGTTAGCTGTACATTTCCTTCGGCATGCAGGCGCTTGGTTTTCTGATCGTAGATCACCCGATCGGCTTCGAGCGTGGAACTACCAAAATAAAGTTGCACGTTGCCAACGGCCGAGACGCGCTCGTTGGTGTAGTCGTAGTTGATCTCCTCGGCGCGAACGAGCATCTGATCCTGCGAACGTTCGGGCCTCACAGGTGGCTTCGGTCGCACCGGGAATACCAGCTGCGCCGGTGCCGGCGACAACCCGGCCGAGCCGGCGACGACCGTGACGGCGGCCGCAAACACGACCAACGCCCCCCACCACGTGCGGCGGCGCGAGAGGCGCGAATGGGTAGCAGCCCGCGCCATCACCCGTCCTCCTGGTAGAGGAGCGCAATCAGGCCCGTCACGCTACCGACAGCGGGAGGCAATCCTGCCGCCGTCAGCGGGCCCATCAGTCCGGCTTTGCTCAAGTCTCCGGTGACTTTCGACAAGATGTACAGCAGAAAGCCTGCGCCGATGCCGCCCAGTACGATCTTCTGCACGCCCCCGAAGCGGAAGAAACGCAAACTAACCGCCGCGGCCAGAAGCACCATGGCCACAAGATAGAAGGGCTGTGCCAACAGTTGATAATACTGCAGTCGATAACCAGCGGCGGCCAGGCCTGCGCTTTCGGCGTGGTCGATATACGACGACAGTTGCCAGAACGGGACGGTCTCGGGCGTGGCGAAGCTTTCTCCAACCTGCACCGGCGTCAGACTGGTCTGGAGCAAGAAAGTCTCGCGATCCGACGGCGCTGTTCCACTGGCGTAAAATCTGGCCTCTTCGAGCCGCCAGTATCCCGATTCGAGGGTCGCGCTCTTGGCTTCAATGCGGTCACGGAAGTGGCCGGCGGCGTCGAAACGGAAAACGCTCACGCCGCCCAATTCGAGTCCCTGTTGGCGGCTCGATTTGGCGTTGATGACCGACTGGCCGTCCTCGCTGCGTTGACGCAGCCAGAATCCGCGTCCGGTGTTGCGGAAGCCGCTGTCGCGGCCGGACAGATCGGCTTCAAGGCGCGTCGAATGCTCTCGCAAGTTCGCCGAGATCGGATTATAGACCGTCGTCAACACGAGCCCGATCAAGGCGGCGATGACGAGGGCGGGCGTGATGAATTGCCAAGCTGAAATTCCCGCCGCCCGCGCGACGACGAGTTCCAAGCGGCGCGATAAATTCAAATAGCAGAACATCGCCCCGACCAGTATTGCGAAAGGCATCACCCGCTCGGTGATGAAGGGCACGCGAAAGAGCGTGATCTGGGCGATGAGCAAAGCGGACACGTCCTTGATATCGGCGGAGCGCCGCAACATTTCGAGAAAATCGATCATGGCGGTCAGCACCAGCGTCCCCGCGAACACGGCGAGCACCGCCGAGAGGAAGCGCCATCCGAAGTATCGCGACAGCGTCCCGGCGATCATGGCGCTTGTCCCATCAGTGCGTTGGTGCGCTGGGCAATGCGTTCCATGACCGCAGTGATTGCATTGGCGATGAAGGCCGGGGGTTCGATGATGACCCCGCGCGAAATGGCGATATAGCCCAGCACGAATGCCGCGATCAGAGCGAGGTAGGGAAGCGCCAAGACAATCGGCGTGTGCACTCCTGCGATCATGCCGACGAAGCCCAATCCTCGTAGCGCCGCCACCGCGCTGATCGCACCCATGAGCGACATGGTGCGACTCTGCCGCGTCGTGCGCGGCGCGCCGAGATAGGCGTAGG
>Ga0126383_10003259_pt1 | contig 10692 bp, 8 predicted proteins | sample PanSoiMetPlot_35_FD_96882 | JGI IMG/M metagenome (GOLD analysis project Ga0126383, IMG submission 96882) | Tropical forest soil microbial communities from Panama - MetaG Plot_35 | ecosystem: Environmental > Terrestrial > Soil > Tropical forest > Bulk soil | place: Panama | collected 2016-02-17
AATTCAAGCCGATGTTAAGTCTGTCTGCTTCGAGGTCGTTGTAAGCAGCGCGAACCGGAAAGATGTCGTGGTCAGGTTGCACGAGCGCATAAAATCGGAAGTGCGGCCACAATTCACGATCGAAGCAGAGGTCAGGCTTGCGAGCAATTCTGTTTAGCAGTTGGCGAACATCTTCTGTCGCATCTGGAAATTTAACGGAGGCTGCGGTGAGTACCTGCCAATTTTGAAGAAGCGTGTTGACGGTGCAGTATTGAGATACGAAATCAAGGCGCATAACTGGCGCTCGAGTGCGCCTGATGTGTACCTCCGCTCTACCGCCCGAATAGGCTTGCATCGCGATTCCGAGGATTTCATCTGACACTTCGAATTTTTTCATGGCTCGACGATGTTCATTTCGCAAATGTAGGCCTTCGCCACCGACGCCGGGCTGTACGCCTTGTCTGGGAGAAGCTTCGGCAACGGGTGAATGTCGAATTCGCACTTAGCTGCGTTCAACAATTGTTGGGTGATTTTTACGTCCTGCCGACAGTAGAGAAGCTCGTCCTGCGTCACCCGTCCGCTTGGCTCGTGCGCTAGCTTTCGATCGATCGCATACCCCTTTCTCTGAAACTCTGCGCACCATTGGTCTAAGCTGGTGTGCTTGTCAAACAGCGAGAACAGCAGCGTGCCCACGTCAAGGAACCTGCCCGGATGTTTCCATTCGTCCTTGCGAAAGCGAGGGATGCTGCGTGTGATAAACGTGGTGCGCGCATCCTTCGCATCACAGATGATCTCCGGGCGGTATGGATGCGGTTTCCAGCTGCCGCTCTTGTAATCGAGCTGTAGCGATAGAATAAGCCGGAATCCACCCCTGCGTGATCGGCGCCAGCTAAGCGAAATGCGACTGAGATCGAAACTCAGACTCACCCCGACGATCAACCAGCCCTTACGAACTGCTGGCCAGAAGATCTTTTGCATGAATTCGGGAAAGGATCGATGGACCTGAAGCATTATCTCCGGCGGAAATTGCTTCACTTCCACATCTGCCAGCGTATTCGAGACGAAGGTCCCTATCTGGTTCAGTTCGTCTGTCGAGATGGCTTCCGAGTAGACAATCCCTTCGGACTCGCAGACGTAGGTGTCATCCACCAACCTGCAAATTCGATAAAAGCCGACCATCAGCTCCTGGTGAACATCCGTGCGAGTTTCTGTGTCGAAGATCAGAGCATACTCGGGCCACTTCGGCACCGATGGGTCACCTCGGTTACGCTGCTCTCGAACCGTGTCACTGTGCTTGGTCGTGTGAGCTCTAAGGTAGATGTCGCGGTATTCGTCCATGGCGTCTATTCACCTAATCCGCTACGGCGACATACTCGTTACCCAGATACTCCTTGCGTTCAACCTTGACTATGCCCTTCCATTTTTCAAGCTCACTTCCGAAGCGCTCGAACAGGATGCGATAGTTGGCGGAGTCGAATTTGATCGTCCAGGTGTACTCCTTGCCGCCGATCTTGCAAACAAGATCAACACCTTCGCCGAATCGGCTGTTGGATTGGCGCGCATCACCAAGAAGGGCAATTTTGGTGATGCCTTCCACACTAATGTCCTTCCCTTTGAGGTATGGAGGGAGTTGTTTTGCAACGTTAGTGGTTGGGGGTGGAAGAATAACCCTATCGTTTGCTGCTTTCATCGTGTTGCTCCTTTGCTTTGAGTAAGGTGTTTTTCAATTGCTCCAGTAGCATCCATTCCGCGATCTTGATTGCTGCTAAAGCGCGTCTTACCCGCTCTACGCGATCTTCCGTATATCGAAGATCGATGCCCGCTCGGTCGACCATCGCGTGAAATAGAGGATGGCAGACATCGCAGAAGGGCATCGTGAAGGCGGCCAGGAGCTGCCTGCCACCGAGGTGGTTGTCTTGCACATTGCGAGTGCTCCCACACAGCACGCACTTCTTCACCGATGACTTCGGCACCTTCAGGCCCCACCGGCCAGGTACAAGCGCTCAAATGGAGTTTCGGCGCCCTCCATTGCTTCCAAGGTCTGCTGTACTTCCTTGGGACCGGTCGGTAACCGAACACCGTCGATGACGATGCCCTTAGGAAATCTGCCAATGCGACCGGAATTGCCACCAGCGGCCTCATTGATCGATGCGAACCATTCGCCGACCAGGTAACGCTCTTCTGAGCACTTGGTATGAATTGGAATCAAAACGTCAGGCTGCGTGCTGGGAATGTGCAGCGTCGCGCGCAGGCGGTCGGTCTTGGTGACGCGAATCTTGGCACCTGGACGCCTCTGTTTTAGTTCGGACCCAACGTACTTACGGACTGAACGCAGGCTAATTCCACGATTCCTTGCAGCCTGAGTCGGAGTTAGCTTTGGATTGCGGCGTACGTCAGATACAACATGCAGTGCGTTCGCACGTGTAGATTGGCTCCGCAGGGAAAGATTGCGAGTCCTCTGAGTACGGCGTACACTTGAACTACGAATTCGTGACTTACGCTGGCCAGGAGAACCTTTACCCGGGCGATCCTGGCCAGTTCGCTTTTTGGCCATAGACCTACCCGGATTACATCAATACTTGCCTCGACTGCAGCGCTTTCTCGACCATGTCTAACGGCATGAGAGATTCGGCGCCATTTTCGCCCTGCACCACGACGTTGTTCTTGTACCTCGGTTCGAATCCAACAACTGTGAGTACGTGCCCTTCGAAGGGTGGCTTGCGGCCTCTGAATTGTTCCCCGAAAATCTCTGCGGTCCAGAAAATGAATTTCGCGCCCAAGGGAACCGAGCCCAGCGCAACTAGTTTGCTTCGTGTTCTTGTCATTTTCATCCTCCATTCAATTCGCCACAAGAATGGCAACTACTGTTTTCGCTATTCACTGGGTTTTTTCGTGCTGTGCCTTACGAAGTCTTCGAGTGCCGCGAGCGGAATGATTCTGCGCCGACCAACCTTCCGGCTTGCGAGTTGGCGCCGCGAGACGAGGGCTGCCACCGTGCGCGGTGATAACCCCAATCTGCGAGCTGCTTCAGCTATGCCCACGGCAAGTACGGTGTTATCACGTTGCATTGCTAGTGCATCCCCTTTCATGTCATTGCTGATTGTTGCTGCTTAAGTCTTTCTTCACGTGTAATATAAGGCCGCCTCCCGATATTTTGCGGCGAACCGAAACGCTGTGGTTTCCATGCTTGTGGCAATGAGGATCCGTGCAGGCACAATCATGTGGCAATTGGAGTTGCGATCACAGCTGTCGTGTGGCGTAGGAAATTTGGAGAAGGACTTGACAACGTTTCCCAACGACCCTCTTTCGCGTTCAAAGCGGCGGGGGCCACAACCGGAGCTGAGCGATGCTCAGCTACACGATCGTAGAGAGCAACTGGTTCAGGTATTCGAGGGTTCGTGGGGCGAGATCGGCGGTGAACTACGAAAGTGCAAGAAGCCAGCGGACCTTAGTCACATTTTTCGACTTCTCGATGAAAGCTACGTCTGGCAGCTGGTTGAAGTGCTTTGTCGCCCATCCACAGAGCAAGCTTCCCCAACCCATCTTCGCAAAATCCGAACCGAAATGCGTGCCCTTGTCGAGCCTAATCGCGCCGCCGGGCAATCACAGGTACGGGCGCAGGAACAATTACAGCGAGCCGATTGGGCTCTTGAGCGAGCACCCAGTGATAAACGCCGAATGCTGAAGCGAGAGCGGAAGAAGCGCCGCAAAGAAGCGTGGAGAGCACTGCAGGGTTATCAGACTTTGTCTGACACTGTGCGTCGCTTGGAGACACGACTCAAGTCGCGCGAAGCGGCCTTCGCTCGCCAGGAACTTTTTCGCTTCCTCAAGAGTAAGCGATACGAGGTAACGCCTCTAGCTCTGGCGAATGCCGCAGCTGGTATCCCCTACATGGGTTGGCGGCACTCGATGCGGAAGAACACCAAGGTCCGAAGCATCGCTGCGAATGGAATCGCATATCAAGTCTTCAAGGCAATTCGCTATCTTGCAGCGATCTCAAATAAGAAGACGGAAAAGGAATTTGTCACGGACTTCGGAGAGCATATTCCCTCACTTCCAAGCCGGTATGGATTTCCCAAAAATGAGCTCGTGGATAACTGGTTGTACTTGGAGCGGGCAATTCGACAGGCATATCGGATGAAACCTCACCCAAGAGACCTTCCCTTTGAGATAACGAAACGCTATTTCAGACAAATTCGGTCTCAGTCGAATGTTGACATGGTACTGGCTAAGCAGGCTAGCCTTCGGCTAATCAGCAAGCCTATGAAGAAGGTGAAGTAAAAATACGGGGCGTGCCGACTGTTCGAGCAGCCGACTTGCCCCTGACCGCGAGGAGATCACGCCTCCATGACGGCTTCGCACACACTAGCGCGTTCAACTATTCTTCAGCAAATTTCCAAACATGGAATCCTGTTCATGTCGGGCTTCGGGTTGCGCTTGCAAGTCCACAACGGGCACTTGCGCGCCGAGTGGGGTGTTGGACAGAAACGCCACAACATTACTTTGCCGCGCGTGAACCGGAATTTGAAGCGCGTCATTGTTATCGGAAGCGATGGCTATGCGAGCTTCGATGCGATCCGCTGGATCGGTGACATTGGTGCATCACTGATTTTCCTTGATCGACGGGGAAAACTTCTATTCGCATCGACGCCAACCGCTCCGAGCGATGTCAGATTGCGAAGGGCGCAATGCCTCGCGCTCGGAAATGGCACTGCTCTGAAAATTTCGAGAGAACTAATTTCACAAAAAATCAACGGTCAGGCCGCACTCGTGCGCGACATGTTCGGTAATTCTGCTGCAGCGAACGCCATCATTCGATTCAAAGCTGAACTAGCAGAAACTAGTGACATCGATGCTGTCAGACTTGTGGAGTCTAAAGCAGCGAAGATGTACTGGAGCCAATGGACCGACGCGCCCATCCGATGGCCACGCAAGGATGAGGATCGCGTACCGGCGCATTGGAAATTTTTCGGCTCCCGCATTTCCCCGTTAACGCGAAGCCCGCGCCTGGCTGCGAATCCGCCGAACGCTGTGATGAACTTGATCCATGCGCTCTGTGAATCGGAGTGTCGCATAGCTTTGATCGGTATGGGACTGGATCCGGAGATCGGTATGCTCCATTGTGATGCACCGAACCGTTCGAGTCTTGCGAACGATCTTCAAGAGATTCTCAGATCAAAGGTGGATTCTTTTGTGCTGAACTGGATTCAGACGGAACGATTTTGCAAAGCAGATTTTTGGGAAGACAGCAACGGAAATTGCCGGATCGGGTCGCGGCTAGTCGGAAAGCTCTGTGAGACCTCGTTCATGTGGCGTAGACTCGCGGCACCCGTCGCCGAATGGGTGGCACAAGCGCTTTGGAACTCTTGCAGGAATCTGGCTGTGGATGAAGAGGTTCTTCCGACACCGCTCACTCACCGCCGCAAGAGCGAGGGCAGAGGAAACAAGTTTGAGTTGAAGATAAGACCACCTCGCCCGACGAAGGTCTGCGAGATGTGCGGTGCGGAGGGTGTGAAGAATCGTTACTGCCGCTCATGCGCAGTTGAAGCATCCCGAGAAACGATGGCGCAGGTTGCACTACTTGGCCATGTGAAACATAGGAGCAAGAAGACTAAAGCTCATATCTCAAAGGTGTTGAGCGATCACGCTGTGGCGAATACTTGGTGGGACCCGAAGAGCCTGCCGAGCTGGCTGACCGAGGAATTCTATGTTGAGAGAATTCAGCCACTGCTGCGAGGCAAGAAAGTTCGCGAGATCGCGGACGTCATGCAGGTCTCGCAGCCCTACGCTGCGTTCATTCGTTCTGGACGACGCAGACCCCATTCCCGGCACTGGCTAGCATTGACCAAACTAGTCGGCGTACGAAGCCCCGAAGGGCTCGGAAAGGACACAGAGATGGGCTGCACTTGACTAAGCTAGATGTAATATCAACTGGGCAGGAGTTATCGTCGCTTGCTTTCTTTTTTGGGGCCTATCTAGGATCTCCAAGTCCTGATTACTAGTGTTGCGGCGTGGGCGGTTGGCACAATCTCAACGTTTATACTTATTCACAACGTGCGCCCCGTTTCCGTCTGCTCGGAGGTGAAATTTGAATTTGCTGGATGGGAAGGACTTGGAGCGTCTAAACAATCACGAGTTCCGGTCCATCATGAACGCTTTGCTTAAGGCGGAAGCTGGGCGTTGGCGCGTTTGTTTGGGAGATCTAGATCTCAGCACGCGGGAAACCGATCCCGATGCAGGGGTTGATGCGCGTGTCAAATGGTTCACCGATGGCCACGACATCTTGAGGGCGGGTGAGAACGTAATTCAATACAAGTCCGGAAAACTCAGCCTGAAGGACCTTCAAACTGAATTCAAGAAGCCCGGCGTACAGAGAGCGCTGAAGAAAGGTGGGGCCTACCTGATTCTCGTGAGTCAGGACTATGTGCGGAAAGACATAATCCGTCTGCGCGAGAAAGAACTTCGCAAGCTGTGTAACAGGGCCAAGATACCGCCCCATCGAGCGGCGATCTTATTCGGAAGTGGAATAGCGAGATGGATCTCTCGCTACCCAGCTGTTCTCGCGCGCCCGGAGCTTCGGCAAAACATCCACGAGTTTGTGACTGTCGAACAATGGCGCAACGGCAATGCGCAGATGTTAAATCCGTTTAAGCCGGACCCGGAGCGTAGCGGCACAATTGAGAGGATCCACGACTTTCTTGACTCAGCTGCCGGTGAATCAGTTTCGAGACTCGAGGGACCCGCTGGCGTCGGAAAAACTCGGCTGATTTTGGAGGCGGTTACCGATCCCAGGTATGAATCCCGGACAATTTATGCTCTCAACGCGGAGAATCGCGAGGTCCAGCCGTTTCTGAGCTGGATCTACTCGGACACAGAAAAATTCGCGATCGCTGTTATCGACGAATGCGATACGACAAGACAGAATGTACTTGCACCCTATGCCACTAATTCAAATGGGCGATTGAAGTTGATCTGTGTTGGTGTGTCGGAAGTATTGCACAAGGCGACTCCGGTAGACCTCGTTCCGAACTATCAGCTCCACCCTCTCGAAGATTCCTACATTGAGGCCATACTTCGCGAAACGTTTCCGTCAGCGCCGAGCGACTTGTTTCAGTTAAGCGTCAGACTCTCCGGCGGCTACGTGAAACTAGCAATGTTTATCTCGGGCTTAATGGATAAATATGGGCCGCTGCCGCCACTAGAGTTAGCGGGCACACCGACGATTCGACAATTCCTGCATCGATTTGTTCCGCCCGAAACCCTGAAAGGCCTCCAGCTGCTCTCACTGTTGGCGCGGGTCGGCTGGGAGGAACAGCTGCAGGAAGAAGCAAAAACAATATCCAAGTTCGTTAAATTCCCATTCGGGAAGCTCCAATCTGCTGTTCGATTGCTGCGTAAACAAGGCATTGTCGTTCCACGCGGGCGGTATTTGTACGTTTCACCCGATCTTCTCGCCATAGAAGCTGCCGCAGATCTATGGGATGAAAGAGGATCTGAACTGGTTGATCTCGTGTTAATGCTGGAGCCTTCTGCCAGGCGCCAGCTCCTCCAGCGCTTGGCAATGATGGGAGAGCACGAGCAGGTCCGTAAGGCTGTTGAACGAATACTCAGCAGGGAAGGACTTTTTCCTACATTGAAAGAGTTAGACCAGCCATTCTTGGGAGAGGTTTTTCGGATTCTCAGCCACAGCGTACCCGAGGCTGCCAGCGATCTGATGGACGAACTGATACTGCCAGCCTCGAAAGAAGATCTGCTCGATTTTAATGACGGCCGCCGCGAGGTCCTATGGGCCATTGAGTCGCTGCGACGGTGGCCCAATACTTCCCTGAGAGCGGCTCGGATTGCGATGCGGCTGGCATTGGAAGAGACGGAAAAATTGGGCAACAACGCCACCGCGATCTTCAAATCGTTCTTCCACGTGTTCCTCAGCGGATCTCCAGTACCTCTACTGGAAAGGTTCGTCTTGATAGATGAATTGCTAAGCTCCGACCATCTCACAGCTCGATCGCTCGCAGTAAGCGCCCTCGGAGCCACGCTTGATCTCCATGAGTCGCGTTTTGGCGGGGAGACAGACGAGGTCTCGAAAAAGCCGTTCCCTCCTGAGTGGCGGCCGAAAAAGAATGAGGACGTCTGGGAACCGAGACGGAGAGCGCTTGCGTATCTCGACAGCATCGGCAAAGGCGGCGATGAGGCCGCCATGGCTGCGCGAAGGGAAAGTATCTGGTCGGCTCGTGCGTTGCTGGAATACGGGCAAGCAGATGATGCTCTTAGGATTCTTGAGATTAGCTTGCCAAGATCGGATGAGGAGCGCCGTGCGATTTTGGAGTCGTGCGACTGGCTTTCGAAAGTTGAGAACCTACCCGATGACTTCAGGCGCAGGATTCAAGAGGTTCGTGATAGGGCGTTCGGGAAGGACTATTTCAGTAGACTGCGGCGTTGGGTAGGCAAACGAATCCATGGCGATTTTGATATGAACAACCCTTCGGGGGGGTACGGCGTAGCCGACGATAGGGTTCAACGCCTCGCTGAGGAAGGCTTTGCAGAGGGCCTGCCCGAAGCTGAGCTTCGGTGGCTCGCCTCCCCCGAGGCCGAGCATGCCTGGAGCTTTGGGCACAGGCTTGGTGAGCTTGATCGGGAAGGCAAATTCTTTTCTGAAATATTTAAGGTAACCCCGAATGACGTGAACTGTATGTTGTTGGCGTCATACATAAGGGGACGGGGAGTGACGTGTGGCGAGGGGATTAGAGACACCATGCTAGATGAGCTGCTCGAGGAGAAGCCAGACGCGGCTTTTGGTGCTACATGGCGGAATGATGCAACTGCAATTGGGGCGGAACGTATTATCGGATTGGTATCAAGCGGACGCGTTGCTGCAACCACGTTGCGGGTGCTGTTGTACGGAGCATGGGCGAACAATCTTCCTCCGAACTACACAGTCAGGATACTCACTTTGATGCTCGATACTGAGCCACAGGAGAATGCGGAGTCGGTACTAGGAATCATTGATCAATCGATTCGCGCAGGGCGAATCACCGTTGCGGACTTCGGAGATGTGATCTGGCGGTCGCTGGAGACAAAATCAAATCCTCGCTCTCCCAACTTTGATTGGCACTGGGCACAGGTCGCCCAGCATGTGGCCGCATTGGATCCTGCTCGGTTCGCTCGCACTTTTCTTCGCTTCTTCGAATCGGGGGACACGTGGCTCGGCACAGATTCCGCGCAAGGTGTGCTCGGCAACGTCACCCAGTCCAATCCGAAACCGGTTTGGGACGTGATCGGCCCAGCCCTCATCAGGGACGACGACGCTGGTACCCGGCTTCGCATTAAGCTTCAGCACTGGTTCGGCGAACTTATCCCATCAGAACTACTCCTGCCCTGGGCTCTAGAACATGGTCGGCGAGGCATCCTCATGGCTGCCAGCCTCCTCAATGCAAAAGCAGGTTTGTCATCGACAGCGCGTGAACTCATCAAAGAGGCTTCCAAGCCAGAAGAAGTCCTCTCCAGCTTCGCGGCGGCAATTGGCACGGGCGTCTTCGTAGGTCCAATTTCTAACAACATGGAAGGGGAATTGTCGACACTGGAGAAATGGGCGCAGGACGAGGAACCCATAATCAGAGACTTTGCAAAGCAGGCTCTTAGGCATCAGCAGAAAAGGATCCAGAGGCAAAGGCTCTTGGAAGAAGAGGAGGTGTTCTGAACGAGAACGCGGTCACTCCGATTTTCCCAGGGGGATCCTTGCCTCCCAGGCATGCCGTATTGCTACAACAAGGGCTATAGTTCGCCCGGCAGGTTGCAGCTATTGTCGCAACGCGAAGCGATAATCTGTAAATCTTCCCTATGAAAGTTGATGTCGAGGAAACCGTAGTTGTCAGTCTCCGTAGCCGTCTTGAAGATGCTGTACCTTGCATCCAGCACTTCAGGGGAAACACTTAGTCCTTCTGTGTTTGAGACTGTGACGGAAACTTCGGATCGCGAATCAAATCCTGCATATCTGGGGTGTTGGAGAATTGTTCGACGGCGTAGCCTTTTCGAATCGCACTCTTGGCGTATTCGATCGCCTTAGCTCGATCTCCCAAGTACTCATAGGCTGTGGCAACATCGCCTAATACGTATGGATCGTCTGGTGAAAGAACAAGAGCCGCTTGAATTCGAGGAATAGCTTTGTCTCGTAATTTTCGCTGAGCATACAGTGCCGCCAGTTTGCAGTGCGCGATTGCATCCTGGGGATTTAGTTCGGAGGCTTTCTCCGCCAGTTCCACTGTTCGCGCGATCGCGACAGCGGCCTTGTTGTCCTCCTTCAGCAACAAGTAAGCATTCGCGAGATTGTTCCATACTAGGTAGTTGTTGTCATTGAGCCGCAAGGCATTCTCCGTCATCAACGCCGATTGCGAATATCTCTTTTGCAGGTAGTAAAGTTGTCCAAGATTGGCATAAGCCTGATAGCTCGGCCTAATGTCGATGGATTTTTTCAAGACTCGTTCTGCTTCTCCCGCACGGTTCTTGTCTCCTGTATCGATCAATGTAGCTCCTAAGTTAAGATACGCTTGAGCATTGTCAGGAGTCAGCTCCACTGCCTTACGGAAAGCTGCGATTGACTCATCGTACTTACCTTGCCGATCGTAAAAGAGTCCCAAATCGTTGTATCCTATCCAGGAGTCCGGACGCAGCGCTGACGCTTTCTTGAAGTTCTCTTCAGCATCCTGCATGCGCCCG
>Ga0126383_10003260_pt1 | contig 10691 bp, 12 predicted proteins | sample PanSoiMetPlot_35_FD_96882 | JGI IMG/M metagenome (GOLD analysis project Ga0126383, IMG submission 96882) | Tropical forest soil microbial communities from Panama - MetaG Plot_35 | ecosystem: Environmental > Terrestrial > Soil > Tropical forest > Bulk soil | place: Panama | collected 2016-02-17
CGATTGTTTTGGTCAAACTCAATCTACGCCAAAGAGGGCTCCGCCTTTATTCATTTTTCAAAAGCTAATTTGGACAAGCTTGTAGCATGCTACGTCTCTACCAATGATCGAATTCTTTTTCTTGGATTACTGCTTTGCCCCGGCCTTTCTGATGTAGATATTCCCATTGAAATTCTTGAATTGCATTTCCTGGCCGCCGCCGTTGATGGTGCCGCGCACATTTTTGTCGATTTGCACTTTGTATTTTCCGCCTTTGCCGCGATTGTCTTCCACGGTCTGCTGGGGAGCTGTGGGTTGGACTTTCACGTCAAAGTCACTATAAACCTCGCCATTGTCGGTGCGCATAGTAACGTTGGCCTTTAGATCGGCAGGGAATGTCACATCAATATCGCCGTTCAGCGAGCTGAATGCCATGGGCTTTTGTGGGTCAATCCGGTTGAACGTCACCAGCACATGGCCGTTCAGCGCGTGAGCCACCACACTCCCGCCGATGTTTTTCAGATCAACTTCGCCATTTACGTCATTGATATCAAATTCACCGTCGACGCCGCTCACCACAATGTTTCCATCGTTCACCGTATGCAGGGAAAGCGACGTGCGAGTTGGCACCGTAATCACGAGATCAATCGTGCGCTGGTAAGAATCCGTGCTTACCCGCACATTGTTATTTTCCGCCTCGATGTTCAGTCCGGTTGAGGTCATGGGAATACGCTTCATGCCTTCAGCCCGTCCGCCGCTGTGGGACTCCTCACCTCCGCGCGCTTTGGCTTCCACCACCACCTCTTTTACGTCTGCGCCCTTTACCGTGATGCTGCCGCTCACCAGGTGGGCCCGCAGGTTCACCGGCCGGGAAGGATCGCTCAGCGGGACGCTGACCTTGTTGTCAGACTGGGCCCAAAGCGGCTGCGCCATTACGGCCAGCGCTGCCAGAGCCAGGGAAAAAATGTATTTATGATTCTTAAAGTAATAGTTCATGATTTTAGTGTTCCTCGATTGAGTTGTTTACTCGTGGCGTTCAAGAACGCGAATGTCTCCATTCAGATTTTCAGCTTTGATTTCCGGGCCGCCGGAGCCAACGCGGCCCCCGGTAAAACGATCAGACCGGAAAACAAACTTGGTGCCGCGGCGCTCAGCGCTCGCCGGTTGGGCCGGCAGCGAGCTCATTTCAAAGTCGCTATAAACCGCGCCGTTCATCGTCTTAAAGCGGAAGTCGCCCGCCAGGCCGCGGACAAAATACAGGTCGACGTTGCCATTGATGGTGGCGAAGTCAGACTTCTCGCGCGGGTTCTCACGGAACGTGACCTTTACCGGCCCATTCACGGTTTTGGCCAATCCGGAGCCAGCGACGTTCTGCATCTCAATGCCGCCATTCACGTTGTGTACGGAAAAGTTCCCGGTAACGTCCTGCACCCGGACGTGCCCTGAGTTGACGGTCTTCAACTTCACTTCAATGTTCCGGGGCACCTGGAGCTGGAAATCCATCTTCACGGTGTAGCCGCGGTCGCCGTGCCACCCACTGCAGCCATCGCCGCCATTGCCGCAGTTGCAGCGGAATGGACCATTCACGTAAAGCTTTAACAAATCCGGCTGATCTGTAATGTCCAGCGTGACTTCTTTTTTCGCGGCTTCCATCTTGTCCTTGGACTCAGCAGAGATCGTCTTATTCACTACAAGCTGAACCTGGTCGCCCTGGCCGCCCGTCACTTCGATCGATCCAAAAATATTGTCGACGTCCAGGACCTTGTTTGCCGCAGTCAGGTTAAAAGTCTTGCGAATGGTTTCTTTCTCCTGCAGACGCATGCCTGAGTCGGAATCATCGTCGCCGCCAGCGGCGCGTAACGGACCAGCGAACGCGGGAAGGAACAGCAAACCAACCGAAAACACCAGAATGAATGTAAGAATCTTTTGCTTAATCACGGTCCCTCCAAATTCTTTTCAGTAATCGCGATCCCTCGCTGCGCTTGGATCAAAAAGCTAATTCAGTTGCTGAATTCCCCAGTCGACTCGTTTCTTCACAGTGGGATCGATCTTGGGATCCTGTTGAAACTTTCTGAACTGTGGCACCGCTCCCCGATCATGCAGGTCCACCAGCAAATCGATCAGAGCAACCTGCACCAGTGGCGACTGGTGGGTTTCCAGCACATCCACCAATTCGCGGCGGACCTCGGGCCGGCCGGAGTAACGGCCCAGCGCGTCAAGCGCCGCCAGCCGCACGTCCACGCTGCTGTCAAAGCGCACGGTGTGGAACAGAGCATCCATGATCTTGGGATCAGGTTCCGGCAACCGGGTGCTCCAACTCACTCCTTCCAGCCGCTGGCTGGCCGACTGCTGCTGCATCATGGAGAGCGCCACCATCTCCCGCGTAGCGCCAAGCTCCTGACGCATTTCATTGAGCTGCGCCTGGGCTGCCGCGTCGGGGCCACGATCAGCATGCTTGCCGATGAAATAACCGCAGGCCAGAAAGAGACATGCCCAAACGATCCCGGCTGCCGGCAACTGTCGCCAGTTGCCCAGGCCCCACAGCATGGGGATGGGAGTCTTGCTCTTCTCCGAGGCAAGATTCGTTTTTTCCCAGCGACCTTCCTGGTAACTCTCAAGCATTGCTTTAAAGCGCGATTCCAGCGCCGGACTGGGCTGTTCTTCCGGCAGCAGCGCCAGGTTCTTCCACAAGGCCGCCTCTTCCCCGCATGCAGAACACTCCGCCAAATGCTTCTCCACTTGCGCCGCCTGATCAGGCCTTAGGCGCCCTTGCAGATAGTCCGGTAGCAGTTCACCAATCTCTTCGCACTTCATTGCACACTCCCGGGCGTTGGCCATGTCCTGTGCGGCCCCCTGCCCCGTAAAGGCTTTCCACTTTCCAACTCGTGAAATACCTGCCGCAGATCCTGCAAAGCACGATGCACCCTGGTCTTCACCGTGCCCACCTCACATCCCAGAAGCTGGGCAATTTCTTCATACTTCAAGTCTTGAAAACGGCTGAGTATCAGGACTTCGCGCTTGTCTTCCGATATCCGCATCAACGCGCTGTGCAGCAGCATGGCTTCCTGGCTCTGTTGCGCCGTATCCACCGGCGGCACCGCGGGCGACATCTCAGGTTCCCAGCTTGCCTCTGGCCGGCGTTTGCGCAACCAGTCCATCCGCGCGTTGCGGGCGATCTGGTACATCCAGGCGCGGAACGGCGTGTCCGCTCGATAGCTGTGGCGATACTTGAGGATGCGAAAGAAGACCTCCTGCACCAGGTCTTCACTCACGGGCCGGTCACCGGTCAGCTTCAGGTAAAAGTTGAAGAGCGGCACGTGATAACGCTCAAACAACACGCCAAGCATCTCGCCCACGCCGCTTCGCACCTGCGACATCAGGTCTTCATCGGAGAGCGAGTTGTGTATCGGTCCCGGCAGGCGGTTGTTTGTCCTTTCAGAGGTGATTACCGCATTATGAGAAAAAGGTTCCCAAATTACCCCGCAAGAATGCGAAAAAGGCTAAGACAAGATGTGCGGAGACCGCCTCCCGGTGCTCTCCCGATAACTGGAGATTTGGGCTATCGACGCGTTGTAGTCGTGGGCGCGCCGGCAGACTCTTCGTCCACAGTCACGGAACCGCTGCCGATGTTGACGATGATTTGACCGGCGGGCACGCAATCACAGGGAGGAGGAGAAGGGCGTACCCCGGCGTCTCCGCTCGTTTGCACTACTCTGGCGCCGCCTTCCACTTGGCGTCCGGGGCCTTGGGGTTGCTGAACTGGGATAGGCCCTGTAGTTTGTCCCCCTGGGGAGGCGGTGGTATCCGGAACGGTTGCATCGAAGTTCCCGTGTTAGCAGGCGGAGTGACCGCAGGTTCAGGACGAACAGCGATAGGGGCAGTTAAGGATTGGTCACGGAGAGATGCCGTAACCGTAGCATCTACAACGGCAGTTGACGCGAGAAGCTGCGGAATAGCACTAGCGACGAATGTCCCTGAAGTCTTACCAGCAGGAATAAGGACGGGGATCGGATTGATAGTTATGAGATCGGGGCGGTCGACTGACACTTGTACCGGCTCGTCAGCAGGCGCGGGCCGGTCGAAGGTCACAGTACCCTTCGCCGACATATTGGTTGGATCACCAGTGCTGATTGAGGATGGTTCTACAGTGACACCGATCAACTTGGCTGCGGAAGGAACAGAAGCAGGCTGAAAGTCGGAGAGCACGGTGCCAAAGGCGCCGAGAACGGGAGTCACTGAAAGTCCTTTGGCCGTGGCCTTAAGTTGACGGACGGATAGAACAGAGCCGGATGGAAGCACGGAGAGTCCAAGGCTGGAAGCGATCTGCTTTGTGACGAAGTTGTTGAGGATCACGCCAAGCGGTTGTAACGCGGCTGTATCCACTAAATTCGCGATAAAGGAAGTAAGACCCGCCAACCCTGAAGCTACCAATCCCGGCATGGAAAGTTTTGGGGACGCGCTTGGAGAGATTTCCAGTATTCTGCTGGGAGACATACTGTAGCTGGGAGCGACCTGGATAGCGCATTGAAAAGCAAATGTGGAATTGATGGCCATGCCTGTGGCGCTGCCGCTGGCTGCTAAGTTAAGGACGTCATCGTCCGTTGTGAATTGAAGCATAGTCACAGAAAAACTGACTCCGCTCGATAAACCTTGAATGGGTAGCGGGGGGACGGCTTGCGCTAATACCTCCGGCGTGATGACGAACGGGCTAAGGATCACGATTTCGATTTGTCCGACCGGATCAATGATAGGTGGGACAGACGCAGGAGGAAGAGGACCAGAACGAAAATCGGGCCCATTGATGCGTGGATCATCAGTGCCTTCAATGCTGACCCCAAAAGATTGACGTGAAGGGCCCAGAATGCCGTTGAAGGTTATAGATCCGCTTTGGACGGTAGCAGTCTGATACAGCGTTGGTTGGCCTTGACCTAACTTCCATGCACGTCCGATGCGATTGGGCCCCGTGTCACCCGGGATATCGGTTACATCGATGTTGATGGTCAAATCCGCGGCATGCTGCTGGTTACACTGATCGAGTAAGCTCTTCTGCTGCGTAATTTGCTGCCGAATATCCCCGAGGGCCTGCATAGCGTTCCACTTGTCTGCGCCGCCCAGCGTTGCAATCGTGTTTAATTTTGTTTGTTCCTGTTTCTGAAGGAGGGAAATTGCATCCACGATGGGCTTGCATTCGGGAGCATCGGACATGGTGGTCTCCAGGAAGATGCTTCTTGGGCTGCGAAGTGTACCATACTTATCGCAGCTTACGAAATGGAAGTACATAGTGCCTATTCTGAAGAGCCTTTGTGACCTTTGCGCCTGTTGCGATCAAGCTTTCGTTCCGGGGCTTTACTTCTTCGCGGCTCTCCATTTCTAATATCCGGTTAAGTCATTCCAAGGAGAGATGAATGGTGACTCGTGCAGCGTTGATTCTACTGTGTTTCAGCCTGGCGGCTGGAGCCCAGACCCAGCCCAAGAGCACAGCCCCAGGTGGCAGCACAAAGGCCGCCCCGGCCAAAAAGCCTCCCACAGCTGTTTTCCACACCACGGCCGGCGATCTCACGTGCGAGCTCTTCCCTGCCAACGCGCCCAAGACAGTAAAAAACTTTATCGGGCTGGCCACCGGAACCAAAGAATGGACTGATCCGAAAACCGGCGAGAAGACGAGCCGTCCGCTGTTTGACGGAACCATTTTTCATCGGGTGATTCCCAGCTTCATGATTCAGGGCGGCGATCCTCTGGGACAAGGTATTGGCGGGCCGGGCTATAGCTTTGAGGATGAATTCGACTCCAGCCTCACATTTGATCGCCCCGGTCGCCTGGCCATGGCCAACTCTGGCCCGAATACCAACGGCTCGCAATTCTTTATCACTGAAGTGCCAACGCCGCATCTGAACGGCAGACACACCATTTTCGGCCAGTGTGACGATGCATCCGTTGAGCTGGTAAAAAAGATCGCGCGTATGCCAAAGGGCCCGCGAGACTTTCCTGTCAATCCGGTAACGATCAATCATATTCAGATCACTGGTGTGGGCACGCCTGCCAAGCCCGCGCCTAAGAAATCGCCATCCAAGCCCGCAGCGCCGAAAAAAGGCTGATTTGATGGACCATACAACAAGCAGCTATGCGGCCCGTGCCGCCGGTTGGTTTCACCTCAGCGCTTTCCTTTTGGCTGCGAGCTTCTTGCTCGTGAGCTTTCCGCTCTTCGCGCAAACCGCGAAGAAAGGATCTACACCTGCCAAGCCCGTGAAGGCAACTCCGACGGCTATCATTCACACCACCATCGGCGACATGAAGTGCTCGCTTCTTCCAGACAAGTCGCCCAAAGCCGTGTCAATGTTTATCGGGCTGGCGAAGGGGACCAGGTCCTGGAAAGACCCTGCCAGCGGCAAACCAATGAATGGCAAGCCTTTGTATGACGGCGTGATCTTTCACCGCGTGATTCCCGATTTCGCGATCTTTTCCGGCGACCCCACCGGCACGGGCGCCGGCGATGTAGGTTTTGAAATCTCAGATACTCTTCACCCGGATCTTCTCTTTGACCAGCCAGGCCGCCTGGCTTTGGCCAACCGTGGCGGGGCCCCTGCTACCAGCAGTTCGCAGTTCTTTATTACGGAGAAAGAGCTTTCCTTTCTGAATCCCTGTTTGGATGAAGGCGGCTGCCCGCAGCTCAACCGGCCCAAGGGTACCGGCTACATCATTTTTGGCCAGTGCGATGACAGCACCGTGGAGATGGTGAAGAAGATCTCTCACATGCCTTGCTCCGGCGGTCCAACTTGCGGCCAATCCAACAGCCGGCCGCTGACGCCGGTAAAAATCGTGCACATTGAAATCCAAACCGGCAGCGGTACGCCGGCAAAGAAGCCGCCGCCCATAAAGCTTGTAAGTCCACTGAAACCAGCGCCGGCAAAATCAGCGCCACCTAAGAATTAGCAAAGAACTTGAGCAGCATTACGGCCCTACATAACGTACGAAAGGAATAATTCAATGACGCGCCAGCCAGGTACCTACGCAGTTTTTGACACCACGGAAGGCAAGATCGTTTGCCGGCTCTTTGAAAAAGAAGCCCCCATTACCACCAAGAATTTCACTGACCTTGCCGAAGGCAAGCGTAGCTGGAAAGACAGCGTGAGCGGCAAAGGCGGCGATGGTCCGCTCTACAGCGGGACAATTTTTCACCGTGTGATTCCGGACTTCATGATCCAGGGCGGCGATCCCAGCGGCACCGGCATGGGCGGCCCGGGCTATAAATTCGGAGACGAAACGAAGGGTTCGCCATACAAATTCGATAAAGCCGGTAAGTTGGCCATGGCCAACGCCGGCCCCGGCACCAACGGCAGCCAATTTTTTATCACCGTCGCCGCTACGCCGTGGCTCACCGGCAATCACACCATCTTCGGCGAAGTCACGGAAGGCCAGGACGTGGCGGACAAAATCTCCAAAGTTAAAAAAGGCGCGCAGGATAAGCCCGTAACGCCGGTGGTGATTAACTCGATCACGATTGAACGCGCCGCGTAACGAGGCGGTGCATGGATCCGGTCAAGGTTGTCATTTTTGTCGTTGCATTTTTATTGTTGATCTTCCTTGGCCGGAAGTTATCTTCCCGTGGCGAGTCAATCCCAATTTCTGCTCCCATCAGCACAGACGGTCCAGTAGAAGACGACAGAAAACAAGCAAGGCAGCCTGCCGTAATCGGGGCCGAACTCCCTTTTCCCATCTATCTCCCTGAGCTCACCCGCGATCCGGACGGCAGATATAACAGGCCGGAATTTCATAATTATTATTTTGAAAAAACCGACCTGCTTACCGGCCCAGCCGATCCGGCAACGTTTTACGATCATTTCTTTCTCGAGGCCAGAGACGTAGAAAATGAGCACAGAATCGTCTACAAATATTTTGTCGCAACACCCTTAGGACTGCAGAAAGCGCTGGCAAGCAACCATCTTCCTGCCCTTCACTTGAAAGAACATGCATTTATTGTTGCCCGGTGGGACCTGCCTTTGATCCTGGAGACAGTGGTTGCTCACATCATTGAATCCTATGTGGAAGGTGACGACCAAGGAGCAAATGCTTTTCCCAACCAAGACTCCTTGGAATAATCCTTTAAAAAAACGGTGCATACCGCGCCGGCTCTTGCACATTCTTGAGGATGTGGCGGACAAGATCTCCAAAGTAAAGAGGGGCGCGCAGGACAAGCCGGTGACGCCGGTGGTGATCAACTCAATAACGATTGAGCGCGCCGCATAAACCGCAGGCCGGATAATTCGGGTGAAGATCGGTATTTTTGCCGTGGCACTTAGGGCCGGCTGTGTGTAAGATGCCGCAGGCGGTAGCTCATGTCTCTTACCATACGTGTCCTCGTAGCAATGGTTCTCGGGATTGTTTTGGGCCTTGCGATTCTCGCGCACCCAACGCCCGTGTTCCTGAAGATTGTCAGTTGGATTGAGCCGATCGGCACTCTTTGGATCAACGCGATCCGCATGACGGTCATCCCGCTTGTGGTGTCTCTGCTCATCACGGGCGTGGCCTCCTGCTCCGATATGCGTATGGTGCGCAGCATCGGATGGCGCACTCTGGCTACGTTCACGGGTTTATTTTTGCTGGTGGCCGCCGCAAGCCTCCTGATCGTTCCGCCACTCTTTGCCTGGTTTCACATGGACCCGGCAACCACGGCGAGCTTGCGTGGCAACGCTGGCCCTTCAGGAGCCCCAGCTATTCCGAGCTTCTCCGAGTGGTTAGTAAGCGTGGTTCCCACCAACCCCGTGAAAGCGGCCAGCGATGGAGCTATGCTTCCGCTCGTTGTTTTTTCTCTGGCTTTTGCTCTGGCGCTGCTCAAGATCGCAGCGGAGCGGCGGGACGCCGTCCTCAGGTTTTTCCAGGGTGTTGGCGACGCCATGCTCGCCATCGTCCGCGTCATCATCGAACTGGCGCCGATCGGTGTGTTTGCGCTGATGCTGCCCGTGGCCAGCCGGACCGGGCTCGCCGCGGCAGGCGCCCTGGGCTATTACGTGGGAGTAACAGCCGTAGCTCAACTGCTTGTCATCCTTCTTCTTTATCCGGTAGCGGCGTTTATAGGACGCGTTCCTTTATTACGATTTACGCGCGCCCTCTTTCCCGCACAAGCTGTGGCCGTCAGCTCGGCCTCCTCGCTTGCCTCGCTTCCCGCGTTGCTCGAGGGCAGTGATCAGAAGCTGCAACTGCCGAAGAGCATCACCGGCATGGTGCTCCCATTGGCAGTATCCACGTTCAAAATCGCCACGCCAACGATCTGGCTTGTGGCGGCGATCTTCCTTGGCCACCTCTATGGCGTACGGCTTGGCTTTGGACAGCTCCTCGCTATCTCTGTAACCGCGATCCTTACCAGCTTCAGCCTGCCGGGAGTGCCGCACGGATGGCTGCTTGTGATTACTCCATTAGTGGCGACGATGGGAATTCCAGCCGAGGGAATCGGGCTGCTGATTGCGGTCGACGTTGTTCCCGATATTGTTGCCACGGCGCTGAATGTGACCGGCGATATGGCTGCGGCTGCGCTGGTCTCGCGTGGCCAGCAGGCAGCAGACCTGGCGGCAGGCGCTGCCGCAACCTAGTAGGAGCCGTCCTCACCTACACGCCGATCACCTTCACCAACTCGGTCACAGCGGCGGCGCTCTTCTGCAAAGCGGCTTGTTCCTCGGCTGTGAGCTTGATTTCGATAATCTGCTCCAGGCCGTTGGCGCCCAGCTTGCACGGCACGCCGACGAAGAGCCCCTTGATGCCATACTCGCCTTCAAGATGGACGGCGCACGGCAGGATCTTTTTCTTGTCCTTGAGAATGGCTTCCACCATCTCAGTGGCCGCCGCTGAGGGAGCGTAATAAGCGCTGCCGGTCTTTAGATATTTGACGATCTCCGCGCCGCCGTCGCGCGTGCGCTGAATGATGGCGTCAAGACGGTCTTTAGGAATCAATTCGGTGATTGGAATTCCGGCGACAGTAGAGTATCGAGCCAGCGGGACCATGGTGTCCCCGTGTCCGCCGAGCACAAACGCCGTCACATTCTCCACGCTCACGTTCAATTCCTGCGCGATGAAGGTGCGGAAGCGCGCCGAATCCAGCACGCCCGCCATGCCAATCACGCGATTGCGGGAGAACTTGCTCAGCTTGAATGCCGCCTGGGACATGGCATCCAGCGGGTTGGACACAACAACCAAAATGCAATTCGGCGAGTTGGCCACCACCTTGGCAATCACGTCCTGCATGATTTTGTAATTCGTGTTGAGCAGGTCGTCGCGGCTCATGCCCGGCTTGCGCGCGATTCCGGCAGTGATCACCACAATGTCAGAGTTTGCGGTATCGGCATAATCGTTCGTCCCAAGAACGTACGAGTCACGCTTCTCAATCGGCATCGCTTCCAGCAGGTCCAGTCCTTTGCCCTGAGGCACGCCTTCCAGCACGTCGATCAACACCACGTTAGCCAGTTCCTTTGAGGCCACCCAGTGAGCACACGTCGCACCCACGTTTCCTCCGCCTACAATCGTTACCTTTTTTCGCATTCTAAAATCCCTTCCTGAATTTGTGTGAACCTATACGGCCGTTTTCTTGCGCCGGTCAACCATGTTTTCCAGCATGTGTCCGGCAAACTCGCTGGTCTTTACCTTGGTGGAACCCGGCATAAGACGCTCAAAGTCATACGTAACAAACTTTTCCTGGATCGTTGCTTCCAGTGAGGTCTCAATCA
>Ga0126383_10003261_pt1 | contig 10689 bp, 12 predicted proteins | sample PanSoiMetPlot_35_FD_96882 | JGI IMG/M metagenome (GOLD analysis project Ga0126383, IMG submission 96882) | Tropical forest soil microbial communities from Panama - MetaG Plot_35 | ecosystem: Environmental > Terrestrial > Soil > Tropical forest > Bulk soil | place: Panama | collected 2016-02-17
GACGATGCAAATGCGCGAGAGAAACTGGCGACCGGCTTTATTTTGACAAATCAGCGCGCCAAGGCGATCGAGATGCTCGAGCAAATCATTAAAGAGCACCCCGACAAATATCAACCCTACGATTTACTGGCACAGGTGCTCGATGACGAAGCACGATCATTGTTACGCGCAAACCGCCTAGACGAAGCCAAAGCGAAGTTTGCGAGAGTCGCCGCGAATTACGAACAAAGCCTCTTAATTAATCCAAATCACCCGACCACTTACTTGCATTTGGCGGAGTTGCTTGTCGGACCGTTAAAAGACGCAGGGCGGGCGGTGCGATTGCTGACAGAAGCTCGGCGGCGATTTCCCGACGCACCGGAGATTGTTTACTATCTGGCAATCGCTCAGCGCGAGGCGAAGCAGAACCAGCAAGCCGTAGCGACTTTCGAAGAGGCGCTGCACGAAGCGCAGCTCGATCAGGACGACGATGTGGTAAACGCCAAGTTTTACTTCAATTATGGAGCGGCGGCTGAGCAAGCTGGTCTGTACGACAAAGCGGCCGATCTGCTCCGCAAGTCAATTGCGCTCGATCCTGCCAATTCGGCAGAGGCATGCAACTACCTGGGTTATATGTGGGCGGATCACAATATGAATCTTGCTGAAGCTGAAACCATGATTAGACGCGCGCTTGAGAGCGAACCTGACAACGCCTCGTATTTGGACAGCCTCGGTTGGGTGGAATTTCGAAAGGGGAAATTTGATCAGGCGCTGAACGACTTGCTTCGCGCTGCAAAGGCGGCGGAGCATGACGATCCGGTTGTATTCGAACACATCGGCGACACTTATTTGAAATTGAATCGGATGCCGGAGGCATTGGAAGCATGGCAAAAGGCGCTGGCACTAGACCCGAAAAACAAAAACCTCGCGGAGAAGGTGGAGGGCACGAAAAAGAGAATCAGCAAAGATTTGCCCAAAGCGAATCCGACGTAGTGATTACCATCTCGATCCAGCGCAGGGTTCGTGGAGAGTTGGAAAGGCGCATGACGCACAGATGAAGGAATATCCCACGCCATGGCAGCGCAAGACCATGTGGGCGGCGCTTACTGCCTGTTTTGTGGTTCTTCTTGTCATCATCGTCGGCGCATTGATCTGGACCGCGGCCAACGTCATCAGTTTTCTCCAACCAATCCTGATCCCGGTAGCGATCGCCGTGATTCTCACTTATCTGCTTGACCCGCTGGTGACCAAAATGTCTCGCGGGGCACTCACTCGCACCAAAGCCGTGGCGGTCCTTTTCGCGATTGCCTTTTTCGCGCTGGGAGGATTAGCCGCATGGCTCATCCCCACCATCTCGATCCAGAGCGCGAATTTTGCCAGGCAAGTTCCCGCCTATACCGAACGAGCACGAGATTACACAGTCGATCTTATCTATCGATTCGACAAAACATTCGGGTTACTCGGTGGAGGGCACGGGAAATCTGCATCGACAAGTCTCACAGACTGGCTCATCGGCCCCGCCGCATCTCCTTCCGCTCGGGCACAACCGACGACGACTCCAGTCACGTCGCCGGGAGCCCCGCTCGAGACCGAAGTAATTGCTCCAAGCCCGATGAAGCTGAGTACTGCTGATCGCCAGCGCATTCAAGCTTACGTCGAAAAACAAATGCCGAAATTGGAGCAAGCGCTCCCGATTGTGCTGGAAAAGCTCTGGGACATTTTGAAAAAGAGCATCGGCGGGTTTCTTGGCGTCACAGGTTTTCTGCTCAGCCTCATCCTGGTGCCCATTTATTTGTTCTTCTTGCTGAATGAAAAGCCGCGCATTCAAAAACGGTGGAAAGAATACCTGCCGCTGCGTGCATCGCCGTTCAGAGACGAAGTCGCGGATGCGCTTTCGGAAATCAATCGTTACGTCACCGCGTACTTTCGAGGCCAATTACTTGTGTGTCTGCTGGACGGTCTACTCATTGGGGCGGCACTCACAATCTTCGGTCTCAATTTCGCTCCAGTGATTGGCGCAATGGTGGTCGTCCTTACGATGGTTCCGTACATCGGAATTATCATCTGCTGGGTGCCAGCCGTTCTGATCGCAGCATTTCAATGGGGCGACTGGACACACCCCATTATTGTGACGCTCATTTTCATCTTCATACAAAATCTGGAAGGCATATTTTATGCCCCGCGGATTGTGGGAAATTATGTCGGACTGCATCCAATGACGGTCATTGTATCGATCTTTGTTTGGGGGCTGATCATTGGCGGGGTAATCGGTCCGCTTCTTGCCGTGCCGCTCACCGCGACAATCAAGGTTCTCCTGGGAAGGTACGTTTGGGGCTGGCGTCTGAGGGAACGCAAAGTCGAATTGACCGAAGCAGTTCGTTCAGTTCAAGAACCCGAGATAGCGACACATCCTTAGCGCAGAAGCATGCGCGTGTGGGAGGGACAAGCGGACTGATGCGCATCGAAACAGGACGCGAAATGGCGGGACGAATCAAATACGCCGGGCACGGAAGAGCTCGCGAGTTGTTTCTGGGGTCTGCCTTTCAACGGCAGCTCTGGCCGGCGCGCTTCGCTGTTGTGGTGACCGCTTCGGCAATCGCTTTTCTGCTAGGCGCTCTTTTCTTCAGTTACGGCTCAAGGTTATATGAGGACTGGGGCCAAAGCCGTTTGCTGCACCGGGCCAGTGCGCTTTTACAGGAGCGAAAATTCAGCAAAGCGGCGGAAGCCGCGCAAGAACTTCTGGCACGGCATCCTGATTCTCTGCCGGCTCTTTCCGTTTTAGCAGAGGCAGCGGAAAAACAAAATCTGGAAGAAGCCGTGCATTGGCGCGAGCAAATCGCCCGACTGCTCCCAACCGACCTGGACAACCAGCTCAATTTGGCTTCCGCTGCGTTGCGCTTTGGAAGGCTCGATCTTGCGCGACAAGCGCTTGATCGGGTTCCTGTGCGTGGTCGGGACAGAGCAGCTTTTCACATCGTCGCAGGCTGGCTGGCTCGTGCGGAAGGTAATTTTGCCGAGCAAGAGCAAGAGTTCGCGGCTGCGGTAAAGAAAGAGCCCAGCAACGATCTTTATCAGTTCAATCTCGCAGCCCTGCAAATTCACTCCAAGGATACGGAGAAGAGTGCGAGCGCGCGCGATACTCTCCAGCAACTCAGCAAGGTCGCTCCGTATCGAACTGGCGCGCTGCGAGCGCTGCTTAATGATGCGGTCGCAAGGAACGACCTCGTCGCGGGAGACAATCTTGCGCAACAACTGCAAATGTCGCCGGAGGTCACGTTCGGCGATTACCTCCTCTGCCTGAATTTTTATCGGAAGCTCGACGAGAAAAAATTTCGCCTGCTCCTAGAAAGAGTGAAACCGTTCGCTGCACGCGATCCCTCCGATCTCGCGTCGCTTATGGATTGGATGAATCAAAACGGACTCGCCGGAGACGTTGTTAAGTGGATCGACAAGTTGCCGGCAGCGCAGCTCAGTTCGACGCCGGCGTCCATTGCAGTGGCCAACGCGTATGCGGCAGTGAAAAATTGGTCGCGCCTGAAGCGTTGGACGCGCACAGGAATGTGGGGCGACTCCGAATACCTTCGTCTGGCATATCAGGCAGTTGCCACGCGACAATCACGGTCCCGCACCGGGATTCCTAACAGCGAGTTTGAAACGCTCTGGCGCTCTGCGGAACAATTGGCAAGCGAGCGGCCGGAGCGTGAGCTGGCGCTCGCGCGCCTTGCCTCGAAATGGGAACTTGCGAAAGAATCCGAAGACCTTTGGTGGCGCGTTGCAGAAAATCCACCGATGCGACGGGAAGCGCTTGAAGAACTCCAACGCGTGTATCGCGGGAAGAATGAGACAGCCAAGCTTTATGATGTTCTCGAGCGCCTTCATGAGACCTCCTCAAACGAAGCGCCGATCACAGCAGACCTCGCTCGGCTGGGCCTCAATCTGGGGCAGAATACAGAACGATCGCATCAACTCGCCAAGGAGGCGTATGATCGCGCGCCGAACGAACTCAATTGCGCTGTAACTTACGCGTTTTCTCTGTTCCGTCTTGGGCGAAACGCTGAAGCCATTGCCATCATAGAGAGCTTGCCATCCGATCAGTTGCGTGATCCGCATGCAGCTGTTTACGTCGCGCTGTTATTAGCGGAGGCGAACCGGATCGACGCAGCCAACAAATACATTGCGAGCGCTGATGACGGAGGCCTTTATCCCGAAGAAGAAAAGCTGCTCGAAGAAGTAAAAACGAAGCTCGCCACTGCGTCTGCAACTCCATCGCCAGCGATTTCTCCGGTTCCACCTGAACTGAGCCCGACGCCATCATCGACATCGGCCCCCTGACTGGATGCAGGCAGGGCACGACCGCCGCGTGTGTCAGGACATGGGTTGTCTCCGGGATCGGTGACCTCGGCTGCCAACACGCGAGACGCGGGCGTTACCCAGACAGCTGCTTGCGCGCTAAAACACCCCACGCTTCTACATCGGCGCGATTTTGCGTGGGCGAAACGCAGCCGACAGCTTTAAGTGCGTCGAACATAACTTCCGAAAATGGCACGTCGATCGAATCCGCTAGAACAGATCGTATTTCGGTTGGGATGTTTTTGTATAGTAAACTCAAGTGCGGATTGAGCTCGTAGTGGGACGAATCTTCCGCGGCATTGCAAACGATCGCATTCAGTTGCTGCAATTTCGTATTCGGCGTGAATTGGACAAAGAGTGTCTTAATAAACTCGTGGGAGTGATCGATCCCAAGCGCTTCGAGATTGATCGGTTGGCATTCCTGCGCGGCTTTTGACAGCGCTTTCTCAGCCGCATGAACGTGATCTGCCCCGACGTGAATCGTCACGTGTGGCTCGAAAACAGGCGCGTCATACCGGCGCGCAAGATCCTCGATGAGGGACTGAAAAAATCTTCGTGCGGGCTCTGCTGGAATGAGCCAGTAGGCAATCACGATTCGTCTGGACACAAACGCGCTAACTCCACTTTTGCAGTTCAACGATGTTGCCTTCAGGATCTCGCGCATACACAACGCGAAGCATGCCAACCCCATCTACTTTGGTGGTTGCGACATTTCCCACTGAGCTGCCACCTGCCGCAATCACCGCCTGCAACGCCTTATCGACGTCGTCAACCGCGAACGCGACGTGAGCGAAGCCGCACTTATTTGCTACTGGTAGGTCACACTCGATCACCTGATCGTAGCTAAAAATCTCAAGTGTGGGACCGTCATCGCGATATCCAGGCAGATGCAGATGAACGCCCCTAAGATGGGCGTTGCGAAGCGAGGTCACGCTGTCGAGCCATGCGCCCGACAAGTCGCGTTCGGCACCTTTGGGCTCGCATCCGAATACGTCGGTGTAAAAGTGAACCAGCCTTTTCCAGTCTCTGGCAATCAGATTTGTGTGAACGTACTTGGCCCCGATTGGCATTGTTTCCTCGCTGAGTAAACTCTCCAAATACTAACGCCTTTTTTTATGCCGACGAATGTTCTGGGGACGGAGTTGAAATGTTGTTGTCGCAACCCAATGACTGGATTTTACCGCGACGGTTTTTGTCGAACAGGGCGGGACGATGTAGGCCAACACACTGTTTGCGTTAAAGTCACACAAGAGTTTCTGGACTATTCTGTGCTCGACGGAAATGACCTCGTGACGCCGCGTCCCGAATTTGGCTTCCCCGGCCTTAAACCCGGCGACAAATGGTGCGTGTGCGTCACGCGCTGGAGGAGCGCGCTGGACCACAACCGCGCCGCGCCTGTCGATCTTGAAGCAACGCACGCCTCCGCGCTTGAATTCGTCACGCTGGAAGAATTAGAGGCGTACGCGCTGAAATAGGGCGAACGGTTGAATCGCCGTCAGTTTGCCGCCACCCTAGCGCTGAATTGAACCTTCCGTTTAGTGTTTTCCTAGCGCTGCGGTACCTGAAACCGAAGCGAACCTTTCTGTCGATCATCACGTTGATTTCTGTTCTCGGCGTGATGCTCGGCGTAACGGTGCTGATCCTTGTGATTTCAGTAATGACCGGGTTCGACCGTGAATTGCGCCAGAAAGTGATCGATTTCGATGCACACATTCTCGTGAGCTCCGAAGACGTCTTGCGCGATTGGCGGACACTCAAAACCAAGATCGACAAGACCCCGGGCGTCGTTGCGACCGCACCTTACATTCAAGGGCCGGTGATCGTGGAATTTCAAAACCGGCGTCTCGCACCGCTAATACGCGGAATCGATCCGCAGCAGGAAGAGAACGTGATCCCGCTGCGAAAGTTCATCAAATACGGCAAACTCGATCTCGAAGGAGAATCGACCGTGCTCGGGATTGAGCTTGCACGAAAACTGCAGGTGAGCCTCGGTGACAAGGTGACGGTCTATTCGCCCGGTAATCTTGGTCAGATTCTCGACAGCATTAAGAAACTGGGAAACGCCAAGGGCGAAGAAGAGAAAAAAGCGATAGACGAATTACGAGATGTGATACTCCCGAAAGAATTGACCGTTACTGGTATTTTTGAGACAGGACACTACCTGCACGATTCCGAGTTTCTTCTTGTGCCGATTTACGTCGGACAGGAGTTATACGGCTTGGGCGATGCGTTGCACGGCATCACCGTCAAGACCGAGAACCCATATGGTGCCGAGCGCGTCAAACAGGCAATCCAACAATTTCTTGAACCGTCAGGCTACGCGCAGACGTGGATCGATATGAACCGCCAATATTTCGAAGCTGTGCGCCTCGAACGGACAGTGATGTTTTTCCTTTTGTTTTTTATCGTGGTCGTCGCCGCCTTCGGAATCATGAGCACGCTGATCACGGTGACCGTTCAAAAGCGGCGCGAGATCGGAATTATGAAGGCGCTCGGGGCGAACATTGCGCAAATCATCTGGGTTTTTCTTGGCCAGGGAACGATCGTCGGCCTTTTTGGAACGCTTACAGGCCTGGGGCTTGGGATGGCACTGATTCGTTACCGCAACGAATTCAGTCACTGGCTCGCATCGACGTTGCATATCGAGATCTTCCCGCGCGAAGTCTATCAATTTTCATCCATTCCGGCGGAGGTGATCCCGCGGGACGTCGCGGTCATTTGCATCAGCGCCTTCTTTATCTGTTCGTTTGCGGCTTTGATCCCCGCCTATTTCGCCGCAAGATTGGATCCTGTAAAAGCCCTGCGCTATGAATAATCTGTAGCGGCAGCCGTTTCGGCTGCTTATCGATAAATTGCGGGCGGCACGCCTGCCACTACAGTGCAAGGTCGGCAAGAAGTAGATCTAACGCGCGAATGGCATAATCGTATCCTTCTGCCCATTCGCTCTGGCGCGGACCGGCGACATTGAGGACGTCGATCTTATTTTTGTAGACGAAATCCGCAATTAGCTTCGCGGCGTCTTCCGCGGAAACTTTTGACGCGTCGATGAGTTGGTGCCGCCGTTTTAGCTCAATGCAGAAGCAGACTGTTTGCTCGGTTCCGCCGCTTAACGTGCCGGGATAAATGATCACAGTTCCATCAGAATCTTTCACGTTCTGCAAGGTCCGCTCGGTGAAACCCCCAGCTGCCAGCTCTTGGATTGGGTATTCATCTGGAATCTTCCCGAATTCATCGAGACGTCCCGCCGGACACCAGCCGTCGCACTCGATTCTGTGTTTTAACGCGACATCGAGCGCTGCGCGATCCACGCCCGTCTGCCCACCCGAAATGATTTTCACTTACGTGGGCGGCTTCAGTCGCCGGTCGGAACAATATCCGCGCGCTCGACCATTAAGATCACCGTTCGCTCAGGTGCGCGTGGGCGATGGCGCACTCCTTTGGGCACGACAAAGCCCTGCCTCGGCGCAAGGTCGACAACGCAATCTTCCAGATCGATCAGAAAACGTCCGTCGAGAACAAAAAAGAATTCATCGATATCCTTGTGCTCGTGCCAGTGATACTCGCCCTGGACCACCGCCATCCTGACGACGGAGTCGTTCACTTTGCATAGCGTTTGGTTGTACCATTTGTCCGTGCAGGCGTCCGCCAGTTTCTGTACATCGATCAGTTCAAGCGGCCCGTGGAGAATGTTGAGGTAAGTCTTGTATGGGAATTCTTGCTGAGATTTGCTGGAATCCATATGGTGGTGAGCGACTATAGCGTCTGAGACCGACGCCCTACAATTCGCATTTCATTCTTCGCCGTCGAAGTAATCGGTTTCCTGGCCTTTGAGGATCACGCGATCCGCGGCCGATGATTTGTTTACTTTCCATTTTCCGCTTTCGGGATAGTACGATGATTCGCCGATGGGATTATCTGCGACGACATAATAAATGAGGTCTTCCTCGCCGGAGTTAATCAGTTGATGCGGTTCATCCGGCCCGAAGATGAAAGCATCGCCGGCTACGACCTCAGTTCTACCGCTTTTATGGCGAACAGTCCCTTTGCCCGAAACAGCCAGATACAATTCCCATTGGGCTGAGTGCGCATGAAACGGGAAATTGGATTTTCCAGGAGGCACGCGATTCCATTCCAAATCGAACGGATGGCGTTTGGACAAATCGAGCGAGGCAGGCTCGCGTCCCAGCGCTTCGGAAATTCCTTTGAAGTGGACAGCGTATTTTCAGCTAGCTGATTGCCATGCCTCTTCTTTGACCTGGTTGGTGTTTACCTTGCGCTGTTTGTCACTCTGAGCGAAGTCGAGGAATCTCTGGACTATTTGGGGCGCGACAGCGCAGCAAAGGATGTCTCGACTCCGCTCGACATGACAATCGCTCATTCCTCTCCCTCGAAGTAATCGGTCTCAGTTCCTTTCACGATGACTTCTTCACATCCTTCTTTCGCCACCGCCCATTTGCCGCTGTCGGGATAATAACAGGAGTCACCCGTTGCCCCGCCGCTGCGCGGATTATCGGCAATGACGTAATACACGAAATCTTCAGCGCCCGCGTTGGTGAGCTGGTGTGCTTCGCCGGGCTGAAATAAGAACGTGTCGCCTGCGCCTACTTCCGTTATTCCATCCTTGTCTCGCACGCTGCCTCGCCCGGAGACGACAAGGTAGAGCTCCGATTCAGCCGCGTGCGCGTGATATGGGCAAAGCGATTTGCCTTTCGGAATCCGCACCAGCGCCAGATCAAACGGATGTCGCTTTGACAGATCGAGCGACTCCGGCTCGCGCCCGAGCGCAATCGAAATGTTCTTCGATACGCGTCCAAACTTTCCCTTCGGAGATTTCCGCTCCTGCTCTGGCACATCTTTCAGGTTCACCTTGCGCATCGTCGTTCTTTACGCCCTATCGCGTTCCACGCGAACTCGCAAAAGCACCGGCAGCAAAGGCGCGACGATAAAAAATGTTATCAGCGCCAGGATCGTTGTGGCGATCGAAACGCCCATGGGCAAGTAACCGCTGTTAACCAATCCGAGATAACACATCGGCACCCCGCCCGCCAAACGATCACGCCGCAAATAAACGCAAGGGCCATTCTTGATCGGCGCCAGCTCGCGCTCGCAAGCCAGTAGACTGCACACAGTACGAACGCGAGGACGAAATCGGAAACGAATTGAAGAATTGCGTGAGTGAGTGGCGAAAAGGGTGAATGCATCGGCGGCGATGCGACCGCGCCTGGCTTGTTCCCACATCGAGCCGAGCAAGAAAACGTTCCCCGCCCAACCTGTGAGATTGAGCACGAAACCGATCACCAAGCCTGCAACGATGAATTGCCACATAAGTTTATCTCTTAAACGCCGCCAAATGGCCGTCTTGCCCGCCGACCTTGGCGCTCGTCAATACCTTTACATTCACGTTGCATATCACTCGGATGGAAGTCGCTTTCTCGTCACAATCGAAAAGACGGCTATCCCAGCCCAGATCAGATTCACAAAAGTGGAAGGATAGGACCCATAAAAGATCGTGTTTACGGCCAACAGAACGCTACCGCTAATATTGAGAAGTTGATATGCAGCCGAATCTCCTTCCAATTTCTTATGGGAAACCATCGCGTAAGCAACAAGGAGAGCAGCTGCTCCCACCCATCCGATCGCATCAAACCACACGTAATTGTAATTGCTCATTCTCTCATAATCCTTGCCGCAACGAATACATCATATCTTCCACTTCTTCGGCAGTTTTTGTTTCAATTCTTCAAGGGGCTCGAAAAGGTCGCCGCGTTTTTCGACGCGGGCGAGGACCTGGTCCGAGCGGAATCTCAGGAGATCAGCGTTTTTCTTTTTCAGGCAGTTTTCAACCTCGTTCCAAGCGACTGGTGTGGAAACAGTCGGTTCTTCTCTAGCCCGAAGTGAATAAACGCAAATAGTAGTTTTGTGTTCGTCGTTCTGGCTCCAATCAACGAATACTTTGCTTTTGCGCGAGGCTTTGGACATGTTCGACGTAACAAGATCGGCATGCTGGTGCTCCAGATACTGGGCAAGTGCCAGCGACAAATTCTTGGTCTGATCGTAAGTGACTGCCGTATTTAGCGGCACATAAATTTGCAGGCCTTTCGAGCCGCTCGTTTTCGCGAACGATTTCAGTTTCATTTGGCCTAACAAATCGCGAAGCCACAACCCGACCTGACAGCATTGCACGATGTTGGCCGGCGGGCCGGGATCGAGATCGAACACCATCATGGTTGGGCGCTCGATGTTGTTTTTGCGCGAGAGCGACGTGTGCAGCTCAAGGTCGGCGAGGTTCGCAGCCCACACGAGCGTCGGCAAATCGTTGACGAGGCAGTAGTGCATGATCCGCTGATTGCCTTCGCTCCA
>Ga0126383_10003263_pt1 | contig 10687 bp, 10 predicted proteins | sample PanSoiMetPlot_35_FD_96882 | JGI IMG/M metagenome (GOLD analysis project Ga0126383, IMG submission 96882) | Tropical forest soil microbial communities from Panama - MetaG Plot_35 | ecosystem: Environmental > Terrestrial > Soil > Tropical forest > Bulk soil | place: Panama | collected 2016-02-17
TTGGTACTCTCAGGAACTCCGAATCAATCTGCTCACAAAGCGCACCGACCCCCGTTCCGGCACCCAGAACGTCCGCGTCACCGAGTTGGTTCGCCAGGAACCCGATCCCGTTCTCTTCACCATACCGGAAGAGTATAAGTTGCTCAAAGAAACCGTCGAGCAATCACAGAGCCCGGGAAGCCCAACCGAATCCTCCAGTGCACTGCCGCCTGGAGTTGCGCGCGCGGGCGTCGGAGGAGTCACCTCGCCTAGGTGCGTTTACTGCCCAAACCCCTCTTACAGCGAGGAAGCGCGCGCCGCCAAGCTGCAAGGTTCCGTCATGCTCAGCGTTGTGGTCTCTGCCGCTGGCCAAGTGGAGCGCGTGGTTGCTGTGCGTGGGCCCGGACGTGGGTTGGACCAGAAGGCCGTGGAGGCGGTCCAAACCTGGCGATTCACGCCAGCCGCGGGCCCAGACGGGAAGCCGGTGGCCTGCATGGTCAACATCGAAATGACCTTCAGGATCGGCTGACGCTTCCCTCTCCACTTGCAGGCTTCTACCAACCCGGCCCTCCTGCTCGCCAAATCTTGATTTGAACCTTTTGCGAATTCATGCTCCCATGCGGGCGCTGCGTGCAGGTCGCAGTAATTGGACCGAGGAGGGATAAATGAGTGAGTGGGTCTTAAACGGCTGTAGCAATCTTCAGATCTTGGGAAACACAGCCACGCGGCGGCAAGTCCTGATCGGCGGCGCCGGCGTATTCGGTTGTTTGGCCTTCGGCTCCGCCGAGGCCATTGCGGGCGCCGTGGACGATATCTCCTCAGCGTGCGAAGTCATCCATCAGGAGGTCGTGTTCAAGGCATCGCGCAAGCGCGTGTATGAAGCCCTGACGGACGCCAAGCAATTCAACAAAGTTGTATTGCTAAGTACGGCCGTGCAGTCGGGCATGGTGCCGGCAGGCAAACCTGCGGAAGTCAGCCCGGAAGCGGGCGGAGCCTTCTCCGCGTTTGGCGGTCACATCGTGGGACGCCACGTCGAGCTAGTCCCCAGTGAGCGAATTGTCCAGGCGTGGCGCGCCGCCAGCTGGGGACCGGGTCAATACTCGATTGCCAGATTCGAGTTGCTTGAACAAGGTTCCGGAACCAAGCTCGTCTTTGACCATACGGGTTTTCCGCAGGGCCAGGCACAGCATCTCGCCGAAGGTTGGAAGATCAACTATTGGGAGCCACTGGAGAAGTATTTCGCTCAGGGTTAAGCACTAAAGTCAGTGGTTAGCGGCCGCACTCGCACGTGTCAACGCATAGTGGCGCGCTAGTTCCGACGCATACCGCTTGCCGACATGCTCGCGATTCGCGGCCAGCCATTGGCGCAGGCTGGTCTCTCCGGTGGCGGGCCCCTCGGGAGCGAGCAAGCCAGCCATTAGGCCCTTGTATTCTTCCCAGGTGAGAACCACGTCGCCCACAAACCAGCCAGCCACGCGAGTTGCGACGTAAGCGGCCAGCGTCGGCGCATGAACCACGCGAGTCTGGCGTCCTAGTTCATGAGCAATGAGTCTGACAAGCTCCTCGAAGGTGTAAGTTTCGGGCCCGACGGCGTCGAGTACCGAATCCCCTTCTTGCTCAACGGTATCAACGATAAGTCTCGCCATGTCATCGACATAAATGGGGCGCATCCCGTAGCGACCGTCGCCCGGAATCGCAAACGCAGGAAAATGGCGGACGAACCACGCGATGTTGTTGATGAGAATGTCTTCTAGTCCAAAGATGACAGTTGGACGAAGAATCGAGTAAGCCAGACCGGACTCGACGACCGCCTGCTCCAGTTGTGCTTTCCCCTTGTAGTAGCCTAGCGATGATTTAAGCGACGGGTTCGCGATGCTTACGTGAACTATTCGTCGAACGCCAGCGTTCTTCGCTGCGGCGATCAAGGTGCGTGTGTTCTGCACGGCACTGTCAAAAGTGGATTTCCCGCGCGGAAACCGCACCCAATACGTATTAATGAGCATGGAAGCGCCGCGCAGCGTTTCCGTAAGCCGCTCAGGATTGTCGAAGTTGTAGCGAAAGATCTTAACTCTCTCGCCGAAGGGATTTACGCGTTCCGGATGGTACGTTAGCGTGCGGATGCGGTATCCGCGGTCGAGCAGGATGCGAGTGGCGTACTTTCCTGTGTAGCTAAACGCCCCGGTGATGACAACGGTTTCGCCTCTAACTTCATTAGTGCCCTGCTTGTCTATCGTCTCCATAGAGTTACATCCCGTTTTTTTTCTGCGAACTCTGTGCACTCTGCGTTGAAATCAGCTGTGACAGCAGCGCAGGTCGCGCAAACCAAATGGTCCGGGTGCGGGCAAGCCTTTTTGGATTTGCTCCATGGTGAACCGTGTTGCGGGAAGCAGGTCGGGGGAAAGCGCAGCGCAAGGGGGCAAAGCCTCTACGATGCCTTCCGACAAGATCCGAAGTTGCGCGAGGGACAGCAGAGGAATCTTCATCGTTCGCTCGGCAATCCACGCGATGACTTTTTGAATGGCGATAGGCAAAGGCAAGTACAACGGTTTTTTATTGAGGGCTTTCCCGACGCGGCGAACTGCCTCGCTTAAAGCAATTTCTTCGGGTCCTGTGATGCTGACGGTTTTGTTCGTCAGGCGCGCGTTTTCAAAGGAGGTCAGAATCGCTGTTACCAAATCTTCCACCGCCAGAGGCCGAATTGCCTTCTCCTTCATTCCAACGAGGCCAAAAACTGGAAAGGTATAAAGCGCGCGGCTGAGGTGATCCAGCATGTGATCGCCGCAGCCATAAATCACGCCCGCCTTAAAGATGGTGTAGTCCAGTCCAGAGCCGCGAACGATTTCCTCGGCGGCCCATTTGGACTCGTGATAAGCAGAACCGCAGTCCGGCCGTGCGCGCAAGAAGCTCAGCAGTACAATCTTTCGCGCGCCGGCCAGGCGCGCAGCTTCGACCACGTTCTTTGTTCCTTCGATGTGGACGCGCTGATACGTTTGCGCTCCAATCTCGCGATTGATGCCCGCGCAGTGCGCCACGGCGTCACAGCCCGAGAACGCTCTTTGGAGTTCTACGGCACCAGACAGGTCCGATGCGAGGAATCTCGTCCCCGCCAGTTTGTAAATAGGTTCGTCGCGTAAATCCTTGCCGCGTGCAATCAATACGGCTTCATGACCTTGCGCGACAAGTTCACGCGCCAGATGCCGCCCCACGAATCCCGTTCCGCCCGTTATCGCAACGCGCATCGCCACCTCCTAAGTGCGAGATCCGCTCAGCCTATGCCACAAGGTCACGCTCAAATAGCTGGAGGAGAGAAACACAAAAAGAGACGTCAACAGGACGTGCCCTACTCGAAAGGCTGCCCCGCTCGGCCAGTCCTGATGCGAGTAATACGCAAAATCGACGATGATGCGCAGCAACCAATAAAGTCCGATAAAGAACGCCAGGGCCACAGCTGCGCGGTCGCCCCGCAACATTTCGTCGTGCAGCAGGATGGAAAGCGTGCCGAACGCAATGATGGTGTAAACCGCGAATCCACCATGCACCCACATGAGTTTGCGGTTAAACGAGGTGAGTTTGGCCAGGTCTTCTTTCCATCGCAGCCGATACGGGACCTGAAAGCTGGCAATCAGTACGCAGAAATGACCCGCGGCTGCGAACCAGAGCGCCAAGCTGAGCCATTCCTCGATGTTCTTGGGCATGTTCTCTTTTCCTTTCAACCTGCGATTGCCCTCAGAAAAGGGACCATCACTCGCATCACGAACCACGGATGAAACAGTGCAAAGACGGGTCCCGCTGCGATTAGTGCGGTCCAGAACCATCCACTCGCGCCCCGCCCCAGGCCGAATCCTTGTCCGGTCTGCGAGCGCTCGGCGATCACTCCCAGTCCCTGCACCAGAAAATAAGCCGTCGGCAATCCGTATCCCGCTCCGGCAGGAACCGAAATCACCAAATCGTGAAGCAACCCCGAAGCGAGAAACGCGCCCAGAGTCGCCGCCACAGAACCTAAACGCTTTTGCAGCGGCTGAAAAACCCATGTGTGCGACAGGGCACGAAAACCCAAGTTCCATCGTTTGCCCCACAATTCGCTGAGGGAACACGACGCGAGCGGCCTTTGCATGATGGGCTTAACGCCAGCGCCCGCTTGTTGCCAGCCAAGTGCAAGCAGCTGAAAGATTCCGAAATGAAGGAAGAGGACCAAACCCACCATACCCAGCCAGCCACCCAACATCGGGTGTCCGAAGGCGATCACCCGGGCGCCGATCGTAATAAACGCCAATCCGGTGAAAATTTTGGCTGCAGCGGCAATCCATTCGGCGGGCGGAACGCGTCGCTTCTGATGGGAATCACCAAGAAACTCCCGCGAATCCATGCCTGGCCAAAGTAGCAAGTACGCCGCGTTCCGCCTCCAGCTCTTCGCGGCATGACCGGCCGCAAGAGCTTCCCACCACGTCTGCCACTTGCATCCGGTGAAAATCGCCGCGGCAAGCAGCCACATGAAAACCCAGGGAAGCAGCTTTGCGTGGAACGCGATGGCCAGAAGCGGGAGAAGAACGAGAGGTACCCAGCCAACCCAGCTCCGCCAGCGGCCCTGCAAGCGCACCATGGCGCTTCCCTGGGGCGCCGCCTCGGTAAGAGTTGTCTCGCTCACGCCTGCCTCAATGCCGATGTGCTTTGGCGCAACAGCGTCCATCCCACGAGCGAGCACAAACCAAAGCCAATGGAGTTGAGAACGCCGTGATAGCGCGCCATTTGCTCGAGATTGACGAACGCATGGAGAGGATATTCGCCAGCGGCCCAAATTGCCGCGAGCGCCATTCCGAAAATCACGCACGCGCCGCCAGCGAGCAGTAGGCGCCCGCCGATACTTCCGGCTTCGGCCAAACCAATTCGGAATGTCCCGATGGCAATCCCGCATTCTCCAATGACCATCACACCCACTGCGGCAAGCTTCAGTTTTGGGCCGGCGAGGAACGCGAGCCCTAGCAAACCCGGGCCGAGTGCGGCGCAAGACAAGGTAATTCGCAAGGCCAGCGAAGTGCGCATCCAGCAAGCGACGAGCCCAGCCAGAATCGCCGCCATCAGACCTGCGTAGTGAAAGTGGATTGCGGTCAGTAGAACAATCGGCTCATAAAAGCCCATGGGCTGCATCCCGAGTCTCGAAGCGAGAAGCCACATCGTACCAACCAGCGCGTATCCCTCGCCAACGGCGAAGCAAAATTCCTGAAATGATCCCAGGCGGGTTCGGATAAATCTGTCGAGACCATCGAGTGCAAGAGCCATGCAGACAATGAGCCACAAGCTAACTAACGCACCTGCGACTCTCCCAGCGGGCAGAAGGAAACTCGCTGTGGTCAATATGGCGCCAGGAAAAATCAAATAGCGAACCAGAGTGACAGTGATGCGAAAGAGCCCGCTGCTACTGGTGCGGGGCACCAAGCTCAGGGAGAGAGGAACAACCACCCATGGCGCAAGAAGAAACAACAACTCAAAGATGCTGAACGGAAAAACATTCAGGGCGGCCGCCACGGCCAGGATGGACCACGTCACACCGCCAGCGATGGCCATCCTGGCTCCAGACGGAAAGAGGGTTTCTTCGGTGTTCATGGCGGCAAATCACATTCCATGGGCGAGAGAAGCCGCGCCGTACGTTGCGGCCAGGAATAGTGCTGCCGCCGTAAAGGCAACGTCGCCCCAGCGATTCTCCTTGCGCAGAGTGGCGTCGTAATAAAGGAGCTGAACGGGCGCGCGAAGGAGCCAGAAAACGGCAATCGCAGCAGCCAGGAACCGGCCAAGGCCATGGCCGCTGGCTATTTCTCCCGCAAAGCCCAACGTCGCCGCGGCGAAAAGGAGTACAACGCCTACGATGTAAACGGAATGAACCACGAAAATTTGCCGGATAATCGGGGAAACGTGAGCGAGATTCTCGCGGTATTTCAGCTTGGCAGGAAGGAAGAGATTTGCCGATGCAATCGCCACTTGTACCAAACCTGCAAGCCACAAAAGCAGGAAGAGACTGCGCATGACTGCCTCCTTTGCTTCGCGGCGCTCACTTGAGGTTCTGTCCAGCAGGACACTGCGTCGCCGCGCAACTGCGGTTCGCCGCCACCCAACGGTATCCTTTGCGCAAAATCTCCATCGCCCCGGGAATCTTTGAAAACCACACCAGCGGAGCGGCCCACCAGATTTCGCGCGCCAGCTCAACTGCCGCGTCCGCGCCGCCGTAGCGGCTGCCATCGCCGAGAAGGAATTGCATTTCTTTCATCAGGTCTTTATGCGACAGGCCCAGCAACTCCGCCACGCGCGGATCCTGTAGCGGTGCCAGCGCCATCCCGCGCCGCTCCATGATCGGCGCCACCCAGCGTGCTATCCGCGTACAAAACTTGCATTCCGCGTCCCAGAACAACCATCCGCGCGCGTGCCGCCCCTTTCCGTCCGTGTACTCACTCACCAACGAAATCATTTGTTGTTCTTCCCTGTTTGCTTCAACCAGCTTTTTTGCCAAGCATGGTCACGACCTTGCCGCGCAGCTTCAGAACGCCCTTCAACGCGCCCGCCGGCATGCGAATCACTTCCTCAAACAAGCCGGTCATCGCAGTCAGAAATTCCAGCATGTCCGTCAGCCGTTCGCGCGTATAGGCGTCGCCCTGCGGATTGGCCTTGACCTCCTGCACGCACTCGTCAAGCACACGAAGAGTAGGATCGATCTCACGCCGCTTCCGCTCTTCGGAAACGATCCGGAAAATCTCCCAGACGTCCTTGATGGACTCGAAATGGTCGCGCCTATCGCCAAGAACGTGGACCACGCGGACGATCCGCCAGCCCTGCAGTTCTCGCAGGCTGGTACTCACGTTGGAGCGCGCCACCGCGAGCGTCTCCGCAATTTCGTCCGCCGGCAGGGGCAGCGGGGAAAGAAACAAAAGCGCGTGCACCTGGGCCACGGTGCGGTTGATGCCCCAGCGAGTGCCCATCTCGCCCCAATGAAGGATGAATTTCTGGGCGACCGGAGTAAGCGCGTTTTGCGTTGTTTTTGTATGTACGCTCATTTCTGTTATTTCTCTCTATTCAGACAATACCAAAAACACCGCCCGCTTGTCAAGGGTTTTCTTTACGCGTCTTTTGCCGCTACTGGAGGGAGGGAGGCACCGGCCGGCGGTGGCGCCCTCGCTCTCTTTTGTCTTGCTTTCCGCCCCCTGGGGATGAATGAGGTGTAGGAACAGTCATTTCGCCACACCTGCTTGCGGAATGCGCAGAGCTTTCAATTGCCCTTGGAAGATCGCTCGACGGGAACGGTGCTTTCTATCGAACAAACGCAGCTCGCAAAGTCCGCGCCTGCCGCGGAAGTCTTTCTCTTGAGTCATCCTGTTGCGTTGGGCCAGAGCGGTTCGCCGGTGTTGGCAGCTGATTCGCACGCGGTTATCGGCCTGATTGAAGGCCGATGGGTCCGTGAGAGATCTGTCTCGATCGCCAGAGCCGGAGCGCAATCGACGAATCCGCCTGGAGCTGCGATCCCGATCGGCTATGCTATGTCTCTTCTCGAGAAGAATGGCGTCGCTTACCACATTGCGCACAGCTCCACAAACGGCGCGCGTCCCAATCAGTAGTTGAGATTGAAATTCAAAAGGTGCCAGTGCACCAGGAACCAGAAGAGGCCCACGCAGCCAATCGCCAAGAGCGTGTTCCAAATTTTGTACCAAACCCAAAGCGCTGAGTCGGTCCACGATTTGATGGCAGCAATAATCGTAAGCAAGGCCCCGATGCCCCCGAGAATCCCTATAACTTGCAGCAGATGGATTTTGAAATCCCCGCCCGACCCGAGCTCCAGCTTCTCGAGAAGCGTAAAGATCCAAAGGAAGCTAGCCAGATAAATGACATCGATGATGGCGGCAATCTTCGTCCACCGCCACCATCTTCGCCCGGCAGGATCCAGCATCAACGACTGCTTGTAGTGCTTCCTTAAAATGGCCGACACGGGCCAAAAGAGAATAGTAAGCACGACTACGCCAATGCCTACGCATAGGACCGCGTAGTTGAAGGCTTGTTTGTCGAGAGTCGCATCCACTTGCTGGAGCACCATGAAAGGAAAGTCGAGGTAGGCAACACGGCGCCCGTTGGCGTCTTTCACAAAAGCAAGTTTTTCTGGCCCGTCAACGCTCTTGAAGAGCATAGGGGCAATTTCCTGAAAATGGCGCGGCTGGCCGTTTTCCTTCTTGAAGAGACCGTCAAGGTAAATGGTGTTGTCCTTGGGATCGGCCACAATCTTTGGTTCCCCCAGAACGGTGGTCACGGCCATGATATTCGTGTCAAAGCGGCGGCTGATTTTGTAAGGACCAGCGACGCTTTGTCCGTCCTCTTTCGCCGAAGGAAGCACGGGTTCACTCGCGGGAGCGGCCGGGAAATAGCGATCCATGAATTTAATGTAGAGATCGCCGCGTGCGTCGCCGTGGTCTGGGCGGCCGGCGCTGTTGTAGGAAACAAACAATCCCGCGTTGGAATCCAGCACCAGGAACAAATCGCTATGGAATAGCTCCGTGTCGCCGCCATGCGAGATGACACGGTGGCCATTCAGGTTTTGCTCATAAAACCCCAGGCACATCGCATTCATGTTCGCGGGCCAGCCTTCTTGCCTTGCATGCATCTGGATGGCTGTCTCCGCCTTGAGAATTGGTGCCTCCCCATAGCGGCCATTTTGCAAATGCATGATCATCCAGTGCGCCATGGACTCCGCAGAAGCTGAGAGCGATCCAGCCGGGGCCACTTCCACCCATTCGAAATGCTTGGGCTTACCGGAGCCGACGTCATAGCCTTTCGACATCAACGGCTCAAGTTCTTTCGGAAGCGGCTGGCGGAACGTGGCGCGCGTCATATTCAGCGGTTTAAAAAAATGTTCATCCACGTAGTCATAAAAATCCTGCCCGGAGACGCGTTGCACGATGTAAGCGGCGACAGTCGTAGCATAATTCGAATAGGCGGGGACAGTTCCTGGGGCAAAAATCTGCTGCGGCAAATGCGACGGCAGGTACTTGGACATCGGGGTGAGTTCCTTCTCTTCCCCGACAAAAAGGTCCTTGATGGTTTCCTCGAGGCCCGAGCGATGGGTCATGATGTCGCGAAGCGTTGTGGGCTTGCCAAAGGTCTGCGGAATTTTGTAGTCGAGATATTGGTTCACGTCCGCGTCGAGATTGAGCTTGCCCTGTTCGACCTGCTGCATTACCGCCGTCCAAGTGAAAAGTTTCGAGATGGAGCCGGGACGGAAGAGCGTGTCTTGGGGCGAGACCGGAGTTTTTTTCTCAACGTCTGAATAGCCATACCCTTTTTCAAAAAGCACTTTTCCATCTTTCACAACAGCAACGACCGCGCCTGCGATGTCAGCTTTTTCAATCTGCTGTGGCATAACGCCGTCGAGAAACGCGGAAAGGTCCGCTGCGGTTAATTCCTGTCCGTGAACCGCAGCGGCTGGCGTATTCGTTGGAGCAGCCGCGCTTCCCGCATGTGAATTCTTCGCAGCCAAAGAGCTTTTCTGTGCGGCCGGTTTTTGTTCTTGCGCTGCGAGCTGCGAGCTCAATAAGCCGCATGCCCCCAGGACCATGGCGGCGCTCCTGAGAATCCTTGGATGCCAGTTCATCATCTTCATCTCTCCCTGTGAAATCGCCTTCGAATGTGAAACATTTGATGAATTACAGCAAAGCAATGCTCGTTGCGCGACACTTTAGGCGGCAGCCACATCGCTGTCAAGGCTCATTTGCAATACAAAGCTGTGATGTGGCCGGTTACAACGTCCGTTGCATATTGTTACGGCCAATAGTGAGAAAAAGTTTCCTCGTTTACTTTCGGACTTCCTGAAGTGCGGGAACCAGCTCGGGAATTTCGATGCGAATCATCGTGCCTTCACTCAGCCGGCTTTGGATGTCGAGGTGGAAATCCGTTCCGTAGAGTACGCGCAGCCGCTCGCGCACGTTGCTCAGCCCAATTCCTTCCACGTAGACGTGCGGCAGCTTTTCTTCCGAAATGCCAACGCCATTGTCTTCAATCTCGATGCTCAAACGGCCATCGCGGCCGGTGGTTCGCAATTCGATTTTTCCACCTCCTAATTTCGGAGCCAAACCGTGCTTCAGGCAATTCTCTACAATCGGCTGCAGCAGCATGCTGGGCACGAAGGCTTCTATCGCAGCGTCGTCGATGTGCTTCACAATTTCCAGATTTTCGCGGCCGAAACGGGCCACTTCGATGTCCAGATAGTCGTCGATGAACTGCAATTCCTCGCGAAGCGGTACAAACGTTTCATGCTTTCGCAGTAATCTTCGCAAAATATTGCTTAGCTTCAACACCACGCCACGCGCCATGTCCGGGTCGAAACGAATCAACGCGGTCACAGTATTGAGCGTATTGAATAGAAAGTGTGGATTTATCTGCCGCGACAGCGCGTCCATGCGCGCCTTCAGCAAAAGCTGCTGGTGCCGCTCGAGATTCATTTCGTTGCGCGTGTTGTTCCAGATTTTCAGCGGCGACGCCACCGACATCAGCGTGGCAATTACCGCGAGGATGAGCCACCAGTCCCACTTTGCGTGAATGGCGAAGAGCCATTTCGGTTTAGTGGCCAGCACCAGCGCCACCCGCCCAACTTCTAGTCCGACGCAAGTGGCGAGCGGCGCCATCTCCCAGGACAATTCCGCTTTCCTCAGCAAGCGAACTGTGGCCTTGGGAATGTTCAAAA
>Ga0126383_10003264_pt1 | contig 10687 bp, 9 predicted proteins | sample PanSoiMetPlot_35_FD_96882 | JGI IMG/M metagenome (GOLD analysis project Ga0126383, IMG submission 96882) | Tropical forest soil microbial communities from Panama - MetaG Plot_35 | ecosystem: Environmental > Terrestrial > Soil > Tropical forest > Bulk soil | place: Panama | collected 2016-02-17
GAGTTTCACCTTGTTGGGCGCGCGCTGCTGTACAGCTAATGCCCGCGGCGGAGTTTGGCCTGGGCTCTGCGGAAACACGGCGCGAATGTTTCCTGAGGCATTCAAAACCTTCGTCTCCCGCAAGAGCTCTATGGAGTCCGCTTCCATTACGGAATCTCCCTGCCACAATCGCGCATGGCCTGTGTACAAAGCTCTGCCCGCCTTGGAATTCGCGCGTAGCATGTCCGCGGAGATGTTTGCCGGCACAGCCGCGAGCCGCAAATTGGTCGCTTTCGATGAAAAATCTGTCGATCGCACGCCTCCGTCGGCGCGTATCTCTCCAGTGCTCTGAACAAACGTGATACCAGGAGCTCGCGTCTCTGTGGTAGCGTCGCGGACGATAGCATTCCCGGTTAGCGTAGCCGTTTGCGCCGCACGGACAAACGTAACCCGATCCGCCTGGCCGCTTCTGTCACCTTCTCTCAGCTTTACGTCTCCTTGCAAATCCATCTGCGACCAACCGCCCGTCCCTATCAACTGAGCGTTCCCGTTTTGCGACGTAGCCGTCTGCACCGGCTTTCCCGGCAAGGCTCTCTCGGTCAGCACGTTGCCTGTAGCAACCAACAGACTGGCCTTCCCGTCGGGGCCGAACTTCAGCTCCAGCTTATCTGCAGTTAGTTTTGTCCGCGCGGGGCCAGTTTCTGTACTAGCGCCAGGTGCCGCCGACTGGGATGACGGATCGGTCCACACGAGCGTGCCTCGAGCCAGCGTTTCCGCCCGCTCCGGCACGCTGCGCTCGCCTTTCTTGAGCTCGGCGAATTCAAGGAGGAGAGCGCTGGTCTGCAAAGTTCTCGACTCTCCCGTTTTTTCCATCTTGGACGCCAAATGGACATTCCCTTTCAAACTCAGGCTTTTAGGCTGATTCACTTTCGGCCGCAACTCCATCGAAGCATTGTCAGCGCTGAACTCATCCGCATCCTTCCCGCTTTGTTGGGAGCCTTTCACGGCGCCGGAAGCTTCAATTCTAGTCAGCCAACCCTCTGGCGCGAAACTGGCTGTTAGCGTTTCTCCGCTCAATTGCGTTTCACTGTCTTTCTCCCGCGATTCCAGCTCAGGGTTTTTTCCTTTAGTCCCCGCCGCCACAAGTCTCTCGGCGCGGAATGCTTTGTCCAAAGACAGAATCATTTCCCCTGCTTTTAGCCGTGTAATGGAAGTCTGCGCTTCGACCGGCCCGCGAAGACGTAACAATCGGGTATCGCGATTGAAGTCAGCGCTCTTCCCGGTTATGTGAACCGGTTCACGCAGAGCGGTTCCGCTATGCGTGGCCTTTGACGCGGCGCTGCCGGGGATTAGCGAAAAACTCACGTCTCGCGTCAATTGCACCGCTCCCTCTTCGGAGTGGTACTCCACGCCGACTGCTTCTCCCTGGCCGTTAGGAAAAACGAATTTGACCGGCTGGTCCGACTGCGCGATCCCCGTCGCGCGGTTGAAAGTTACGCCGCGTGTCTCCACATGGACTTTTTGCGGGGTCGCTCCGGGCCGTTTTGCCGCCCGCTCCGCATCTTCCGCGCTTTGCATATCGAGCTGAACCTCGCCGCTGCAAACAATGCTCCCACCGTCCTTTTCGTACTGGCAGCTCTTCGTGTGTATCGAATCGTGCCTGGCTCCCGTGTTCCCAAAGATCGTGATGGTCACGTCTTCCATTAAGCTAGCGGCGGCGTCCTTGAAATCCGTGGCCTTAAGCGCTTCCACGGTGAAAATCTTCTGATTGCCTTGTACCTTTGAAAAAGTCAGTCCGCTTGACAGGCGCGTCACGTCTCTTGGGGCTGGTGGCGGCGCTTTTTCCTTTTCCCTGTGTGCCACCCACTTACGCTCCAGATACACGCCCATCGTAAGCATCGCCAGCAGGCAGGCTGCGCCAGCCGACCAGCGCGCATATCTGGCCGCTTCACTTCTTTTCATACTTTCAGTTAAGCAAAATTTCGGATAGCTGTATACAAAGGCACTGCATATGAGCTGTTTTGTCGATCAGCAACGCCTCTTGTAGAACTGCGCTTACGCCCTGCTGTTGCCTTTCGAGGCCGAAGCAGGGATGGGCCGGTAGCTGGAGCAGCGGCAATCGGGGTAATTGCACTTCGACGGGCCCGTCTGCTTGCGCTGGAACATCCCCGCATGAATGCTCTTGCCATGACCGCACTTGCACATCTGGATAGTAGTCTTGGCACGTTTCATAACTCCGTGCTTCCTTTCTTTTCGGAACGGCCAAGCATTGTACTTCGGGCCGCGCCCCGTCGTCGCGCCCAAATTTTGAATGGCAGTTTTTGAGCTTGTGCTAAAGGTGCGGAATAGCCAGAGAACGAGGAACTAACCTGCGGATTCCGCCGCCGCTGTGTTGGGCAGGATTCCGATGTTTGCAGCGGCCACGCTGTCCCGGTTCGTGTTTTTCACCAGGTACATGGCTTCATCGGCCAAATGGAGCAAACCTTCCTTGGTGCGAGAATCCACAGGGTAAGAAGCCACACCCAGACTCGGCGTCAGGCGAATCCGCAGCCCTTCCTCTTCGAGCCACACACTTTCCCGAATCAGTTTGTGCAAACGCCGCGCGACATTGAGCGCGTTTTCTTTGGAAGTTTGCGGCAGCAGGAGCACGAATTCGTCCCCTCCGTACCGGAACGCAAAATCGATCAGCCGGCAGTGCGCCTTCAAGGCGTTGCCGATTTCCGCCAGCAAACGCGATCCCACCAGGTGTCCGTGCGTGTCGTTGACCATCTTGAAATGGTCCAGGTCAATGAACACCAGCGAGAATTCGTAGTTATAGCGCTGCGACCGGTAGATTTCCGTCTCCAGGATGAAGCTCATGTGGCGCGCGTTGTAGAGCGTCGTGCAGTCGTCCCGGATGGTCAGGTCGTGAATCTTCTTCACGTGCCTCGCGTTTTCCAGCGCAATGGCTGCAAAATCGGAGAGTGCTTCAAGCAGCTTCAGGTCTCGGGGATCGAACCCTTCCGGCCCAACGCAGTTAATCAACTCGATTACGCCCAGGCAGGTGTCGCGAAAACGGACGGGCACAGCCACGATGGATTGCGTTTCGGTCTTGGTCTTTTCATCTATTTTTGAGAAGAAGCGAGTGTCCTTCGAGGTATCCGGCACAACCACGGTTTCTCCGTGTTGCGCCACCCAGCCGGCAATGCCCTGCCCCATCTTGATGCGCACATCTCTCAGCGCTTGAGAAGCTTTGCCGACGGCAAGCTCAAAATAAAGCTCTTGTTTCTCTTCGTCGAGGAGCAACAACGACCAGTTGTCCGGGCGAAGAAACTCGTCAATCTTCTCCATGATTGTCCGGAGAACCTGGTCGAGCTGCAGGGACGACGTGAGCGCCTTCCCCAACTCCTGGAAGACCGCTATTTCTCCCTTCTCGCGTTCCGATGACGTCGCAACATTGCGCCGCCTCTCTATCGCCGGAAACTGTTTTACTTCTTCCACGCTTCAGTCAGCCTGCCCTTTTCGGTTTTACAAAATGATCTTCTCTTTGGTTCTCGCGCACACTGCCATTACGTAGCCCGGAACTCTTGAGCCAATGCAGATCCCCAAAGACGCAATGACTCTCTTCACGCCCCAGAGTGGCGCGTCCATCTGAGTATAGGCTGCCGCTAAAAAGCGACGCAATATGCTTGTGGTACAGGCGTTGCCATCTCGCCATCTTGGGCTGATCTTCAGCACCCTACTTTCGACAATCCCCCAACTCATTCATTTGACAGTACCTTCGCGCCCCGCCTATAGTCCGTCAAGGGCTCGCGCGCCCGCCTGCCCTGCTACCGCAGCCAGGCGCAGGCTGACCGCTCACGGCGTGGCTCAATCTTCTTTAGTCAAGACAGGTCGCCTCCTATGGCCAGGGGAAAATTCGGTGAGCACCTTAAGCGCGAGCGGGAACTCCGTGAAGTTTCCCTGGACGAACTGAGCAAGGCCACACGCATCAGCAACCGCTTCCTCCTGGCTCTGGAAAACGAAGATTGGGGAAAGCTGCCCGGGGGTGTCTTCGGCCATGGTTTTGTGCGCAGCATTGCGCGTTACCTCGGCCTCTCGGAGGAAGCGCTGCTTGGTGAATACGACCTGGCGCGCGCGGAAAAGTTGCCGTCCGCTGCCTCCAAACCAGAGGAACCCATTGCGTCGCCGCCAAAGTGGATCCCCGCAGCCGCCGTTGCCGTCGGCCTGCTCTTGCTCATCCTATTTTTCCTTGGGGTACGGTACGCGTGGCACCGCATCGCCGCCTATCGCGCCGCAAAGCAATCCGCGGCCATGACTGCCGATGCACCCCTAGATCTCGCCATTTCGGCTTCCGTGAGTACGCGCGTTCGCATTTTGGGGGATGGCAAGCTCCTGATGGACTCTGAACTGTACGCCGGAGAAACCCAGCATTTCACGGCGAAACAGCAATTTGACGTGAGCGCAACAAACTCTTCGGCCGTGTTACTGCAATTGAACGGCAGGCCCATGCCGCCCCTCGGTGCTCCGGGGACCTTCGGTAGAATGGTGTATAGCCAGGAGAGTTTGAGGAAGGGATCCGGTGGAGACTCTCAGCCCTGAAGTTGTAGAAGATCTTCGGCACGGGCGGGCCACGCGCGAGCGCAAACTTGCGGTTTGCACAAGCGGTGCGCATCTCCTGCCCGCGGACCGGGCGGAAATCCTTGCGGTGCTCTCCGCTGATCCAGACGAAATGATCGCCACCCGCGCGAGCGATGCGGTCCTCTCGGTAGCGCCGGAAGCATTTGTCGAAGCCATCAAGCGGGAGAACGCTCAAACTGCTCTTTTTGCCTTTGCCTCGCGACACCTAGCCGACAAGCCCGGCATCTGCGACGCGCTGGTACAGAATAAGAATTGCCCTGCAGAACATCTCGTTCACGCAGTGCGGCATCTTTCCAGTGTTACAACGCAAGCCCTAGTTGAGGATCTCGACCGCGTCAGCGCCTCTCCCACGCTCGCCGCAGCTCTCGAGCACTCCCCCCACCTGACCCCTGAACAGAAGAATCACCTTCGCGAAATCCACGGGCCGGGTCATCCCATCGACGAAGCCGCGCTCGCTGATGCTGCGGCAGCCGCGGAGCCCGACGCCGCGCGGCGTCAGACCTTACTCCAGCGCATCGCCAAAATGACTGTGGCGCAGCGCGTGCAGTACGCCATCAAAGGCGGCTCGGACGCTCGCCGCACGCTCATCCGCGACAGCAACAAAGTTGTCCAGCGCGCTGTTCTTCAGTCGCCGCGCCTGACGGATCAGGAAGTCGAAGCTTTCGCTTCGATGTCCAGCCTCACCGATGAAATCCTGCGGCTCATTGCCAGCAACCGTGTTTTTCGTAAAAACTACACCGTGGTGCGCAACCTCATCAACAATCCCAAAACTCCCCTGGACGTGACTCTGCACATGTTGCCTATGCTCAATGCCCAGGACCTCAAGCGCCTCACCATGAACAAAAACGTCCCGGAAACGTTGCGAACCTCGGCATTCAAGCTCCAGCGCACCCGCGCCGACCAGAAAAAATAATCTTACCTTTAGTGAGTTGCGAGCTTCGGGTGCCGCAGATGAAACCCGGTAGCCTCCTGATACGCCCGCGCAAATACCAGAAGTTCCGCTTCCCCGTACAGCTTCCCAAGGAACGTCAAGCTCGTAGGCGTTCCCGAGCCGCCGGCATTCGAAAAATCACTGGGATCGTCAGAGTAGGGCTTCGGCGCGTCGTCGCCGCGCAATCCATTCGGCAAAATCACCGAGGGGTGGCCGGTCAGGTTCGTAATCACCAGTTGTTGGCTGCCGCTTGTCGGCGCCACGATCACATCCACTCCGTCGAACACTTTCGCCATCGCTTCCATCACCAATTTCCGTGCCCGCGCCGCCTGGATGTACTCCACGGCAGGAATAAACCGTGCAGAGCGAAACGTGTTCGGCCAATCATAGTCTTTCTGCGAAGTCAGCAGCTTGTCTCTCCCGGACCGCGTCAAATCATCAAACGCCGCTGCCGACTCCGCGGTCAGCATCACGGTGATCGCGCTGTATGGGAATTTCGGCAGCTCCACAGGAATCAGGTTCACCCCGATCTCGCGGAGCTTCGCGATCGCCGCCTCATTATATTTTCGGTCGTACTCCGCGCGTGCCCGCCCAAATTCTTGCCGTTTCTTTTGTTCTTCGCGCTTCTTCTGCTCTTCCGGAGTCTTCGCCGGCTCTTCTTTTTCTTCCTTCGGCGGTTCGGGTTTGCGTTCGAGATCCGCCTTTAAATAACCGACGCGCAATTTCTTCCAATCCAGGGTCGCGTCCCAATGAAAAGCGGCCGCGTGCACCGTGCGGTCGCGTCCATCAGGTCCATAAATCGCATCCAGCACCAACGCGCAATCCTCCACACAACGGCAAATTGGCCCCAGCTTGTCCATGCTCCACGAAAGCGCCATCGCTCCCGTTCGCGGCACCAGCCCAAACGTTGGCCGCAGTCCCGTGCATCCGCATCTTGTGCAGGGAGACGAAATGGACCCCAACGTCTCCGACCCAATACTGAACGCTACGCACCCCGCCGCCGTCGCTGAAGCCGGCCCCGCCGACGACCCGCTCGATCCCTGGTTCGTGTTCCACGGATTCCGCGTCACTCCGCCAAACCACACGTCGCCCTGCGCCAGCGCGCCCAGCGTCAACTTCGCTACTAACACCGCTCCTGCTTCGTCCAGTCGCTTCACCACGGTCGCGTCTTCATCAATCATTTGATTCTCGAAGCCGCCCGCACCCCACGTCGTCGTGTAACCCTTCGTCGCCAGCAAGTCTTTCGCGCCCCACGGCAAGCCGTGCAAGGGGCCACGGTATTTTCCAGCGGCGATTTCCGCATCGGCCTTCTTCGCTTGCGCCAGCGCGCGCTCTTCCGTTAGCGTCACCGCAAATTTCAGGGTCGCGTTGTACTTCTTCAATCTCTGCAGATACATCTCCGTCAACGCTATCGACGAAACTTTTCTGTTTCGTACCAACTCCGCCAGTTCCCGCACGCTCGCAAACGCCAAATCTTCTACATTCTTCGGCGCGTTCACCGCTGAGGTCAGAGCTTTCGACATCCGCATTGGTCTTCGTTCAGTCTCGAATTTCATCCCCGGCAGCACCGGATCAAACAGCAGCGCTGGATCCACGGAGTTCGGAATCTTCAGCTTATAAATCTCTTCATAGCCCTTCGCGTGATCGTTCAGGTTTTCCAGCATCATCTCTTTGTACTCGTCCACAATGGGCACGTCCGCGATGGCCGCGGCGTTCTCGATCATTTCCTTGGTGATTCTTGTTCCGCCTTGCGCTTGCGCCTGCGCCCAGAGAACACCGGGGAACAACGTTCCCGCCAAGCCCATTCCCGTGCACGTTTTCATGAAATTTCGACGGTCCAGCATTCGTGTCCCTCCCCGATCTTCACTCCGCGAGCGCGCGTAACATACCACACCCCCTCGGTCGGCCTTGCTCATTTGTTCCAGAAATACGAAAGGCCGGAGCATTGCTCCGGCCTCCTGAAGGACAGACATTCCTGCCAGTCCTTTTCCCGCGTAGTGCTTCTCAGCCTTTGCTCGAACGACCTAAATCTCGTACCATGCCTTTCAGTTGAAAGGAGCTTGTATGAAGCGCTTCGCGTCGTTTCCAATCTGCTTGTTTCTCCTGCTTTTAGCCTTCTCTCTCCGGCAAATACGCGCCGTCGAACCAGGTAACCCGCCCGCCGGACAGGATACCGTCCTCAAAGCCGCCGACATCACTCCCAAACTCTTCCCCGAACACGTCTTTTTCCGGGGCCAGGTTGCGCCTGCGCAGCTCCGAAACACCGGCGGCGTGCATTTTGCCGATGATCTCTTCGTTCTCGCGGGCCTCGTGGACAGCTCCGGCTACTCCACAGCCATTAAAGAGAAATATCAGGCGTATTTGCTGACTGAGGTCACACTGGAGATCGGTGGCCAATCTTTAAAGCCTGGGGCGTACGGCTTTGGTTTCGTCAGTGGGAAATTCATCCTCATGGACCTCGCCGCCACCAACCTCATCGAGTCCGCAGGCCAGAAGGACACGGAGATGAAGCGCCCTGTTCCTCTTCAAGTCGTGGCTTCCTCAAACGGTGGCAGCTACCGCCTCTATGTCGGCCGCGATTTCATCGAATTCCGCCGCAGCCACTGATCCATGACAAACCCCCTGAACTTGAAGGTCTGTACTTTAGGACTGGAAATCCCGTAATTCTCTTTAGGAGGTGGGGACCTGCCTGCCGCAAGGCAGGCTTTCAGCCCCCGCGCAAATAATTTTGTTTGCGAGAAGGGCTTTAGCCCCTGAAGCGACACACTCTTGTCAAAAGAAAAAGCCCGGGCCGACGTTTTCGTCAGCCCAGGCTTCATTTTCAAAAGTTATTCAATCGGATCGCGTTATCGCGCACTCGCGAATTAGTCCTTGTCGTACTTGAGGCAAATCTCCAGCTGCTCGATTGCTTTGTTGGTCGCCTCAATGGCTTCCACGCGATGTCCGCCGAAGTCATGCGCGGCATGCTCCATGTGTTCCTTTGCTCGACGCAGGGCAGCCAGTGCCTCGCGAATCTGCGGATGGGGCTCTGCGGGTGTTGCAGCGGCGGGGGTGGCAGGTAATGGGCTCGCTGCTGGAGTTGCTGGGGTATTTGTCTTGTTAGGCGCGGCATGTGTTGAAACCAGAAATGCAAACGCAAGCATCAACGATGCAGCCGCCAGAAAACCTACGATCCTTATTTTCATAAACCACTCCTCCTTGTCCGGATTCCGGCTCGGACCGCCGTGATTGCCCCTTTCCCCATCTGCATGACCTTCGCTCGGGCTTGACGCTGGAGAGCGAGCGGCACGCGCCACATGGAGGCGAAAAGGAAATTCTCAGAGCGTCGATTCCCTGAGTTCTTCCTTTTTAGGACACTTTCATTGTCTCCAGGTGATGGTAATTCTTCGCCTGCCGCGCAAGAGTGACTCCCTCGGTTTCTTTTTCAACAGGCTCTACTCCTGAGTTTCTCTTTTCCTTTGCATATCAGCCCCGCCGCGTCATACCATACCGCCACCCTTTTTCCTCCACAAACACTTTCAAGGAGATACTTCATGCACATGCATAGCTTGAATTGGCTTGCCATCCTGGTGGCCGCAATTTCCACTATGATTCTCGGCTTTATTTGGTACTCGCCCTTGCTGTTTGCAAAACCCTGGACGCGCGAGATGGGCTACGACTTGAACGACAAAGCCAAAATGGAGGAGATGCGCAAAAGCGCCAGGCCCGCTTACGCCGGATCTTTTGTCGCCAGCCTGATTTCCGCCTTCACCCTCGCGCTCATTCTTCATGGCTTGCAGGCGCAGTCGCTCAATTTTGGCTTGATGGCCAGCTTCCACATCTGGCTCGGTTTCGTCGCCACGGTGCAATTCACGGGCGCTCTGTTCGCGAAACAAAGCATGAAGCTCTTCGCCATCAACACCGGCTATCAGCTCGTCTGCTATCTCGTCATGGGGGCCATCCTTGTCCTCTGGAAGTAGGAAATACGTCTCTCACTTGTAGAGGAGAATTAGATCTTCTCGGCGCGCCTTGCGAACTGGCTTGCCCAAGGCGCATACTCTCGTCATTCGCTTCTTCACTTGGGTTCCTCATTCTTCTTTTCTATGAGGTTTTATGAACTTGCCACGCATTCTTCTCGGCGCCATGGTCTTTGCCATTTCATTTGCAGTGTCAATGCCTGTGAACGCGACACCGCCTCGCGCTCCACTACAATCACAAGCGTCGTCTGCTGCCGCTCCTCCCTCGGCCCCAGCGGCTGCAGCGGAATCCAAGCCCGTTGCCGCACAAAAAATCACCAAATACACGCTTCCACCTGATCGCTACCAGAAAGCGCGCAATCTGGCCAAGATTCGTTTCCGGTTCGCACTAATCAGCTTCGTCTACGGCCTCGTCGTTCTCTGGCTCATCCTGCGCTGGAAGCTCTCCGCCAAATACAGAACCTTAGCCGAGAACAGATTCTCCAAGCGCTTTCTCCAGGCTCTCATTTTTTCGCCGCTGGTGATTCTAACCATCGACGTTTTCGAGCTGCCCACAGGCATCTACCAAAACTGGGTTTCGCGCCAGTACGGCCTTTCCGTGCAGGGCTGGCGTTCGTGGTTCTGGGATTGGGCCAAAGGCGAACTCATCACCATCATCATCGCCACGATTCTCATCTGGCTTCTCTACGCCGTCATCCATAAATCCCCACGCCGCTGGTGGTTCTATTTCTGGCTCGTTTCTCTGCCCATCCTGCTCCTTGTTTTCTTTCTCCAGCCGCTCGTGATCGACCCCCTCTTTCACAAATTCGAGCCGCTCGCACAAAAAGATCCTGCGCTCACGGCCAGTCTCGAAAAACTGGTCCAACGCGCCGGTGAAAACATCCCGCCCGAACGAATGTTCTGGATGAACGCTAGCGAAAAAACCACCGCCGTCGATGCCTACGTCACAGGCTTCGGCGCCTCAAAGCGTATCGTCGTTCTCGACACCACCATCGCAAAAGCGACCACTCCGCAAATCGTTTTCGTTGCTGGCCACGAAATTGGCCATTACGTTCTTGGCCACATTCCCAAGGGCCTCACCTTCTTTGCCGCTCTGCTTCTAGCGTTTTTCTATCTCATTTACCGTTCCATCGGCTGGGTCCTGGGCCGTTGGGGCGCAGAGTGGGAGGTTCGCGGCGTAGATGATTGGGCGTCACTACCC
>Ga0126383_10003265_pt1 | contig 10684 bp, 11 predicted proteins | sample PanSoiMetPlot_35_FD_96882 | JGI IMG/M metagenome (GOLD analysis project Ga0126383, IMG submission 96882) | Tropical forest soil microbial communities from Panama - MetaG Plot_35 | ecosystem: Environmental > Terrestrial > Soil > Tropical forest > Bulk soil | place: Panama | collected 2016-02-17
ATGGCCGTGCGCCCAGGCGCTGTGGGTGGGGTCGCCAGTGTTCTCCTGACATTGCAGCCAGTTGCACGGAATTTCCATGATGCCGATCTGGCGCACCGCGTTCGGCCACACGAACAGATCCCAGCGCGGCAATGCCGGCGCCGGCAGCGGACCCATATAGGCGAAAACGAGTCCGCCAAGTTCCTGCACCGGATAGGCTTTGAGCTTTTGCTTTATTTCCGCCTGGGGTTTGCCTTCCATCGGCCGCTCGAGGCATTTGCCCGTCTCGTTATAGAGCCAGCCGTGATAGGGGCAGCGCAACCCTTCGTCATCGGGAATGCCAAATTGCAAATCGACCAGACGGTGGAGACAGCGGTCGCCGATCAGTCCCAGCCCACCTCTCTTGTTCCGGTAAAGAACGAGGTCTTCGCCCAGAATGCGGACTTTCAGCACCGATTTTTCCAGAAGCTGCGAGCAGGGGCGGATCGGAAGCCAGTAACGCCGCATGAGCTCCCCGCACGGTGTGCCGGGACCGACCCGCGTCAGCCGTTCGTTCATCTCCGGGGTGATCATCGGCTGTCTCCTTCGCCTCGCGACCAGGCCAATTTGTCAAAACGGTAGCCAGCCGTCCGGCGTTCCGTCAATAATCGTCAGTGGTGATGGTTAGGCGGGTCCATGGACGCAGCCGCGATCGCAGAGCAACGAAAAAAAGCAGACGGCGCGCGGCGTCTCGCCAGCCAGTTACTTTGCGTGATTGCTCCGCTGCTGTTCTGGTTCGCCCCGCTGCCGGTGGATTCCGTCATCAAGCATGCGCTTGCAATCACTTTGTTCATGTTGCTGGCCTGGATCACTGAGGCGATCGATCACGCGGTGGCCGGACTGATCGGATTGTTTCTGTTCTGGGCGCTCGATGTCGTGCGCTTTAACGTGGCATTCAGCGGCTTCGCCAACGATACGCCATGGTTTCTTTTTGGCGCCACGTTGATGGGCATGTTGGCTTCGAAGTCGGGTCTCGCGCGGCGGCTCGCCTATCATGTGATGTTGCGGGTCGGCACGACCTATCCACGCATTCTTCTCGGTCTGATCGTGACCGATTTTCTGCTCACGCTCGTCGTCCCGTCCGGCATTGCCCGCATCGTGATCATGGCGGCAATCGCGCTCGGACTGGTCGAAGCATTTCGGCTGGGGCCTGGCAGCAATGGCGCGCGGGGAATATTTCTGATCATCACCTACACGGCGGCGCTGTTCGACAAGATGATCATCGCTGGCGCGAGCTCGATCACCGCGCGCGGCCTGATCGAGCGGGTCGGCGGGGTGGACGTGCAATGGAGCCAATGGTTCGTGGCTTTTCTGCCGTGCCACTTCATCACGGTCATTGCAGCATGGCTGCTTACGCTGTGGCTGTTCCCACCGGAAAAAACCGAGCTCGCGAGTGGACAAAGTTATTTGCAACTGGAATTGCACAAGCTTGGCGCATTCTCGGCGGCGGAAACGAAGGCAGCGGTTTTGCTTGGCGCTGCCACGTTGTTGTGGGTCACAGATTTCATGCACCACATTTCGCCGGCCAAGATAGGCCTGGGCATCGGGCTCGCAGCGTTGCTGCCCTATGTCGGGCTCCTGGGGGTTGAAGACCTCAAAAAACTGAATTATCTGCCGGTCTTTTTCGTCGCGGCCGCGCTCGGGATGGCGCAGGTGCTGATTGCAACCAAGGCGCTCGACCTTCTCACCAATATCATGTTCGCCTGGATGCAGCCGTTCATGACCGGCAACTTCGTGTCAACGGTCGTTTTGTACTGGGCAGCGTTCGTCTACCACATCGTCCTGTCCAGCGACATTGCGATGTTGGGAACGTCAATGCCGCTGCTGATGAATTTTGCAAAAACCCATGGCCTTAATCCCTTGTCGCTTGGGATGGTCTGGGTGTTCGGATCGGCCGGAAAAATCTTCGTTTATCAATCGGCGGTTCTGATCGTTGGATATTCCTTTGGCTATTTCAAACCGCGCGACCTGCTGCGTATCGGCCTGCTGCTCACCATCGTGGAATTCGTAGCGATTATTCTGATCGTGCCATTCTATTGGCCGCTGATTGGCATCCGGTAGACGAGCCCAACATGCTTTCCGTTCGCACCCGCTCAAGCGGGGACCCAATCATGGATTCCCGCTTGCGCGCAAACGAACTATTGAGGTGGTCCCTTAATATCGGTGACTTATCGGCAGTTCTTCGGCGGGGAACAGCGAGATCACACGGCAGCCTTTGTCGGTGACGACAACTTCTTCCTCGATCCGCGCGGCCGAGAATCCGTCCTTGGCCGGGCAATAGGTCTCCAGCGCGAATACCATGCCTTCCTTGATCTCGGTTGGGTGTTCGAGCGAAACAACACGCGAGATGATCGGCCGCTCGTGCAGGTTCAGGCCAAGGCCATGACCAAATTGCAGACCAAAGGCCGACACCTCGTCAGGGAAGCCGAAGTCTGGTGCTTTTGGCCATACCGAGCAAACCTTGTCGGTCATAACGCCCGGCTTGATCAGCGCGATAGCCTTGTCGAGCCATTCGCGGCACAGCTTGTAGGCGTCGTGCTGCACGGGCGTCGCGCGACCAACGTTGAAGGTGCGGTAGTAACAAGTGCGATAGCCCATGAACGACTGGAGAATGTCAAAGAAAACCTGGTCGCCGGGGCGGATCATGCGGTCGGTGAAATTGTGCGGATGCGGGTTGCAACGCTCACCGGAAACGGCATTCACCGCTTCCACGTCGTCTGAACCGTGGCGGTAGAGAAACTCATTCACCTTGGCGACAATATCGTTCTCACGAACGCCCGGTTTGAGCTCCTCATCGATCATATGATAGGCGCCGTCGACCATGGCGGCGGCGCGGTTGAGCAGCGCAATTTCATCCGCCGACTTGATTTCGCGGGCTTCCAGCATGATCTGCTGGCCGTCGACGACCTTCATGCCGGCTTTCTGCAATTCGAACATCATGGCCGGCTCGATGATGTCAACGCCGACCGGCATCTTCTCAACGCCGGCATCCTTGAGCAGGCCGAATATTTCCTTGGCGTGCTTGGCCATCAGCCCGAACGAGGGTTGAACGGTTCCACGCAAGCCGAGAAGCCCCGCTTTGCAGTTTTCGGGCTTTAGCCACGGCGCATAAAGCCGGTGATGGACGGCGGCAGAGCCAAAATCCCAAAGGATCGGCTCAGCGTCACGGGTGAGCAGCGCCCAGCGGCAAATCTTGTCGCGTTCCCATTCGCCGATCTTGGTGGAGGTGATGTAGCGGATGTTGTTGACGTCGAACACCAGCAACGAGCCGCATTCCGATTTCTCCAGCACCTGTTTGGTCCGGCCAAGCCGGTACTTGTGGAGGCGGCGATAGTCGACGCGCTCCTCGAAATCGACTCCCATGGTGCCAAGCGCCGGCAGCGCGCGCCCCCAGTTATAGCGCGGGTTGATATCTTCGGCGCGGATCTGCAACGGGTCGCGCGTTCTCTCGTCCATGATCGTCTCCTTACGCAGGTCGATTGGCCGGCTTATGGCCGGCAGGGTCGATGCATTATAGGCCTTGTTGATGGCGCTGTCGGCAACGGCACGCAGGGTATTTTACAGGCGCCGGCCGAGGTCAATTGGCCTCAACCCGGGCATCCCTGATCACGCCGCCCCAGACCTCGGTCTCCTTTTTGATAAAGGCTGTGGCTTCGGCCGGCGAGCCGCCGGCGGCACGCAAACTGATCTTTTCAAAGTGATCTCGCGCCTGCGGGCTCTTGAGCACCTCGTTCACCGCCTTGCTGAGCTTGGCAACAATTGCCGGCGGCGTCTTCGGCGGCGCGGCCAGCGCGTTCCAGGTGCCCGACTCGAAGCCCTTCACTCCGGCTTCGTCGAGCGTCGGGATATCGGGCAAGCTCGGGATGCGCTTATCGGTAGCAACCGCCAGAATATGCGCCTTGCCGGCTTGATGGAGTTTGATGGCTGAAGCCAACTCCATGAAAATGAAGTCAACGTGGCTGGCAATGATGTCATTGAGCGCCGGCGCGGTACCCTTATAAGGCACATGCACAAGCTTGGTGCCGGTCATGCGCTCGAACAGCGCTGCACTCAGGTGCGAGGTGGTGCCGATGCCCTGGGACGCGTAGTTGACCTTGTCCGGATTGGCCTTGACGTAATCGAGAAATTCCTTCGCCGTCTTGGCTGGGAAGTCCGGACGCACCAAGAGCACATTCGCAATCGACGTCATGATGGTGACCGGCTCGAACTGCGTCGGATCAAAATTCATCTTCTTGTAGAGCAGCGGATTGACGGTGAGCGGGGCCGGCTGTGCGGCCAGGAGCGTGTATCCATCGGGATCCGAGGTGAAGACATATTCCGCGCCGATATTGCCGGCGGCGCCGGCTCGATTCTCGACGATGACCGGCTGACCGAGCTTCTGATGCAGCCCCTCTGCGACAATCCGCGTTACCGTATCAACGCCGCCACCCGCCGGGACGCAAACGACAATCTTGATCGGCCTGTTGGGAAAACCGGCCGCATCGTCTTGTGCCGTTGCGCTCGACGCCAGAAACAGCGCGGGTATCAATATCAAAAGCCTGCGCACTTTGTTCCTCCCTATACCAGTCCGTTTCTTGTTCTAAGCAACGCGCGCGAGTTTTTGCCCCGGCAGCTTGAGATTGAATAGCCTTATCGCATTGCCGCCAAGGACATTGCGCTTGGCCTGCTCATTCAGGAACGGCAAATCATAAATGGTTGAAGGCAAATCGAAATCCCAATGGGGGTAGTCCGAGGAATAAAGCAGTTGAGTTTCGGCCTTGATCATGCGGAAGGTTTGCTCCAACGCCCCCATATCAGTCATTTCCATCGGCTGCGACGAAAAATACATATCGCGCATATACTCGCTCGGCTTCTTCTTCAGCGCCGGCGCTTCCGACGAACGCATCATGTATTCATTATCGAAGCGCTGCATCATGAACGGCACCCAGGCGAGACCGCTCTCCACCCACAAAACCTTCAGCTTCGGAAAGCGTTCCGGCAGACCGTTGGTGATCCAGTTGGCAAGATGCACCATGCTGTAAAACACGAAGCCAAGCGCGTGCACAGAGATGAAGCGGTTCATCATGCCGACGGTCTGGTCATTCCAGTTGTAGCCGGCGTGAAACGCTAGCGGCAGGCCCATTTCCTCCAGCAGCGCGTAGGTCTTCATGTAAGAATTGTGGTGTACCGGACGATGACGCGCCGATGTCACCATGAAGCCCACGACGCCCTTGCTCTGGCCAAATTCCTGCACGGTGCGGAAGGCCGCGTCCGCGTCGTTGAAGGGCAGATAGAGCATGGATCGGATGCGCGGCTCATGTGAGAGCACGCGTTCGGTGAGCCAGCGGTTGTAGGCGCGCGCCAGCGCCACCTCGACCTCGACTTGCGGGTGCAGGCCGAGCTGAAGCATTGGGGTTGGAAACATCACCGCGATATCGATGCCGATGGCGTCCATCCAGCGCCGGGCCAGCGCGATGTCACGGTGGACTCCGGCTTCAGTCTTTTCCAGGCCGCGCACCGCGTAGCGCATGACGCGGCCGCCCATATCCTGGTAGCCGATACCGGCAGGCAGCATTCCGACGCTCTTGGCATTGGCCTGGCGCGCGCTGCGCGCGAGTTGCTGGAGCACCGGATCGTCCATGTATTCGAGGATTTCGCCGATCGACTCGCTTTCGTAGTGATGCGAATCTACGTCAACGATCGGGAAATTTTTGTAGCCGCGCTCGGTCGCTTGCCGGCTCGCGTGCGCGAGCAGCTTCGAGGTATCGAACTCCTCGACTGCCATGCGGCGAAAGTCGGAAAGCGGGAGATCCATCAACTCACCTCATTCGCGAAAACGCATGCATTTCACTGCCCCGACCATGCCTGCCACATGCCGAGCTCGAACACTTGCACGTTCACCGCCTTTAGCATGGCAGTCACCGTCACCATCACTTCAGTCGCCGTGGCGGCGTCGGGTGCAAATGCGGGCAGAGTACCATCGCTCTCGGCCGCGCGCCCGGCATAGAGACGCACGGCTTTTGCCAGCTGGTCCTGGATTTCGGCGTCGCTCGGCCTTTCGAGGGTGTCAGTTTGCGACAACATAAATGTCCTCCCCGCGCCGGACCACCTCGAAACTTTTCAGCTTGAGATTTCGATCGGCGGCACATTCGCCAGTTTTGAGATCGTATTCATAGCCATGCCACGGACAGACAAAATGCATTTCATCACCGGAAAACCTGTGGCCCAACCAGCTGCGGTCGGGACCGAGCACGTCCTCGACCTTGTGCATCATGACGCCTTCGCAGGCCGGCCCGCCCTGATGCACGCAAAGATTCTCGTAGGCGTAGAACCTGCCTTGCCAGTGGAACACGCCGATCTCGCGTCTGCCGTGCGCGACGATCCGGCGTTCGCCGTCGGGAAACTCCGAAATCTTGGCAACGAAAACATCGGCCATGCGGAAAAGTATGGCATCGAACCGCCATGGCCGGCAATGAAACCTCTCAGCTGTCGTCCCCGCGAAGGGCGGGGACCCGTGCGTCGTAGCCTATCGGAAGGCTGCGGAATATGGATGCCGGGCCTCACTCGCTGCACTGGGTCGCCCGGGATGACGATACTAAAGTGCCTTCATTGCACATCTGGCGCCCCGGAGGCTCTTATGATCGATTAGTTACCTTTGCTTATTCATCGGGGCCTGCAAATGAAAGTCGTCGATCTTTCCCATGTCATGAATGTGCATACGCCTGGCTGGGTCGGCTACGCCGGCAACAAGATGTACTACGCCCAGAACCTGCAAACGCAGATGATCGTTGCGCAGCGGATCGATACTGCACTGCACGTCGGCACTCATTTCGATGGCGCCATGCACGCGACCGACAATCGCAAGGGAGACATGGCTTCATTACCGCTCGACTACCTGGTCAACCGCGGCGTCGTCGTCGATATCTCAAAACACATGCACGATTGGGCCGTGATCACGCCGCATATGATCGAAAGCTCCGGCGCGGATATTCGCGAGGGCGATATCCTCGTATTGCACACGGGCTGGCACAAACATTATGAAGGTCAGCCGCAGCAGGATCTGGTGAAATATTTTTGCTACCACCCTGGGCCCGATCTCGACACGCTGCACTGGATGCTGAAGAAAAAGATCAAATGGTGGGGCTTGGATTGCGGCTCCTGCGACCACGCGATGAACACGTCCATTCGCCGGATGCGGCCTGATCTTGCCGACGAATTCACGAAGAAATACGGCAAGACGCCGGCGGAATTTTTCGGCACGTTCGAATTCACACACAAGAAGTCAGGCCGACAAGTGCGGCAAGATATGTTTCCGTTCCACAGCTGGGCCTTTCAGGAGGGCCTGCTGCATGCGGAGAATCTCGGCGGCGACATCGAGATGATGCTCGGCAAGCGCTGCGTGATCGGTGCGTTCCCGTGGCGTTACGAAGGCCTTGAAGGTTGCCCCTGCCGCATCATCTGCTTCCTCGACACCGACATGTCGGTCGAGGCCGTCGGCGATGCTGCCAGGGCGATTTTCCGGGCGTGATCGGCACGTTAAACGGCTGTTCCGGTTCCCGCCAAACGCCAATCTATTGCCCAAAATGCGGCAGGAACCCGTATTCGCATTGATGATTAGCGTGTGGGAGCGATGTGCTGATCAGGAGAGGAACAATGAAACTCGGGATGCTATCAGCTGCCGCTGCGGTTTCACTTCTTGGCGTGACCGGCGCATCGGCACAGGTCTATGTCACCGATCCTTATGTGGCACCGATATACGGCTATGAGGCGCCAGCACCCGTGATGGTACCGGCGCCCGTGCTGGCGCCACCACCAATAATCGCACGAGCGCCCGTGGTGGTCAGCGAACCGGCTTATGTAGCTGTGGCTCCGGTTCGCGGCTATGTGCCACCGAAATACAGCTACACGATCAACCGCCCCCGTTACAGCACCGCTTATGCGACTTACGGATTGCCGCGCGCATGCTTCGTGGATGTTGACGGCTTCCGCGTCTGCGATTGATCGTTGTCGGGTGAGCTGACGTCAGTGCAGAATCGCTAGACGCGGATCGGCCCGGTTGTTCTGTAACGTCGACTGTATTGCTTCCCGTAGAAGCAGGTACTTGCTTTTTTCCCACTGCTTCACGTGAATGTCGGCGAGCAGCTGGGCCGATTTGCCGAACACCACGATGCGATCTCCGACACTGATCGCCTCTTCGAGCTGATGCGTGATCAGGATCGCGGTCGAACCGCACTCACGCGCCAGCTTGAGGAACGTTTCGCGCAGTTCTGCGGCCGTCACCTCATCCAGATGTCCGAAGGCTTCATCGGCCAACAGAATGTTGGGCTCGACTGCGAATGCACGCGCGATCGCGACGCGCTGGCGCATGCCGCCCGACAATTCATGCGGATAGGCATTGGTGAAATGACCTAGCCCCAGGCGCTTGAGCCAGGCGAGTGCCCGTTCGCGCTGCTCCTCTTCGGACAAGCCGATGAGCTCGAGCGGCAATCGCGCATTATCGAGCGCGGAACGCCAGGGGAGCAGGCGATCCTGCTGGAATACGGTTGCAATCTTGCCACGGAAATAATCGAAATCGGCGTGCGGGTTCTTGCCGCCGATATGGATGAAGCCTTCGCTCGGTGCCTCCAACCCGATCATCAGGTCGAAGAAGGTAGACTTTCCGCAGCCGGTCTGTCCGACGATAGCCACCACTTCACGCGGAGAAATAGTGAGATCAAGGCGGTCGATGGCAACCACCGACTGTCCGGTGGTCGTCTGCCGGAACACCTTGCGCAAGCCGCGCACCTCGATGGGCGGGGGACCGCTCACGCGCGCCACCGCAAAACGCGCGCCTCGACACGTGCAACCATTGCTTCGAGGAGAAACAAAAGGGCGACCAGCACCAGCGTCCAGGCGAACACGTCGGCTACGGAAAATAGTTCCTGCGCCACCGACAATTGATGTCCGATCCCGGTGACCGCACCAACCAGTTCGGCAATGGTGACGACGCGAATGGCCAGGCTGATATTGATCTTCCAGCTTGTGAATACTGTCGGCACGATCGCGGGCAGCAATAACTTGTAAAAATACTGCCACGTTGTTGGCCGGAATGATCGCATCATTTGACGCAATTCGCGCGGGACACCGCGCATGGCATCGAGCGTGTCGACCAGAAATACGGGACCGCAGACGACAACCAGCACGAAACCAATCCGGAATTCGACGCCAGGAAACCACAGCACTGCGAAGAGGATCCATGACACGACCGGTACGGCCATCAGCAGGCGGACCATCGGATGCAGGTACTTATCGAGCGAATCCGAGCGGTACATCGCGAGTGCCAATGCCAGCCCCAGCACAAACGAAACGATAAGCGCTGCGATCACGCGCGCCAGCGTCACGACGATGTCGATGGGCGTGATGGTGGCGATGCTTTTCGCGATCCGCGCAAAGCTGGGGATGGCGAAGGCCGGAATCCCGAGGTAAGGCGCGAGATGCGACAGCGCCTCCCAGACAACCGCGAAAACGAGCAGGGAAACGAAAGTCTGACGCGGAAACGCCAGGACCGGAACGGACTCGCCCAGTTCCGTAGTCATCGTAGAGCCGCACTCACGCGCTTATGGGGCATACATGATCTTCTCGTCCGGCATTTTCTCGTAGAAGCCTGCCTTCACCGCACGTTCCATCATGTCTGTGATCGACTTGCGCGTGGCCGGCTCCCAGGCCGGCTGGATGATCATTTGCAGGCGTTTACTGGCCAGCGCGGCGGTCAGGATGCCGGGCGGAAGCTTGAGCGTCTCGTTGGCGATCTTGTCGGCCTCTGCAGTATCGGTTTGCATGAATTGCGCGACGTCCTGCAGCGCCGCGATCAGCATCTTGGGCGCGTTCGGATTTTTCGCGATTGCGTCGGCCCGCATCGCCGTCACGATTTCCCAACCGTCCTGTCCGGTGATTTCCTTCCAGCCTTGCGCGCCGTTGAAAATCACTTTCCAGTCGGGGTTCTGCCTGAGGATGATGCTCGCCAGCGGCTCGATGACCAACGCCGCGTCGACGCGATCAGCCTCGAGTTGAGCGCGGGCAACGGCAAAATTCGCATTGACCACGATGATGTCCTTGCCGAGATCGATGCCCTTGGCGGCGGTGTACATCTTGGTGACCTGGAATTGCGAGCCGCCCATATCGACGGCGAGCTGCTTTCCCTTCATATCGGCCAGCGATTTGATCGCGTTATTCTTGGTGAAAATGACGAGATCGGCGAGCGTGAACCCCGTGCCGATAATGCGCACCGGGACGCCTTCATAGTAGAGCTTTTGCAAAATCGTCGGACCGCCAATCAAAACGTCGGTCTCGCCGGTAGCAAAGGCCGCATAGAAAGCCGAGATCGAAGGATAGGCCTTGGCATCAAGCTCGAAGCCGTGTTTGGCGTCGAAGCCACGCGCCTTCATGATGTTCCACACCAGCGGGTTGAACACCGGCAGCGTGAGGCTTGAGACCTTGATGACCGGCTTCTGCTGTGCCTGTGCAGGCGGTGTGATTAAACTGACAAAGAAGAACATGAATGCCGCGGCGAGTGCGGTGAAGCCGCGATGAGATAACTTGACCATGGACATTCCCCCTCGTGGTCACTTCAGGCCGCGATCTTGCGCGCCACCTAGCTTGAAGGCGAGCGCGACTTTACTCTGCTTTCATTTGCGTGCAAATAATTGCC
>Ga0126383_10003266_pt1 | contig 10683 bp, 10 predicted proteins | sample PanSoiMetPlot_35_FD_96882 | JGI IMG/M metagenome (GOLD analysis project Ga0126383, IMG submission 96882) | Tropical forest soil microbial communities from Panama - MetaG Plot_35 | ecosystem: Environmental > Terrestrial > Soil > Tropical forest > Bulk soil | place: Panama | collected 2016-02-17
GGTGGCTCCGCGAAAGCGGTAGATTGCCTGGTCCGGATCGCCGACGGCGAAGACGTTCGCCGTTTTCCCCGCAAGCAGTCGCGCCAGTTCGATCTGCGCCACGTTGGAATCCTGGAACTCGTCAATCAGCACGAATTTGGCACCCTGTCGCGCCTGCTGCAGGTGCACCCGCTTTGCCGGGTTCGCCAGTAGTTGCACGGCCCGGGTAATGACGTGGCTGTAGGTACCCAGATTCTCCGCTGCCAGCATCTGTTCCACATAGCGAAACACTCGCGCAATTTCGCGACACCTGCCGAGAATCTCTTCTTCCGGCATGCTTTCGGCGAGCTTGCTTCCGGTGACACGCGGCAGTGAAATTCTTTTCGCCTCCAGCTTCCTGAGGTATTCATCGTAATCGTCGGGAGTTCGCAGTTCGTCGTGACAGCGTTTGAAGAAGCCGTTCAAGCCAAGCAGAAACTGTCCAGGACTTGCTGCCTTCACGTAATAATGCAGCTTAAGATCGTCAATGCGACGCCGCAGCAGGGCATACAGATCAGGTTCCTCGAGAAGCTCAAATCGCTGGCCCGCCGAGCGCAGCAGTGAATAGCAGTAGGCATGAAACGTTCCCACCTCGAGGCCGGTGTCAGCTACGCGGCGGACGCTTTCGGCAGCATCGCTTCCCTTCCAGAGACGCGCCACGCGCTTCAGCAAGTCACGTGCAGAATTTCGCGTATACGTGACCGCCAGAATCTCGGAGGGCTTGGCCAAGCCGTCTTCGATTAGCCGCACGATCCGGCTCGCCAGCACGGTAGTTTTGCCAGTGCCCGCACCGGCAACGACGAGCATGGGCCCCTGACCGTGCTGAACGGCTTGGTGTTGCGCTTTGCTTAGCGTCAAGTCCCGTGGCTGCCAGGACATGTTACTCGCTCCCTTTGAGTACGAAGAAAAGGCGAAAGCAATTATCCGCCGTTCCCAGCCACGATACAAGGCCAATTGCTGTGGATTCATGTGGAAGCCGCGGATAATCCGTGGAAAACCGCATCAAAATCCCGCGTAGCAAAGAAGTACAACTACGGCAAGGTGCTGGGGTTAAGATACAAACCACGTCAGTGGCAGAAAGGAAGGCTCATGGGCGTTTCAGAACTCTTTCGCAGGAAACAGAACCACGGGACGTCATTCAAAGTAGACGCGGTAGCCCCTGCCAAGGCAGCCTTGCGAGAATGTCGTCTTGCAGACTGCCTGGAACTTCGGTCGGGCGAAGCGATTATCGGCATGCCGGACGGTGACACGCCTGCAATCGTCTCGGAAAGACTTGGTCGTTCAGTTGAATACCTGGACACTCCCGACGCGAAGCCACAGGAAGACTTTGAGGATGTCCTAAGCGGGCGCCGCCAACCCAGCCACTACGAACCTCAATTCGTCCATCCCTTGATTGAAGCGGTGCATGTAGCGTTTGCGCAGCACCGGCCCTTGATTTTATCGCCGGATGCCGTATGGCTGGTTATCTCGCAAGGTTTTGCCCATCATATTCACCAAAACGCCGAAGCTTTGCGCAAACGGCTTGTACGTCACGCGGGGCGCAAAGCCCTTCAGCTTGAGGTAACGGAAATCGGCCAAGAACTCTGGCCACAGTTCATCCAAACATTCTCCTCCCTGATTCGAGAGGCTTCCGATCCGGTGCTGCATGAAACCCTGATATGCGATTTCTCCACCACATCTCCTGCGATACGCACTGCCAGCGAAGTGGCGATCATGGATGCTTACGAACGGTACTTCCGGTACCAATTGGTTTGTATCTGCGGCATTCCGGAGATTACCGTAACCGGTACGCCAGAAGATTGGCGACGCATGCAGGAACGCGTTGAAGTTCTGGCTACCTACGAGTTGGAGCGGTGGGTCTCGCGGCTTCGGCCAATTCTGCGAGAGTTCGTTGCAACAGCGGAAGGCAAGCCCGACCCTGACTTTTGGAAAGCCATTTACAAACCACAGCCCGTCTACGGCGATAGGGTAGCCACCGGTTGGGTTGCCGACTTGTTTCCTTACCTGCGCCGGTCGGATCGATTTTTTCGTAATCCGGTACTGAATCAGCCCAGAGTCGACTGGGGAGTTCCGTGTCAGCACGGCATCTCACCCAACGCCTTCCCGTCAGGATTATCTAAGGTTCCTGTCAAGGTGACTGACGGATCTTCCGGGGCGTCCGAGGCAATGAATCTGCTGGGTGGATTTTGCGCTGTGGGTCAGGGTGGTGCCGAGAAGCTGGCGCTATTTCCCATCATCCATTGGGCAGTTAGCAAACCGGCGGCGCGACCGACCGGTGAGGTTTCCAGTAGCCGTTGTGGAGTTACCCAGATGTGATTCACACGGCCGCTGCGAAACATCGAGTTAGCTGAGAGTCGCCCGAGCTATCACCAGCGCTGCAATAGCGGCTGTCTCAGCCCGAAGAATCGTTGGGCCCAGCGAAGCCGAGAGCCAGCCTGTCTTTTCAAACGACAGCAGTTCATCTGAGGCCCATCCTCCTTCGGGACCGACCGCAATGGCGAGCGACTCTCCTTTTACACGCTGCTGCAACCTGGTGCTCAGCGGCGCCTCGTGTTCGGTTTCCGTCAGCACGATGCGCAAGCCGACATCGGTATTCAATGCCTCGGCCAACTTCACGGGATCGCCGATTTCTGGCGCGCTCGCCCGACGTGATTGTTCCGACGCCGCACGCGCAATCCGTCGCCAGCGTTCCGCCCGCTTTTCGGCACCCTGGGCAAGATACTTGTCCGTGCGACGCGCAATCACAGGAAGAATCGTGGTGACACCCAATTCGGTGCACTTCTCGATGGCCCACTCCATGCGCTCAAACTTGAAAATTGCCAGCACAAGGGCAACTGGGGTTTGCAAAGCTGCAGTAACTTCTGCGCCAAGCTGAAACTCCACGCGATCAGCGAGCACGCTGGTCACCGTGCCCATCCGCACACTGTCGCCGCAAACAATTTCAAACTCCTGCCCTACTGTTACGCGCAGGGTTCGCGAAAGATGGGCAGCGTGCGCACCGGTAAGCGCGGCACGGTTGTCAGGGCTAGTTTCGTCGGCGATCCAGCGGCGGCGGGTCATCGGGTCAGCAGCAAAAGCGCGACAGCGATTGCGATAGAAGCATACATGCCTCCGAAGTAGCGGTTCTGTTTCGCCAGTTGATCTTCCACCAGTGCCCGGCTGTTCAGCATAAATTCGACAGCCGAGACGGCGCCGACCAGCAGCGCAAGAAGCAGCCATCGCTGCTGATGCGACGGTGAAAGCCACAGGAATGGGACGGCCACGAGCGACAGCGCCAGGTAAACCGCACCACCGATGCGCGCTCGCTTGCGTCGCCTTGGGTTCTGGTAACGGAACAACATAATCTGCGCCAATTCGCGCGGCTTGGCCAGACGCGCAAGCGCAGGCAGCGCAGTTACCGCCAGCAGGAACCACGCGTAGATGCGAAACCAGTTGTCCAAGGAAATTCGTCTGCGATGCGGGTGCCTAGCTGAACATCTCCCGCACTTTGCCCAGCAGCGTGCGACTCACGGGCTTGTTCTCGACAGACAGCGTCTGCTGTAACTGTTCGAGCAATTCCCTCTGCTGCTTGGTGAGCTTGGTGGGTGTCTGCACCTTCACCTGCACCACCAGGTCGCCGCGACCGCGGCCATTCAACTCCGGAACACCTTTGCCGCGGATCTTGAATGTCGCTCCCGACTGTGTTCCTTCGGGAATTCTCAACCTCTGCTCGCCTTCCAAAGTGGACACCGAGATTTCCGTCCCAAGTGCCGCTTGTGCAACCGAGATTGGAACCACACAGTGCAGGTTCCGTCCGTCACGCTCGAAAAACTCGTGCTCGTGGCAGTGGAGCACCACATACAAATCGCCAGAGGGCCCGCCGAACACACCCGCTTCGCCCTCTCCCGAGTAGAGAATGCGCTGGCCGTCTTCCACACCAGCCGGGACCTTCACCGTCACCGTGCGCGTCTGGCGCAGACGACCATGTCCGTTGCATTTCGAACAGGGCTCGACGATCAGCGTGCCGGTTCCCTGGCAGGTGCTGCAGGTTCGGGCCACCGTGAAGAAGCTCTGTTGATACCGCACCTGTCCCTGGCCGTGGCAGGTGGTACAGGTTACGGGCGGTTTACCCGGAGCCGATCCGCTGCCGTGGCAGTTTTCGCATTCTTCCAGCCGGCGCACCTGCACCTGCTTGGTGACTCCAAAGACCGCCTCTTCAAACTGCAGTGTTACGTCTTCGCGAATGTCGGCGCCACGTTGCGCACGCGACCGCCGCCCGCTCCGCGTGCCCCCGAATATGTCACCGAAGCCGAACAGGTCGCCAAAGATATCCTGAAAGTCGACAAAGGTTGAGGGATCGAACCCCGGGCCGCCGTTCCCGGAAACACCCGCATGACCGAAGCGGTCGTAACGGGCGCGCTTCTCCGCATCGGCCAGTACCGCGTATGCCTCGCTGCACTCCTTGAATTGTTCCTCGGCCTCTGGATTGCCCGGGTTGCGGTCAGGATGGTACTGCATCGCCAGCTTGCGGTAGGCGCTCTTGATCTCCTGGTCGGTGGCCGTGCGGCTCACCCCCAGGATCTCGTAATAGTCTCGTTTGACGTTGGTAGCCAGAACTATTTCCTCTATAAATGTTTAATCGCGGATTTCCGCAGACAATCAAGATTTCTAAGGGATCTGCGTTATCCACGCCCGCCGCGGCGGGCGGTTGCCTTTGGATTTACTTCTTCGTGTTGCTCGCCACCCTCACCATCGCTGGACGCAGCAGCCGGTCCTTGATCCGATACCCGCGCTGCAACTCGTCAATTACGCGATGGTCCTCTACCTCATCCGTCTCTACCATCTGCACTGCCTGGTGCAGATTTGGATTGAACAGCTCGCCCGCTGCCGGCACCGGTTCCACTCCGAGCCTCGCCAGCGCATCGTGAAATTGTTTGTCAATCAGCTCGATGCCCGAGCGAAAATCCTCCACCAACGCCGCATTGGTCTTTAGCGCGCGGTCCAGGCTGTCCATGATCGGCAGCAGCGATTTCAGCGCTTCGGCCAATGCGTAGTCGCGGAAATCCTGCTGCTCCTTCGAGCTCCGCTTGCGGTAGTTGTCGAACTCCGCCTGTAGACGAGCCAGTCGATCGAGATAGTTCGCCTTTTCTGCGCGCAGCCCTTCTAATTCCCTCTCGGCGTTCGCCTGGGCCTCGGCAATTTCCGGTTCTGCCGAAGGCAGTTCATGCTCCAGGTCCAGCCCGGTCGCGTCTCCGTTTTTCTTATCCGCTACCATATTCGTCTCTACGTTGTTTCGTTCCAGATCTGATCGAACAGCCGCGCGATATAAGACACGGCGGTAATGGTGTGCTCGTAATCCATTCGGGTTGGACCAATCACCGCCAGCGAACCCATCACTTCGTCGCCCACCCGCGCCGGCGCTCCAATCAGTACGAAGTTGGTTAGATGCGGCACCGCCTCTTCCAGACCCACCACCACGCGCACCGCTTCCTGTCGGGCGTCCAAGTAAGCCGAAAGCAGGTTCACGATGCGCTGTTTTTCTTCCAGTGTCGCGATCAACTGGCGCAGCCGCTCCTTGTCCTGCTCGGTAATTACCAGGTTGGATGCGCCTTCCACGAAAACAGTCTGCGCCGTAGGCTCGCTCCCCAGCGCTCCCTGGGCGTAGAGTTGTTGCACCGAATGCATCAGCCGGTCATACTCGGCCCGCTCCTGCTGAAGCCGGCGAGCGATCTCGTTGCGAACCGCACCCATCTCCCAGCCGCGGAAGTTCTGGTTGATGTAATTGGCCGCCACCTCAAGGTCACCAACACTCAAGTCGTCGCTTAAGCGGAGCACCCGATCGCGCACCACGCCGTTTCGCATCACCACCACGGCCAGCACCTTCTTGTCGCCCAGCCGCTGAAAGTACACGTGCTCGAGCGCATGACCTTGGCCCGGCGAAGACGTGACCGTCACTCCAACACTGTGCGAAATCAGCGACAAGACATGCGAGGTTCGTTCCATAAACTCCTGTATGTCGCTGATTCCCTGCAGGTTGGCTTGGATCAAGCTCTCATCCGCGGGAGACAGTGTAGCCTCCCCTGTAAGCTGGTTGGCGTAGAAGCGGTACGCCTGTGCGGTTGGTATACGCCCGGCCGAAGTGTGCGGTTGCTCGAGAAAACCAGCGTCCGCCAAATCTGACATGACATTGCGAATCGACGCCGGACTCAGGCTCTCGGCATTCTTCCGCGCCAATGTTCGCGACCCGACCGGCTCGCCGGTCGAGATATAGGTCTCAACGATAGCGGTAAGAATTTCGCGTTCGCGCTTGCCGATTCCGGGAGTCTGGCCCATATGGATTCGCTAAATCGTTTGTCTACAATACCTTGTGTGCGTCAAAGTTCGACACTACTAGCACTTTAATTTTAGAAAGCACGGCTACCCCTGTCAAGATTGGCACTCACCAAATGTGAGTGCCAATGGCGCAAACTGCTAGGCCTCACTGTGCAAGCAAATATCTCCGCATAAACAGCACGGTCGTATAGAACTGGAAATCCGCATTTTTCTTCTTCTGGAAGCCGTGGCCCTCGTCTTTCGCCGCCAGGTACCACACGGGGGTTCCACTCTCCTCCAGCGACTTCACAATCTGGTCTGACTCGCTCTTCGGCACGCGCGGATCATTCACACCCGCGACCACCATCATCGGCTTCGTAATGTCTTTTACGTGATTCATCGGAGCGATGCTCTCCAGGTAAGCGCGCATCTTGGGATCGCGCTCGTCGCCATACTCCACCCGCCGCAGGTCGCGCCGATAAGACTCGGTGTGTTCGAGGAACGTCACCAGGTTCGAAATACCGACAACATCCACCGAGCAGGCGAGGCGACTGCTGTAGCGCGTCGCCACCGCGAGCGTCATGTGTCCGCCATAGCTGCCGCCGGTGACCATAACACGCTGGGAGTCGAGATCGGGCTGTTGGCCGATCCAGTCAAGCAGCGCGCCGATATCCTTGTAGGTGTTTTCGCGCAAGAATCCGTTGTCGAGCTGCGAAAACGTCTTGCCGTATCCGGTCGAGCCACGCACATTGGGATAAATCAGCACGGCGCCGAGTTCGTTAATCCAGTAGTTTGTGCGCCCGAGAAATCCCGGCCGCGACTGCCCCTCTGGCCCGCCGTGAATATTTATTACGACTGGGTACTTTCCCGAGGCCGGCTTCACCTTAGGGGCATACAGCCAACCGGAGATCTCTTTCCCATCGAAGCTCTTCCACTTCACCAGCTTCGGCTCGACGAAATTCTGCGACGGAACGCCGCCCGTCTCGCTGTAGGTCCAGCGATCGAGCTTCGCGGTTTGCACATCCACCGAATACACGTCCGACGGTGATTGCGCCGAGTTCAGGCTGAACGCTACGTCGCGATTGTTCTCGCTCCAGTGCAGAGCGGTAATTTGACCGGTCGGCAGCTTTGGTAGTGAGCGCGGCTTGCCGGGCTTAAGATCGAGCACATGCAGCGTGCTGAGTCCGTTCTCATTTACGACGTAAGCCAGCGACTGCCGATCCTCCGACAGCGCAGCCTCCTCCACATCCCACGGCTCGTTGTTCAGATACTTCAGCCCGCCGCCCGCCATATCCATGTAGGCGAGCCGCTGAAACTCGCCATCCTTGTCGGTGGCAACATATACGCCTTTGCCATCGCGGCTGAATCCGATAGGCTGATACGCCACTTTCTCGCCTTCCGGCGTGAGACGCTTTTTCGTGCCGGAAGCAACGTCTACCGCCCACAGATGGCTTTCGTTGATCGAGATGTACTCGGTCGCCAGAAGCGTGCGGTCATCCGGAGACCAGTCACGCACCTGCCATCCGCCACCCTGATTTTCGGTAAGCGGTTTTCGCGGCTCCGGCTTGGCCGCCGGATCGATAACGTAAAAATCCAGGTCAGCGTTATTGCGCAGCGTGCCGGCGTAGGCGATGCGGTCACCTTTGTTCGACCAGATGAACTCGGAATTGCGCGATTTGCCGTCGGTCAGCATCGTCACATCACCGGTGGCCACATCGAAGCGAAAGATCTGATACCACTCGCCTCCGCCGACGTCTTTTCGGAAGAGGAAGAAGTCGCCCTTGTGCGGCTGATAGCTGGCATCAGTGACACGATCGCCGAAGAACGTCATCTGCGTGCGCGCACCGCCTGGGGTTGCGACCTGATGCACCTGGACCGTGTCGGCAAAGCGCGTGCCGATCAGGATCTCGCGCTTCATCGGATGCCAACCGTACATCGTGGCCGTACGATAGTCCGTGTACTTTGCCGCTTTCTCCGCAATGCTGGCGGGAATCGGCGGAATGTTCTCCAGGATCAGGGCATCGTTGGGCTTGATGGCGGGTTCCTGGGCCGGAGAAAGTGGCGTCAGTGAGAGGAATAGCAATGCAACCAGAAAACAACCCCGTGCACGCGAAATCATCGGAACCTCGCAACTGAGATCGGCAAAAAGATCGGACGTGAAATGTAAGGCTATTCAAAAAGATCGGACGTGAAATGTAAGGCTATTCAGAATGTCTCTGGGTGTAAAGTATCTCGTAAGAATCCTCAGCGTGAGCACCGATTGATGAAACTGAGACTTGTAGCTTGCTGGTTACTGCTGGTGGGGGTCGGATTTTGCGACTGCCACGAGGTTCAGGGCGACCCACCCGTGAAGTCTTCGCAAAAAATCACGATTGTGGTCGAAAAGCAGGGTAAACCGGTAAAAGGAGCCAAGATCTCAGTCTCTGGACAAACCTTGCCACAAACCGGACTTACGGTACTGACCGACTCCGACGGCGTGGCCAAATTGCCGACGCTCAATACAGGAACCTATTCGATCCAAGCTACATTCGAGGGAGGAATTGCGGCCGCAGCGCTAAGTGTCGAGCAAAGGGCCTTTGCCAAGCCTACCCAACTCACATTCGATCTCGTACATAGCCCTTCCAGGATGGATTTGGTTGCAGCCCAGAATAATCGGGTCACGTGGCAAACCAAGGTGTTCGCCGGTGTTGTAAAGGACCCATCGGGCGCACCAATCCCCAATGTTTCGATCCAGGTCTTCAGAAGGGGTGAGCTTGATGAGTGGAACGGGACCCTGCTGTACGCTGACCAAAACGGCCGATTTAACCTTGCTTTGCCAGACGGCGAGTACTTAGCCTTTTTCCAATCTCAAGGTTTTCAACCCAAGATCGGGGCATTCGAAATTAATCCAGATGCGGATCAAGCCGTGGTACCGGTCATCCTGCAGATCGCAACGTGCTGAGCTACCGGACCAGGTTACTGAATCTCAATCACTGGTCCTTCCGCCTTTACTTCGCTAGCACGATCCACCACCTGCCGCGCAAACTTGAACAGCGAGCGCGCATGCGTCGACTGATCGCCTTCCAGCACCACCGGCTGGCCGCTATCGCCGCCCTTGCGGATGTCAGGATCAAGCTCGATGCTCCCCAAGAACGGAACACCGAACTGCGCTGCCGTGCGCTCGCCCCCGCCTTTGGAGAAGATATCGATCTCCTCATGGCAATGCGGACAGACGAAGTAGCTCATGTTCTCTACAACGCCCAGCACGTCCACCTTGACCTGCTTGAACATCTCGATGGCCTTGCGCGCATCCTGCAGCGAAACATCGCTCGGCGTGGTCACAACAACCGCACCGCTGAGCGGTACCGTCTGCACCAAAGAGATCACCACATCGCCCGTTCCTGGCGGCAGATCGATGATGAGATAGTCGAGCTGGCCCCACTCTACTTGTCCCAGAAATTGCTTGATGATGGAGTGCAGCATTGGGCCGCGCCATACCAGCGGCTTATCACCCGGACTGAGAAAGCCCACGGAAATCACTTTCAGCCCATAGCGCTCGGGCGGCAGAATGCGGTCGCCGTTGACGACTTCCGGAGCGACCGTAGTACCGAGCATGGTGGGAACGTTCGGACCGTACACATCGGCGTCGAGCAGTCCTACTTTGAAGCCCATGCGCGCTAGCGCAATGGCGAGATTTACTGCCAGGGTGGTCTTGCCTACACCGCCTTTACCCGAACCTACCGCGATGATGGAATCCACGCCCGGCAGCGGCTGCGGCCCAGCCGACGCGGGCCCGTGCGAATGTACATGAGAACTCAAGGGATCTTCCTACTCTGACTGGAGTAAGGTACGCAAGCCTGATTATATTCCGGGCAGGAGATCGATTCCCTTTCGCAGCCAGAATTCGCAGCTCAACGATACAATTCCCGCCGATACCCGATACGCAACACCAGAATTAGAAACCTCTGGTCTTCGCTCCGGCAAATGACTCGATAGTCACCTACACGGTATTTCCAGAATTCTCCAAGCTTTGAGCCCTTCAGAGCCGAGCCCATGCTTCGCGGGCCCTCGATTATGGTTGGCCTGTCCCGAAGGAATTTCAAGATTCTGCGCAAGACCGCTGCGTCGAGTTTGTTCAGTTCAAGGACAGTCTCGGAACAAACTCAATCGTGTAGGCCATGGCCCTTCAGGACCTCCGACAAAGGAACTGTTCGACTCCTTCGGGCACGCAAACTCTGCAGTCTCTTCTCTTAGCGAGATAAATGTCTTGCTGGTGGTCAATGTGCTGCAGAATTGCCTGCCGCGCCTAAATAGGTCTTCGTGTGGCCAGTCCGCTGAGCCGGCTGTTCCAGTCTTTTTTCAATTTCATCAGGCAGGCGAAGCGCCAACATTAAA
>Ga0126383_10003267_pt1 | contig 10683 bp, 12 predicted proteins | sample PanSoiMetPlot_35_FD_96882 | JGI IMG/M metagenome (GOLD analysis project Ga0126383, IMG submission 96882) | Tropical forest soil microbial communities from Panama - MetaG Plot_35 | ecosystem: Environmental > Terrestrial > Soil > Tropical forest > Bulk soil | place: Panama | collected 2016-02-17
GCCATCGAGCCAGGTTACTGAGGTCACTTGGCACGATAGTTATCTGTTCGTAACATGCAGACACCAGCACGCGGAATGAGGCGCCAGCCATGCACGGCATAGCGGTCACTGTTCTCAGCGAAGACCGGGAACGGCTTGCGGTGTTCCAGCACCGCCTGGAAAGCACGCAGATGGCGCGCACGGTCTTCAGCCATGTGGGCTTTCCGGCGGCGGCCACCGATCCGGTTTTGCGTCAGATTCAGGATGTGCATGCCGAAGTGGCGCTGGTCGACATCGATCCCGCGAATCCCCAGCGCGCCATTCACGCAATCGAACTGATCCGCGCCACCACCAGCGAGATCGCAATTTTTGCTGTCGGTGAGATGAATCACCCTCCTTCGATCGTGGCCGCCATGAGAGCGGGCGCCGGCGAATTTGTAGAGCGCCAGGTTCCCCCTGAAGCGCTGGTCGATGCTCTCACACGGTTCACCGCAACGCGCGGCAAGACCCGTACTTCTTCCGGGAGGGCGCGGGTGTTTACCGTGGCCAACGCTAAAGGTGGCGCCGGAGCAACCACGGTCGCGGTGAACACCGCCGTAGCGCTGCAACAGTCCCATGGCGGCGTGCTGCTGGTTGATTTTGCCGCGCTGGGCCATGCGGCCCTGCACTTGAACGTTCGTCCCTCCTTCGGGCTGGTTGATGCACTACAAAACCTGCACCGTCTGGACACTTCCCTTCTCGAAGGACTGCTCACTCCCTGCAAGGGCGGATTGCAGCTCCTGGCTGGTCCGCAGATCCCCGCGACGGTCGTGCCCGGCGCGGCCGAACTGGCTCGGCTGTTCGACTTGCTGGTTGCGAATTTCCGCTACGTCATCGTGGACGCTTCGGCTCGTATGGACGCCACCGCACGCTTGCTTTCCGATCTGTCGAACACCGTCCTGCTAGTGGCTGAAACCGACGTAGTTTCGCTCTGGAGCGCGGGACGGATCCGCACCTTCCTGGAAGAAGGCACGGGACGCGATCGCGTTCGTATCGTCCTGAATCGCTACAAGAAAATCCCTGGATTCACCGACGAGGATGTAGAAACGGCGACCAACGCCAAGCTGCTGTGGAAGCTCCCCAACAACTATCAGGCCATTGCGCCGGCCATTGATAAAGGCAATCCTGTAGTTCTTCAGAGCGGAGAAGATATCAGCCGGTCCTTCCGGTCTCTGGCTGCCACCCTGGCCGAAGCCGCGCCCACCAGCGAAGGGTCGCTTGATCTTTCCTATGAGAAGGGCAGCCTCAACGAAAAATCCACCAGGCGTCTGTTGATCTCGCCGCTCCGCGCCGGTCAGTAACGCCGTGGCTGTTCAGAACCGACCCGTTTCTGCGATCCTAGTCCCTGCTTGACTTCGCTGGCCATCGCCGACCCCGCCGCCACGCACCCGCCCAGGTCGGCGCGCGGGCGAGAATGGCTCCTGCTGGTCCTCGTCTGGGCTGCCAGCGGCCTGTACGCGGCATCCCTTCTCGGGCGAGGCTGGGTTCCCCACGACGAAGGGGCCATCGCCCAAAGCGCCCAGCGCACTCTCGAAGGCCAGATGCCTCACCGTGATTTCAACGAGCTTTACACCGGGGGCTTGTCCTACCTCAATGCCGTTTCCTTTCGTCTCTTTGGCGAAAACCTGCTGGCTCCGCGAATGGTCCTTTACCTTTTTTTTCTCGCCTGGCTGCCGGTCGTATACCAAATTTCGCGCCGGTTTTGTTCCGCCGCCGGGGCTGCTGCCCTCACCCTGCTGGCGGCTGTGTGGAGCATCCCCAACTACAGCGCCGCCCTACCTTCCTGGTACAACTTGTTCTTCGCAACCTTCGGACTGGCCGCCGTCTTGCGCTTCCTCGACACTTCCCGCCGCAGATGGCTGTTCGTCGCCGGCTTCTGTTGCGGGGTTTCCTTCCTGTTCAAGCTGTCGGGCATCTATCTTGCCGCCGGCGTGGTCCTGTTCCTGGTATTCCTTGAACAGGATCTCGGCCGCGACGATCCTCGTGGCCAACGGCCGCAGGCCCGACTTTACTCCGCGTTTGTCGTGTTCGGGATGTCGGCGTTCGTGTTCGGCATTATGTTGATCCTGCGGCACCACGGCCGAGCCGTGGTCCTCGTGGAGTTCATGGTTCCGGCGCTGAGCCTCGCCGGCCTGTGCATCCTGCGGGAGTTTGCCGGTGTTCCCGGACCCCCCGCCCGCCGGTTTTCCACTTTCTTCCGCCTGCTGCTGCCCTTCGTCCTGGGTGCGGGGTTTCCGATTCTGCTCTTCCTGATTCCCTATGTTCGTGCCGGTGCGCTAACAGACTTCATTGGGGGAGTGTTCATTCTGCCCGGCCGGCGCCTGGACTCTGCCTCCCGGCGGCCAGTTGGATTTTCGCTGCACATGATCCTCACCACCGTGGTGGTGACCGGCCTGATGGCCGCCGCCTATATGAACCGTCTCCGCGCACGCTGGGTACAGGTGGCGGTCGCTGTTTCCCTTGTCACGGCGTTCATTCTTTCAAAAACCTACCCCAGAGTTTTCGTCTCGCTGTGGGCGCCCCTGCTTCTGCTCATCCCTCTGTCCACCCTTGCCGCCGTGTGGATTCTGATGAACACCCGCGTCCCACCGCTTCCGAGACGCCAGATCATGCTTCTGGTTTCGGTTACGGCAACCTGTACCTTGATTCAGTTTCCCTTCTCTGCCCGCATCTATTTCTGCTATGTCGCACCCTTGCTGGCCCTTTCCCTGGGGGCGCTGTTTTCCGTCCCTGCACGGGTCTCAAGACCTGTTCTTGGAATGCTGCTCGCCTTTTATCTCGCGTTCGCAGTTTTTCGCGTAACGCCATCTTTTCTCCACACCATGGCCTATTTCTACCAGCCCGATCCTGAGACAGAGCCCCTACGGTTGCCGAGATCGGGAGGACTGAGGGTCGATCGTCCGCGGGCCATCGAGTACGAACGGCTGATTCCCGAGATCCAGGCGCACGCCGGCCGGAGCGATTACATTTATGCTGGGCCTGATTGCCCGGAAGTGTATTTTCTTGCGGGAAAGCGCAATCCCACGCGCGCCATGTTCGAATTCCTCGAAGATCCCGGGGAACAGACCGTCCGCGTCCTGCGGGCCATCGATACCCATCAGGTCGAAGCCGTCGTGCTGTACTCTTCCCCGGAATTCTCCGGCCCTCTGCCGCCTGAACTCCTCGCCGCCCTGCGTGAGCGCTTTCCCCAGGCTGAAATGATCGGCCAGTTCGAACTGCGCTGGCTGCGGTGATGGCTAGCGGATGCACTCCAGAATGATGTGGGTGTAGGGAATGCGAAGCAGGTCGTGGCGGATGCTGGCTTTTACGTTATCGAATACCCGGGACGCAAGCCGTACATAGCCCTCTTCGCTGCGCACGAATTCTCCCCGATCCCGGGCCAGCAGCGCCCGCGCCGCCGCCGATTGCCTGCCGGTCCAAACCCCGTCCAGGGTGACGAGTTTCCCGCCGGGCTTCAGGGCTTGTTCCGCGATTTGAAAAAGCTGGAGCGCCTCCGCATCGTCGAGATGGTGCACGATACCCAAAGCCAGCACCCGATCAAAATACGCTCGTTGTGGCAGCGTGTACTCGCTGACTCGCTCGCACACAAATTGCGCCTGGGGAAAACGCCGCCGCGCTTGCTCGATGTACTCCGCGCTGGCGTCGAACCCCACATACTCGCAGGCGGGAAGATAGGGGACGATGGTTCCCGGGCCGCAGCCAATTTCCAGTATCCGATCCGTCGCCCTGGGGCGTATGTATTCGCTCACCAGCGTACGACTGCGCGCCGGCGCGCCAATCACGTTCCAGAACACCTGATACGCCTGCGGCACCGCAAGCACGGAGCGAATCGTTCGAATCATTGATTTTTTGGTACGATTGCCTGCAAGATACGTTCTGGCTTATTGAACCACAAATGCGCGCCCGCGGATGGCCGCTGCTCACTTATGAAAGTGATCATCCTCGCCGGAGGCCTCGGTACCCGTCTCGCCGAAGAAACCTCCGCCCGCCCCAAACCCATGATCGAGATCGGAGGCAAGCCGATCCTTTGGCACATCATGAGCCTGTACGCCAGTCACGGCTTCAACGACTTCCTGGTCGCCTGCGGATACAAGGGGGAGATGATCAAGGAGTATTTTCATAACTACCTGGTGCACAACAGCGATCTCTTCCTCAAGCTTAAGGAGGGCACCTGCCAGGTGGCAAACTCCCTCGCCCCCGACTGGCAAGTGGGCCTGGTTGATACGGGCTTGAACACTCTGACCGGCGGCCGCGTGCGGCGTCTCCAGGGTTTATTGGGGAACCACACCTTTCTTGTCACCTACGGTGACGGTCTCGGCAACGTGGACCTTAAAGCCTTGGTCGAATTTCACCGCTCTCATGGAAAGCTGGCTACCGTCACTGCGGTCTCTCCCATCGCCCGCTTCGGCAGTCTGGCCCTCAACGGCGATCGCGTCACCGCTTTCGCGGAAAAACCGCAAACCGGCGAGGGCTGGATTAATGGCGGCTTCTTCGTCTTTGAACCGAGGGTGCTCGACTACATTCCCGGCGACCAGACCGCGCTCGAGCGCGAACCGCTGGAACGGCTCGCCGCCGACGGCCAACTCATGGCTTACCGTCACAGCGGCTTCTGGCATCCCATGGACACGCTGCGCGACAAGCAATTGCTCGAGTCGCTCTGGGCCGCCGGCAAGGCCCCGTGGATCGCATGATGCCGGCCTTCACCAATTTTTATCGCGGCAAGACTGTGCTCGTCACCGGTCACACCGGATTCAAAGGCGGATGGCTCGGGGCCTGGCTGAAATCGCTGGGGGCACAGGTGATCGGACTGGCTCTCCCGCCGGCGACCCAACCGAATCTGTTCGATTCCATCTGCCTCAGTTGCGGCATGCTCTCTGTCTTCGGAGATATTCGCGAGTCGTCAGTCGTCTCCTCAATTTTCCGGCAGCACCAACCGGAAATTGTCTTTCACAACGCCGCCCAACCCCTGGTCTTGCGGTCTTACCGTGAACCGATCGAGACCTACGCCACCAATGTGATGGGCACCGCGCATGTGCTCGATGCCGTCCGCTCGAGCCCATCGGTTCGCGCCGTCGTGGTGGTGACCAGCGACAAGTGTTACGAAAACCGCGAGTGGTTCTGGGGATATCGTGAGGAAGACGCGCTCGGCGGTCGCGATCCTTATAGCTCCAGTAAGGCCTGCGCGGAGCTCGTCAGCGCGGCGTATCGGCACTCGTTCTTTAGCCGCGAAGGTACCGCCGCGGTGGCCACTGCCCGCGCCGGCAACGTGATCGGGGGAGGCGACTGGTCCGAGGATCGCCTGGTGCCGGACATCGTGCGCGGCATCGCCTCGAATCAACCCGTCGTGATTCGCCGTCCCGACGCGGTCCGGCCCTGGCAGCACGTGCTCGAACCCGTCCGCGGATACCTGCGTCTGGCCGAGCGCCTTTACCACAACCGCGAATTCGCCGAAGCCTGGAACTTCGGCCCCCGCGAGTCCGACGCTGTCACCGTCAGCGAGATCGCCGAACGTCTTATCGCAGCCTGGGGTGCAGGCGAACTGCGAGTCCAGCCTGATCCAGACGCGCCTCAGGAGGCTCGGTATCTGCGGCTGAACACGAACAAGGCGGAGCACCGCCTCGACTGGCAACCACTGCTCAATCTCCAGCAATCCGTCGAGTGGACTTCGGAGTGGTACCGCGCCTACTACCGCGACCCCGGCTCCGCGGCAGGCAAGACCGCCGAACAAGTCCAGCGATACAGCGGGATGATGCCGCATGGCTAGCCTCCGTTCCGCTCTCGTGACCGGCGCCACGGGCATGATCGGCTCGCTGCTGGTCGAGCGTCTGCTGGGGGAAGGAGTTCAGGTCTACTGCGTCGTCCGTCCCGGTAGTCGGGCAAGAATGAAATCCGCATCCACGCTGAGCGTGATTGAGACATCTTTTGATCGCGACGAGCTGCGCAAGTCCCTGGCCGGAATCTCCTGCGATGTGGTGTTTCACCTGGCCTCCTACGGAGTACAGAGTCATGACCGCGATTCCGATCAGTTGATCGATGGCAATGTTCGTCTGCTCTCCCATTTGCTGCCGGCAGTGGAGGCATGGCCGCTCCAGCGATTCATCTTCTCGGGAAGTTGCTCGGAATACGGCTTTCCGGCGAGAGAAAACGTGCCGATGTCGGAGGATCAGCCGCTTCGTCCCACATCCCTCTACGGCGCCGCCAAAGCCGCCGCCGAGCTCTGCGGGAATGCCCTCGCCGGGCAGCTGAAAATTCCCTTCGTCACCCTGCGCATCTTCAACGTCTTCGGACCCGGTGAGGGCCCGCACCGGCTGCTGCCGGCCATCCTTCACGCCCTCGAACGGGATCGTCCTGTCGAACTCACCGGCGGTGAACAGCAGCGCGATCTGCTTTACGTGGAGGATGTTGCCGACGCCCTGTTGGCCGCCGCCGGGTGCGCACGCCTCGAGCCGCTGACCGCTTACAATGTTTGCTCCGGCCTGCCTGTCCGCATCCGGCAGGTGGGTGAGATTGCAGCCCATCTCCTCGGCAAGTCCACAAGCTTGCTCGGATGGGGAAAGCGTCCTTACCGCAGCGATGAGCCGATGTGGGTGGTGGGAAATCCTGCGAGATTTCGCGAGGCTGCTTCGTGGCATCCGAAATTGAGTCTTGCGACCGGCATCGAGCGCATGATCACTGCCCTGCGCAAGCCTCGAAATCGCGAGCACCAACATGCAGTTTGATCAGTTTGCGGGAAATTACAAGAGCGTTCTCGATCAAAGCGTCGCCGCCTCGGGCGAGGACTCCACGTACTTCGCTGAATACAAGGCGGTGTATCTGGCTCGCGTGCTGGGCGCAGGCTTTTCCGGCAAGATCCTGGATTTTGGCTGCGGCGTGGGCCTGCTCTCCGGTTTTCTCAGAAAGCATCTCCCCGCCGCCCGGCTCGACGGTTTTGACGTCTCCCGCGAAAGTATCGCCCACATGGATCAGCAACTGGTCGGCCCGGGTGTGTTTACCTCCGAGCCTGGCCGCCTCGGCGAGGACTACGATCTGATCGTGATTGCCAACGTCATGCACCACGTCCTCCCGCTGCAACGCATGGTAACGATCAAGGAACTGACAAACCGGCTCGCTCCCCATGGCAAGCTGGCGATCATCGAACACAACCCCGCCAACCCGCTCACGCGCCGCGTGGTGGACCGCTGCCCCTTCGACAGGGATGCAGTCCTGCTGCCCCCGGCGGAAACTCAATCGCTCCTCGAGACTGCCGGCCTCAACCCGGTCCGGCGCGACTATATTGTCTTCATGCCTCACATGTTCTCGCTCCTGCGCCCGCTCGAGCCCTGGCTCGGCTGGCTGCCGTTGGGCGCACAATATGCCGTCTTCGGTGAAAAGCATGGCTAAGAGGCTGATCACCGTTCTCGTGCCCGTTTTCAACGAGGAGGAGAATATCGAACCCCTTTACCAGGCCCTGCAGCCCATTTGGTTGCAGCTTTCCGACCGCTACGACTTCGAAATTCTGTTTACCGACAACCACTCGACCGACGCCACTTTTTCCGTAATCGAGCGACTTGCCGCGCGCGATCCTCGGATTCGCGGGTTGCGTTTCTCCCGGAACTTCGGCTTTCAGCGCTCTATCTTCACCGGATACACCCACGCACACGGCGATGCCGCCGTGCAAATCGATTGCGATCTCCAGGACCCTCCCTCGCTGATCCTTGAGTTTGTGAAGTACTGGGAAGCCGGGCACCTGGTGGTCTACGGAATCCGCAGTTCGCGAAGGGAAGGCTGGCTCATCAACAAGACCCGGCACGCGTTCTATTGCCTCATCGATTCCCTTAGCGAAGATGATCTGCCGCTCGACGCCGGCGATTTTCGCCTGGTGGACCGCCGTGTGATTGATGAATTGAAGACTATTGACGACTACCAGCCGTACTTGCGGGGCACGATCGCCGCCCTAGGCTTCAGCCAGATCGGAATTCCCTACGATCGCGCCGAACGCGCGCGCGGCACCAGCAAATTTTCCTTCGGCGATCTGGTGGGTTTAGCGCTCGATGGCATTCTCAATCACTCTGTCGTTCCCTTGCGCATCGCCACCTACATGGGACTGGGTGTTTCTGTGCTCACCCTTGTGGCCATCTTCGCCTACGCCGTGGGTCGCATCTTTTTCGGCGCCAACTGGCCTCCCGGCTTCGCCAGCGTCATCATTCTCATCCTCGGCTCGCTCGGTTTGAACGCCCTTTTCCTGGGAATTATCGGGGAGTACCTGGGAAGAATTTATAAACAGGTTAAGCGCCGCCCGTTGACCATCATCGAGCGCGAAACTGATTCAGCCGCGGCGCAAACGTCCGACTCGAGGGAAACTCGCACCGCGGCGGGCGGCTAGACGTCGGCTTCAGCGGCCACCGCGATCTTCGGCTCCAGCACAAATGTCGCCAGGATGGAGCGCGTCATCGGGCATCCGCGTTCGGCCTTTTCCAGCAAGCGGCCAGCCCGCTCCCGGTCCTGTTCCCGATCAATCGTCACCATCGGACGCAACACGATCCGGGTAAAGCCCAAGCCGCCTTCCTGCTTCTCGACGGTGCCTTCTACCGCCACTTCCAGGCCTGCCCCTCCTTTGTGACGAACATCACTGGCCCCGGTGAGTGCGGTCACCGCCGCGATGCAGGTCACCACCGACAATGAGTACCAGTACGGGTGGGGACCACCCGTTACCCCTGCCAGGCGGAGGTGCATCATGTCCACGGACAAACGCGACATCCTCGACGTACTCAGGTTCGAACTTAGTTTTCTCGAGCAGGGCGGCTACGGCCGGCCGGTGCGGACCCCCTGGAAGCCTACGTCCATTTTTCAGGACTCGCTCTCCTGTATCAATTTCAACGACTCCGAACGCCCTCACCCTTGCAGCCAATGCTTGCTGAACGACTTTGTCCCCAACAATTGTCAGGAGGAAAACGTTCCCTGCCACCACATCCCCCTGAACCAGGAGGGCGAAACCGTCGACAGCATGGAACGGCAGTGCAGTCAGGTGGAACTCGAGGACGCAGTCAAGACCTGGCTGCGACGCACCATTGCGCGTATAGAAACCGAACGCGGCCAAAAAAGTCCGGCCCGCTGATGGCATCGGCCGCGATCCCGGAAATCCCCGCCGGTTTACCATTCTGGGAAGAAGAACGTCTCCCCAGTCCTTTGTTTCTGTGCAAACCTCACCGAAACCGCTATGCTCGCTCTAACTACCCGGAGGACCTATGAAGCGCGACTTCGCCTCGTTAAGCGCACAGGAAGCCCTGCACGTGGCCATCTTTATCGAGGAGCGCAACGCCGAGATTTACCATCAGTTTGCCGAGATGTTTGCCGAATTTCGCGATCCCGAGTCGCTCGAGATCGCCGCCGCTTTTTGGGATATGGCTACCGAAGAGCGCAAGCATGGCACGGCCCTGCAAAAGCGTTACTTCGACCGTTGGGGCACCCGTCCCTGTGCCGTCACCGAAGAAGATATTTCCGACTTCATTGAGGTTCCCCGCGTGGAAAACGGCGAAATCTTCACCCTCAGTAAATTGAAAGTCGGACGCTCGCCGCGCGAGATGGCCCTGCAGATCGCCATGGACGCCGAGCAAAACGCCGTTCGCTACTACCACCGCCTCAGCGAGACCACGGAAGACGAGGAACTCAAAGCTTTATACCGGGAATTTGTGGACTTTGAAGCCGGCCACAGCGACTGGATCGAAAAAAAGCTTACCCAGGCACGCCGCACGTCCGGAGGCACCAAACTGGCCTGAGGGCCGGAGTTCGAAACCCTACCGTCTTCGCGCTGCAGCCGGAGTGTCATCCTGCGGAAAGGCTTTGAACACCACTTCCCTTACCCTGGATGTGGTCTTTTTGTTGACGTCAATCGTGTACTCGGTCAACGTCCCTTTCAGTACGTAATACGCCTCGTCGCCGGGGTTTTTGCCCTCTCCGCGTTCTACCGTTCCTTTGAACTCGAACCACACTCCATGCACGGTTTCAGTTGTGAAGGTCAGGTTCTTGCCGTCGAGTTTGCCCTCTTTGAAGAACTGGTCGAGAAACGCTCCCCGATCGCTGTCCAGGTCTCCATAACGCGAAACGAAGCCATTCACTTTTCCGGCGCCTTCCACGGAGACCTGCACGAATTCGCCATCCCGCAGGAAGCTGTACATGCCTGTGTAACCTGCGGAAGGTTTCGTTGCGCTCGCAGAATCCTGCGGTTGGGTCTGCCCAACCAGGAACGCGGTGGCCGCAAAAAGCATCCAACCAACGAGCAACTTTTTCATGGAAAGTATCCGTTAAGGAAAACAAGGACTTCACCTTAATTAGATCATGCCGCGGGCAAAAACCGCTGGACTTCCCCCTCTCGGACGGCACCCCGCGGCGGACTATAATTGATACTTCTGCCGCAAAGGCAGACACGTGGCAATGGGCTCTCCACACCTTAACCTGACACCGCTCCTGAATCGCCGGAATCTGGAGCCGGCCATTTCCCCTCCAGGAGAATTCTGGCCTGACGTTTTTGTCGCATCCGGACTGCCCTGGCGGCGTTTCCTCGACTCGGCGCTCTATCACGCCCTCGCCATCACCGCCCTGTGGGTATCCGGGCTGTTGTGGTGGAATCGACCGCACCTGGCTCGGGCAATGTTCAACCGTGCGGATGTGATCTATTACCCTGAATCC
>Ga0126383_10003268_pt1 | contig 10682 bp, 5 predicted proteins | sample PanSoiMetPlot_35_FD_96882 | JGI IMG/M metagenome (GOLD analysis project Ga0126383, IMG submission 96882) | Tropical forest soil microbial communities from Panama - MetaG Plot_35 | ecosystem: Environmental > Terrestrial > Soil > Tropical forest > Bulk soil | place: Panama | collected 2016-02-17
GCAGGCGTCAAAGAAGACGTCGTTGACGACGAAGGGCGAGACCGCGCGGTAGCCGCGGATGTCGTAGTCGGCGCTATCCAGTAGCTCGATGAGAGCCAGGTAGGCGTCGTAGTCGCGGTCCTCCGGCCTGTGCTCGGCTCCGACGTGCTCAGTGTCGCGCCTGGTGAACGGCTGCCGAGGTTTCAGGCCGGCGGCCTGCACATAGTCCCATCGGGGGGAGTTGTCCCAGCCGGTCTCCCACGGGTGGACGACGCTGACGAGAGGGCATCCATCCAGTTGTCGCTTGCGCGTGAAGTAGTGCAGCCAGCGCTCGAGTGCGGGAAACGTCCGGGAGAGGAGGGCGTGACGGCCGGCGGCGTCTGGAGCGCGCTCGGCCACACGGCGGACCGCAGTGACCAGCACAGGTGGGTTCGAGATGCCGCTCGTCAGGAATCCTGGCGCGTGATGACGCACAGCGTTCGGCCAGCGGTCGGGGCCCGGGAAGTAGCCGTCGAGGTGACGTGGGTCGTAACGGATGTGGGGAAGCATCCCGTTGACCCATTGCGCATCGAGCAAGGACTCGATCTCGCGCACGGCCCTCCGCCAATCGACCGAAGCCCAGCCGAGGCTTACCAGGGCGCTATCCCAGTTCCACTGGTGTGGGTACTGGTGCACCGATGGCTTGGTCCAGCTGCCTGCGTCGTTGGCACGGAGAACAGCCAGGGCCTCGGCCGCGAGATTCCGCGGTCTCGGCGGCGTCAGGACACCCCGACCACGACGGCCCGCCCTCGGCGGTGCGGTCGACTGCCGCACCAGAAATGCCGTCGCGAGCGAGTAGCGAGCCGGCTCTTCGCGGGAGCCCTGGATCTTCCGGACGACCAGCTGGGCGGCGAGGCGCCCAATGCGGTCGCGGGGCTGCTCGACCACCGTCAGCCCAGGCAGGAGTGTCTGGGCGAGAGGGTCGTCAGCGAAGGCCACGATTGAAAGGTCGTCGGGGATTCGGAACCCCATAGTCGCCACAGCCTGGTGAAGGTGGAACGCCAGCCGGTTATGGAGGGCGAAGACCGCGGTCGGGGTCGACTCCGAAATGAACTCACAAAGGAGATTTGAGTTTTCGGCCCGCTGGCTTTCAGTCAGTTCCCAGCCTGCGGCGGCGACAGGTATGCGGCAGAGGACGAGCTCATCGTCGTACGTGAGCCCGGCAGCCTCGAGCGCCTGACGGTACCCCTGCAGCCGATCGGCTACCGATGTCGTGGCCAGATTATCGGTGGAGACGAAGCCGATGCGTCGATGGCCAATATCGGCCAGATGCTTCACAGCCTCGTAGGCGCCGCTGACGTTGTCAGGGATCACAGCGTCGGCTGCGAACCCCGGAAGATAGCGGTCGATGAATACGAGCGGGACGTCGGATGCCTTGAGCTCGGCGTAGAGGGCGACATCTGGCTCGTAGTCGATGGGGTAAGCGATGACCCCCGACACGCCGTTCTCCAGCATTCGCCGGACGCGGCCCGACTCCTGCGTGCGGCTCGCCCCGCTGCTCCCGAACAGCATCGAGTAGCCATGCCGGTGGAGCTCATCTTCAATCGCCTGGACCAGGCTCGCGCCGGATGGCCTGGCAATCGAGGGCACGACAACGCCAACCTGACGTCTTTGATCGGACGTGGGCACAGTCCTGACAACGAAGCTGCCCCGCCCCGGCGCCGCCTCGACGAGGCCGTGCTCCCGCAGCGTGGCCAGCGCGCGGCGGAGAGTTCCACGGCTGACGCCCAGCTGCCTGGCCAGCACCGGCTCGGCCGGAAGCCGCGTCCCGACGGGCCACGCGCCGCCGGTGATCCGCCGCTCCAGTTCTGACCGTATGCGACTGTGGGTCGAACCGGGGGGGAGGTCAGCCATGGCGGCAAGGATAAAGGGTACTGGACAAACTGTGGACCGAGCCCCATTATTTGTACGAGCAATCGGCCAAGTCGGTTTATACAAATCGCACGAAAGGGGGAGCGCCACGATGAAATCCATCCTTCTGATGGACCGGCTCGGTAGGACCCGGCCTCTCGCGCTCGCGACCGCCGTGGCTGCCATGCTGGCAGCCTGCGGAGGGACTCCTGCGCCGGCGTCCTCCCCAGGAAACGAGGCCAACGCAGGCACGGTGGCCTTTCTCTCGTCACAGGCCCAGCCCGTGAACGAGGCGGAGGGGATGCGGCGCGACGTGCTGGCGGCCTTCAATGGGACGGCGAACTTCGACAGCTCCCGCTCCGACGCCCAGATCGTTCAGCAGGTCCAGGCGGAGGAGCGGGCCGGGAAGGTGACCGTTGACCTCATCGGCGGACTCCACGGCGACTTCCCGCAGCTCGGCCAGGCTGGCCAGCTGGAGGACCTGACGCCTCTGCTGCAGAAGCTCGAGCGGGATCGCCACTTCAACGCTGACCTTCTCAAGTACGGCAAGCTCGGCACGGGCAAGCAGTACTACATCCCCTGGATGCAGGCGACCTACATGATGGTGGCCAACAAGAAAGCACTTCCTTACCTACCAAAGGGCGCGGACATCAACAACCTCAGCTACGACCAGCTGATCCAGTGGGGCCAGAACCTGAAGCAGACGACCGGCGAGAACAAGGTCGGCCTGCCCGCCAGCAGCAAAGGCCTCATTCACCGCGGAGTCCAGGGTTACTGGTACCCATCGTTCACGGGCGCCGAGGTCACCGGCTTCAAGTCGCCCGAGGCCGTGACCCTGTGGCAGACGTACCGCAGGCTCTGGGCGGTGTCCAGCGCACAGTCCACCAACTACGCCTTCATGCAGGAGCCGCTGCAGTCGGGCGAGGTGTGGGTGGCGTGGGACCACCAGGCGAGGCTCATAGACGCGCTCAACAACAGCCCTGACCAGTTCGTCGTCTTCCCCGCGCCTTCCGGGCCGAAGGGCCTGGGCTACATGGCGGTCGTCGTAGGGCTTGCCATTCCCAAGGGGGCGCCCAACGCAAAGGGGGCTGAAGCGCTGATCGACTACCTGACCCAGCCGAAGAACCAGGTCAAGGCAGTCAACGTGATCGGATTCTTCTCGGTGCTGTCCGACGCCTCGGCCAAGAGCACCGCAGGGCTCAAGCCGGGTGTCGCGCTGGAGGCGGCTGCGGCCGCCAGGCAGAGCGGGAGCAAGAACGCAATACCGGCCCTGCTTCCTGTTGGCCTCGGGGCCAAGGACGCCGAGTTCAACAAGGCCTATGTAGACACCTTCACCCGGATCATCCTGCGCAACGAAGATATCCAGACTGTGCTCAATTCCGAGGCCCAGGTGATCAATGACCTTTTGAACACCGCCAACGCACCCTGCTGGCCGCCCGATTCGACGAGCAGCGGCGCATGTCAGGTGAAGTAGCACAGGCTCCGGCGGTTCCGCGAGCGGAGATCGGACGCCGCCCTACCCGCCCACGCCGCCGGTTTCCGTGGCAGCCCTACGCGCTGGTTGCGCCGGCGGCCATCTTCATGCTGGTCTTCTTTGTCTGGCCGGCGATCCAGGCTCTCTTGATTACCTTCCAGACCTCGAGTGGGCAGTTCACCCTGGGCAACCTCCAGGCCATGATCCGGGACACCGACTTCCGGTTTTCCCTGACCAACACCCTCCTTCTGTTGGCGCTGATCATCCCGACCGAAACTGCAATCGCGTTGCTGATGGCGGTCCTGGCGCAGACTCGACTGCGCGGCACCAACGTCTTCCTGTACTTCTGGACCCTGCCTCTGGCGGTCTCGGATCTGGCTGCTGGGCTGGTCTGGCTCTCGATCTTCACGTCACACGGCTACCTCAACTCCGTCCTTCAAGACCTGCACTTGATCCGCCATCCGATCGGCTTTCTCGACTACAACAGCCTCGGAACCCTTGTGGGCGCGGTGGTGATCGCCGAGGTGTGGCGCAGCATCTCGATCGTCATGGTCGTGGTCATGTCCGGTATCCAGTCGATCCCCATGGAACTACAGGAGGCCGCGGCCGTCATGGGCGCCACCGGGTGGCAGCGCTTCACACGCGTAACGCTTCCGCTGCTGAAGCCCAGCATCCAGGTCGCACTTATCCTGAGGACGACGGCGGCGTTCCAGGTCTTCGCGATGGTCCTTGCGCTGGCCGGGGCGGCCTACCCGGTGCTCGCAGTGAAGACCGAGCAGTGGGTGTACGACTACCAGAACTACCAGCTGGCAGGCAGCTACGCGGCCCTCATATTGCTTCTTTCATCATTGGGGACACTCACCTACCTGATCCTGCTGCGTACGCCACGACAGGTATTCCAGCGGTGACAAAGACACAGAACCCGCGGTCATGCGGAGATCCCAGGTGAGCCTCCAGTCCGCCTCACGCCGCCGCACCTCGCCCGAGCGGATGCTCGCTTATGGCGCGACGGTGCTGCTCACCATGTTCATGATCACGCCGCTCTACCTGATCACGATCGCGGCGTTCTCACAGCGTGCGTCCGTCTTCGACTACCCGCGCGCGCTGTTTCCAACGCAGCTGTCTCTGGACAGCGTGTCCTTCTTCCTGACCACGCACGGCATATTGCCCGCCCTGGAGCGCAGCCTGCTCGTGGGTTTGATCACAGTAGCCCTCTCGCTGCTGCTCGGGTGCCCAGCCGGCTACGCAATCGCCCGCTACCCCTTCAAGGGCCGCGACCTCGCACAGCTCCTCTTGCTGTCGGTCCGGATGTTCCCCGCGCTGGTGCTCGCCATCCCGCTGGCAGTCACCTTCATCGAGTGGCGGCTCTTCGACACCCTGTGGGGTGTCGCCTTCCTGCACACGGCGATGGCGCTGCCGTTCACGGTGCTGCTCTCGGCGAGCGTCTTCGTGCGGGTTCCCGGAGAGCTGGAGGAAGCCGCGATGATCCTGGGGGTCGGCCGCCTGGGTGCCGTGCTCCGCGTGGTCCTGCCGCTCAGCGTGCCCGGACTTGCAGCGGCCGCGCTCTTCAGCTTCGTGCTCTCCTGGAACGAGGTCTTCGGCGCGCTGATCCTTACCCGCCAGAGTGCGACGCTTCCGGCGCAGGTGGTCCAGTCGCTGAGTGTGTCGCCTCTGCCGTTCAGATTCGCCGGAGGCTTCGCCCTGACCGCTCCGGCCTTCATCTTCATTTACTTCATGAGGCCGTATCTCTTCAGCGCCTTCCGAGGCGTGGTCGGCCACTAGCGCGGGGCGAGGAGGCGTCGAAATTGGCCGAGATCCGCGTTGAGACAATCACCAAGACCTACCCGGGCGGCGTAGTGGCGCTCAAAGACATCTCCCTCACCGTCACCGACGGGGAGTTTATGGTCCTGCTGGGCCCGAGCGGGTGCGGCAAGACGACGCTGCTGCGATTGATCGCGGGATTCGAGCAGCCGGACTCCGGCATGGTCTGGATCGGGGGGCGGGACGTGACGGACGAGCCGCCCCGGCGCCGCGGCCTCGCCATGGTGTTCCAGAGCTACGCGCTCTTCCCTCACCTCAAGGTCTTCGACAACATCGCATTTGGGCTGCGAATGCACCGTACGCCGCGTGAGATGGTGCAGTCGCGAGTGGACCAGGCTTCTGAGCTGATGGAGATCCAGACCCTGCTCAGCCGCTATCCGAGCCAGCTGAGCGGCGGCCAGCGGCAGCGCGTCGCGGTAGCGCGCGCCCTCGCCATGAAGGCCGACGTGATCCTCATGGACGAGCCGCTGAGCAACCTCGACGCGCTGCTGCGGCTGCAGATGCGAGCGGAGCTCAAGCGCCTCTTTCAGGAGGTTCACGCCACCACGATCTACGTGACCCACGACCAGATTGAGGCGCTCAGCATGGGAGACCGGATCGCGGTGATGCGAGCGGGGGAAATACTGCAGGTCGACGGCCCGATGGCTGTCTATGACCGGCCACGCGACCCGTTCGTCGCCGGGTTCATAGGGAGCCCGCCTATGAACCTCCTTGAGGGCGAGGTGTCGGCCGATGGGGTCGCCGTGGAGGGTAATACGCTCGCCCTGGATGAGCGCGATGGCTTGCGCCCGGGCGACCGTGTGCTGGTCGGTATCCGAGCGGAAAATTTTGGAGTCTCGCACACCCGATCGTCAGGTGCGCTGCCGGGCCGGGTTCGCGTGGTGGAACCGCTGGGATCTCACTTGCTGCTCACGATCAACATCGGCAACCAGCAAGTGAAGGTCACCACCCCCGTCGACTCTGCCGTCCGTGGCGATGAGGATGTGTGGGTCATGGTGAAGCCGGGGAGCGTCCGGCTCCTGCCGGCGACCCGCTGACCCGCTGCCGCTCGACAGCATCAGAGCGGCTCAAGGCGGGTAGGGGTTTTCAGACGAAGGTGGGTGGGCAGCTAGCCCAGGGCTAGTGGGTTTCTTACCCCCCTCCCCCGGCTTCGCCGGGTACTCCCCCGACTACGCGGGGGAGAGGGGCCGTGACCGGGTCAGCTGCCTTGGCCGCGTCGCTTCCGCCTCGCCTCCAGCAGGCGGGCCGAAAGGGCCTCCTCCTCCTTTTGCCGCTCGCGAACGCGCTCGGCCCCCGCAGATGCGCCAACCGGGGACGCTGCCGCTCCCTCATGACGGTCATCACCGCCGGCCGGCCCCGCCTCCGTCCCAACCACGGGCCGCGGCGGCGCAGGCTGCCTACGCCGCGTGCTGGCGACCCGCTCCCGCAGCCGCGCCAGCTCCTCCGGTACCGCCACCTCCAGATCTCGCATCCGCCGCTCTGTAGCCAGCAGGATCGCGTTGGTGACCAGCTGCCGCGGGCTCAGGGTGACTCGCCGCGCGGCGACGTCAAGCGGCCACAGCAAGGCCGCCAGCAGAAGCAGAGGCCAGAAGATTTCCGAGCTGATGGGCACAGGGAGTGGTTTCTGCCCCCAGGCCAGGGCCGCCCTGGCGAGCACCAATCCGGAGCCGTCCCGCGCCACCTCGCGCAACAGTCCGTCATCGCGTCCCTGCTGGAGGTACTCCGGTGAGTAGGGCACCGACACAGCCCGATCCGCCTGGGCCTTCACCTGCCCGTTGGTTTTCAGCGCCCCGTGCAGGAGATACGTGCCCACCGTGGTGCCACCGATGCGTCCTTGCCACCGGCCTGGGCCCACAGCCACCAGGTCCTGGCTGGAGCTTCGCAAGTCAGGTCGCACCACTCCAACAGACACGGTCGCACCCGCTGTCTGGGGGCCGGTCACGTCCACCTGCAGCCCATCGCCACTGGGCTGGGCTTCGATCTGGAGCTGTTGACCTGAGCCTGGCAGCGTCCAGGCCACCATGCGTGCGAGCAGAGCCCCCGACACAGTCGAACGAAGGAAACCCGCTGTCCAGGCGCCGGTCGAGTCGCTCGTCCATGCCACCGACCGGCCAAGGCCGTAGCTCCAGGCAGCCAGCACCGGGTCCTGTTTGGGGCTGATCAGGTACTGCTCAGCCGAAGGCTTGGGCGTCGTGACCACGTAACCGCCGAGCTGCGGGAAGCTGTCCGTTGGCACTCCCTGCAGGAGATCGCCCGCCGCCGCGATCTTGGGGAAGAAGGGCGTTGTCTCAAACCATGGCCGGAGTGCAGTCGTGCTCTCTTTGAGGAACAGGTCGGGTACCTGAGATGCATTGTTGGACTGGTAAAAGCGGCCCCCGCCCCAGCGGGCGATGTCCTGCATGAAGGACATGTACCCAGGTACACCATGGACGTCGACCGCGATCGACGATGTCGTCACACCCTTGCCCAGCGCATCCTGCAGGAATGCCTGCATCTGCGGTGGCGGGGTTGAGTCAGCGTCACCATCGCCGAGCACGACGATGTGCTTGACCGGCGCATCCGTCTTCATCAGCGCGTCGAAGCCGCGCTGCATATAAGGGAGGTAGCTCGTCGGGTCTGAGAGCGCGGCCGACTCCAGCTTGGCGTCGATTGCCCGCTTGTTGCTGGCCGGGGTCATGTCGACCAAGAAGCCGGGGCCGGCGGTGCCGTCGGTCACCGCCACCAGGTCGTCCGGTGAGAGCTTGTCTATCACGCCCTCGGCCGCCCCAAGGACGACCTGGTCAGCACGCGGGTCCTCCATGGTCTCCATCACGAGCACCACGGCGACCTTGGGCTTGTCCTTACGCTGAGGGATGTCCATTCGCACAGGGAGGGCGTCCTCCAGCGGGGTGCCCTGCCAGCCGCCGGGGCCATACGAAGTCGTGCCACCGACCGTCACGAGGCCCTTGCCCAGGTCGTGGACCGAGGCTGCGATCGCGGCCAGGGAGTCTCGCGGAAAGCTGTCCGTCGGCGCGTCGACGACCACGGTCGCGTCGTAACGCCCCAGGGTGGAAGTGTCGGTCGGTCCACCTGCGGCCGGCCGGCGCTCGACCGTCATCCCCGCCGCCTCCAGCGCGCTCGCCTCGTTGGCTCCCTCCCCTGCCTTGCCCTCCAGCACCAGCACCAGTGGCCGGCCGAACACGCGCACGCTGGCCTCGCCGACATTGTTCTCGGTATAGGTGTCGGGTTGGACCGTCAGCTCTGCACGGACGGTGTGCAGGCCGAGGTCCAGCTTGGGCAGCTCGAACGTCTGCGACGAGCTGCCCGCGGGCAGGACCACGCTTCGGCTCGCCAGTTCATGGCTGTCGAGTATCAACGTCAGCCGTCCGGTGGCCTGGCCAGTCGATTCGAGCCGGACGGTGGCCGTGGCAGTCTGGCCCTCCCGGAGCTCCGACGGCAGGTCTACACCCCGGACTAAAGCCTCCGCTTTGGGTGCCTCCCCCACCGGCACGACGTCCACCCTCACCCCTTCGGCCCTGAGGGCAGCAACGGCGCTCGCGGCGTCGCCCAGGTTCTGGCGGCCATCCGAAATCAGAACGAGCTGCCGCGCATAACCGTCGGGCAGCAACCCGGCCGCCAGCCGCACCGCCCCCGCGAGGTCGGAGTACGACGGGTCGGGCTGGGTCTGGAAGTTCTCGAAAGAGGGGTCGCGCGTGAGGGGCAGTTCCACCGCGGCGTCGTGGCCGAACGTGACCACGCCAAACAGGTCGTCGGGGCCCTTGGCGGACTGGAGGGATCGCACTATCGACGCCTCAGCGTCCAGATTCCCGTGGGCTTTGACGCTGGCCGACAGGTCGACAACCGCAACCAGCGCTCGCTTGTTTGGCTGGGTCGTCAGCCTGACGCCTGAGAGTGCGAAAGCCAGGAGCGTGATAAGCAGGATCCGTGAAACGAGCACCACCCAGCCGCGCGTGGATGACAGTGGGGGCGGCCACCGACGCCAGGCCCAGATGACGACAGGCAGCAGCAGAAGCAACCCCAGGAATTCGGGATGCGTGAACGTGAACCCGATCATCGCCGTACCTCACCGGCTCTCTGCGGGATCGTTCCCTGCCTGGGCTGCGTGACCCGGGATCGCCGCGGGATCAAGGATCTCGTGGGGTGGGTCAGGTAGACGAGCCACTCGAGAACCAGCACCACGATCGCAGCGGCGACGAGATATGGCCAGATCTCGAGCGTCCCCCTGGGCAGGGGCCCAGCCGGCCTGTCCAGTGGCTGCACGAACGGCCCCGCACCTGGCGCAATACGCGAGATCGAGGGGTTTTGAAGCTGCACGACGAAGCGGCTCAGGCGCTCCCCCGACGAAAGCTGCTGGCGGACCGTGTACACCCCCGGCCGTGCAGTCGCGGTAAATGGAGGATACGGAGCCGGTGCCAGCCGGGTGGTATGCCCGTCGGGGCCGGTCACGTCTGCCCACCTCGCGTCCGGCTCCGCAATCAGAGTGACCGGCTGGCCAGGCGCGAACACCTGATTTTCGAAGCCGCCCGGCAGGAGATAGTCGAGCAGGTTCTGGACCAGAATAGGGAAGGCCGCCTGCAGCGGAAGGTCCGAGTGGTGCAGGTCGAAGGTCAGCAGCGCGTCGCGGGGCTCACCCTCTTTGACTAGAAGCAGGGGGCCGGCCGCCGCCGAGATGACCGTCCTCCATCCCGTCGGCGGCTTGACGGTGGCCGCGCTCTGAATGTGGACCTCCTTCAAGCTCACGTGGCTCAGGAGCGGGTCGCGTACGTCGCCCGGCAGGACCGAGCCCGGGTCGACGGCGGCGCCCAGTGGAACGGGCCCCTCGCCCGGGGGCGGGTTGATCAGCAGAGCCGGCTCCGGCAGCTTGCCCGCGGGCACGAAGCCATCGAATATGACCAGGTCGTACCGCCCTGGCTTGTAGTCGGCAGGCTTGACCGTAGTCAGATCGAGGCCAGGCCGGAGCTTCAGCGCCTTTTGCATGAACCCGTTCTCGGCCGTGACCAGCACCACGCTGTGATGGGGCGGCTCGGCGATGACCAGCCAGGCTGTATCGTCCAGCGCGAAGGCGTCACCGGGCGTGAGCTTGGCCTCCAGCACTTGAGTCGTAGCGGGCAGTCGTGACCAGGTGAGATCGCTGGTCGTGTTGCCATCGATCTTTATGGGCACGACATCCGCGAGCCGCCCGTCTGCCCGCCACTCGATCTTGAGGTCACGGGTGGTCCGGCCATAGTTGGTGACGCGCAGGAACACGGAGCCCGACGACGATCGCGTCATCGTCTCGATCGCCACGTTTTCGCCGGTGCTGCCGATCGACTGGTACGTCAGTGGAGCCACGACACGCGCGGGGCTGCTCGGCGGCCGGCTGTGGCCGTCGCTGAACAGAATGATCGAACCGCCCGGACGCCCGGAGAGTATGGAGTTGGCCAGGGAAATGCCCTCGGCGAAGTCGCCCGCAGTGCCGGACAGACGTGCTCGATCTAGCGCCGAGCGCAGCAGCGATGAGTCACCGGTCGGCGCGGCC
>Ga0126383_10003269_pt1 | contig 10681 bp, 9 predicted proteins | sample PanSoiMetPlot_35_FD_96882 | JGI IMG/M metagenome (GOLD analysis project Ga0126383, IMG submission 96882) | Tropical forest soil microbial communities from Panama - MetaG Plot_35 | ecosystem: Environmental > Terrestrial > Soil > Tropical forest > Bulk soil | place: Panama | collected 2016-02-17
CGCTGTATCTCGCAATGGCATCGGTGTTCGTCGCGCAAGCCGCCGAAACGACCATGGGCTGGCACATGTCGTTAGGCCAACAAATCACCATGATGGTGACGTTGATGCTGACTTCCAAAGGAGTAGCCGGCGTGCCGCGGGCGTCGCTTGTCATTCTGCTGGGGGCGCTGAATTCGTTTGTACCATCAGGGCTGGGACCGATCGGCGTAGCCGTCATATTCGGGGTGGATGAATTGATGGACATGGGTCGCACCTGCGTCAACGTGATCGGCAATTGCCTCGCAACCGCAGTGGTTGCGCGATGGGAAGGCCAATTCGATGAAACCCGCGCACGTGTGTTTGGCACGCCCGCCGAAGCTGAACTGGATTTGAAAACCGGCGAGGTCGCCTTCGCCGATGCCGTCGCGCAAGGCGATTGACAATTCTATACGGGTTGGCGGTGCGGCTGCTTTCACGACCTGCCCACAATTTTCGGCTGACTTTTTTGCGGCTGGCACGCACCGCGCACGGGAATAGGAAGTGAATTGACAGGCAACTCAGCTTACAGAAATGTCATAAACTCTAATCCATCCAAACTATGAAAAAAATACTCGCTACAACCCTAATATTCTCTGCTATTGGCTTGAGCGTGATTGCATTTGGCGTGGGCGGCTCGCCTCGACCGAATGCAAACGCTGATGCCGTTAACCGAGGCCCGGACGTGGATACGGCAAGCGCGGTCGTGCAACTTAAAGGTGATGCCCTGAGTACCAATCCTAGTACGAAGCCGCCAAGCGGTAGAAAAATCGATTTCAATGGCCAAGCAGTAAGATCATACCGCGAGCAGTTGGCTGCAAAACGCAACGAATTCAAGCAATGGCTCCGAGCAAATGCCGCCAGAGCAAGAGTGACGAGCGAGTACGACATCTCACTTAACGCGGTGGCGGTGGAACTCAACGGCACGCCGCTGGCGACAATTGCAGCCGCACCGATGGTGCAGAGCGCCGAGTACAACGCGCTTTACCATCCTAACCTCAGCGAGAGCTACAAGATCATCAACGCGTCTGATGCCTGGACCGCCGCTGGCGGCAGGGCGATTGCCGGCGCCGGCATCAAGATCGGCGACATCGACACGGGGATCGACAACAATCATCCTTTCTTTGATCCGACAGGCTTCAATTTTCCTACAGAAGGCGGACCCTGGCCCAAGTGCGACGCTGCGGACAGCGCTTCCCATCACGCGGATCAGGACTGCAACTACACTTCAGCCAAAGTAATTGTTGCGAAAGTTTTCTATAACAAAGCGAAAAAACAGGGCTTAGACGCTCAAGCCATTCAGGATCACGGCACACACACCGCGGGCATTGCGGGTGGAGTGACCGGCAAAACTGCTGTTGTGAACGGGGTGAGTATCGATGACATGTCGGGCATCGCTCCGGGCGCGTGGCTTGGCAATTACAATGTCTTCCCCGGTGGCGTCTTAAACGCTCGCAGTGAAGACATTTTGAACGCAGTTGATGCGGCAATCGAGGACGGCATGGACGTTCTCAACCTGTCGCTGGGTGGGAGCTATCATGGCAACAACGATCTGCTGGCGAACGGGCTCGACAACGCCGTCGATGCAGGACTAGTTGTTGCCGTGGCCGCCGGGAACAGCGGCCCCGGGGCGGGCACGCTTGAGTCGCCCGGCCGCGCACGCAAGGTCATCACCGTCGCCGCGAGCACAAACCAACATTTCGTCGGGCAGCCGTTCACGTACCCGGAGGGCGGCGGCACAACGATCGGCGCGGCCGTCGGAGAGTTTCCTCCCCTGCCCACGGCGTCGTATGATCTTTTCGACACGAACAGCACCGCTTGCACCAGCGTCGATCCAGGCGCTTCCGGCAAGCTGGCGATAGTCGATCGCGGGACATGCACCTTCAGCACGAAGGTTCGCAACGCGATCGCGGCTGGCGCTGTCGGCGTGGTCGTGATTAACAACGTTGCCGGCGACCCAATCGGCATGGCCAAGGATGGATTAGGTGGCGACGACCTACCGGCAGTCATGATCAGCAAAAACGACGGGGCAGCGCTGCGTGCCGCTAACCCGCCTGATGCGTCAGCGGACGCGACGCTGCAGGAGTTTGTCACTACTGGCAACCAGGATATCCTCGCCGGCTTCAGTAGCCAAGGACCAACGAACGTCGACCTCGCAGTTAAACCTGATGTGAGCTCGGTCGGCGTGAACGTTCTGAGTTCTATCACCTGCGTGGGCAAACCAGCGGGTTGCCCGGGTGATGGTTCTGGCTGGGCGTTCTTCCAAGGCACCTCAATGTCGACGCCGCACATCGCCGGCTCAGCAGCCGTGCTCCTAGAACTCCATCCCACTTGGTCGCCCGCACAAGTCAAGTCGGCCCTCGTCAACCGCGCCGACTTGGTGATTAAAGATTCATTGACCGGCTTGCACGACATCGGTCCGACAGCCCAAGGCGCCGGGCGCGAGAACCTCTCCGTAGCTGCAGACGCAACAACATGGATGGATCCCGTCTCGGCGAGTTTCGGCAAGGTAGCGGTCGGCCATCCAACGACGTTAAATATCACGCTGTCCAACCCGACTGGGAGCTCTGAGGCGTTCACCGTCTCGGTAACGAAGTTTACTCCGGATACCTTCGGCGGAACGGTTTCGAGTATTTACGATGCTGGCACCCTAAGTTCGGGCGACGACCGGGTCACCGTCCCCGCCAGCGTGACGGTACCGGCCAACGGTTCGACCACGATGACAGTGACGGTCAATTCAAGTCACGGCGACGTGGTCCAGGGTTGGATCAATCTCGATGGCCCCGGATCGAACGACCTGCACTTCGCCTATTACGCCCAGGTCGGCCCGTAATAATCGAATCGAGAAGTAGTTCTTCCGAAGCAGGGGCGCGGATAAAACCGCGTCCCTGTTTTTTTTGCGCGGACCAGATGTAAGATCGACGATGGTGAATGGTCCGTTTCTGTTATTCCGAGCAGCGTCGAGGAATCTCTTACTGTTAATAATTAGAGATGTCTCGACTCTGCTCGACATGACAAACTGGTGGGACGAGGAGTAGTCACATGCCAACCCTCCACTCATTCGCCGGAGCAACATATCTGTTGCAGATTCTCGTCTCGGTGTTTCTCGCCATTCTCTTTCTTCAATCGGGCATTGATAAAGTAGTCGATCGGCGCGGTAACCTGGAATGGTTGAAAGGACATTTCGCCAAAAGTCCGCTTGCGCGAACTGTGCCGGGGCTGCTTAGCGCGATCACAATCCTCGAAATTTCCGCCGGAGCGCTGAGCGCGATTGGGTCGGCCGTGATAATTTTCTCGCGGGATTCAACAGTCGCGTTTTACGGCGCGGTTATTTCCGCGATTGCGATCGTTGCGCTCTTCTTCGGTCAACGGATGGCGAAGGACTACGCCGGAGCGGCCGTCCTTGTTCCGTATTTTCTGCTTGCGCTGGTCGCAATTTATCTGCTCGCACAGGGCTAAACGAGTGAGAATCCGCGCTAATCTTTCAGAAGACGCCGCACCAACAGGCGCAGTTGCAAAGGCTTCCTGGACGAAATCCATTCGGATCTCCGGACCGTGCGATGAATCCCATGCGGGCGATATTCTGTTGTTGCCAATAGCGATAATCGCAATTTGGACGCTGGCCTACGACCTTGTTCTTGTCGCCCGATGGCCAGCGCACACCATCACGTGGTATTTTCTGGGAATCGCGATAGCCGGGTTTTCTCTGTTTGGCCTTTTGTGGAAAAAAACGGATGCGATCCCCGGCAAAGGTTATCGATTTCATTCTTCGCATCTTCTTCTCCTGTTTTTCGGTTTGGGCTACGCGATCACAGCCCTGTTTGTGCGACGCCCGAATCAGGATGACGTCGTGTATTTCCACAGAGCTCTTAGTCAACTACTCGACCTTCACCAGCCTATATTCCTGCGTCAGACGAGTGTTGACATGGATGCGGCAGCATTTTCACCGGTCCATTTGGCAACGAGTTATGAGATGCTCACAGCCTTTCTGGGGCACTATGTTCGAGTCGATCCTCTGTATCTCTACCAGGTAGTCAACCACGCAATTGTCGCGTTTTCCGTCCCTTTTGTTTTCTATTGGTGCGTCAGAACGTTCGGCTTGGAGCGGTGGGCAGCAGCCATCGGAGCGGTGTTCGGGATGAGTTTTCTACTTCTCGCTGACAAATCATCGTTCGGCGTGTTACTTGGTGCTGTAAAGTCACTAGAGGGAGCCGATCCTGCTGGATGGGTAGGATTTTCAACTCTTTCTGGCTACATGTGGCAGGGGAAGCCGATCGTATTGATTTTGTTTTTGCCGATCGCGCTGGCGCTCAATTACCGGTTCCTTAGCCGAGCTAACCCAACTGACCTGGTGTGGCTTACGCTTTTGGGCATCGCCGGTGTGGGCCTAAGCAATCCGGCCCTCTACCTGCTCCCGGCAATTAGCGTCTGCTCCTGGGTAGCTTTCTTCACTCTTGAACTGTTCGAACGGAGCACACGCGAAGGTTTATGGAAGCTGATACGTCTTGGCGTGTTACTGGCATTCCCGCTTGCGTATCCAATCGGGATATTGGCCTTACTGAAAATGGATATCATCCCGAAGCCAATCGACATTCACATGCTGGGGCCAAGATACATGCCATGGAACGAAGCGATGGACTACGCCATTGGTGGACGTGCTGAGTACCTGCGTGACGTAGTGCTAATGATTACCGTGCCGCTGCTAATTGTTAGAGGGCGCACCGGGTTCTTTCTCTTCTTCTACCTTGGTGCTGTCTGGCTCTTTTGTTTGAATCCATTACTGGCGCGCATGTGGATGGGAAACATCCTTGCGCCAACTTACTTTCGACTCGTATATCTTCTGCAACTGCCTTTGCTATGCGCCTTAATAGCAGCCGGGGGTCCCCGGCTTATGCAAATATCCAATGTTAGGGAGCGAGCGGTCACTGGAGCAGCGCTCGGGGCGATCATTTTGAGTTTTGTGTTTACTTATCACGGAGTGTCGATTCTGCCGAGGGATCCGAAGCTTGGCGTTGGTTGGAAGTCGCCGACGGAATGTCAGTTACTTCCGACGAACATTGATTTTGCCAAGGCTGCCGGCAGGTACATTGCTCATGCCAAACTGCTCGCACCCATTTGGACGGCCGGCTGTGAATTACCGCTCCTGTTTCCTGAAATGAAAGTGGTTGCGCCCCGACTGGTCACACACTATTTCGCCAATGCCGGCAATCCGGAAGAAGGCAACCTTCGAAACCAGGCGGCGGCTTTTATTGTCGGAGAGCGACTCGCCGGTCGCGACCGAGTCAAGGCGTTGGAAATGAACTTTCGGAAGGTAATAGAATCCGGTCGCGCAGATGCCGTGGCGGTTCCCGAATCTGAAAGCCAGAGAGTATTAGCGACACTCAAATCCATAAATCCTGGGTGGCACCGTGTGTTGGAAGCCGGCGGTTTAGTCCTGATGCTGCCAGGTCCCGCTGAACAGAGAGACTAACAACGCAGTATTATTTCGATGCGAATTCCACTGGAGAAAAGAGGGCTCCGTGCTTAGCTCTCCAACGCACAACGACTCACCAGACCTCGGGCAGTTTTATGCAGATCGCCGATCCCACCACCTCCGGACCAGCCGTTGACGAATCGATCGGCTCAACTCCTCTAGATGACTGCCGATTGTCGACGAAATCGCGATATGTGGCGACGGCGGCTGAAGCGATCAAGAATTATCGCGAAAACCCGTCCGCGGTTTGGTACAAGGACAACGCTGACGCCAATGATCCGGCCGGCAACTATGCATTCCAGCGGCTGCGCCACACTTCCTTCATTCCTCACGTGGTCCCAAAGTTCAAGTTTCGTCGTAGCGACAGATTCTATGCGATCGGTTCCTGTTTCGCACGCGGGCTCGAGAACGTTCTGGCAGGGCAAAACGTAGTTGTTGAGAGCGCAGCGCCGGAGTTCGCCAAACTTCATCCAGCCAACGAAGACGCCTCAGGACTCGGGTTTACCAACAAGTACAACACCTACTCGATCCTGAATGAACTGCGCTGGGCGCTCGATCCAGAAGCAGAATTTCCTCGAAACTCTGTTGTTCAGCTAACAAAAACAACCTGGTACGATCCACATACAAATCCGACCTTGGAGTTTGTCGATTTGCAAGAGACGCTTGAGCGCCGGTCGTTATTGCAAGCAGTCACAAAGCGTATAACAGACTGCCGCGCGGTTATCGTCACGCTTGGTCTTGCAGAGGTGTGGCGCGATGTCAAGGCGGATGTCTTCGTTAACCGAACTCCAATACCATCTTTGTTTAAGACCGACCCCGACCGCTACGAGTTTCAACTGAGCAGTTTCGCCGAAAACTTTGCCAATCTGGAAATGATTCACAGGTTGTTATCCCGATATGGACATCCCGACATTCATATCATGGTCACGGTTTCTCCAGTGCCCTTGATGAACACGTTCTCCACTATGGACATTGTCGTAGCCAATACTTGGGCCAAGTCTTTGTTACGCGCGGTCGCTCAGGAGTGGGCTGCTGTCCATCCAAATGTAGATTACTTTCCAAGTTACGAAATCGTTCAGAACTCGGATCGTGGAGCGGTATGGGAAGAAGATTTGAGGCACGTAAGGGGCAAAGTGACGCAGCACATCATGCAGTTGTTTCTGCGGCAATACGTTGAGTAAAGGCCCCGCTCGCCATTCGAGTAAAGGCGCGTCGCGTCGCAATGGCAGTCGCCGAATTGTCAGCTCTGTGATGCAAACAGATTTACATAGCAATCGGGGTCCTCGCTAATTGAACCCGAACGGAGCGGGACAAGCCCACGCCTTGTTATTTCGGCAACCGTCATGTTCTTCCTTTTCAGAGCATCAATCAATTCAACCCAATTCGCCCCAGCCTGTTTTAGACCGTAAGGCCAGAGTTCCAGCAGCAACTTTGCAGCCGGATTATCGGCTAGAACACGGCCTGCCCCGCGCAAAGCGTGAAGCTCGTATCCCTGGACATCCATCTTGATGAAGTCAACGCGCTGACCGGGTCTGAAGTAATCGTCGAGCGCGACCATTTCGATTTGCACGACCCGCCGTGCAGAGTTGTCAGTCAAATAGGTGCGATGATCCACATTGAGTGCGTCCGAAAGGTAGAGCTCTGACTTACCGCTGCGCTCTCCCACCGCTGCTTGCAAGACGTGGATGTTTGAAAACCCGCGCACGGCTGCACGCAACCGCTCGAAATTTTCTGGTGCCGGTTCAAATGAATAGACCGCACCGGCGGGACCAACACAGCTGGCGAGAAATTGCGAGTAGATCCCGATATTCGCCCCGGCATCTACGGCAGCAGCGCCGGGAACCAAAATTTGTCGGAGTAGCTGTCGTTCCGCGCGATCGGCATAAGACTTGTAAGCAGCATACACCGGTCGGTAGATTGGAAACGCGTGTTGGTAAACCTTATTCCCAAAAGTGCGAAGAACTGAAGCTCCTGACATCACCGGCGTGACAGAACTATCGTGAAAAATGACGCGCATAGCCGCGGGAAACACCGGCTAAGAAACAGATCTATTGTAAAAAACGCGCGGTAAAGCCAAGCAGGGACTGGCAATTTATGCGATATCCCACCGGTTGCCATGTAAGATAAGGCGCTAAAGAACCGGATCGAGCAATTCGCAACATCGTAGTTATCGCTCAAAATGTCCGCCCAATCGCGTCGGCGGAAGAAAATTAGCCATGGCAACGCGATGTTTGCAGACGCCAATGGCCCCTGAAGGCTTCTCAGCTCCGGCTCAGAAACCTCGAAGTCAACCGGCTCGTGATGCAAATACTTGAAGATCGGAGTCGATACGAGTGAAAAGAACGGTTCAGTGGCGATGACTTTGCCGCCGGGTTTCAACTTCTTTGCGCCCCGATTGAGAAACGAAATAGGACTCTTAAGGTGATGCAACACATTGGTCAGCGTAATAACATCAAGGCTTTCGTCCCTGATCGCATCGAACTTGTCGATTTCATGGCAGTCAAACACAAGATCAAGATAGTCGAGGTCAAGCACATCGCTGGTGACAACGTTCGAGAGAAATTGTTTCAAAGGCGACGTGCCGCTTCCTACCTCGAGTATGGAGAGCGCTGCCGGATCGGGAAAACCCTCGAACTGATCACGGTAGAGTTCCCGGTACCAGAACAGAAGATTTTGATTCGCACCGAGGCGCGCGCGATTACACAATGTGACGGCACAGTCCTGAGTCTTGTCGCTTTGTCCAACCGTGATCGTCCTCATTTGACTGCGCGGATGTAGAGCGAGCCGGCAAACTCTGAGACTACTGGCATGTTCTCGAGAAAACGGCCAATGGCGTTCAAGCCATTCAAAAAAGGAGAAGGCGTTTTCGGATGAAGAAAATCAAACGGATTAATTTGCACATCACGAAACCCTGTTTCTTCGAGTAACCGCCGCAACGGCCAGCGAAAGAACGCAGTTTCATCCGGTGAGTCGCCGAGCTTCCTCTTTACCCAGGCGACGTTCTTTTGAATGGCGATCTGCGGGTTTAGCATGTTTGGCTCCGTGAAGTAGATCGTGCCGCCGACTTTTAACACGCGGTAGATTTCAGGCAGTGCCTCCATAATCTCCAAGTGGTGTAATACTGAACTGCCCACTACGGAATCAAAGACGGCGTCACGATAGCTCATTGCGCAGGCGTTTTGGATCTCGTAACAGACATTTGTAGTAGAACAATCTGCCCTCGCGATCTCTAGGAGTTCTGGTGACACGTCAACGGCAACAATGTGCGCTCCGGACTGCGCCAACTGCCGAGTGAAATACCCGGTACCGCAACCGAGTTCGAGCACCCTCATTCCCACGCGGAGGTGGTTGCTGAGCATTTTCACTCGGCGCGCCCAGCGCAATCTGCCCGCCCGGCCTTCCCAGTTCCAAATCTCCCCTGCTCCACGTTGCGCCAGGAAACGGCCATGCTCGATTTCGTTAACAATGCGCTTTTGCACTAGAACTTTTCAGGATTGTGAGTTCCAAAGGATCCAGCATTGGCTCAGGGAACAGATTCTTAGACGGGCGTAGCGAACTAGTAACCTAGTTTTAGTTTCAAGAAGCCGTGCCAGCACATCTTTAACATGACAAGACCATTTCGAAACACCCTGGTCATCTTCGAGGAACCGCAAATGCGTTCCTGGTAATGGACGGGCAGGTCCAGAATCTTAAGGTTGAGTTTTGCGGCGCCAAATAGCAGTTCATAATCGCCCCATCGGTCTTCGATTCCCCAGCTTCCCAGCATCGGTTTAATGCGCTCCCAGTCGCTTCTCCACAGGACCTTCGTGCCACAAAGCGTATCCTTTACGTGTTGTCCGAGCAGGTACGTAAATGCGACACTGAAAAATTTGTTGCCCAACATGTTGGCCGTAGTCATCGCTCCTTTCGGCACTGGGTAAACAAGTCGCGATCCGTTGACAAACTCCGCATTCTCGGAGGCGATAACATCGACAAAGTAAGGCAGCTCCTCGGGAATGGTGGTCAAATCGGCATCGAGGATCATCAAAACATCGCCTGTGGCAGCATCGAAACCGGTCCAGACATTTCGCGATTTACATACGCCTGGTCCGCGTTCCAGACGAATATCCTTATCCCGATAGAGCGACTGCACCCGCAATACTTCTTCATCAGTTCCATCAGTCGACTGATCGTCACAGAAAATAATTTCTGTTTGACGCCCCAGTTGCGGAATGCGTTGCGCTGCATCTTCGACATTTCCTTTTTCATCTTTACACGGAACGATCACTGAAACCGAGAGCTCTTCTTTGGGAACCGGTGGCGGCAGTAACCTGCCGACGACAATCTGCGTCATACAAAGCCGTTTCAACAGCGGCAAGCGCGCGCAGAATCGATTAAGGAAAGCTGACACAAGCGGCACATACTTCGGCAGAATCACGATCCGGTGGGTCTCGAGCGCTTCAAACCCGGCGAGCTTCAACAGATTTGCGATATCAAGCGTGGAAAGCCAGTTCTGCTCCGTGCGCGGGACCTTCATTCCAATCCATTCCGCAAAGGTGACGAGTGGTTCCCAAAGACGGTTGTAAGTTATCGCCAACACGCGAGTATGCCTCTGACAAAGCGGCTTTAAATTGCGCAGTGCTTCAAGGACATCCACCGTGTCGCCGATATCATTAAAGAGGATGTAATCGAATTTCTCCTCTGGCCCGAAAGCAGGGCCGAACTCCTCCTTGTCCGGGAAAGCCACCGTAAACTCAAAGGAAGGATTTCGTTGCTGTGCGATTTCGATAATCTCAGGGCAAATATCAATGCCTTTGCCCTTAATGGGCTGGACAACGGCCAAAAGATTGCCAGTGCCGCAACGAACCGAGAGCACTCTTTTCTGCGGCTCTACCAAGAAACGAAGAAGCCGGTTTAGCAGCTCGTAGTAGTATCTGTTGCGGTTGATCCAGCCCTCGCGGCGAAAAGCAATTTTGGCCAGATGATTCTGGGTCCGCTCGCGTCTCTGCTCGAGAGCAGCGGGCCCCCATGTGCCCCTCTTTACCTCGGGCTCATTTAGCACAGCTTCCATACTGCTATCGTTGACCGTAATTAGCCGCACATCCTTTTGCGGAATCCGTACCAACTTCGCAGCGCAGTTTCCTTCAAATCGCGTATCCTTCAAGGGTTGTAGTTCGTAATCGACTCATCGGCAAAACGCAGGAACAATCCACA
>Ga0126383_10003270_pt1 | contig 10681 bp, 8 predicted proteins | sample PanSoiMetPlot_35_FD_96882 | JGI IMG/M metagenome (GOLD analysis project Ga0126383, IMG submission 96882) | Tropical forest soil microbial communities from Panama - MetaG Plot_35 | ecosystem: Environmental > Terrestrial > Soil > Tropical forest > Bulk soil | place: Panama | collected 2016-02-17
GAAGACACCTGCATGGTGGACATGGCGCGCCGCATCATGCATTTCTACGCGCACGAGTCCTGTGGCTGGTGCATCCCGTGTCGCGAGGGAACCGCGTGGTTGCGCAAGACGCTCGAGCGCTTCCACGCTGGCCTGGGCCGCGAGGAAGACATCGATCTCATCGCCGACCTCTCGAAAAACATGCTGGGCCGCACGTTCTGCCCGCTCGGCGATGCCGCGGCGATGCCGACCATCAGCATCATGAAAAAATGGCGCGGCGAATTTGAAGATCATTTGAAAGGGCGTTGCGCTTACAAATCCGCAGGTGCGCTTGTTGGCGCCAGGTAAAAGAAAGCGCGAAGGGCGAAGGGACTCGCATTAGGAATCCATGCCAGACCAGAAGCTCATCAAGCTGAAGATCAATGACCGCGAAGTGCAAGTGCCGCAGGGCACGCTGGTCATTGAAGCCACCCGCCGGCTCGGCACAGAAGTTCCTTCCTTCTGCTATTACCCGGGACTGTCCCTCCAGGCTGCCTGCCGCATGTGCCTTGTGGAAGTTGAGAAAGCGCCAAAGCTGCAAACCGCGTGCACGCTCGTCGCGACCGACGGCATGGTCGTTCGCACGGACACCGAACAGGTCCGCCAAGCCCGCAAGTACATGTTGGAATTCCTCCTGACCAACCATCCGCTCGACTGCCCCGTCTGCGACAAAGGCGGCGAATGCGAACTCCAGGACATGGTGTTCCGCTACGGCGCGGACTCCAGCCGCTTCGTCGAAGAGAAAATTCACCGCCCGGAAGAAAAATGGTCGGAGCTGGTCTACTACGACGCCCCTCGCTGCATTCTTTGCTTCCGCTGCGTGCGCGTTTGCGATGAGGGCATGGACGTCAAGGCGCTCGGCGTGGGCATGCGCGGCGCGAACAGCGTCATCATCCCGAACCGCGGCGATCACCTCGAATGCGAAGAATGCGGCATGTGCATTGATATTTGCCCCGTCGGCGCGCTGACCAGTGGCACGTATCGCTACAAGACTCGTCCCTGGGAAATGCAGTACGTTCCCACAGTGTGCGCGCACTGTTCTAACGGTTGCAAAACCACGCTTAGCGTCCGCAATCATGAAATCCTCCGCGCCAATAACCGCGACCTCAGCGGCATCAACAAAGATTTTCTCTGCGTGAAGGGCCGCTTCGGCTTCGATTTTACAAACCATCCGGAGCGCATTCGCCAGCCGCTCGTCCGCAAAGGCGACAAACTGCTTCCGGTCTCTTGGGAAGAAGCCGCGCAAACCGCGGCAGCCAAGCTGAAGGCTGCTTACGACGCTGGTGGAAAAGAATCCATCGGCTTCATTGGCTCGAATCGCACTTCGAATGAAGAAAACTACCTGCTGCAACGCATGGCGCGCGTGACTTTTGGCACTAACAACATCGATCATCACCGCACTGCAGATTACACGGGACTCATCACCGCCCTTGGTGATCGCCCCGCCGATTCACTTCTTACCATGGAACAGCTTTATCAATCCAAAGCTGTGCTTGTCATTGGCAACGACCTCTCCAACCAGAATCCGCTGGTCGCCTGGCAGATTCGCAGCGGCATCCGTCACTTCGGCAACAAGCTGTTCCTAATCAATTCGAACGAAATCAGGCTGAAGCGCAAAGCGAAGCAATTCGTGAAAATTGCTCCAGGCGATGAAACCGTGGTTTTGAAGTGGCTGGCGCACGAAGAAACGCAGCTCGCCACCAACCTCGTCGGACAGCTAGTGCAACTCAAGGCGGCGCTTGAGGCGGAAACGGACGTCGCAATTGTCTTTGGCGCTGAACTTTCCGGCGCGGCGATCGCAACTCTGGTTGCGTTTGGCTCGAAACTCCCCGGCAAGACGCGCTACATGGCTCTCGGCGACTATGCGAATTCGCGCGGCGCCGCCGACATGGGCCTGTTGCCCGACCGCTTCCCCGGCTACGCGCACGTGGACGACGCCAAAGCGAGAGAATCCTTCGAACAGCTTTGGGGCTGCGTCCTTTCCTCGCATCCAGGTATGACTGCCCCGCAAATGGTCGAAGCCGCGCAGTCGGGAAATCTGAAAGCGCTCTACGTGGTGGGCGCAAATCCTTTCGCACATTTTGGCAAGTCAGGCGCTGGACGCGGCAAACTCGAACTCCTCATCGTTCAGGAAATGTTCTTGACCGAAACCGCGAAAGCAGCCGACATCGTCCTCCCAGCAGCTTCCGCCTACGAAAAGGATGGCACGGTCACAAACACTTCCGGAGAAATTCAATTGTTGCGCAGGGGAGCTGAGGTGATGGGGCCGCGCAGCGATTTCGATCTGCTCCGTATCCTCTCACATCAACTCGAAAAGCAAGGTCTTGGCAAAGCGCTCCACTACAAAACGGTCGGCGCCGTCTTCGAAGAAATCCCCAAAGCCGTTCCCGGTTACAATGTACTACTTGCAGTTCTGCTCACCGGCGGCGCCGAAGCCACCCGCGCGCAATTTGCTCGCAACAGCCACGCGCCCTACGACGTCCCAATCGGTTTGATTCGCTCTGCAAACGATACCCTTTTTACCAGCGGCACGCTCACCCGCTGGTGCACCATGATGGAATCTCTGCCGGAGGCGGATATTTAGCCGTGCGAGCTCTCTTATCCGCAAACGCCGAACTGGTCATCACGATTGTCAAAATCGCGCTGCTGCTTTTTATTGTCCTTACGGTGAATGCTTATCTAACATGGTTCGAACGCAAAGTCGTAGCTCACATCCAGTCGCGATGGGGACCGCACCGCGTCGGCCCGCACGGATTACTCCAACCCCTAGCCGATGGCTTGAAATTCTTATTCAAGGAAGACCCCACACCTGCAGGCGTGGACAAATTTGTCTATTACCTCGCGCCCTTGCTCGCGCTAACGCTGGCGCTCACTTCCATCGCCATTATTCCCTTTGGGCCTGCGCCTATCCACCTCTTTGGTCATGACATTTACCTTGGCATCGCGCCGCTGAATTTGAACATCGGCATTCTAGCTCTCTTCGCCATCACCTCGCTCGGCGTGTATGGCGTCGCGCTCGCCGGCTGGTCATCGAACAGCAAGTATCCGTTGTTCGGCGGTTTGCGAAGTTCCGCGCAGATGATCAGCTATGAGCTGGCACTTACGATGTCAGTAGTTGGTGTCCTGCTGATGGCTGGCAGCTTCAATTTGCGCGATATCATTGACGCACAGGCGCACCACCCTGAGCGGGGCCTGTTCGGGTGGAATGTCTGGCGGCAGATTCTGGGCTTCTTCTGCTTCTTCGTGGCCGCCATCGCAGAAACGAACCGCGTGCCGTTCGATCTTCCCGAGGCGGAGCAGGAGTTGGTCGGCGGCTTTCACACTGAGTACGCCAGCTTCAAGTTCGCGATGTTCTTCATCGCCGAATACACCAGCATGATCACTGTCTCCTGCCTCTGCACCATCATGTTTTTCGGCGGATGGCTCTCTCCCTTCCCTGCTTCGTGGACTTTCACGCACTATCTGCCCTCTGTGATTTTGATTCCTTTCGGCCTCTGGGTCATCATGGACGGCCTCCGCTACGAAACAGTCTTCGGCCGAATCATTCTGCCGGGTGCAGGCACGGCGCTTACGCTGCTTGGCTTGGCTCTCATCGTGCTCCCGCAATTCAACAACTTCATTCAGGCACCGTTCTGGTTTCTTTCAAAAGTCTTGATCTTCCTGTTTGTTTACGTCTGGATGCGCGGCACCCTGCCGCGTTTCCGCTATGACCAGTTGATGGCCTTCGGCTGGAAACTCCTGCTTCCGGTTTCCATCGTGAACGTCATCCTCACCAGCTTCGCGATCCTCGCGAAAATGCAGTGGAGTGCAAAGTGACCACGCCGCTCATCGTTTTCTTTGTCCTAGCCGCGCTCGCGGTAGTCGGCGCGGTCAGCCTGATTCTGCAAAAGCATCCCATTCACAGCGCGCTTTCACTGATCGTCGTGATGGTAGCGCTGGCTGGGCTTTATTTGCTGATGGGCGCAGAATTCGTCGCGGCTGTGCAAATCATTGTCTACGGCGGCGCAATCATGGTGCTTTTCGTTTTCGTCATCATGTTGTTGAACGCCGGAGTGGAAGAGCACACCAGCCTCTCGAAAATGGCCGGCCCACCGGGCCTGCTTCTCGTGTTGGCGCTTGCCGGATTTGTTGCCGCCACCGTCGCCAGGTCAGGCGCGAGCGTACAGGCCACAACACAGACCGGCGCGCTCTCTTCCACCAAAGGAATCTCAGAAATGGTGTTCAAAGATTTCGTCTATCCCTTCGAATTGACCTCGTTTCTGATCCTCGTCGCGATTCTGGGCGCAACGGTGCTCGCGCAGCGGGAGAAAACCTGAGATGGTTCCAACGAACTATTACGTGATCTTGAGCGCCGTCCTGTTTTGCCTGGGCGTATTCGCATTTATCTTCAAACGCAACGTCATCACCATTTTCATGTCCATTGAGCTGATGCTCAACGCGGTGAATCTGGCCTTCGTCGCGTTTAGCCAGGCGCTCGGCAAGCTCGACGGACAGGTCTTTGTGCTGTTCGTAATTGTGGTCGCGGCGGCGGAAGCCGCCGTGGGCCTAGGAATCATCATTCTGATTGCGCGCAACCGGCAAACGCTCAACGTCGAGCGCGTGGACTTGCTCAAACTCTGATGCCTGAACATCCGATGCTCGCCTACTTGTGGATTGTTCCGCTGTTGCCGCTGCTCGGCGCGGCGATCAACGGGCTTTTTGGGGCGAAGTGGCCGAACAAGTACGTCACCCTCACGGCCATCAGTTCGACAGGACTGTCTTTTCTCTGCGCGCTCGAAGTCGTCCGCGAATTCTTCAAATCAGGTCAAGCGCTATTCCATAAGCAATATTTCGATTGGATCGTCATACCCAACCTGGTGAGCGGGGGAAATTTATTCCGCGCGGGCTTCGATTTGCAAATGGACCAGCTCACCGTGGTCATGGTGTTGGTCGTCACGGGCGTTGGCTGGCTCATTCACATTTACGCCACCGGCTACATGGCCCACGAAGGCGGCTACTACCGCTTCTTCTCCTATCTGAATTTGTTCATGTTTTTCATGCTGATTCTGGTGCTCGCCGCGAATTACGTTTTGCTGTTCGTCGGTTGGGAGGGCGTCGGCCTTTCAAGTTATCTTCTCATTGGCTTCTACTTCTTGAAGAAATCCGCGTCGGATGCAGGCAAGAAAGCGTTCATCGTTAACCGCATCGGCGACTTCGGCTTCATGCTGGGGATGTTTTTGCTGTTCCGCGCCTTCCACACTTTGGATTTCCAAACGCTGTTCGACGCGCAACACGCCGCGGGATGGTCTGTTGAGTCGTTTGGCCAGTTCGGCACGCTGACGATTGCGTGCTTGCTGCTTTTCATGGGCGCGACAGGTAAGTCCGCGCAGCTTCCTCTTTACGTCTGGCTCCCCGACGCCATGGAAGGTCCCACGCCGGTCAGCGCGTTGATTCACGCCGCGACTATGGTGACAGCGGGCGTATACGTCGTTGCCCGCTCCCACGTTTTGTTCACGCATTCGGAAACCGCGCTCATCGTTGTCGGGACGGTCGGCTGCGCTACCGCGTTCTTCGCCGCCACCATCGGTCTCGTGCAAACCGACATCAAAAAAGTCCTGGCGTATTCCACCGTCAGCCAGCTCGGTTACATGTTTCTAGCCTGCGGCGTAGGCGCCTTCACCGCTGGCATTTTTCACCTCATGACCCACGCGTTTTTTAAGGCGCTGCTTTTCCTGGCCGCTGGCTCCGTGATTCACGCCATGGGCGGCGAGCAGGAAATGCCCAAGATGGGTGGTCTCCGCAAGAAAATCAAGTGGACCTACGCGACCATGTTTATCGCCACGCTCGCGATCACCGGCATTCCCCCGCTCGCCGGATTCTTCAGCAAGGACTCGATTTTGTTTGAGGCTTACCGAAGGGAAGGGGGCCGGCATTCCCTTTATGTTGTTGGGTTGCTCACGGCGTTGCTGACTTCGTTCTACATGTTCCGCCTGATTTTCCTCACCTTCAGCGGAAAATCACGCTACGACGAAAAGAAAGTGCACGTGCACGAATCGCCCGGGAGCATGCTCGGCCCGCTCGTCGTGCTTGCGATCTTCTCCGTGATTGGTGGCTGGTTTGCTCTGCCGACGTTCTTCGAAAGACCTGACTACTTCGCGAATTTCCTTGCGCCGGTTTTTGGCGGCGCACACGAAGTTGTGGATGCCGCCACTGAAGCCGCTTCGCATCAACTCGAATTGATTCTAGCTGGCGTAGCGGTTGGCGCCGCGCTGATTGGCATCGCGGTCGCCTACTGGCTGTACATCAACAAACCGAAGAAGGCCGACGACCTGGCAACCTCCATGAAGCCGGCGTACACCACGCTCCTGAACAAATATTACATCGACGAACTTTACGCTTTCCTGGTCGTGCGCCCGCTGCTTTGGCTTTCCACGAATGTGTTTTGGAAGGCGGTCGACGTCGCTGGAATTGATGGCACCGTCAACGGCATCGCGCACGGCACGGCGGCCATTGGCGACGGCGTACGGCATTCGCAATCCGGCAACACGCGCAGTTACGCTGTGTGGGTCGTGGCCGGAGCAATTGTCGTGCTCGCGGTCATTTTCTTCTGGCCCGGCGCCGGCAAAGTCGTTTTGGGGTTGGTGCGCTGATGTTCTCCGGCGGACATTTGCTTTCGGTGCTGATTTTCTTCCCCGCCGTGGGCGCAGTCGCGCTGATGATGCTGCGCGGCGACGACTACAAGTTCATTCGCTCCATCGCTATGCTGGTTTCCGTCGCCGAATTTCTTTTCTCGCTGATCCTGCTGCGCGGCGTGCCTATCGGCTCTTCCGGCTACCAGCTCGAAGAATTTGCAATATGGATCCCCTCGCCGCCCATCCGCTACCACCTCGGAGTCGACGGCATCAGCATGTTCCTCGTCATCCTGACAACGTTCCTGACGCCGATTTCCGTTTGGGCTTCGTGGAACAGCATCCAGAAACGTGTCAAGGAATTCTTCGTGATGCTCCTGCTCCTCGAAGTGGGCGTCGTCGGCGTTTTTCTCTCGCTCGACATGTTCCTCTTCTTTCTCTTCTGGGAACTGATGCTGATTCCCATGGCCTTCCTCATCGGCATTTGGGGCCACGAGCGTCGCGTTTACGCCGCCGTAAAATTTGTTCTCTACACGATGGCCGGTTCGATCCTGATGCTCGTCGGCATCATCTGGCTGTACAACGCTACGGGAACATTTGATTTGCCTACCATCCAACAGCGGCTTGCCGAAGGCATGCTCGTGCTTGAACCGCGCACCGAGATGCTGCTCTTCCTGGCATTCTTCGTGGCGTTCGCCATTAAAGTCCCTCTCTTCCCGCTGCACACCTGGCTCCCCGACGCGCACGTCGAAGCTCCCACGGCCGGTTCCGTGATGCTCGCGGGCGTGCTGCTGAAGCTCGGCACTTACGGCATGATGCGCTTCTGTCTGCCGCTGTTTCCGGAAGCTTCACATCGCGCAGCGCGCTGGGTGGCCGTACTGGCGATCATCGGAGTCATTTACGGCGCGCTGGTTTCGATGGTGCAGCCCAATCTGAAAAAGCTGGTTGCTTATTCCTCCGTCAGCCACCTTGGCTTCGTGGTCCTCGGCATCTTCGCGTTCCACAACATTTCTATGCAGGGCGCGGTGTATCAGATGCTGGCGCACGGAATTTCCACTGGTGCGCTGTTTTTGCTTGTTGGCATGCTCTACGACCGGCGCCACACTTTCGAAATCAGCGAATTCGGCGGGTTGTCCACGCCTATGCCGAAGCTCGCCGCGTTTTTCCTGTTCGTCGTGCTCTCGTCGCTGGGTCTGCCCATGCTCAACGGCTTTGTCGGCGAATTTCTGATTCTGCTCGGCACCTACCAGCGCCATTGGAACTGGGCAGCGTGGGCCGCGCTCGGCGTGATTCTCTCCGCCTGCTACCTGCTATGGTCGTACCAGCGCGTGTTCTTCGGCGTGATCACTGTCGAGAAGAACAAGACGCTTCCCGACGCTTCGGTTCGCGAAAAGTGGATCCTCGCTACGATGGCGGTTGTCACGCTGTGGATGGGCATTGGTTCTCCTTTCATCACGCGGCGCACCGCAGCGGCTACGCAAACCGTGATGGACCAGGTGGAACCGCAGCGGGCCTACGAAGCCGCTGCGTCTTCCAACGCAAAACCGCAGGCGAAAACTGCTTCTTCGACGGATGCAGCAACCCTTGCCGTGGAAAGGCTGGGAATCCGCTAAATGGAGAATCTGCCCCGCATGATCGATGTGTACCGAACGCTTCCGGAGCTGATCTGGTGCGGCTTCGGCGTGTTGGTCATGTTGCTGCAGCCGTTCGTGCGCAGCCGCCAGTTCTTTACTTTTGTTGCATTGCTCGGTTCCCTCGCTGGAACGGTTGCTGCGTTCCTTGCGCTGCTTCACGGCGGGCCGGGCTTTTATGGACTGGTGCAGTCGGATGCGTTCAGTTTCTTTTTCCGCTTGCTCGTGGGCACCGTTTCCTTTCTCGTGATTCTCACTGCCGGGCCTTATCTCGACCGCGAGAAATTGCCCATCGCTGAATTTTATGCGCTTCTGTTTTTTGCCACCGCGGGGATGGGCGTTCTGGCCTCGGCTCAGGAGCTGCTCACCGGCTTCATCGGACTCGAGATGAGCTCGATCTCGAGTTACGTGCTCGCCGGATACCGCCGCGATTCGCTGAAGTCTAGTGAATCTGCGATGAAATATTTCCTGCTCGGTTCGTTCGCGACGGCGTTTTTTCTCTACGGCATCGCTCTCGTGTACGGCGCAACCGGCACCACCCTCCTGGGCCAAATGGCCGACGCGGATGCGGCATCTACCAGAACACTGCTGAAGCTTGGCCTCGCCATGATTTTGATCGGGCTCGGCTTTAAAGTGGCCGCCGCGCCATTCCAGGTGTGGACGCCGGACGTTTACGAAGGCGCGCCGACTCCCGTCACCGCGCTTTTTTCCGCCGGACCGAAGGCCGCGGCGTTTGCGCTGCTGCTGCGAATTTTTGCCACGGTGCCTGCCGCAACGCAATACTGGTTCTGGGCTTTCTGGGTGCTCGCCGCGCTGACGATGTTCGCAGGCAACCTCGGCGCGCTGGTTCAGACCAACATCAAGCGCCTGCTGGCGTACAGTTCGATTGCGCACGCCGGATACATTTTGGTCGCATTCGCCGCGGTCACCTCCATGGCGCGGGGCGGATCGGGGGAAGCGGCGCCGGCTTATGCGGCGGTGCTGTTTTACCTCTTGAGCTACGCGCTGGTGAAGCTCGGCGCGTTCACCATCGTTTCGCAACTTGGTGGCGCGGGCGAAAAGAACCTTTCGCTCGACGATTACGCGGGACTCTCGCAGCGCCAGCCGTTTGTGGCGGCGATGCTGAGCATTTATCTCCTTTCTCTGCTTGGGCTTCCGGTCACCGCGGGCTTCTTCGGCAAGTTCTACATTTTCAAGGCGGCGGTGAATTCGCACCTGATTTCGCTGGCCGTGCTGATGGCCATCAACAGCGTGATCGGTGCTTACTACTACTTGCGCGTGATCGTGGTGATGTACATGCGCGAGCCAAGCGCCGAAGCCGCTACTGTCGGACCAGTGGCGTTCCCGATTGGCGTGAACGCCGTACTGCTCATCACCTTTGTGGCCACGATTCTGTTCGGTTTGTACCCCAATCCCGTCATCAACTTCATCCTCAGGCCAAATCTCCTCGGCCACTAGCTCCGCATCAGCCTGCTGCTTGACAGACTCCAAGTAATACTTTAGGTCGGCACCTCCCCCCCCCCACGTTTTTTCGTAACTGCGCATTCTAAAGGACTTGCGAGATTGCGTTTTTGGAACTGGGCATTCTAAAGGAGTTAGCGCTCGATTTTGCGTAAGTGCGCATTCTAAAGCACTTATACAAGCAGAAAGCCGACGGCTGACAGCAGATGGCGAGGGGCGAGGAGTTCCCGGCGCTGCGCACGGGATGCAAGAGTCGCACATAAGGTAGCCGGGCAATAAAAGCCAAGATGCCCAAATACGAGAAAGGGTTGCATATTCTCTGTTTACTTGCGCAGTACTTTCTCAGGGCATAACTGGCTAGAAGCGGGTAAACAAGCAGAACGAATGCCCCAAAATGAAAGGGCCCGAAAGCTTCCGCCTCCGGGCCATAAAGTTTTGGCGCGGACGAGAGTTTCTAAACTTTCAAAGCGATCATGGCCAGGGTGAAGAGCACCAGCGTCTCGACGAACACCAGCCCGAGAATCATTGCTGCGCGAATGGCACCTGCGGCTCCCGGGTTGCGCGCCATGCCTTCGCACGCGGCCGAAGCGATGCGGCCCTGCGCCAGGCCGCAGCCAAACGCGGCGATGGCCATGCCGAACCCGACGGCGATTCCCGAAAGGGCCTTGCTGCCTGCTCCGGCCTGGTCCTGCGCGAACGCGGCCGGCGCGAACAGAGTTACCACGACAAGCATTGCTAACATCCAGATCCACTGCTTTTTCATGACTGCCTCCTTGTAAGCCGCCAGGAGGTGGTTCCCGGACACCGTGCAGCCGGGCTCACGCTGGAGCGGCGGAACGAAACTCGGTTATGGAGAACGTCAAGACGCCCCGATTACTCAACAAGCCAAGCAGCGATTTCTCGCTTCGCCTGCCTGCCGCAGGCAGGCTCGGAATGACAAGTTTGATGCACTTTCCCCTCACA
>Ga0126383_10003271_pt1 | contig 10679 bp, 10 predicted proteins | sample PanSoiMetPlot_35_FD_96882 | JGI IMG/M metagenome (GOLD analysis project Ga0126383, IMG submission 96882) | Tropical forest soil microbial communities from Panama - MetaG Plot_35 | ecosystem: Environmental > Terrestrial > Soil > Tropical forest > Bulk soil | place: Panama | collected 2016-02-17
AGACCAGTTTTACGGGGTGTATGACCGGTTGCGTTTCAGCCGCGTGTTCGCGCCCGGCGCGAACGGCCGTTCATCGCGCGATCGGGCGCGCCATCCGCAGCAAACCTATTTCGAGCGCGTCAAAAGGCGCCTGGAGAGTCGAAACCAAATCGAGAAGACGAAAGGGGCGATGCGATGGCTTGACCTGGGTTGTGGTCGTCAGCTCGCTCCCGGGTGGATGAAAGGGGGGGCGGAAATTGAAGCCGATTTGAAATCGCGCGCGCGCGATTTAATCGGCGTTGACTCCGACCTGGCGGCGCTACGCGACAACCGGTCGCTACCGTCGCTTATAAACGCGGACGCCGTCCGGTTACCATTCGCCGATGGCAGCTTCGATCTGGTGACGAGTAACATGGTCTTCGAACATGTCGAAGTTCCTCTCGCGTCGTTGAAAGAAATTCGGAGAGTCTTACGTGACGGAGGGCGGTTGATCATTTTGACGCCGAACTGGATGGACATTGTGACGATCGCCGCGCGAATAGTTCCGAATCGCTGGCATCCCGGAGTCGTCTCACGTATGGAAGAGCGTCGCGCGAAAGATGTTTACCCGACACATTTCCGATTCAACCGTCCCGCGACGGTTGAAAAGATTCTGCGCGAAGCCGGATTCGGAAAATGGCGCGTCGAGTTGCTCGAACACCCCGACTTGTACGCTGACATGCCCGTGGTCGCGCGCGTCGAGGCCGCGTGGCGCAGTCTGGCGCACAGGTGGCCGGCTTTGCGAGGCGCGTTATTGATCGAAGCGGAAGTTGATTGAAGTTTTTGCGTCGCTTTCCTTGGCCAGCTGTCTTTTGCGGCCGCGCTCCTTTGTCCGCTATGGCACATTTATTGCCTAAGAATATAACTAGCGATTTTACTTTCACTAGGAAAAATTCAGTCATTGAAGAGGTAGTTTATGAAAACGCCCATAGAGAAGATCCATGCCCTCACACTGCGCGATACGTTGAAGTGGCTCATTGCCGAATACCGGAATATCGACGTGGCGACCAGGCTCTGCGCGGATTACTGTATCACCCCCGATGAGTTTGAATCGTTGTCGGAGGCGATTCTGAAGCGTAAGGAATCGAAATCGCGTCTGACGTTCATTATGCGATCCGGTAAGAATGCGGGTGGAGCCCTCCTTGCGGCGCGATAAGCCCAAAGAGGAAATCATACGGCTGTATGAGGCTGAGCCGTTTTAGACTTTTCTCTACTAAGTCGTCCTGGCTAACTTTCCTTCCCGCGCGCTGTTATTAAACGATTCCGCTCTCTATACGGCTACGTGAGGCGCGAGGCGGCGCTTTCTTCTCAGATCGAAGGAACCCAATCGTCGCTTTCCGACCTGTTGCTCTTCGAGTTGGAGGAGGCGCCCCTGCGCGCCATTCGATGACGTAGCGGGAGTCTCCAACCACGTTGCCCCTCTCGAATGACTCTACTACGAGCCATGGGGACCGGCTTCATTGCTGGCATTCCGGATATCGAAAGATTAGAGACGCGCAAATTCTGATTGCGAAGCCGGCGAAAGGCGCGTACAGTATGGGTGCGCTGATTTTACTCCCTCCAATACCTCCTCAACTTCTAATCTGAAAAATATGCCAAACCTCGTCAGCGTCATCATCCCTGCGTATAACGTCGCGCCTTATATCGCCGAAGCGCTCGAGTCGTTGTTTGCCCAAACCTGGCGCGATGTTGAAGCCATCGTGATCAACGACGGCTCGACGGACGAGACCGAAGAGGAGCTCGCGCCTTATCGCGACCGCATTGTCCTCATTAAGCAGGAGAACAGCGGCGTGATGGCGGCGCGGAACGCCGGGCTGCGAGTCGCGCGCGGGCGCTACATCGCGCTGCTCGACGGCGATGACCTCTGGGCTCCCAGGTTTCTGGAAAGACTGGTTGGACTGCTGGAGTCCGACGCGAGCGTGAGCTTGGCCTATCCGAATGCGGTCTTTCTCGGCTCGCCTAATTTCTCAGGCAGGCTGTATCAAGAAGTCTTTCCGGCGACTGAACCGGTGACATTCGACCGCGTGTTGCGGCGTAAATGTCACATCTTCGGCTCGGTGGTCATGAGGCGCGAGGCTCTGGATGATGTGGGCTTGTTCGATGAATCCCTGAAAGGACAAGGCGCCGAAGATTTAGACCTTTGGTTGCGGATGTTGCAACGTGGGCATCGTTTCAAATTCACATCTGAGTCGCTGGCGAAATACCGCTGGCGTCAGGATTCGCTCTCAAACACCGGAATCGGATCGCTCAGTTGTCTGATCTCGGTTTACGAAAAATTTCTGGCGAGCGAACTGACGGCCGAAGACAACCGCGTCTGGATAAAATCCCGATTGCCCGAACTGCGCGCGCAGTTGGATTATGCGCAGTTCAAAGACGCCACAGCGAGAAGCGATTTCAAGCAGGCCGCCGAGCATCTGGCGAACGCCAATAGATATTACCGACGCCCCAAATTGATGATTGCCCAAATCATGATGAGGTTGGCGCCGCGCCTGGTGGCGAAGATCGCGACTCCCTGAACCAATGAAGGACATCCACGGAGTCAGACGAAGAAACGCGAAGGAAAAGAGAATATCTTTGCGCCTCTTCGTGTGGCTTCGTGGATGTTTTTCCGCAGGAGGAATACCGAAGTGGGAAACATTTTTGCCGTTATGTCTCCCGACGAGTCTCAATCGAAATCGGAGGAATTGTTCAAGGCGGGGTTGAGATGCGCGAAACGGATCAGATCTCAAGCGCCGAAAAACAGAATTCAAGTCGCCTGCGCTCGCGCCGCTTCGTTCGCGCGCCGAAACGGCTCGGGCGGCAACATGGTTGTTGACGCCGCGACCGGATGCTGGCTGATGGCCGCGGGGTCGTGGTTTCATACCAATGGTTATGGAGTCGGGGAGGAGGAATGGCTGCTTCGGCGCATGATCGATCTGACCGTGACGCGCGTGGCGCCGGAGCTGGAGGGATTTTTTGTCATCGTCTTTTGCGACGCGAGCGCCCGCGAGGTCTTCGTCGTCACCGATCTGATGGGCAGCCGACATTGCTTCATGCGCGTGATTGGCGACTGCGTAGCTTTGTCCACCTCGTCGTTGTTGCTCGCGGCTTTGGACGAAGTCACACCCGACTCGCTGGCTTGCGAGGAGTTTTTGCGCACGGGGGCGATTTACGAAGACCGCACGCTCTTCCAGGAAGTGAAGAAACTCGCGCCCGCCACAATCTACCGTTTTGCCGATGGCGTCCTGGCCGACGAGATCTGTTACTGGCGGATGTCCGATCTCGACCCTGAGGCGTTTGATGGCGAAGACGCCGCGAACGTCTTAGGCGATGATCTGATCCGCGCGGCCGAGCAGATCACCGCGATATATCGGCGCCCGGTCTGCGATCTGACCGGCGGTTACGATTCGCGTCTGGTGGTGGCCGCTTTTTTTAGCGCCGGAATCGGGTTTGAAACAACCGTCGTCGGTTATGACACCGATCCCGACGTGGTTATTTCAAAAGGGCTGTCGAATTTAATCGGCGCGCCGAACAGGCGCTTCAAGCCTGGCGAACCGGTACAGCCTGAGCGGCTCAAAGACGCGCTACTATTGACCGACGGCGAATGCGATCTGATCCAGTATGCGCGCGTCCATTCGCTGCACAGCCATCTTTCAGCCGAATTCGACGTGAGCGTCAACGGGTCGTATGGCGAAATCGCGCGCGGCTATTCGTGGAACATGCTTTTCCCGAAGATGGGCAGGTGTGAGGAGATAGATAGCCGCCGACTGGCCTTGAAGCGTTATGTCGTTGATCCCTGCTGCCCCGACCTCTTTCCACCGGACGGCGGTTTGGACATCGTCGAACATCTGGCGACGATCATCAGCCGGTTGAACAAGGGACTGGAGGGATGGCCCAACACGGCGCAGATGGACCATGCCTACCTAATGCTGCGAATGCAGCGGTGGCAGGGAAGGATCGCCAGCGCCAGCGACCAGATCTGGCCTTGCCTCTCGCCATTTATGTTTCGCTCGGCGCTCGAGACGGCGCTCCAGACGACCGTCCGCACGCGCAAGCACAGCCGGCTCGTTCGCAGTTTGATGACGATGTTGAGCCAGCAACTGGCCGCCTACCCTCTCGAACACGGGTATCCGGCGGCGCCGTTTACGTTGAAGTATCTGCCGCAATTCGCGCTGGCGGCATGGCGTTACGCCCCAAAAACCCTGAGCGACGCCATTCAGAGATGGCTTGATCGTCCCGCCGCGTCGACGGAAACTAAACCGGACCGTATGCGGTTGTTGGACGATGAAGAGATTCGAGAGACGCTCGATCCCGCAAACATGAAATTGAATCGCTTGATTGACCCGCAGCGGTTGCGGGATTTTCTCGAATCGTCGCAGCAGGCTTGCTTCGCTTTCGATCAGCAATGGCGCCGCGTGTTGGCCGCCGAGATGACTCTGAGATTTGTTAACGGTATGCGGTGAAGATCGCTCGCCTCATTCGTCGCGAGGCGCCCGACATCGTTCACACCTCGAGCTGGTCGGGCGTTGACGCCGCAATCGCAAGATTGATAAGAAGATACGCCGAACTATATCTATCGGTTTTGGCCACGCCATGAAAGAATGAAAACACACCACGTAGTGACGAATAAATTCGTCACTACGTGGCTATTTCCCGAGGAGACTGTTTTGAGAATCACTCGTGTCTACACCAAGAGCGGGGACGGCGGCGAGACATCGCTGGTTGATGGAAGCCGCGTCAGCAAGGCCGATCCACGCGTCGCCGCGTACGGTGACGTTGACGAATTGAATTCGCTGTTGGGAATCGCTCGCGTCGGTCTGGCGGACCAGCAATTGAATGACGCGCTCGGCAAAATTCAAAACGAGTTATTCATAGTCGGCGCCGATCTGGCCAGCCCATTGGAGATTCAGGTCCCGCGAGTCGAAGAGGGACACGTCGCCGAAATGGAGCGATTGATTGATCTGTTGCTTGAAGAGATGGAGCCGCTACGCGAATTCATTCTTCCGGGCGGAACGCGACTGGGCGCCACACTGCATCTGGCGCGCGCCGTCGCCCGCCGCGCCGAACGATCGGTCATCGCCCTGGCCGCGGGATCAGGAATCAACAAACACGCGCTGATCTATCTCAACCGCCTGTCCGACCTGCTCTTCGTGATGGCCCGCGTCGCCAATAAACGCTCCGGCGCGAAGGAAGAGTCGGCGAATTTCAGCGAAAGATGGAAGAAAGACAAGGGGACAGGGGGACAAGGAGACAAGGAGACAAGGGGATAGGGAGAGTCTGGTCGCGGCCTTCGTCCCGTGGGAGCTGAGCGCGATGCCTCCGCCAAGGATCATCGCGGCCATCTTCACCGCCGGGTCGAAATCGGCGAAGGCGCTAGCGGCCAGGATCGCTCCGGCGGGAACACGGATGAACGTGTGAATCGCGTCCCAGGCCGTATCAACGGCGGGAATCTTGTCGGCGACGAATTCGATCAGGTATAGCGCCACGGCCAGCAATATAACCCACCATTCGCCCAGCATGTCCAACCCGCCTGGCAATTTGACCAGATGGAATTTTTGCAGGAGGCCGAGCGTGACCACGGTCGCGTAAAGGTTGATGCCTGAAAGCCAGGCGGATCCTGCGGCGGTTCCGAGTGTGGTGATCAAGTCAGCTGTCATTTTTCTCCTTTGGCGCGATTATAGTCGGGCGCCGCGCTGATTGGCAGGTGGTATTTACCGTCATTTGGGGTTATATTTCCTCTTCTTTAATCGATGTCTATTCGCTGTCTGTTGGCCTTTCGATGACCGCATCACTTGTCGAACGAATCCTCGCGCGCGATCCGCGAGCCATCGCTCGCGCCATCTCCAAGATCGAAAATGACGCGCCCGACGCGAACGAGATTTTGAAGGCGCTCTTCGCGCACACCGGGCGCGGGCTGACCATCGGCGTGACTGGCGCGCCGGGCGCGGGCAAATCCTCGCTGGTTGACAAGCTGGCGCTTCATTACCGCGCGTCGGGTAAGACGGTCGGTATCATAGCTGTCGATCCTTCGAGTCCTTTTTCGGGCGGGGCGATTCTGGGGGATCGAATCAGGATGCAGGCTTTGGCCAACGATCCCGGCGTTTTCATTCGTTCAATGGCCACGCGGGGCAATCTGGGCGGGCTTGCGCGGGCGACGGTTGACGCCGTTGCGGTTCTGGGCGCCGCCGGGTACGATAGAACGCTGGTTGAAACGGTCGGCGTCGGACAGGACGAAGTGGACATTGTGAAGGCCGCCGATCTCTCGGTCGTCGTGCTCGTGCCGGGAATGGGCGATGACATTCAGGCGATCAAAGCAGGGATCATGGAGATCGGCGATATCTTTGTCATCAACAAAGCCGACCGCCAAGGCGTCGAGCGAACCGAAAGAGAGTTGATCGCGCTCCTTGAAATGTCGGATCGGTCGAATGAGAAGGACTGGTGGAAGCCCCCCATCGTCCGCACCGTAGCTACGCAGAACAAAGGCCTAACCGAATTCGCGGAGGCCATCGAAAATTTCGCGGCCTGGCGCCGCGGGCGGTCGGCCTCGATTGAAAAGCCCGCCGGCGTCGCTCATAACCGCATCATCGAGTTGCTGCGCGAAGGCTTGCTGCGGCGCGTCCTCGACGAAGCGTTAGCGCCGGGAGAGTTGCGGGAGCTTGCGGAGCAGGTCGCCTCGCGCAGCCGCGATCCTTACTCGATTGTCGAGGAGATCATCGGCAAAATCCGAATCGGGTAAAGCTCAAAACGTGGGACGGACTTTTGTCTGTCCCCATCCCCTTCTGGGGACAGACAAAAGTCCGCCCCACATTTCTTTTTACCGGAACCGTAATATTGTCGAATCCGTCAGAGATCATCATCCAACATCTTGGCGTGGCCGTAGAGTCAATCGAAGAGGCGCTCGTATTCTGGCGCGACGCGCTGGGCCTCGAATTGAATGGCATCGAGGTCGTGGAGAATCAGGGCGTTCGCGTCGCCATGCTGCCGATCGGCCAAAGCCGCATCGAATTGCTCGAAGCCACTGACGCCGAGACCCCGGTCGGAAAGTTTTTAGCCAAACGCGGCCCCGGAATTCATCACCTTTGCGTCGAAGTCAACGACATCTATGCGAAACTCAGCGAATTGAAAGCTCGCGGTGTGAGGTTGATTAACGAACAACCGGCCACCGGCGCGGGAGGCGCGCTCGTGGCGTTCGTCCATCCGTCATCCACCGGCGGCGTGTTGATCGAATTGACGCAAAAGGGGAGTGGGAGTCATTAGTCGGTGGGCAGTGGGCAGTGGACAGTTGCAACGAGTCACTCCCCACTGCCCACTACCCACCGTCTACTCCCCCACATTCGTATTAAGGAGATTTGTCGTGAAATCACGTAAGAAACCAGTTTTGTTTGTCTTGCTCATCGCCGGCGTAATCGCCGCGCAATCGTGCAAATTGCTTTTCAAGAGCGACTACACCGAGTTGAAGGCCACTGAACTGACGGCCTTTGTGGAGGCGAGGTTCCCGGAGATGCAAAAGCGCCAGATCGCCCAGAACCAGCAGATGCGGAAGCAGATCATTGATAACTTAAAAAAGGAGTTTGCCTTCGCTCAGGCGGCTGAGGACCAAGGGCTTCACAAGTCCGAGAATTTCATAAAACAGATGGAATTCGGTATGGAGCAGTTGCTCGCGGCCAAATACGTCGACCGCAATCCTGACGTGATCGTGTCGAAAGAGGAGTGGGAGGCTTACTATGCTTCGCACAAAGACCAGTTCGAATCCCATATCAAGATGATTAACGCAAATCGCAAGCAGCCGCTGAACGACGAGCAAAAGGAGCGGCAGCGGGCATTTTGGAGCGAAATCATGGTTCGCAGCGCCAAGGCCCGTCAGGCTGGCATCGATAAGGATCCGGTGATCGCGATTCTGACGAAGTTTGGAAAAGCCGATCTGCTGGCGAATCTCTACGCCAAGTCGCTTGAAGAGAAGAACAAGCTGACCGACGCCGAGAGGAAGAAATTCCTGGCCGAGAATCCCGGAGCCGACCCGGATAAGCTGAAAGCGAAAGCCCAGGGACTGCTCGATCGGGTGAAGAATGGCGAAAGCTTCGAGAAGATCGCCGACGAATTCAACGAAGACGGAACCAAGGGGCGCGGCGGCGATCTGGACTGGTTCGGCAAGGGGAAGATGGACCCGGATTTTGAAGCCGCCGCGTTTGCGTTGCAGAAAGGCCAAACCTCCAGCGAACTGGTCAAATCAAGTTTCGGTTATCACATCATCCGCGTTGACGACCGCCGCATGGCGCCTGTCACGCCGGACGCGGCCCCGGCGACATCAGGCCCAAAACCGCCGCCCGGCCCGAAACAAGAACCCCGGGAAGAGATTCACGCCCGCCATATCTTCATAGACACCAGGCAGTCCGAACAGTTCGAAGCTCAGACGCTTCAGGAGAAAGTGAAACGCGCGCTGGAAGACGCGACACTGAAATTTCCTGTCAATGCGCCCGCCGACTTCGTCATCAATGTCCCGGGATTGGATCGTAACCGCATCCCCGGGGTCGGCGGCGGAACGGGCGGACAGATGCGCAGAATCAATCCGGAGGAGAATAAGTAGCCGGGAGTGGAAAATGGAAAAAGCTCAAATTGGGATCATAGGCGGCAGTGGTTTGTATCGGATGGAGGGATTGACCGACGCGCTTGAGATCGGCGTTGAGACCCCATTCGGCATGCCTTCGGACAACTTCATCATCGGGACGCTCGAAGGCGCGCGTGTCGCCTTTCTGGCGCGGCACGGGCGCGGGCATCGCATCACGCCTACCGAACTGCCGTTTCGCGCCAACATCTACGCGATGAAACTGCTGGGCGTCGAGCGAATCATATCGGCTTCGGCGGTCGGCTCATTGCAGGAAAAGTACGCGCCGACAGACATCGTCATCCCCGAGCAGTTCTTCGACCGCACGCGTGGGCGCATTTCGACGTTTTTCGGCGAAGGCGTGGTCGCGCACATCACGTTCGCTCATCCGGTCTGTAATTCGTTGGGCGATGTGATCGCCGGCGCGGGGGAATCGGCCGGGATCAGGATTCATCGGGGCGGAACCTATTTGTGTATGGAAGGCCCGGCCTTTTCGACGCTCGCCGAATCGCGGCTATACCGCAGTTGGGGAATGGACGTGATCGGAATGACCAATCTGCAGGAAGCCAAACTGGCGCGCGAGGCCGAAATCTGTTATTCGACGATGGCCCTGGTGACCGATTACGATTGCTGGCATCCTGATCACGACGCGGTGACGGTTGAGATGGTCATCGAATATCTGAACAGGAATTCCACCAACGCCCAGGCGATCATCCGCGAAGCCGTTCGCCGATTGGTCTCGGCGCCGCGCGAGTGCAAATGCGGCTCCGCTCTCCGCCATGCCATCCTGACCGAGGCCGGCGCGATACCGGCGGAGACGAAGAAAAAGCTCGCGGCGATTATCGGCAAATACGTGGGAGAATGACGCGCGACCGGGGGGCGGAAAGGAGCGCAAAAGATGGGAATCGCCTCCGTTCAAGCTGTTATGACTGCGGAACGGGGACGCTTAATCCATCCAAAAGGACATTGGAGCCAATGCGGATGAGGTTGGCTTCGGTTGCAGATAAGCGAGGAGATTTATCATGAATTATCGAATGAATTTTGCTCTTAAGCTGGCTCTGGCGTGCGCGGCCTTTGGCGCCTTTGCCGGATCAAACAAAGTCTGCTTCGCCGCTTCGCATATATTTCAGCAAGGCCCCGGGCGCGGCCCGATCACCGCGTCGCGCGATCCCGAACTGGAGAAACAATCGATCCGCAGCCTCGAAGCCGCCAAGTTCTACTTCTACAAACGTAAGCCAGATAAGAACGACAAAGACGGCTGGGCGCGCATCAACAAAGCCGTCGAGGGACGATTGCAGGAGATTGTCGACACTAACCCTTATTTCGGTCGGATAAACGAGGTCTTCTTCATGCTCGGCGAGGTTTACAAACGCATGGGCGATCTGGACAAGGCCGTCGAGAACTGGACAAAGGCCGCCAATGAGACTTCGGACGAAAAGTTCAAGTCCGAAATACAGAAGCGGCTCGACGAATCGAAATCGCAGAATAAAGATCAAAAGAAGGGGTAACGGTTGATGTCAGCGATCACACCGCTTTTAGTCGTCGGCTCCGTGGCCATTGATTCCATCACCACGCCATTCGGCTCGCGCGAGCGGTCCCTGGGCGGTTCCGCCACGCACTTTTCGGTCGCGGCCTCTTTCTTCACCGACGTGGGCGTCGTGGCCGTCATCGGTGACGACTTCACCGGCGAAGATGAGGCCGTCTTTCACGAGCGCCGGATCAACACCGAAAACCTGCAACGCATTCCGGGCGGCAAAACTTTCCGATGGGTGGGCGAATACGGCTTCGATCTGAACACCGCGCGCACGCTCGACACACAGCTCAACGTCTTCGCCGATTTCAACCCGCGACTTTCAGAGGCGGCGAAGAGATCGCCGTTCCTCTTCCTTGGCAACATCCAGCCGGTTTTGCAGCGCGAAGTTCGCGAGCAGGTTGACGCGCGCTTCGTCGCCATGGACACGATGAACTGGTGGATCGAAAGAACGCGCGAAGAACTGCTCAAGACCATCGCCGTCGTTGACGCCCTGATCATCAACGACGCCGAAGCGCGCGAACTGGCCGACGAACCCAACCTGGTCCG
>Ga0126383_10003272_pt1 | contig 10678 bp, 9 predicted proteins | sample PanSoiMetPlot_35_FD_96882 | JGI IMG/M metagenome (GOLD analysis project Ga0126383, IMG submission 96882) | Tropical forest soil microbial communities from Panama - MetaG Plot_35 | ecosystem: Environmental > Terrestrial > Soil > Tropical forest > Bulk soil | place: Panama | collected 2016-02-17
ATCAGCGCGCAGGAAACGCCGCGCTGGCCGAGCTCGACGGCAAGCGCGACGCCGACCGGTCCGCCGCCGACGATGACGACCTGATATCTTTTTTTCATTGGCGGCCGGTCAGAGAGGATCGTCCGCTTTACTGCCGCAACAGTAGAATCGGATCGGCGGATTCCGGCACGCGCTGCCAGGTATTAGTGTCGTTTTCTTCGAACTGCCAGGTTTGGCCGCGCGCCGACAGCAGCACCAGTTCGCCCTGATCCATGCGCCAGGCGTTCGGATTAAAGCGCGTGACCAGGGCGTCACAGCCGGCTTTCAGCCGCAACGCCATGGCGCCGCCGGCGGCCGGACTGTTTGCGAGCGTGAGCGTGCAGATCGGTTTCCCGGTTCCGCGCGCAACGGCCCAGTCGCCGACCATGTCGTCGGCCGAGCGCACCGGCGCCGCGGCGGCGGTCTGCAAAACGTAGCGGCCCTCTCCAGGCGCGAACCCGTCATACATGCCGCTTTCAACTTCGGTGAGTTCGATCACGGCCTCGCCGTGGTTATCGAGCAAACGCAGGCCGCCATAATTGTCGAGCGCCCAGCCGGCAATATCCTTGGTCGAAGGAAACAAGTTCGGGCAGTTCTTGTCGACATCGAGCCGGCGGCCGCGCGATGCCGGTTCGGCGCGGAAGGTCAAATGGCAGATCCTGTTATGATCGGCATCGGAAAATTCCCAGGCCCCTAGCATGCCGTTTGCCGCTTCCTCGCCAGTCGGCCGCGATTGCGGATTTTGGCCTTGAAGAGTTTCCAGAGGGGGCTCTCGGACCTCCTCGGGTTGATCGGCTTTCGGCTGCTGATTTTGGGCGAACGCCACGCTTGCGCCGAGAGTGACGGCAACCCCTGCGACAATCGCATATTGAACGGCCCGCATGCGCTTTAGGCTAGCACGAGCCCAGCGTGGCGTCAGCGCCGGCCCGATCGAGTCCGCCAGACACGGTTGTTCCACGATTTGAACGGCGTCTCTGCAACCGGCGTGAGCGGCGGCTTTCCTGCCGCCCAGGCGGCAATATTGTCGACGACGAGCTGATCCATTCGCTCGCGGGTATGAACCGAAGCGGAGCCAAGATGCGGGAACAGCACCACGTTATCCATTGCGATCAATTCCTGCGGCACTTCCGGCTCCTTGGCAAACACGTCGAGTCCCGCCGCCATGATGCGTTTTTCGGCCAGCGTCTTGATCAAAGCCGGCTCATCGACCACCGAGCCGCGGGCCATATTGATGAGAATGCCGTTCGGCCCGAGTGCATTGAGCACTTCGGCATTGATCATGTTTGCAGTCGCAGCGCCGCCCGGCACGATCACCATCAGCGTGTCGACATCGCGGGCCATGTCGATGAGCTTCGGGTAATAGCGATAGCGCAACTGCGGGCGCTGCTGCCGCGCATGGTAGACCACCGGCACGCCGAATCCGTCGAGACGGCGAGCAATCGCCTGTCCGATCGCGCCCATGCCGACGATGCCGACGGTGCGGTTACGCAAAGTACCCTTGGTCAGCGGATAGGCCTTCTGCAGCCATTTGCCGGCCCGCAAATAGCGCTCGGCCTGCGGAAACTCGCGCACCGTGCACAACAGCAAAGCGAGAGCCGTGTCGGCGACTTCCTCGGTCAACACTTCCGGGGTGTTGGTGACAGTCACGCCGTGAGCGGCCGCCGCTTTGGCGTCGATATGGTCGTAGCCGACCCCGAAGCTTGAAATGATCTGCAATTTGGGAAAGCGCCGTATGAAGGCGTCGCCGATGTACTCGCTCGTTGCGGCGCAGGCAATGGCGCGTACATCGCCATGTGAAGCATAGAATGACTGGAGATCTTTGGCTTCCGCGCTCTTGTGCAGCGTGCCGATCGCTTCGAGCCCTTTGACGAGCAGCGGCTTCATCGGCCCCAGCAGAATGATTTCGCGATTGGTGGCATTCATTATTGATCCTCACACCAGCATCGTGACCGGCGACTCGATCAATCGCTTGACCGCCGCCAAAAGCTCGGCGCCGAGCGCGCCATCCACCACGCGATGATCGCATGACAGCGTCAGGCTTAGCACGCTGGCAAAGCCGACCCTGCCATCGTCGGTCTCGATCGCCTGCCGCCGCGCTGCTCCGACAGCCAGGATGGTCGCGTGAGGGGGATTGATGATTGCGGAAAACTCGCGCACGCCATGCATGCCGAGATTTGAGATCGCCGCCGCACCGCCCTGGTATTCGGCCGGCTTGAGCTTCTTGCCGCGAGCGCGCGTCACCAGATCTTTCATCTCGGCTGAGATCGCGCTCAACGATTTTGTTTCGGCATGGCGAATCACCGGCGTGATCAGTCCGCCTTCGAGCGCCACCGCCACGCCGATATCGGAATGGGCAAAACGCAAGATGCGATCGCCAGCCCAGACCGCGTTGGCCGCGGGCACCTTCTGCAAGCCAAGTGCGAGCGCGCGGATGATGAAATCGTTGACGGAAAGCTTGAACGCAGCATTGCCGTCGCGATCCTTGGGCGCCGCATTATTGGCTTCCTCGCGCAGCGCGGTGAGCCGGACGATATCGGCATCGGCCGTCAGATAGAAGTGCGGAATGGTTTGCGTGGCTTGCGTCAGGCGGGCGGCAATCGTGCGGCGCATGCCGTCGAGCGGCACTTCCTGATAGCTTCCGGGCTCGAACAGCGCCTTGATCTCGGCGGCGCCAGGTCCGGCCGCGGTGACGTGCGGCATCGCGCCCGCAGGCCGTGGCGCGTCCGCGATGTCGCGCGCGAGGATGCGGCCGCGCGGCCCCGAGCCCCGCAATTGCGTTAGATCGATCCCGGCTTCGCCGGCCAAGCGTCGCGCCAGCGGCGTGACGGTCGCACCGCCCGGTAATCGCGCCGGCCCATAATTGCGCTGCGGCGTGCGCACCTCAAAAAAGGGATCGAGTGCCACGGGGGGGCGCTCGTCGGCATTCACCGCCCCGACCGGCGCATCGCGCCCGGTGCCGCGATCGGCGGGTTGAGGCAGCGGCTTGCTTTCTATCGCTTTCGAGCCCGCGGTCGTCGTTCCGCCGCCATCCGCAATCACCCCCACCACCGCCCCAACCGGCGCCACCGCGCCGGCCGCCACGCGAATTTCAGCAAGCACCCCGGTCGTGGTCGATGGCACCTCCATCGACACTTTGTCGGTTTCGATTTCGAACAGATTGTCGCCCGGCTTGACTTCGTCGCCGGCGGTTTTGAACCATTTGGTGATCTTGCCTTCGGCGACAGTCTCGCCGAGTTGCGGCATCAGCACGTCCATCACTTGATCCGTTCCCAAGTGACTTCCAGCGTCGAGTTGGGGGCTCGCAGCACCAAACGATCGCCGTTCAATTCATAGCGCCGCACCAAATCGCCTTTATCGCCGGGCTGCAAACTGTCGTGCCGACGATGGGTGACGGTGCCGGCTGCTTCGTCCACCGTATAGGTGCCGAAATAGGCGATGTAATCCTTGACCGCGGTGAACGCTTCTTGCGGCGTCATCACAGCGCCGGCGCGCGTGCGCTTGACGTCGGGCGCGATCTGCACCGCCATTTCGCCATGCGGGCCGTAGTAGATCATGCCCTTCGGATTGGCACCGCGATCCCAATTGTTGCCATTGATGCGCGTGCCGACATAGTGCCAGGCGCCCAGCAGCGTGTTGTCCACTTCGCCGTCGCTCATGCCGCGCCCGCCCGCCTCAATAATCCACCGATCACCACGTCACCGAAATGTACTGGGTCTCGGTGAACTCCATGAGGCCTTCGTGCGCGCCTTCGCGACCGAGCCCAGATTGCTTGACGCCGCCGAATGGCGCTGCGGGATCGGACACCAGGCCGCGATTGAGCCCGACCATGCCAAAGTCGAGTTTCTCCGACACCCGCATGCCGCGGCTCAGGTCCTTGGTATAGAGATAGGCAACCAGGCCGTATTCGGTGTTGTTGGCGCGGGTGATGACTTCGTCCTCCGATTTGAAGGACTGAATTGACGCCACCGGACCGAAGATTTCCTCGTTCAGCATCTTGGCGTCATCGGAAACATCTGCGAGCACCGTCGCCGGGTAGAAGTAGCCGGGCCCGCTCGGCGCCTTGCCGCCGGTGAGGACTTTGGCGCCTTTCTTCACTGCATCGTCGACGAGCTCGATTACCTTGTCGAGACCGTCTTTGTTGACGAGCGGGCCAAGCGAGACGCCGTCGTCGAGGCCATTGCCCATTCTCAAGCCGCCCATCTTCGCGGTCAGCTTGCGGGCGAACTCGTCATGCACCTTCTCGTGCACGTAGAAGCGATTGGCGGCGGTGCAGGCCTCGCCCATGTTGCGCATCTTTGCGACCATGGCGCCGTCAATGGCGGCATCAATGTCAGCATCGTCGAACACAATGAAAGGCGCATTGCCGCCGAGCTCCATTGCCGGCTTGACGACGTTATCGGCGGCTTCGTGCAAGAGCTTGCGGCCGACATCGGTCGAGCCGGTGAACGAGACGACGCGCACGCGAGGATCGTGCAGCATGGCGCTGACCACTTTGCCGGACGAACGCGACGGAATCACGTTGACGACGCCGGCAGGGACGCCGGCTTCTTCCAGGATCGGCATCAGCGCCAGCATGGTCAGCGGCGTATCTGAGGCCGGCTTGAGCACCACCGTGCAGCCGGCGGCGAGTGCCGGCCCGATTTTGCGTGTCGCCATCGCGGCCGGAAAATTCCACGGCGTGACCAAAACGACGACGCCGGCCGGTTTGTGATGGACGAATATGCGGGCGCCGGAAGACGGCGCGACGGAATTTTGGCCGATATTGCGCACCGCTTCTTCGGCATACCAGCGGAAGAATTCGGCGGCATAAGCGACCTCGCCGCGCGAATCCGACAGCGCTTTGCCGTTCTCGATAGTGATGAGCTTCGCCAGCCGCTCGGCATCGCGCATGATCAATTCGTAGGACTTGCGCAAAACTTCGGCGCGTTCGCGCGGCTTCTTGCCGGCCCAGGCGGCGAAAGCGCCGCTCGCCGCATCGAGTGCGGCCTTCGCATCATCAACCGTGGCGCTCGCCACCGAGGCGACCTTGTTCTCGGTCGCTGGATCGATAACGTCGAAACGGCCGCCGTCGGAAGATTTCCGCCACTTGCCGCCGATCCACAGATCGGTCGGTACGTTGGCGAGCAGATTGTCGTACATAGCCATGGTCGCACCTGTTCTTTGCAGTTTTTCCTCGGCTCATTTTCCGCGAAAGCGGAAATCCAGAATTATCGTCTAACGCTGGGTCCCCGCTTTCGCTGGGACGAGTGGAAATTCAACTCTCTATGGCGCGTTTCACCCGGTCGACGATGCGCTCAACGCTCGGCAGCGCAAGGTCTTCCAGAATGTCGGCGGCCGGCAGCGGTATATGCGGCGTGGTGATGCGCACCGGAGGGCCGTCAAGATCGTAAAAGGCTTCGTCGGCGACGATCGAAACGAGCTCGGCGCCCCAGCCGCACAGCCGTGGGTTCTCTTCGACGGTGAAGAGGCGATGCGTCCGCGTCACCGAGCCGAGAATTGTCTGCGTGTCGAGCGGCACCAGCGAGCGCACATCGATGACCTCGCAGTCGATGCCGTGCTCGGATTTGAGCTGGTCGGCCGCGGCGATGGCGCGAGGTACCATGAGCGCCAACGCAAGGATCGTCGCATCCTTGCCCGGCCGCACGATGCTTGCAGTGCCTAGCCGATCAACGATCTCGCCGTCCGGCACGTCGCCTTTGACCGGATAAAGCGATTTGTGCTCGAGGAAAATCACTGGATCGGGATCGCGCACCGCCGCGGCCATAAGCCCGATGACGTCGCGCGGTGTCGATGGCGCCACCACCTTGAGCCCGGGGATCATCATGCACCAGTTCTCGACGCTCTGCGAATGTTGCGCGCCGAAACGCGCGCCACCGCCATTGCCGGTCCGCACCACCAGTGGACATTTCACCTGGCCGTTGGACATGTAGCGGCTCTTGGCAAATTCGTTGGCGATGTAATCGAAACAGACTGCGAAAAAATCCGAAAACATGATTTCGGCAATCGGCTTCAATCCGGTCATTGCCGCGCCCATCGCGGCGCCGAGGATCGCCTGCTCGGAAATCGGCGTGTCGCGCACGCGCAACGGCCCAAACTGTTCGTAGAGACCGACAGTCGCTTTGAATACGCCGCCGGCCTTGCCGATGTCTTCGCCGAGAAACACCACGTCGGGATCGCGCGTCATCTCCTGGGCGATGCCGCGAGCCACCGCTTCGCGGTAGGTCAATTCCGCCATGCGAAGCCTCCATCGGCATAGACATCGGTTGTGAGGATGTCGAGCGCCGGCGGCCCCGCCGCCTTGCATTTCTCCGTGGCTTCGTCGACGCGGCGTTTGGCATAGAGCTCGATGCCGGCGATGATGTCCTCACTGACGCCGAATTGCTTCAGGCGCTCGCGATAGATTTTAATCGGATCGCGTTTTTTCCACTTCTCGAGCTCGCCCTCCGGGCGATATTTGGCCGGATCCGCGCGCGAATGTCCGCTGTGCCGATAGGTGAGGCACTCGATGAGCGACGGGCCGCCGCCGGCGCGCGCTTTCTCGTAAGCCGCCGCCGCGGTGCGGTAGACGACATCGGCATCGTTGCCGTCGATCACGATGCGCGGCAGGCCGTAAGCGGCGGCCCGGTCGGCGGCCGGATTCGGCACCGCGGTAACATCGCCGATCGGCGTGTATTCCATGTACAGATTGTTTTCACACACAAAGATGACGGGCAATTTCCAGACCACCGCGAAATTCAGGGATTCATGAAAAGCGCCGATATTGGTCGTGCCGTCGCCGAAGAAGCAAACCGAGACGTCCTTCTGCCCCTTGTACTGTGCGCGCCATGCCGCGCCACAGGCGATCGGCAAATGCGCGCCGATGATCGCATAGGAGCCCATCACGCCATGCTCGACCGATGTCAGATGCATCGAGCCGCCTTTACCCCGCATCAATCCATTGTCGCGCTGCATCAGTTCGCCCAGTACCTTTTCGACCGGAACGCCGCGGGCCAGCGTGTGGGCGTGACCGCGATAGGTGCAGAACGAAAGGTCGCCGGGCTTCATCGCCGCGGCGCAGCCGGCGGCGACCGCCTCCTGGCCCAGCGAAAGGTGACTAGTGCCTTTGACCAGATTCTGCAGAAAAAGATCGAACGCGCGCTGCTCGGCTTCGCGAATTTCGACCTGCATGCGATACATGCGCAGCCGCCAGTCCTCGCCGATATCGTCATTGAGGCCCGCATTCGGCGCGAGCGCGCGGTCTTCGACTTTGGCCATGAAAGGTCCTCGGAATGCCTTTAGCGAGGGGGCGGACGCAACTTAGCGCCTGTGGTCAAGGTCAGGCAATGCATCGGGACCCCGCCGCCAAACCCTGCGGCCGCCGCTTGCGATAGTCTCAACGAACGCCTAATTGACCACGGGAGGGTTTCGATGACTCAATCCCTGGACTCGCGAACCTCCCAACCCTTCATTCATCGCTTTTTCGGCGGTCCGCCGCTCGCGGTGATCGGCCGGCTTATTCTGCTGTCGGTCCTGGTCGGGGTTATTCTCGCCGCTATTGGGCTCGATCCCTGGAACATCCTCGAATCCGTAGAGCGGCTGATCGAACATATCTGGAACATGGGCTTCGATGCGGTGCGCTGGCTGTGGCGCTATTTCCTGCTCGGCGCGGTGATCGTGCTGCCGATCTGGTTTTTGGCGCGCCTGGCCAAGGCGCCGCGCGGGTTGTAGGCCGTAGATCAAAACAGCGCGGCCGGGCGAGTGCCCGGCCGCTTTCTGTTTGACGTTAGCTTGCCGCGCTTATTCGTCGGACTGAGAGCCGGACGGCGGTCCGTCATCCTCGCCGCGCACGGAATGATCCATGGAGTGGTCGCGTGGTCCGCCGTGGTCGCGTGGTCCGCCGCCGCCGCGATGCCGCCGCCGCCGCCGGTGCAGCGGATAGCGATCTTGCGGTCCGTCATGGCCATTGGGGCCGTTTTGCCCATGCGGCCCGTTGTTGCCGTGCGAAGTCTGCTGATGCTGCGGCTGACCGCCGGTGATGAACGATGGCAGGCGGTCGACGTCGCCTTGGTTTTCCGGAGTCGAATGCTGGGACCGCGGCTGAAAATGCTGCTGATGTTGTTGCGGTTGATAGTGCTGCTGATTGTGATGTTGTTCACGCGGATAGTACGGCTGCGGCTCGCGTGGGGCGAACGGCTCGCCGCCGACGTGAGGCTGCTCACCGTCGCCGTCGTCGTAGCTGTCCTCGGCGGCACGCATCTCGCCGGGTTGCTGCTGCTGCTGCTGGTAGTAGGGCTGACTCTGCCGAAGCTGCTCCTGCGCCGCAGCGATGACGCGGAAATAGTGCTCGGCGTGTTGATAATAATTCTCCGCCGCAACGGGGTCCCCGGAGCTCTGCGCGTCGCGAGCTAGCTGGAGGTACTTTTCGGCGACGTGGGACGCGGTTCCGCGAATTTTTACGTCGGGTCCATTGGACTCGTACATTCGCGATAATGGATTTTGATGATGGCCACCTTTGCGGTTACGACCGCGCATTCGTTTGTTCTGACCGTTTCTCATGGTTCGCTGTTTCGCCAACCCCCGTTTACTGCGACGGCACCTTGCCGCCGATTCTCTCTAAATTCACCAGATTCCATCGCGCGGCGGCGCGCCGCTCGAAATTGTCCGCCTTAATTTCCGGTCTCTGTTCCAGTCCCGACGTCACAAGTTCGCTAATCGCGCAGCATTGGCAAAACTCTTCGCAGCGCGCCAAGTGCGAGCGCGCCGAACCCATGAAGCGTCACGATCTGAGCACGATCTGAATCTGGCGATCCTGTATGCCGTCCAATCCGGCTTTCGCTATTCAGCTTCGCTTTTTCTGCCTGACCAGCGCTGCCGACCTCTTGGAGAATCAATACTCCGGGCGTTCAAGGCAGCGCGGCACCCTCATTCGAGGGCGATTCCGTGGGCCGCAAGCTAATCGGTTCCGGCCGATATTCCAAGTGCTTTTTTCTCACGCCCTGTTAGCCAGATCTGCAATCAAGGCGCGTGGTCCGCCGCTTAGATCGGGTTGCGGCGCCGCCGGCGCAAGCCCTGCCGCGGCAATTAGTGCCCGAACTGGTTCCGCCTGGTCCTTTCCCAGCTCAACCACTAGGACGCCATTGCGCGCCAATAGCGGTGCCGCGGTTTGCGCCAGCGCCCGATGCCAATGCAAACCATCGGCGCCGCCATCGAGCGCGACGCGCGGATCGAACAGCCGCACCTCGGGCGTAAGCCGGTCGAGATCTGCGGTGGCGATATAGGGCGGATTTGAGACGATGAGGTCAAAGGGACCGCTCAGCGCGGACGCCATGTCGCAGACCACATAGGCGACGCGGCTCACCTGCAGACGGCTGGCATTGTCGCGAGCGACCGCGATCGCGGCCGCGCTGATGTCGGTGGCGACAGCGACGGCGTTCGGCAGTTCAGTCAACAGCGCCAGCATAATCGCGCCAGAGCCCGTGCCGATATCGGCGATGCGCCAAGCTCGCGAACGCGGTCCGCGTTTGTCGAGCGCAGCCAGGGCGGCGGTCACGACGGTTTCGGTCTCCGGCCGCGGCACCAGCGTCGCGCCGGTCACGTGCAGCGGCAGCGACCAGAATTCCTTCATGCCGGTAATCCGTGCCACCGGCTCGCGCCCGAGTCGCCGCCGCGCCAGCTCCGCGATTGTGCTTTGCTGTTCGGGCGAGAGCGGCTGATCGGCGCGCGCAGCCAGCGCCGCATGATCCAGGCCGAGCGCGTGGCCGATCAGCACGCGTGCGTCGAGTTCCGGCGAATCGAGACCGTGGCGTCTAAATTCGGAGGTCCAGGCGCGCCGGCAATCGGCAACGGTAACGGGCTTGACTACGGCGGGAGTAACGGAATGTTGCATTCTCAAGGCGGTTCTCACGCGTCTTTTCAAGCGTCTTGCGCCGCAAGCTGCGCCGCCTGATTTTCTGCAACCAAAGCGTCGATGATTTCGCTGAGCGCCTCGCCCTCGAGAATCTGCGGCAGCTTGTAGAGGGTCAGATTAATCCGGTGATCGGAAACCCGTCCCTGCGGATAGTTGTAGGTGCGGATGCGTTCGGAGCGATCCCCGGTTCCGACCTGGCCGCGCCGCTCGGCGGCGCGTGCGGTGTCCTGCCTTTGCCGCTCGAGGTCGTAGAGCCGCGTCCGCAGCACCGCAAGCGCCTTGGCGCGGTTGCGGTGCTGCGAACGGTCTTCCTGCATCATGACGACGATACCGGAAGGGATATGCGTAACTCGCACCGCCGATTCGGTCTTGTTGACATGCTGGCCGCCGGCGCCGCTCGAACGCAGCGTATCGATCTTGAGATCGGCGTCATTGATGGCGACGTCGACGTCCTGCGCCTCCGGCAGCACCGCGACCGTGGCGGTCGAGGTGTGGATGCGGCCGGAGCCTTCGGTGTCGGGCACGCGCTGCACACGATGCACGCCGGATTCGAACTTCAGCTTCGCGAACGCGCCGCGGCCCTGCACCTCGGCGACGATTTCCTTGTAGCCGCCCATGGTGCCGTCGCTGGCGGACATCACCTCCACCTTCCAGCCCTGCAGCGCGGCAAAACGTTCATACATGCGGAACAGGTCGCCGGCGAACAGCGCCGCTTCGTCGCCGCCGGTCCCGGCGCGGATTTCAAGCACCACGTTGCGGTCGTCCATGGCATCC
>Ga0126383_10003275_pt1 | contig 10673 bp, 14 predicted proteins | sample PanSoiMetPlot_35_FD_96882 | JGI IMG/M metagenome (GOLD analysis project Ga0126383, IMG submission 96882) | Tropical forest soil microbial communities from Panama - MetaG Plot_35 | ecosystem: Environmental > Terrestrial > Soil > Tropical forest > Bulk soil | place: Panama | collected 2016-02-17
AGACTTCACTTGGAAGCTGCTCGATCAAGCGGTTCTCAACGACGAAGCCGGCAAAGTGACGTACAACCTCGCGCAGCAAGACATGGTCGGCATGCGCGTCGTCTGCCGCTTCGCGTGGGAAGTCGCGAACGTGCCGCAGCCTGAGGCGAGCGCGAATCAGTATCCGTTCGGCATCCTCAACTCGGCGACTTAGTGAAAGGGTGAAAACCGTATGACACCGCAAGCAGCCAAAGCGGCTGCGACAGATAAGGCGGCGGCAGCCGAGTCGGCGGCGCCGGCGCCGGTCGAACAAGACGTGACGTTCGAGGAGGCGCTCGAACTCGGCGTTTGGCCGACTATCGGTCTAGCGCCGATGGACGACACCGATCTCACTGTCGAAGGCGTAACGGAGTAGGGCACTCGCGGCCCCGGCATTTGCCGGGGCCGCACTCTCTTATCGAGGAGGTAGCCGTGGCACGGTCGTATCTGATCGCGAATCCGACGAGCACGACAGTGAATCTGACGACGACGCCGGCACGAACGCTCGCGCCGCGCCGAGTCGCGCTGCTCGCCGAAGCGAGCGCCGAAGCCGGTGGGCCGGCTAGTTGGGCGCTCGCCGGCTGCATCGTCGGCACTGTCGGCGAACCGGCCGGCGTCGGCTCGATGGCGCTCTTGCAAGACGGCGCGCAGCTGCTCGGCGTCGGCGCGGCGCAAGCCGTCGTCGCCGGCAACATACCGTGACGACACTCGCGGAAACAGAAGCGGCCGACAGCGAGCAGCGCGCGAAGCTCTATCGCGAACAGCGTCAGAAGCGCATCGCTTATCAAACGGAGCTGCGGCGCTCGCTCGCCGGCTCGCATGCGGCATGGGAGACGCTGTACGACCACTGGACGGCGCTGTTCGACTGGCTCGCCGAACGCGACGAGCCGGCCGTCGATTCGCAGAGCGAGCTTGATCCGCTCGGCATCTCCGATCAAGTGAACGTCGGTCGATGAGCACACCTGAACAGCCAATCGTCGTCTTGCCGAGTTGGGCGCCGACTGTCGCCGACGCGGCGGGGCTGATCCGCGCACGCACGAAGGACTCGAACGGTCAAGAGCTAGGCACGTTCACGGCCGCGACGCGGCCGACGGACACGCAAGCGCACGAAGCAATCGAACATGCCGTTATCGGCCTCGGCGAGAAGGTCGGCGGCGTCATCGGCGAAAAGTGCGAGAAAACGGCGAAGCTCTGCGCCGCGTACGGCGCCGCCGCCGAGATCGAGCTGTCTTACTTCCCCGAGCAGGCGCGGACGGACCGCAGCCCGTATCAATTTCTGCTCAAGCGCTACGAAGCGCTGCTCGAAGGCTTGCGCGAGTGCGTGCTCGGCAATATCCCCGGCACTGGTCCGGAAGGTGTGACTGGCGTGCGGCTCGGCACGCTGAGCGCGTTCTCGGACACGGCGAGCGATTTCTACACCGGCGAGATCGGCGTGCTCGGCTCGACAACGCCGCCGGGTGTAGTACTGCCGCCGCCGACTGGCACGGAAGGGCCACCCGGCCCCGAAGGCCCCGCTGGTCCGGCCGGCCCCGCCGGACCCGCTGGTCCGGCCGGCCCCGAAGGCAAAGCAGGCGCGACTGGTCCGGCCGGAGCGGAAGGCAAAGCGCCGGCGCCGGGTGCATGGCAGCCGCTGACGGGTCTGAACTTGTTCGATACGACGAAAAGCATTTGGGAAGCGAGCTTGTTGCAAGTGCGCTCCGAGGACGGCGGCACGCGCGGCGCGTTTCGCGGCAATGCGTCGTGCGGCGGCACGGCGAACGGGATACCGGCTAATACGACGCTGTTCAACTTGCCTGTCGGGCTGCGGCCGGCCGTGAAGATCACGCTGATGGTGCCGCTGCACACCGAAAACAAGTTCCTGCCCGTGACGCTCGAACCGGGCGGTGTCGTCAAAACGCTGGTCGTCACGGGGGCGCCGTACTACCTCGTCTTTGAGGGCTTGAGCTACCCGATCACTTGACGCTCGCGGCTCAGATCGGCCCTGTGAGCCAGATGCAGAGCGCCGTGAACGCGATCAGCACGAGCACTCCGATCACGACTTCGACGCGCGGCACACCGACAGCGTAACCGACTGACGCTCGCAGATGGAGACGTTCACTAGCAATGCAGCGCAGCTTGCGCATCGGCTGAGCGCGCTCGCGTCGCGCATCGGCAATCCGCAGCCGGCGCTAGAGCGCATGCGGCTGACGCTCGCGCACGGCGAGTCAGAGGTCTGGTCATCGCAAGGCGCCGCAATCGGTCAGCACTGGCCGCCGCCGGCCGATCCGGCGCGCAAGATCGACTCGCGGCTGCTCGTCGCGACAGGCGCGCTGCGCGACTCGCTCACGTCGCCGGCGAGCGGTCAAGTCGGCGAGATGAGCTTGAGCTTCGGCACCGATGTGCCGTACGCGCGCTTTCACCAGCACGGCACGAGCCGCATGCCGGCGCGGCCGTTTCTCGGCATGCCGCCGGACGCGCAGCGGCAGCTCTCGAACCGTCTCGCGCAGCTCGTTGAGGAAGCGCAGCGATGAGCGTCGGCACGCTCTCCGGCAGCGTCGTCGTCGGCGATGTCGTCGGTCCGATGGTGACAGGCGCCGACATCGAGGATGCAGTGCTCGATCAGCTGCGCGAGTGGCTGCCGCGCTACTTGTGTGCGGCCGAGCAGCAGCACGGCATCACGAAGGGTTCGACGCCGGCGCCGCGCGGTTGGGCCGTGACAGGCCGCGACTTGCAGAAGCTGCTCTCCGATCAGCTGCCGTGCGTCGTCTTGCTCGCCGCCGGCATCGCGCAGGAACCGCACAGAGAGGGCACCGGCGCGTACGCCGCGACGTGGGGCATCGACATCGGCATCGTGTTCAACGCCGCATGGGGGCGCGAATCGCGCCGGCGCGCGCAGCTGTATGCGCGCGCAGCGCAGCTGACGCTCGTGCAGCGACCGCTCGTCGCGCTCGAACAGCCGTGCGAGGTCGATTGGCGCGGCGAGATTTACGACGAGCTTGACTTCGCCGACTCGCGCTCTTACAGCGCGTCGGTGTGCAGCTTCAACGTGCTTTGTCGGGAGGTCGCGAACAGCAACGGTGGCCCCCCGCCAGATGCGGTGCCGCCGGGTGATCCGACCGTGCCGTTCGTGCCGTGGGTCGAAGTCGCAAAGACGGAGGTCACGGTTGAATCGCAATCACTAGACGGGAGCAAATCATCATGACTAGACCGGGCGTTGTAGTCAGCTCGGCGACGGCGGCGCCGACGCTGAGTGTGCCGACTGACACCGGCGTCGCGTTCGTCGCCGCAGAGGCCGCGCAAGGGCCGCTCGAATCGCCGACGCGGATCAACTCGCTAGAACAGCTCGTCGCGACATTTGGACAGCGCGTCGCCGGCACTTACGGTTACGACTGGCTCGACGCGGCGTTTCACGAGGGCTTGGGCACTGCATACTTCGTGCGGCTCGCCGAAGGTGCCGCCGCAGCGAAAGAATCGGCGACGAGCATCGCTGGCGAAGGCAATCTCGAAGCCGCAAGCCCCGGCGTGTGGGGCAACACGCTCTCGCTCGTCGTCAGCGGCGCCGGCGAAGCGTTCACGGCCGAAGTCAAGCAAGGCACGGCACTCGTGCAGAAGTCGCTGACGCTCGCGACGACAGAAGCGCTCGTGACGTTTCTCGCGTCGGGGCCGTACATGCGCTTGACCGGCGTCACGAAAGGAACGGAAAAACCGAAAGCCGCGACAGTCGCGCTCAAAGCCGGCACAGACGGCACAGTGCCGATCACGAAAGCGAGCACGCTCGCCGCCGCGCTCTCATCGTGCCGCGCCGATCTCGGGCCGGGGCAAGTGACGGCACCCGGCAAGTCGAGCGCGGAAATGCACACTGCGCTGCTCGCGCACGCCGCTGGCACGAGCGACGCCGGCGTCAATCGCGTCGCGTTTCTCGACGGTCCGCTCGGCGGCAGCGAAGCCGAACTCAAAACGCTCGCGAGCACGCAGCGCGGCTCAGTGCAAGATCGCTACGGCGCTCTATGGGCGCCGTGGGCTGTGATCCCCGGCATCGCACCCGGCACGACGCGCGTCGTGCCGTGGAGCGCGATTCAAGCCGGCATCGTCGCGCGCAACGACGCGGCCGGCCACCCGAATCAAGCCGGCGCCGGCAGCTTCGGCGTCTCGCGCTACGCGACTGCGCTGAACACGACGTTCACAGACGCGCAGCGTGAAGCGCTGCTGCTCGCCGGCGTCAACACGGCGCGCAGCGTGTACGGCGTGATCGAGAGCTACGCGTTTCGCACGCTTGTCGATCCGGCCGGCACGCGCGGCATGTGGCGCGAGCTAAATCACGCTCGCTTGAACATGGCAATCGTCGCGAAATCGAACTCCGTCGGCGAGGAAATCATCTTTTCGCAGCTCGACGGTCGCGGTCACACGCTCGCGAAGTTCAACGGCATGCTCGCGGCCGAACTCAAGGGGCTGTACGACGACGGCGCGTTGTACGGCGACGAACCGACAGAAGCGTACGTCGTCAACACAAGCCCTGCTGTGAACCCGCCGGCGCAGCTCGCAGAAGGCGTAGTGAAGGCAGTGCTCAGCGTGCGTATGTCGCCGCACGGCGAGCTGATTCTCATTGAAATCGTCAAGGTGCCGATCACGGTCGCTTTGGCCGCGTAACAGTGAAGGGAGCGTGACATGCCAACAGCAGGCCGTGCGGACATGTTCGCGGTCACGGTGTCGGTTGACGGCATCGGCGATCTCGGCGTGTTCGACAAGATGACAGGCGGCGAAGTTGACTCCGAAGAACAGAAGTACGCACCGGGCGCGATGGGTTCGCCGATCTCGCTCGGCGGACGCGTGACGATGGGCAACGTCACGCTTGAGCGGCTTTACATACTTGAGCGTGACAACCCTATCGAGCACGCGCTCGCGGCGGCAGTCGGCATCGCGACTGTCACAGTGTCAAAGCAGCCGCTCGACACGAATCGCGTGCCGTTCGGCCGGCCGCTCGTCTACAGCGGCATTCTCAAGAAGTGTGAACCGCCGGATCACGATTCCGACAAATCCGATCCGGCGATCTTGCATCTTGAGTTCGTGCCGACGGGTACTGTGGGATGAGCGGCTTGCACGACGCGATCAACGAGGCGTCGAGCGAGCAGCAGACAGTCGTGCAGCCGACTGTCGAGCTGCCGGCGCTCGACGCCGGCTCTGAGAACGGCGTCGGCGCCGCCGACTCGTCTGTGCTCAGCGCCGTGCGAATGCGCGCGGCGCAGCTCGCGCACGAGAACACTGTCGAGCTTGACATTCCCGGCTATGACGGCGTGCTCGTCGGCCGTTACAAAGCGATCAGCATTGCGCGCGTCTACAACGGACCGAACAACACGCTGCGCAACCCGCTGACGGAGTGGGGCGTCGCGGCCGACGCGCTCGCGCTCGCGCTCGTCGGTCTGTACGGCCGCAACGAGCACGGCGAGCTAGAGCCGCTGTTTTCAGATCAAGACGCGCGCTACGACGACGATCTCGCCGTCGCGCTGCATCTAGAGCCGAGCGCGCGCACCGCTCGCGCCGTGCTCGTCGCGCTGTGCGGCGGCGGCGAGCTTGGCGAGTCGCGCGTCTGGTCGCACTTCATGCAGTATCAGAGCTGGATCATGGAAGGTTCGGCGTCGGAGGTCGCCGCCGAAGCCGTGGGGGAACCCTAGACGCAGACTGGATCGGCACGCTCGCGTCGGCGGCGCTCGTCGGCGTGCCGGTCGAGCGGATCGTCGCCGGCGATGAGATCGAGCGCGCGCTCTGGCTGCGCGTCGGCGAGCGCGCCGCCGAGCTGCACACGCAGCTGCTGCGCGCGCACGCGTCGCACGTCGGCAACGAGATCGCGCGCCGCTTCAAGTGAAAGATGGCCGAGCAAAATCTGAACATACTCGTGCGCGTCGAGGGCGCGAAAGCGGCGTCGGCCGAAATCAGCGGCATCTCGAAAGCGACAGAGAGCGTCGGCAAGCAGACAGAGACGACATCTAAGAAAACGTCGAATCTGCGCAAGACGCTCGGCGGACTCGCGACCGGCTTTGCCGTCTACAAGGGTGCGCAGTGGATCAAAGGCGCCGTCACCGAGACGACAGAACTGGCGAAGTCCACTGCGGGGTTGTCGCGAATTACCGGGATGGACGCCGGCACCGCGTCGGCGTGGGTCGCGCTCGCGAAAGAGCGCGGGATTCAAGCGCGGCAGCTCAACATGGGCTTTATCACGCTCGCAAAACAGTCGCAGAAACTCTCAGAAGGCAATAAGAAGGCAGCCGAAACATTCGCTCGGCTCGGCGTCACTGCGAAGCAGTGGCAGTCGCTCAACACAGAGCAGCGCATGGAATTGCTTGCGCAGCAGTTTCAGAAAATGCGCAACCCGACTGAGCGCGCTGCCATCGCGCAGACGCTGTTCGGCCGCTCGGCGCAAGCGCTCATCCCGCTGCTCTCGCAAGGCAAGACGGCGCTCGCCGCGCATATCGCCGAGCAGCGCAAGGCGACTGGCGAGAACGCTACGTCGCTGCGCGAACAGATGAAGCTCGTCGCCGAGCAGCGCGAAATGAATCGCGCGATGTTGCAGCTCAAGATCGCAGTTGCGACGGCGCTCATGCCGATCATGCTGCAATTCACGAAAATCCTCGCGCCGCTGACTTCGGCGTTCGCGTCGTTGATGCAGAAATCCGGCGCGTTTCGCATCGCCGTCGTCGCGCTGACTGCCGCGTTCGTCGTCTTTATCGGCGTGATGAAGCTCGCGAGCTTAGCCGAGATCGCGGCGCTCGCCGGTATCGCGCCGTGGCTCGCGATCACTGTCGGCGTCGCGCTCGTGTTCGTGATGCTCTATCAGAAGGTGAAGGTCTTTCGCGATGCAGTGAACGCCGTCTGGACGTGGATCAAGGCGCACTGGCCGCTGCTGCTCTCGATTTTGCTCGGCCCTATCGCGACGGCGGTGATTCTCATCATCAAACACTGGAACTTCGTGAAGGCCGTCGTCGCGTCGGTGTTCAACTGGATCAAGACGCACTGGCCGCTGCTCGCTTCGATTCTCGGCGGACCGTTCGCCGCCGCCGCGATTCAGATAATCAAACACTGGCACGACATCGAAAACGCCGCGCAGACTGTCTTTCATACGCTCTCGACGCTCGTGCACGGCGTTGCCGGCACTATCGCCGGCGTGCTCGGCGGCGCTTTCAAGTTCGTGAAGGAAGCCGTCGAATCGCTGATCGGCGCGCTCGGCAAAGCAGTGAGTCTCGCCGAAAAAGTCGCGAGCGTGCCGGGGAAAATTGCGCACACGGCGACGTTCGGGGTGTTTCAGAGCGGCGGCTACGCGCACAGACCGATGAGCGCGCTCGTCGGCGAGCGCGGACCGGAGATGGTGCACTTGCCGCAAGGCGCACGCGTTTCGCCGCTCGTGCAGAGCTATCGCGGCGGACAGACTGTCGTGAACGGCACGTTCCCGATCTATCTCGACCGCCGGCAGATCGCGCTCGCGATGGGCAGCTTCGTCGCCGATCAGCAGGCGGCGCGCTGAGATGCCGACGGCGCGCAGAGCGGCTCGGCGCGCGCCGTCGCCGCCGCCGACGCTGCCGCCGGCGCCGACGCGTCAAGTCGCCGGTCATCTCGCCGGCGGTCACAGCATCGCTATCTACGCGCTCACGCGGCCGACGCACGTCACGGCGCAGCTCGCCGAGGCCGGCGCAAAGCTGACGGCCGGCTTCGGCAAGTGGGAGGAGATCAGCGTGCCGCGCGGTCAGCCGTTCACACAGTGGATCGGCGGCACGCTCAAGACGATGGACATCGAGCTGCTGCTCGACGGCTGGCACACGCAGAAATCCGTCGAGCGGACAATCGCGGAGCTTGAGCAGCTCGCGACTGTCGCCGGCGCGCAGCCGCCGAGCGGCGAGCCGATCACGCCGTCGCCGGTGCGCATCATCGGCGCCGTGCCGCACGCCGAGCTGACGTGGGTGATCGCCGGCATCGACTTCGGCGATCAGCTGCGCGATCTCGCGACTGGCGCGCGGCTGCGGCAAGCGCTGACGCTGCATCTCATGGAGTACGTCGCCGAGACGACAGTCGGCGCGCTCGCGGCGGCGGCGGCGCCGCGCAAATACAAGGTCAAACACGGCGACGATCTACGCAAGCTCGCGGCTCGTTTTCTCGGCCGCTCGTCGCGCTGGCCGGAGATCGTGAAGCTCAACAAGGGCTTGCGCGGCTGGAAGCTCGCGAGCAAGATGATCGGCAAGACGATTCTGATCCCGGCGCACTGAGCAGATGGCGGCGAAACGCAAGCCGGCGCCGGTCAAGGTGCGAGTGCCGAGCTTCGGCGTCGTGCGCGCGCCGGCGGCGAAGCTCGACCCCGGCGCGCTCGTGCTGCAAGGCCGGCCGATCTCGCCGTCGATTGCGCAAGCCGTCACGGCGATGTCGCTAGAGCAGACGATGGAAGGCGCGAGCACGCTCGCGATCACAGTCTCCGATTACAGCGGCGCGTTGCTGCGCTCGCAGCTCTTGCGCGGCAAGGTCGGTCTGACGTTCGACGGCGTGCCGTTCACGCTCGTGAAAGTCGAACGCGGCGACCGCGTTGTCGTGCTCAGCTTCGAGGAGTCGGCCGTCAATCTGCTGCGGCACTACACGAAACCGCGCAAGGCGGTGCGCTCGCGCAGCATGACGCGCGCGATGTTCGTGCGCTCGCTCATCACTGAGCCGCGCGAGCGGCGCATTCCGTATCGCATCCCGGAGATCAACGTGCGCCAACCGATAGCCGGCAAATGAGATGGCGAATCCGACTGTGAAGGGTTCGGCCGCGAGCGGCGAACAAGTCGCGAACATGCGGCTCTGCTGTCAGATCGGCAAGACGATGGGCGCGTCTACCGAGCAGCTCGCCGGCGCGCTCGCGACGATGATGCAAGAGTCGAGCTGTCAGAACTTGCACGGCGGCGACCGCGACTCGGCCGGCCTCTATCAGCAGCGGCCGAGCCAAGGGTGGGGATCGTACGCGCAAGTGACGACGCCGAGCTACGCGTGCCGCAAGTTTCTGACGCCGTATCTGAATTACTGCCGGCAAGGCGCGAGCGTGCTCGACGCGTCGAACAAAGTGCAAGGCTCGGCGTTCGCGCAAGCGCCGGCGCAGTGGCTGCCGGAGAGCCGCCGCGACGTGGGCATCATCATGGGGAGCAGCGACTTCACAGACGCGACGATGAGCACGAGCGGCAGCCCGTTCGCGCTCAAGACGACGACTCGCACTGAACCGTATGAGTTCTCGCGCGGCTCGGCGAATCAGCGCGAGGACTCGTGGACGTGCATCGGCCGGCTCGCGCAAGAGGTTCAATGGGCGCGCTTCATGCGCGGCGGCGTGCTCTACTTCGCCTCCGAGAATTGGCTCGCGCAGCAGACGCCGCGCTTCGTGTTCGCCGAAGGCGCGCGCGGCGTGCTCTCGATCACGCACTCGTCCGACGCGCGGCAGATCGCGGCCGAAGCGACAGTGCACGCCGTCGCGACTCGCTGGTCTGTGCTGCCGGGAGATGCCGTGCGCGTGACGGGGCAGGGTCCGGGCGACGGCTTGTGGCTCGTCGCGAGCGTGCGCCGCGACATCGCCGCTCCGACGAGCGAGATCATCCTCAAGCGGCCGGTGGCGGAGTTGCCGGAGCCGGCGGCGCCGACAAGCTCAAAGACAGTCGGCGTCGGCGGCTTGAGCGTGAACCGACTCGGCGCGTCGGCAATCGGCGGCGGCGCCGCTGCCGGACCGGCGCAAGCGCAAGCTCTCTACAACGCGTGTCAAGCGATCTCGGATAAGCACTACCCGTACGTTTGGGGCGGCGGACACGGCAGCTGCGGCACGCCGAGCGGCGGCGGCTACGACTGCTCCGGTTCTGTCTGCGCCGCGCTCGGCGCGGCGCATCTCGGCTATCGCATCGGCGGTCCGGTCGATGTCTCCGGCACGATGGCGTCGAACTTCGGTCAGCCGGGGCAAGGCAAGTATTTCACTGTCTGGGCGAGCACAGAGCACGTCTGGATACAGCTCAAGGGTCTTGGGCCAGCGTGGCGCTTCGACACGTCAGAACACGGCTGCGGACCGGAAGGGGCGCAGCTGCGCAGCTGCCCGCGCGGCACTGAAAGCTTCACTGCTCGACACTGGCCGGGGCTGTAGATGCCGGCGCTCGATCAGCTGTTCGCGTCGCGCGGCTTGCAAGCGTTCGGCGACGCGCAGTGCTACGACGCGCGAGTCGTCGCAGTCACACCGCAAGGCGCATACATCGTCGTGCCGGGATTCGACGGCGAATTGCGTTGGGGGCCGTGCCAACCGCCCGACAGCGGCGTCGCCGTCGGCGCGAAAGTCGCCGTCATCTTTTCCGGCAGCGGCGTGCCGTGGCTCATCGGTCTGCGCGGCGGCGGCGAAGGCGGCGGCGGCGCGGCGGCGTTCACTGCCGCTTATCGGTGGAGCACGGCGTTGACGGCGCCGGCGTCCGGCGAAGTCGGACTCAACGCCGCGACATGGACTGCCGCGACGCAAGTGAACGTGAGCAAGACGACTGACCCCGGCGCGGACGTGTCGTCTGTGCTCGCGGCACTCAAGATCGGCGACGAGTTCTATCTGCAAGCCGAAGCGGACTCAACGATTTGGGGCCGCTACACGCTTACGGCGACGGCGAGCGACAAAGGCACCTGGGACGCCTTCGCGGTCACGCGCATCGGCAGCT
>Ga0126383_10003277_pt1 | contig 10673 bp, 5 predicted proteins | sample PanSoiMetPlot_35_FD_96882 | JGI IMG/M metagenome (GOLD analysis project Ga0126383, IMG submission 96882) | Tropical forest soil microbial communities from Panama - MetaG Plot_35 | ecosystem: Environmental > Terrestrial > Soil > Tropical forest > Bulk soil | place: Panama | collected 2016-02-17
CGAACCGATGTCCCAATATCGTTTGCCGCCGCGCTCTCTCATTCTTTTAGTCGAACGGCAGAAAGATCAGCCCCGGCCGAATAACCATCATGATGAGTAGACACTGCATGCCCTTTGGCGCAGAAGTTCAGCCTGATGGCAGCGTGCGTTTTCGCCTCTGGGCACCCGCCGCAAAGAGAGTCGCTCTCAGTCTGGAGAACTTGAAGAGCGCACCGCTTGCCTTAGCCCCGGCGGGCCAAGGATGGTTTGAGCTCACAACATCCCAGGCACGCGTCGGCTCTTTCTACCGATTCCAAATTGACGGCGAGACTCTCGTTCCGGACCCTGCCTCCCGCTTCCAGCCTCACGATGTGAGTGGGCCCAGTGAGGTCATCGATCCGACGGCGTTTCCCTGGAAGGATCACGACTGGCGCGGCCGGCCTTGGGAACAAGCGGTTATCTATGAATTGCACGTCGGGAGCTTTACTCCGGAAGGCACCTTTCAGGGAGTCGAGCAGAAACTCGACTATCTTCGCGATCTGGGGATCACTGCGGTCGAACTAATGCCGCTCTCAGATTTCCCCGGTTCGCGAAACTGGGGATACGACGGCGTGCTACCCTTCGCACCCGACAGTTCCTACGGACGTCCGGAAGACCTCAAGCGTCTCATCGACTTCGCTCATGCCAAGGGCCTCATGGTTTTTCTTGACGTTGTCTACAACCACTTCGGCCCCGAGGGTAATTACCTGCATCTTTACTCGCCGCAATTTTTCACTGGTCGGCATAAAACTCCCTGGGGCGACGCCATCAACTTCGACGGGCCCGAGAGCCCCACGGTCCGCGACTTCTCCATCCAAAACGCACTCTACTGGCTCGAGGAGTATCACTTCGATGGCCTTCGTCTCGACGCGGTGCATGCCATCATCGACGATTCCAAGCCGGATATTCTCACAGAATTAGCCAGCGCCGTCCGAGATTGCTTTGGCGACAAACGATTCGTGCACCTTATCCTCGAAAACGGAGACAACATCGCCCGCTACCTGCGCCGCGATAAGAATGGTTCCGTCCGCTTCTATAACGCCCAATGGAATGACGATATCCATCACGCTCTGCACGTGCTTCTTACTGGAGAATCCGACGGCTATTACTCCGATTATGTCCAGGATCCCATGCGCCACCTCTGCCGCAGTTTGCGCGAGGGTTTTGCATATCAGGGAGAGTATTCCGAATATCATGCGAGCCATCGCGGAGAGCCCAGTACCGATCTACCTCCATCCGCGTTTGTTTCTTTTCTGCAGAATCACGATCAGGTCGGAAACCGCGCGTTCGGTGAACGAGTCAGCCAATTAGCCGATCCAAAGGCATTGAAAGCTGCTATGGAGATTCTCTTGCTCGCACCGTCTCCGCCGCTCCTGTTTATGGGAGAAGAGTTCGCTGCTGATACCCCGTTTCTTTTCTTCTGCGATTTCCGTGGTGACCTGGCTGCGGCCGTAACGGCAGGAAGAAGAAGCGAATTTGCACGCTTTTCAAAGTTCGATTCTGCTGAAGCCAGAAGTTCCATCCCCGATCCAAATTCCGAGCAGACATTTCTACGATCAAAACTAGATTGGAATTCGCTGCTGGCGGGACCACATTCACAGTGGCTATGCTTCTACCGCGAACTACTGTCAGTACGCCAACGCAGAATAGTTCCTCGAGTTGGCATGACGCGTGGATCTCGTTGCGGGTCTCCCCAAGCTCACGATCGTCATCTTTCCATCGATTGGTTTTTCGACGATGGCGCTCAGTTGGAACTCCGCGCCAATCTCGGCTCCGATTCCGACGTTGAGGTTCCTCGGCTCACAGGCATTCCGTTCTACTCCAGCGACCCTCAAGCCACTGCAGCGGTCAATAGCGCGAGGTTGCCCGCATGGTCGGTCGTCTGGTCCCTTAACACATAACAAGAGGTCTTGGCATCGGGTTTTTCCGCATTAGGTTCTGCAAGAAATCCAGTATGGACATTCGCTTTTCCAGCCCATAAGTTAGATACTGCGGTTGTCTCTCTGTTTCCACCACTCTCAAATCAGGAAAGACCCTATGAAGCGGCAGGATCAAATTCCAACTGCGACCTACCGCCTCCAATTCAACCAGCATTTCACTTTTCGCGACGCAACCGCGATTGTTCCCTACCTCAGCGCTCTTGGCATCAGCCACGTCTATGCCTCGCCTTACCTGCGAGCGAGGCCCGGTAGTTTGCACGGATACGACATCATTGACCATAACACGTTAAATCCAGAGATCGGCACACGCGAAGACTACGACGCTTTCGTCGACGAGCTTCATCGCTATGGCATGCGCCAGATTTTGGACATCGTCCCTAATCACATGGGTGTCATGGGAAGCGACAACGCGTGGTGGCTCGATGTTCTCGAAAACGGGGATGCTTCGGATTATGCCGACTTCTTCGATATTGATTGGGATCCTATTAAGGATGAGCTTCAGGGAAAGGTTTTGGTTCCGGTCCTGGCTGACCAATACGGAGCAGCTCTCGAGAAGGGTGATTTGAAACTCACCTTTGATCGGGAACGCGGCGAGTTCAGCATTTTCTACTTCCAGCACCGCTTTCCTATCGACCCCAAGGAGTATCCTCGCATCCTCGGTTATGACATCGACCGCCTGAAGAACCAGTTGGGTGAAACGCACGAAGACTTCCTGGAAGTGCAGAGCATTATCAGTGCATTCAACCATCTGGCCGAACGCCGGGGCTCGACTCCAGAACAGCGCGCTGAACGCAATCGCGAGAAGGAAGTCCAGAAGCGGCGAATCGCTGCTCTCTGTGCGCGCACCTCAGAGGCTTGCAGGTTTTTAACCCGCAACGTGGAGCGCATCAATGGCAGACCCGACGATCCACGCAGTTTCGATACGCTGCACGATCTCATCAAGGCACAGCCTTATCGCTTCGCACAGTGGCGAGTCGCAGCCGATGACATTAACTACCGGCGCTTTTTTGATATCAACGAGCTGGCAGCTCTCCGCACCGAAAACGACACGGTATTCAGCAAGACGCATCAGTTCATTCTCGAACTGGTCGCGACGGGCAAGGTTGACGGCCTTCGCATCGATCATCCCGATGGACTCTTTGATCCTGCCACTTACTTTCAGCACCTTCACAACCGTCTGAAGACCGAGCTTGATCCGCAGAACCGCGAGGCCTATCTCGTCGTCGAAAAGATTCTTATCGGTAAGGAATCCCTTCGTACAGAGTGGCCGGTCGATGGCACGACTGGATACGAGTTTGGAAATCTAGTGAACGGGCTTTTCGTCGACGTCTCATCGGCAGCGAAGTTCGACCGGATCTATCACCCATTTACAGGTGTCACGCAGGAATTCCTTGATCTTGTTTATCAGTGTAAGAAATTGATCCTGAAAGTGGTGCTGACGAGCGAACTCACTGTTCTTGCCAATTTCCTCAGCCGCATTGCCCTGGCCAATCGATACACCTGCGACTTCACTCTAAACGGCTTGCGCACGGCTCTGGCTGAGACCATTGCCAATTTTCCCGTCTACCGCACCTATGTGAATGCCAGTGAACTTTCCGAGGAGGATCGTCGCTACGTTGCCCGGGCAATCGCTGCTGCGAAGAAGCGGAGCAACGCTGCTGATCTCAGCATCTTCGATTTCATTCGCCGCATTCTTCTCGTGGAAGTCGGCGGCAGCGAGTCCGGCTGGTATAAGCGGGTCGTGCTCCGCTTCGCGATGAAGTTCCAGCAGGTCACTGCGGCTGTTATGGCCAAGGGTCTCGAAGACACCGCGTTCTATCGCTACAACCGGCTGGTTTCGCTAAATGAGGTGGGCAGCGATCCCAGGCGGTTCGGCGTTACGATCGACGAGTTTCACAGCGCGAACCAGGAGCGTCTTGCGCACTGGCCGAACTCCCTGCTGGCCTCGTCCACGCACGACTCAAAACGCTCCGAAGACGTTCGCGCTCGCATCAACGTCCTCTCGGAAATCCCCAAGGAATGGCGACTCCGATTGCGCCGCTGGCGTGACTTGAATCGAAGCAAGAAACAAACGGTTGAAGATGTTCGAGTTCCTACCCGCAACGACGAATACCTGCTCTATCAGACCTTGATTGGCGTGTGGCCTAACGAGATCCTTGATGATGCCGCTTGGTTCCAATTCATAACGCGAGTCGAGAAATACATGCTCAAAGCGGCGCGCGAAGCGAAGGAATTTACGAGCTGGGCCAATGAAAACCCTGAGTACGAAAAGGCTTTGACCAGCTACGTTCGCTCGATTCTCGAACGATCGGAGAAGAATCGATTCCTGGCTGATATCGGAGAATTCCAGCAACGGATTTCGCGCATCGGTGTTTTCAACAGTCTCTCGCAAACTCTGCTGAAAATGACGTCGCCTGGCGTCCCTGATGTCTATCAGGGCAACGAACTTTTGCAGTTTACGCTTGTCGATCCCGATAACCGCCAGCCTGTCAACTATGAGCAACGTCAAGAAAAGCTGAAACAACTACAGCAAGATTACGAAAATCTGCAATCGCCGTCTGACATGTTCACAGCCCAGAATCAGGCGTCGGCAAAGCTTTATGTCACCTGGAAGACTCTGAATCTCCGCCGACAGCATCCAGCCCTGTTTCAACGAGGTGAATACATGCCACTATCCGCTAGCGGACTGAATGCAAGCCACATTGTTGCGTTTGCACGAAAACACGAGGGTCGCACTGCGATCGTAGCCGTGCCGCGGCTGTGCGCCGAGCTCACGGGCGATAGTTACGACACGATCTGCAGTGAGGCAATCTGGGGCGATGCGGCGCTGGCAATTCCCGATTTTGGAGTTCCCTGCTATCACAACCTATTCACCGGCGATTGTATTCAGTCTCGCCGTGGTGCTCAGCAACTGCCCATCGTTGACCTGTTTCGCCACTTCCCTGTCGCTCTGCTACTGGGTGATACTTCTAGCCCCGACACTTCAACTTGCAGCTAGCGTTTGTTGCAGACCCACTTCGGGTCGGAATCGAACTTCTGTCACAACACCCAATTGTCAGCGATCAACCAAAAGCTTAGGCTATCCCGAAGGAGTGTTTTATGAGCACGATTGAAGCCAGCCTCTCCGCCGAAATCCAGGAACTCACACCTTACGCTCCAACTCGATCCACCGTTCATGACAAGCCACTGAGTCCGGAAGAACTTCGCAAAACAGAAATCTATTGGCGCACCTGCAATTATCTCAGCCTCGGAATGATCTACCTGCGAGAGAATCCGATGCTCAGCGAGCCTCTGAAACCTGAGCACATCAAGAATCGTTTACTCGGCCATTGGGGATCGAGTCCGGGATTGTCTTTCATTTACGTTCACCTCAACCGGCTCATCAAGAAGTATGACCTCGATATGATTTTCCTCGCGGGTCCGGGTCATGGAGCGCCCGGAGTTCTAGGACCTGCTTATCTGGAAGGAACTTACTCTGAGATTTATCCGGAAAAGAGTCTCGACGTTGACGGTCTGCAGCAATTCTTTCACGAATTCTCGTTCCCTGGTGGAATTGGCAGTCACTGCACTCCTGAAACACCTGGATCGATTCACGAAGGCGGGGAGCTTGGCTACGTCTTGTCGCACGCTTGCGGCGCGGCATTCGACAATCCAGAATTGATTGTCGCCGCAGTTGTGGGCGACGGTGAGTCGGAGACTGGACCTCTTGCCACTTCCTGGCACATCAATAAGTTCTTGAACCCCTCGCGGGACGGTGCAGTCCTTCCAATCCTTCATCTGAACGGCTACAAGATCGACAATCCCACACTGCTCGCGCGGGTTTCCCGCGAAGAATTGGACAGTCTGTTCCGCGGCTACGGCTGGAGTCCCTATTTCGTTGAAGGATCCGAGATCGATAGCATGCACCAGGCGATGGCGGCAACGGTCGAACAATGCATCCACGACATCCACGAATACCGTAAGGCAGCACGTGAGCGAGGCGCTCTAACCCGGCCACGCTGGCCTATGATCGTGTTGCGGTCGCCCAAAGGCTGGACTGCTCCTCGTGAAGTGGAAGGCCATTATCTGGAGGGCTTCTGGCGCGCGCACCAGGTGCCTTTGCCCGCCGTCAAGAAAGATCGCGAGCAACTTCGTGCGCTCGAAAAATGGATGCGTGCGCAAATGCCCGACTCTCTCTTCGATGGCAAGGGCAAGTTGGCTTCCGTGTTCCGCGAACTGGCGCCAGTTGGGGATCGACGCATGAGCGCCAATCCGCACACGAATGGCGGCCGATTGAAGAAGGCTCTCCGCCTTCCCGATTTCCGCGACTTTGCAGCAAAGGTCGACAAGCCCGGCAGGATCCAGACCGAGAATACTCGTCCTCTCGGTGCCTTTCTCGCCGAGGTGATGAAGAGGAACGGCAACAACTTCCGCGTGTTTGGGCCTGACGAGACCAGTTCCAATAAGCTCGACGCTCTCTACGCTGTAACGAAGAAGTTCTGGATCGAAGAAAGCTTTCCGGAGGACGAGGACGGCGGGAATCTAGCCAACGATGGCCGCGTCATGGAGATGTTGAGCGAGCATACGATGGAAGGAATGCTCGAGGGCTATCTGCTGACCGGACGCCATGGATTCCTGTCGACGTATGAATCGTTTGTGCACGTGATCGACTCCATGTTTAACCAGCACGCGAAGTGGCTGGAGATCTGCAACCATCTCAGTTGGCGGCAATCGATCGCATCTTTAAATCTGCTGATCACGTCTACGGTGTGGCGGCAAGATCACAATGGCTTTACGCACCAAGATCCCGGCTTCCTCGATGTTGTCGTGAACAAGAGCGCGAATGTAACGCGCATCTATCTGCCTCCGGATGTGAACTCGCTACTCTCAGTGGCGGACCACTGCCTGCGCAGCGAGAATTATGTCAACGTGATCGTCTGCGACAAGCAGAAACATCTGCAGTACCTGGACATGGATGCTGCGATCGTTCACTGCACCAAGGGCATCGGCATTTGGGATTGGGCGAGCAACGACGAGGGTGGTGAACCTGATGTCGTCATGGCCTCTGCCGGAGACATTCCCACGCAGGAGGCACTCGCGGCTACCGACCTGCTTCGCAAGGAATTCTCTGATCTGAAGATCCGGTTCATCAATGTCATCGATCTTTTCAAGTTGCAACCGGCTAGCGAACATCCGCATGGACTGTCGGATCGCGACTTCGATTCCCTCTTCACGGTCGACAAGCCGGTGATGTTCAATTTTCACGGCTATCCGCAGCTGATTCACCGGCTGGCTTATCGCCGCAATAATCACCACAACATTCACGTGCGCGGATACAAGGAGAAGGGCAGCATCAACACTCCGCTTGAACTGGCCATCGATAACAACATCGATCGGTTCAGTCTCGCGATGGATGTTGTGGATCGTGTCCCCAAATTGCAGAAGATCGGAGGCCACGCCAAGGAACGATTCCTGAACCAGCAGATCGAATGCCGCAACTATGCACATCAGCACGGCATTGATATGCCGGAGGCGACCGACTGGACTTGGCCGTATTGATTGTTGCTGGCTGGCGGTCGTTCCAGTGGTAGGGATGCTTCGACTCCGCCGGAGTTCCGCTTCGCTGCACTCCGCCTCCGCTCAGCATGACATTGCTATGGGTGCGACAAGAGATGGTGTCGGTGACGCTGTAAGCTGGGTTCCTGCCTGAGATCTACGAAGGGTGTGGTTCGCCTTTGATTACTCTGACTGTGTCGCGGGCGATCAACAACTCCTCATCGGTTGGGATTGCATAGGCGAGTAGCTTCGATGCTTCGGTGCTGATCATTCCTTCGCGGCCGACTGTGGCTTGATTCGTCTGGGCGTCGATTTGGAGTCCGGCCCATTCCATGCCGGCGCAGATACGGGCGCGGACGTCCGGTGCGTTCTCACCAATTCCGCCGGTGAATACGATTGCATCGGCTCCTCCCATCGCCGCGAGATATGCTCCGATGTATTTGCGGGCGCGGTAGCAGAAGATCTCGATTGCGAGACGCACGCGGCGGTCATCATGCTCTTTCAGTTCCGCCTGGAGTTCCCGCATGTCATTCGTAAGACCGGACAGTCCGAGCAAGCCCGATTGCGTGTTCAGGAGTGAATCGACTTCCGACGGAGACATTCCTTCCTTGCGAGCAATGACGCTGACGATTGCGGGATCGAGATCGCCGGAACGAGTTCCCATCACGAGTCCCTCAAGAGGCGTCATTCCCATCGATGTATCAATCGGAGATCCTGCTTTGATGGCTGCGACAGAACATCCGTTTCCTAGATGGAAGCTGATGATGTTGGTTTGCTCACGCGTCAGGTTGCGCAGCGCTCGATAACGAAAGGCAACGTAGCGATGGGATGTGCCGTGAAAACCGTAGCGGCGAATGCGATGGCGGCGATAGAGGTGGTACGGAATCGCATAAAGGTACGCTTGTTCGGGAATCGAGTGATGAAATGACGTATCGAACACTGCGACCTGGGGAACTCCGCTGCCGAACAGATCGCGGGCGGCGAGAATGCCCTTCACATTGTTCGGGTTGTGCAACGGCGCGAGATCGATGCATTCTTCAATCCCTTTCAGGACGCGGTCATCGATCAGTGTCGACTCTTTGAATAGTTCTCCGCCGTGAACGACGCGATGTCCAACGGCATGCACGTCGGCGGCGCTCTTGACTTCGGTCACTCCTGACTGGTCGGAGGCGATGTAGCGAAGCACGTAGTCGAGCGCTGCTCCCATATCGCGTAGCGGAGCAGTCATGGTTCGAGCCTGATTGTTGCGATGCTGAATCTTTACGATCGCCTCGCCCGAAATGCCGTCGACCTGGCCGCGCAGAATGCGGTCATCTTTGTACTGTTGGATCTGCTCAAGGTCCGTGGCGATGATCTGGAACTTGAGGCTGGAGCTTCCGGCGTTCAGAACTAACACGTTCATGGCATCCTCGTACGCTTCGTCCTGGTCTGCTTTCCAAAGATAAGCTCTCACGCCTGCGAGCGGCAAACGAGATATACCTGCGCCGTCGGCTTGCTTATCTGCGGCAGTACATTCTGGATAGGGATGCTTCGACTCCGAACGAGCTCGCTTCGCGATCTCGTTCTACGCTCAGCATGACAGTGTCGTTGCAGCCATGCCATGACAACACAGATGCGGTGCAGGCGTTTTGGATCACACTACTTCCTCGACTGCTCTAGAATTTGGTTATGAGAGCTCCGCGTGAACTAAGGATCGCGATTGCGGCCTGTCTGAGCTTCTTCATGGCAGTTGCTGCGGCTCAGGTCGCGGGTTCTCCCAAGAATTCGGAGACTAATCAGTCAGAGAAACTGCGCGCTTATCTTGAGCAAGCGGCGCAGGCAATGCACGCAGGCGATCTTGCATCGGCGGAGCGGGCATTGCGGAGCGCGGTCGCTGTCGATCCGCAGTCCATGACAGCGCTCAACAACCTCGGTATTGTGCTGGCACGCGAGGGCAAACCAGGCGAAGCGATCCATTTCTACCAACTGGCGCTGAAAGTTCGTCCTGGGGACGCAGCAACGAAGCGCAACCTTGCTATCGCATATTTCAAGGCACAACATTATCGATCGGCACTGGAGCTGCTGGAACCGCTTGCAGCGGCATCTCCCAATGACTTCCAACTTTTGGATCTCGCCGGTTTCAGCCTGTTTGCACTGGATCGATACCGCGATGCTGCGAACTATCTGGAGCGCGCGAATCATGCAGATCCTTCGGATATGGAAACGCTCGACCTGCTCGGCAAAGCTTACTTACGGGTGAAGGACTATAAGAGTCTGCCTTCAGTGTTCGAGCGGATCATGAAGATCAATCCGAATTCGGCATCCGCGCACGTGATGATGGGAACAGCTTATGACGATATGTCGGAGCGCGAGAATGCGATCAAGGAGTATCAGGCGGCGATAGCGGCTGATCCGAAGTTCATGGGCGCGCATTCTGGGCTGGGATACCTGTATTGGCGGCAAGGCGACACTGAGAATGCGGAGAAGGAGATGCGGGCGGAGCTTGACAATTTCCCTAATGATCCGGTGGCACATGGCATTCTCGGAAAAATTCTGCTCAACAATTCGCAGCCGGAACAGGCGCGCTCGCATTTCGAGCAGGCGTTGAAGGTGAATCCGAAATATGAAGACGCGTTGATTGGACTTGGAGAGGCAGAGGTCGCACTCAATCATCCGAACGCGGCGATTTCGGTCCTACGCAAGGCAATTCAACTGGATCCGGATCAGGCAGAAGCACATTTCGTGCTGGGGACGGCGCTGCGGAAATCGGGCAGAACGGAAGAAGGGATCCGCGAGCAGAAGTTATCGGCGGAACTACAGAATAAGAAAGCAGCGAACGGGAAGCCGGTAAGCGAATAATTTTCGATTGCAGTTTTTCCCGAAGTGGGACGCGCCTGTCCAATGGGGATACCCCCTCCCCTTCGATCTCTGGAATCATCGAGTTAGCGGGAAATCTCGAAAAAATCTATGGGGCTCTGTCAGTTACGGGCAAAATCTTGATTTCAAAGAGCTTGCGGGTGCGGTTCGCGATCCGATTTCCCGATTTGGGAAAGAATTCAGATTCACGTGCACCGTTCGCTTCGACGATGATGGCGCGATTCCGCTGTGGAATACAAGGTCAGATGTCACATCGGGGTGTGGAAAATATCCAGGCACGTTTGAAAGGAATTGCGCGGGTCGGGAACCATCGGAGTCTTCACG
>Ga0126383_10003278_pt1 | contig 10672 bp, 11 predicted proteins | sample PanSoiMetPlot_35_FD_96882 | JGI IMG/M metagenome (GOLD analysis project Ga0126383, IMG submission 96882) | Tropical forest soil microbial communities from Panama - MetaG Plot_35 | ecosystem: Environmental > Terrestrial > Soil > Tropical forest > Bulk soil | place: Panama | collected 2016-02-17
AGACGTCGTGTAGCGACGACGCACTGACATGCGTGATCCCGTCGCTGTCGACGGTGAGCCTCCCCGGGTAAGCGAGTCCGGCGATGTGAACCGCCTGCGGGGCCGGGTTCGCGGGCGGACTGGTCGTCACCAGGCAGGCGGCCGACACAGCCGCAACAGCGACAACAATCGACAACCGGCGCATCGTTGCCTCCCGGTCCGGGCTGCCGCCCAGCTCGAAGTCGCAATAGGACACTTCGTCCTACCGCACCAGCTCAAGGACAGCAATGAACGACGCGATCCCAGCCGACGAGCAGACCGAAATCAGCGACGAGCAGTTCCGGCAGCTGCTGGCCACCGTCAAGGCCTATACCGCCGTCATCCTCCATCCGGGCCCGAACCGCAACGCGGAGGTCGCCGACGCGATCATCTACCAGCACGGCATGCGCAATGCCCGGATGCATCTTGACGGGACGCTACCGATCGTCTGCCCCACGGCCGATGCGAGCGACTTCAGCGGCCTCGGCATCTTCAACGGCACTCCGGAGGAGGTCACCGCGATCATGGACGCCGACCCTGCCGTGCAAGCGGGCGTGCTCACCTACGAGCTACATCCGGTCCGCAGCTTCCCTGGCAGCAGCCTTCCCGGCTAACGCCGCCGAGCTCGTCGCTGGTGCGCGTCTCGTTGCCAACGGATCGGGTCGGCCGCCCCGCACCCGGGCCGCGACCAGTGCCATCACCGCAGCGCCGCCGGCCAGCACGGCAATGCTGGTGAGGGCGATCGGCAGACTCGTGCTGTCGGCGAGAAAGCCGATGAGCGGTGGCCCGGCCAGGAAGCCGCCGTAGCCGATCGTGGACGCCATGGCGACGCCCTGCGCACCTCCCAGCGCGCCCGCCTCGCCGACCGCAGCCGGAAAGACGTTGGCAAGCCCCAGGCCCACCAGCCCGAAGCCGGCGACCGTGAGCGGCAACTCGGGCGCGAGCGCAGCGAGAAGCATGCCGCAACCCGCGGTCAGGCCGCCTATCGCAAGCAGTCGCGTCTGCCCGAGGCGGGTGGTCGTCCAGGTACCGGACAGCCGCCCGACGAGCATCGCGACGGAGAAGCTCGCATAGCCGACAGCTGCCGTCCCCGCATTGGTGTGCAGGTCATTGCGCAGGTGCAAGGCACCCCAATCCGCCAGCGCACCCTCTCCGTACGCGGTGCACAGGGCGATCACCCCGAACAGTAGAACGACCGGCTGCAGCGAACCGCCGGGCGGCTCTGCGACAACGACATCGGAGTGATGGATGTCGCCACGCGCGCGCAACAATCCAGGTGCCAGCAAGGCGGTCACCACCAGGCCCAGCACACCTACCAGGGACAGGTGCCAGGCTGGGCTCAACGCGGAGGCGATCGCCCCGCCGGTGACTGCCCCGAGCAGCCCGCCGAGGCTGTAGGCGGCGTGGAAGCCGGGCATGATCGGCCGTCCGACCGCAGCGATGACATCGACAGCGACGCTGTTCATCGCCACGTTCAGCCCGCCGTACCCGATGCCGAAGACGAACAACGTCGCGGCGAGCATCGGCACGGAGCGGGCCAGCGCCGGCAACATCACTGCCAGCGACAGCGTGATAGCCATCACTACTGACATTCGCTCGGCACCGAAGATGCGGCACTGCCGGCCGGTCACGCTCATCGTCAGCACGGCGCCGGCGGACACACCGAGCAGGGCCAGCCCGAGGCTGCCGGCTGAGGCGCCGACCTGCGCCTTGATGTCCGGCACGCGAACGATCCAGTTCGCGAACACCAAGCCGTCGAACACGAAGAATGCGGTGATGAGCACGCGAGCCCGGAGCCCGGCGCGTCCTCTCAGGTGGATGAGCCGCATGTGGTGGTCAAGCTTACGGTGCCTACGGATTCTTCCCCGCCTGCGCTGCGCTATTGGGCACGAGACTGTATCCGGACGGTGCGGGCGGCCTCCTCAGCGGTACCAAACCAAACGCTTCGGGGGTCACCATGAACGCACGCCTACTCGCTGCTGCGGCTGCCGTCAGCCTCGGCGCGGGCATCGGCATCACCGTCGCAACAGGGCAGGCCGCCGCGACGACGCCCACCTGCATCGCATCCCAGCTACAGCCGCACTACGACGGGCAACAGGGAGCGGCGGGCACCACCTACGACTTGTGGCACTTCGTCAACGTAGGCGGGACCTGCCAGACGATCGGTTTCGTCGGCGCGCACAACTACGGCTCGGACGGCCGCCCGCTGCCGACCACCGTTCACTGGGTGGGCACCAAGCACACCGTCGTCGTCGGGCACGGGCAGAGCGCGCACTGGCGGTTCTCGTTCCTGCAGCCGTCGATCCTCAATTGCACGCCCGAGGCCGCGACGAACATGATCGTCACGCCGCCGAACAACACCGTTCCGGTCCTCGCCGGTCGTGGAGAGAAGTCCTGTAACGGCGTCTTTACAGCCTCGCCCCTTGAGTTCGGTGTCTGACCGGAGCCGAATCACTCAGCGCGCCAGCGCCGTTGTCAGCCGGCGGGCCCCCGCTACGAGAATCGGCGCGTAGCGCTGGCCGGGGGCCCGGCCGAGCCGCTCGATCGGCCCGGAGATCGAGATCGCCGCGATCACCTCGCCCTTCTCGGGTGCGCGCACGGGCGCGGACACCGAGGCGACGCCCGCCTCGCGCTGCGCAACCGACTGTGCCCAGCCCCGTCGGCGCACCTCGGCAAGTACCCGTTCGCTGAAGGTGGCGCTGGGCAGCAGGTCGGCAAGCGTTGCCTCGTCCAGCCATGCGCAAAGCACCTGCGCGCCGGATCCGGCGGTGAGTGGTAGCCGGGCGCCCAGCGGCACCGTGGTGCGCAGGCCGGACGTCCGCTCGGCGGCCGCGATGCAGACGCGCACATCGCCGTCGCGTCGGTACAGCTGTGCGCTCTCGCCCGACTCGTCGCGCACCCAGGCGAGCACCGGACCGGCGGCGGCGACGAGGGGATCCGGCAGCGCCGCGGCGAGTTCGCCCAGCCGCGGTCCTAGCACGAACCGTCCATCTCCGTCGCGCGAGAGAAGGTGGTGGACCTCGAGGGCGACTGCGAGGCGATGCGCGGTCGCCCGCGGCAAACCCGTCGCGTCCACGAGTTCGCTCAGCGTCACCGGAGCATGGGCCGTCGCGTCGAGGATGGCCACCGCTTTGTCAATTACGCCGATGCCGCTATGCTGTCTCACGAAGCGATATTAAGGTCTCATATTCTGGGATGGCAAGACGATGGGCAAGACGCTCGCCGAGAAGCTCTGGGACAGCCACGTCGTGCGCAGCGCCGAGGGCGTTCCCGATCTGCTCTACATCGACATGCACCTTGTGCACGAGGTGACCAGTCCGCAAGCGTTCGAGGGGCTGCGCCTCGCGGGGCGAACGGTACGCCGGCCCGATCTCACGCTCGCCACCGAGGACCACAACGTCCCCACCGAACGCATCGAGCTGCCGATCGCCGATCCGGTCTCCAGAACCCAGGTCGAGACGCTCCGTAAGAACTGCGCCGAGTTCGGCGTGCGGCTCTACCCGATGGGCAACCTGGAGCAGGGCATAGTGCACGTGATCGGCCCGCAGCTCGGCATCACCCAGCCGGGCATGACGATCGTCTGCGGTGACTCACACACCTCGACGCACGGCGCATTCGGTGCGCTTGCCTTCGGCATCGGCACCTCGCAGGTCGAGCACGTGCTGGCCAGCCAGACGTTGCCGATGGACCGTCCCAAGACGATGGCCGTCACGGTCGACGGGGACCTGCCCGAGGGGGTCACCCCGAAAGACGTCATCCTCGCGGTGATCGCCAAGACGGGTACGGGCGGCGGACAGGGCTACATGGTCGAGTATCGCGGCACGACCTTCGAGCAGATGTCCATGGAAGGCCGCATGACCGTCTGCAACATGAGCATCGAATGGGGCGCCCGCGCGGGCATGGTCGCCCCTGACGAGACGACCTTCGCGTACCTGAAGGGACGCCCGCACGCGCCGAGCGGTCCCGAGTGGGACCAGGCGGTCGCGTACTGGCGCAGTCTGCGTACCGACGACGATGCGGTTTTCGACGCCGAGGTCAGTCTCGACGCGACGACGCTGACCCCGTTCGTCACGTGGGGCACCAATCCGGGCCAGGGTGCGCCGCTTTCCGAATCTGTGCCTGACCCGGCAGCGTTCGACGACGAGTCCGACCGAGTGGCCGCCGAGAATGCTCTGGCGTACATGGGGCTGTCGGCCGGAACCCGGCTACGTGACATCGAGGTCGATACAGTGTTCGTCGGCTCCTGCACGAACGGCCGCATCGAGGATCTCCGCGCCGTGGCCGGGGTGATCAAGGGCCGGCGCGTCGCCGACGGGGTCCGGATGCTCGTCGTGCCGGGCTCGATGCGGGTGCGCGCACAGGCCGAGGCGGAGGGCCTCGACGCCATCTTCGCCGCGGCCGGCGCCGAGTGGCGAAGCGCCGGATGTTCCATGTGTCTCGGCATGAACCCCGACCAGCTCGCCCCGGGCGAGCGCAGCGCCTCCACGTCGAATCGCAACTTCGAGGGCCGACAGGGCAAAGGCGGCCGCACCCACCTCGTCTCGCCGCTCGTCGCGGCGGCTACCGCCGTGACCGGCCACCTCGCCAGTCCCGCCGACCTCTAACCCAGGCCCGCCACCGAGTTGTCCGTGCTCCGCGGCGCCGGAGCGCCGCGACGCACAGACAAGTCGCAAAGGAAGTGACTATCGCTATGGACAAGTTCACCGTCCACACCGGCCAGGCCATGCCACTGCGGCGCAGCAACGTCGACACCGACCAGATCATCCCTGCGGTGTACCTCAAGCGCGTGAGCCGAACCGGCTTCGAGGACGGGTTGTTCGCCGCGTGGCGCGCCAACGAACCGGACTTCGTGCTCAACCAGGATCGCTTCGCCAGAGCGACGATCCTGGTGGCCGGCCCCGACTTCGGCATCGGCTCATCGCGCGAGCACGCGGTATGGGCGCTGCTGGACTACGGCTTCAAGGCGGTGATCTCACCGCGCTTCGGCGACATCTTCCGCGGCAACGCCCTCAAGGCCGGCCTGCTGGCCGTCGTACTCGACGAGAAGATCGTGCAACGCCTCTGGGACGACATCGGCGACGACCCGACTACGCCGGTCACCGTCGATCTCGTCGAGCGACAGGTCCGCTGGCACGGCGAGGTGCACGCCTTCGAGTTGGACGACTACACGCGCTGGCGGCTGCTCGAGGGGCTCGACGACATCGGTCTTACGCTCCAACACAGCGACGACATCGCGGCGTACGAGGCCCAGCGCAAGCCTTGGCTGCCCGCCACGGCGAATTCCCTTACGTAGTAGGGACATTTTCGGCGTTCGACTCGCCTCGGTGGTGTGGCGGCAATGTGATCGCTGCTGCTAACCTGAGAAATGTCTCGCGACACAAGCGGATTAGGCTTGACGTAGCAGTTCCACGCTTTACCGTTGCGGGCGAGTCGGCCATACAGGCCGAGCCGATGTCCAAGGGGGACACGTTGCCAAACAAGGCTCAGTTCATCGAGTTGGTCGCCAACCGGCTCGACGGAGACAAGAAGCGCGCACAGCAGGCTGTTGACGCCGTCATCGACGAGGTGCAGACGCAGGTGGCGCGAGGAGAGCGGGTCGTGCTGACCGGCTTCGGCATCTTCGAGAAGCGCATTCGGGGTGCTCGCATCGCACGCAACCCCGCGACCGGCGCGCAGGTACGGGTCAAGAAGACCGCAGTCCCCGCCTTCCGTGCCGGGGCGGAGTTCAAGGCCGTCACCAGTGGCGCCAAGAAGATGGCGAAAGTTCCGGTGAAGAAGGCTTCCGCGGCGAAGAAGACGGCGGCCAAGGCGCCGGCGACCAAGGCGGCCGCGAAGAAAGCCCCTGCGAAGAAGGCCACGGCCAAGGCACCCGCCAAGAAGGCGGCAAGGAAGACCACACGGTAAGACGATTCAGAGCGGGGCGTTGTCGTAGTAGTCGGCGCTGACGACGGCGCCGTCGGCGAACGACAACACCCACGCCGCTCCCTTGCGCGCCCGAGTGTCTTCAAGGCCCGTAAGGTCGGTCACCAGCCCGGGCACGGCAATGCCTTGGCTGCACACCACCGCGGCCGGCAGCGACTTCGCCAGCGCGAACAGCTCATTGCGCGTCGCCTCCGGGTCGTCGAGGTAGGACTCGTCGGAGAACGCCGGGCTGATCGCGAGGTCCATGCCGGTGGCCACGGCAAATGGTTCGAGGGTCTGCACGCACCGCACCCGGTCGGCCGACACGACACTGACCGGGGTGAACGCCGAGAGGAACGCGGGTAGCTCGCGCGCCTGGAGGCGCCCCGCCTTGTCGAGCGGGCGCAGCCGGTCGTCGCCTTGCCATTGCGTGCGCCGGCCGGCCTTCGCGTGCCTCAGCAGCACGATCACCGACTGCGGCACGGGCCTCGCCGCGAACGCGTCCAACACGGACCGGTCGACGTCGTGGGTCAGCGCGGTACGCGCCTCGGGGAGCGGCAGCCAGCGCAGGTCGTCTACCTCGGAGTTTCGCGTGAACTCGCCGGACCGGTAGCGCATCGCCCAGAACTGCACTGTCTTGGGCACGTCGTCGACAAGGTAGGCCGTCTCGATCAGCCGGCGGGTTGCCGCAACGACGGCGCCTGTCTCCTCGTGCACCTCCCGTACCGCCGCCGAGAGACGGCTCTCACCGTGGTTGAGCTTGCCCTTGGGCAGCGACCAGTCGTCGTAGCGGTCACGGTGTATCACCGCGATGCGCAGCGGCCCGCCGTCGTCGCGCCATACGACGCCCCCTGCCGCGCGGATGGTGGGCTCCACCACCTATTCTCCGCGCCCGCCCAGTCGCTTCATCAACCGTTCTTGGTAATCGACGTCGCCGGCCGAGCGCACCCAGCTGCCGTCAGGCTGCAGCTCCCACGCGGCGGTCTCCGGCGCGAACGCCGCGTTGAGGCACCACTGCAAGTGGTCGGTGGCCACCGGGTCCTTCACCCGGACCAGCACCTCGACCCGGCGATCCAGGTTGCGGTGCATGAGGTCGGACGATCCGATCCAGTACTCGGGCTCGCCGTCGTTGGCGAAGTAGAAGATGCGCGAGTGCTCCAGAAACCGGCCGAGAATCGAGCGTGTGACGATGTTCCCCGACAGACCGGGTACCCCGGCCTTGATCGTGCAGAACGTGCGCACCAGCAACTCGACGCGTACGCCCGCTTGGGAGGCCCGGTAGAGCGCGTCGATCGTCTCCTCGTCGACCAGGTGGTTCGTCTTGATCTGTATGTGCGCGTCGCGGCCTGCCCGCGCGTGCTCGATCTCCCGCTGGATCCGGTTGATGATGCCGACCCGTACGCCCCGCGGCGCGACGAGCAGCGACCGGTACTCGGTCTGCCGCGAGTAGCCGGTGAGGACGTTGAACAGGTCGGTGAGGTCGGCGCAGACCGCTTCGTCCGCCGTGAACAGCCCGATGTCCTCGTAGAGGCGCGCCGTCCTCTGGTTGTAGTTGCCGGTGCCGACGTGCGCATAGCGGCGGATCGCGCCGCCCTCCTGGCGCACCACGAGCGCAGTCTTGCAGTGCGTCTTCAGCCCGACCATGCCGTACACCACGTGGCAGCCGGCACGCTCCAGGGCGCGCGCCCACTTGATGTTCGCCTGCTCGTCGAAGCGCGCCTTGATCTCGACGATCACCACGACCTGCTTGCCCGCCTCGGCGGCGTCGATGAGCGCGTCGACGATGGGGGAGTCGCCGGACGTGCGATACAGCGTTTGCTTAATGGCGAGGACGTTCGGGTCGGCCACCGCCTGCTCGATGAACCGCTGCACGCTCGTCGCGAACGACTCGTACGGGTGGTGCACCAGCACGTCGCCCTCGCGCAGGGTGGCGAACACCGACTTCGGCGTCTCGCCTTCGGCGAAGCGCGGATGCGTCGCCGGGACGAACGGCCGCTCCTTCAACGCCGGCCGGTCCAGGTCGTACACCTGCCACAGTGACGTGAGGTCGAGCAGCCCTGGCACGGTCAGCACATCGTCGGGCTGTACGTCGATCTCGTTGATCAGCAGGCGCAGGATCTCCTCGTCGGTGTCCTCGGCCACTTCCAGGCGAACGGCCGGCCCGAAGCGGCGCCGCACCAGTTCACGCTCGAGGGCCTGAAGCAGGTCCTCGTCGCGGTCCTCCTCGACCTCGAGATCGGCGTTGCGGGTGACCCGGAACAGGTGGTGCTCGACGACCTCCATGCCGGGGAACAGCATCGAGAGGTGAGCAGCGATCAGCTCCTCCAGCGGAAGGAACTCCGCTTCGGTGGGCGTCCGCTTCACGATGACGAACCGCGGCACGTTGTTGGGCACCTTGACCCGGGCGAACCGCTCGGTGCTGCTGTCGGGGCTGCGCACCAGCACCGCGAGATTCAGCGACAGCCCGGAGATGTACGGGAACGGGTGCGCCGGGTCGACGGCGAGTGGTGTGAGCACCGGGAAGATCTTGCTGCGGAAGTAGTTGCCCAGCCGCTCGCGGTGCTCGCCGTCGAGCGAAGCCCATCGCACGAAGCGGATGCCTTCGTCGGCCAGCGCGGGCGCAATGTCGTCCAGGAACAGCCGGGCGTGTTGATCGGCCAGCTCGCGGGTGCGCGCCGCCAACCTCTTCAGCGTCTCAGTCGGTGACAGGCCGTCCGCTCCCGGCATGGAAAGGACCATCTCGACGCGGCGCTTCAAGCCGGCGATGCGCACCATGTAGAACTCGTCGAGGTTGTTGGCGAAGATCGCGAGGAACTTCATCCGCTCCAGCAACGGCTGGGCCTTGTCTTCCGCCAGTGCGAGCACGCGGGCGTTGAACGCCAACCAGGACAGCTCCCGGTTGGTGAACCGGTCGGCCGGCAGGTCGGACGCGAGTAGCGCTCTTCTGTCGATGTCCGGGCCCAGGTCGCCACCAGGCACCGAGTCGGACGGATCGATGTCGGCGGGGCGGACGCTCTCCGGCTGCATCGGAGCGGCCGTCTCCACGGCCGGAGTGCCAGTCATGGCGTCCATGATGCCTTGTCGGTGCGAACGGTAGTTGCGAGCGCAGCCACCGTGTGCGGGCCGACGCCCAGCAGCAGCGCGGCGCGCAGGTCGTCGGCGGTGTCGACGTCCTGGCGCAGGCCGGGACCGGCAGGTAGCGCTGCGGCATGAACGCCGTGGCGGGCGGCCGAGCCCGGACCGAAACGCGGGTCGAACGCCACCGTGGGCCGGGCGGTCAGCAGCGTAGTGCCGGTGCCGGCGGCGTCGGTGACGAACCCCGTCGGGTGCTGGGCGGCAGCAGCGAGCGCGCCCGCAAGCTCGGCGGGCGTTAGCGCGGGCAGGTCACCCACGAGTCCCGCGACGCCGTCGGCAGGCCATCTGTCGCGGGCGAGGCGGGCGCCCTCGGCCAGTGCAGCGTTCAGCCCTCGGCGGTGCTGGAGCAGGTCGTGCTCGACGTCCGGAGAGTCGCCGATGCGCACCACGCGAGCCACACCCGACGCCTCCCGGGCGGCGCGCAACGTGTCGTCGCGGATGGCGCGCACCAGGCGGGCGTGTGCGTCGGCGTCGGCGCTGAACCCGGCCAGGCGCGACTTCGCCCCGGGCAGCGCCTTCACCGGCACGAGCACTGTCCACTCCATAGCGGCATCATGAGGCAGACTGCTGACCGACCGACGAGAGGGGCTGCGGTGCCGAGACAGCAGAAGCTGCGGCGCAGCGAGAGGTTCAGCGTGTGGTGGTGGCTGACCTGGCTGCTGCTCTATGCGCCCGTCGGGGTAATCACCAAGCTGCGCTACCACCACATCGATCGAATACCGCGCACCGGTCCGGCGATCGTGATCGTCAACCACATCTCGCACCTCGACCCGTTCCTGCTCGCCCGATTCATGATCGATTCGGGGCGGATCCCGCGGTTCCTTGCCAAGAAGAGCATCTTCGACGTGCCGATCGTCGGGCGCATGATGACCAAGATGGGGCAGATTCCCGTGGACCGCGGCACGGCAGCAGCAGCAGACTCGCTCAACGCCGCGGTCGCAGCGCTGCGCCAGGGACACGTCATCGTGATGCATCCCGAGGGCACGGTGACCCGCGACCCGCACGGGTGGCCGATGTCCGCGCGCACCGGCGCCGCCCGCCTCGCACTGCTTGCGCCCGACGTGCCGGTCATCCCGGTCGGGCAGTGGGGTGCCCAGGATGCGGTCGACCTCTACCACAAGAAGGTGCGGCCGATCCCGCGCAAGGAGCACCACATCCTGGTGGGCGAGCCGATCGACCTCAGTCGCTTCGCCGGCGCCGCTCCTACGCCCGAGACGCTGCGGACCGTTGCCGACACCATGATGGGCTCGGTGCGTGAGCTCGTCGCGGAGCTGCGCGGCGAGCCGGCGCCCACAGGAGGGTTCTACCGCTACGTCCGGCCCGAGCAGCCGCGAGATGCGGCGTGAGCGTCCGGGCGGCCGTGCTGGGCGCCGGCTCGTGGGGCACGACGTTCGCCAAGGTGATGGCCGATGCGGGCACCGACGTCACGCTCTGGACGCGGCGGGAGGAAGTCGCGACGCAGATCAACACTCGGCACCAGAACGCGGACTACCTGCCGGGCGTGAAGCTGCCGCCTGGCCTGCGCGCGACACATGATCACGCTGAGGCGCTGGCCGGAGCCGATCTCGTAGCGATCGCCATCCCATCGCAGACGTTGCGCGCGAATCTCACCGCATGG
>Ga0126383_10003279_pt1 | contig 10662 bp, 7 predicted proteins | sample PanSoiMetPlot_35_FD_96882 | JGI IMG/M metagenome (GOLD analysis project Ga0126383, IMG submission 96882) | Tropical forest soil microbial communities from Panama - MetaG Plot_35 | ecosystem: Environmental > Terrestrial > Soil > Tropical forest > Bulk soil | place: Panama | collected 2016-02-17
AGGCGCTTCCGCTCATGCGCGTCCCATAACGAATCGCGCACGATGCGCCAGACCACGCGTGGCCGGAAATAATAGGAATCGTAAAAGCGGTTCACCGCCCCCATCATTTCTTCAAGCGGCAGTCCCGGGTATTCGATGTGAGGAAGTTGATGCCCCCCGCCATCGGCAATGGCTTCGGAATGCATGAAGCTGTTGCCGTTCAGTTGATCGTAGAGTTCCGTACCCGGATACGCGTGGGCAATGGATACCTGAATGGTTTCCGGATCGATTTCCTTGGCGAAATCAATTGTGCGCTGGATCGTTTCTCGTGTCTCTCCAGGGAGTCCAATGATGAAGTCGCCGTGGATCCGAATTCCCACTTTCTTGCAATTCTTCGCGAAGGCGCGAGCCTGCTCGACTGTTGCACCTTTCTTGATGTTCTTGAGGATCTGCGGATCACCGGATTCAAACCCTACAATGAGGAGGCGCGCTCCAGCGTCAGCCATGGCCTTCAGCGTTTCATAGTCACTGTTCACGCGTGCCGTACACGACCACCGAAAGCCGAGCGGCTTCAGCTTTGCGCAAACGTCGAGGACGCGGTCTTTGCGGATGTTGAACGTATCGTCGTCGAAGAAAATCTCTTTCATCTGGGGGAAATATTCGAGCGCCTGTTTGACTTCCCGTGCAACGTTGTCGGTTGAGCGCGTCCGCCAGGCGTGGCCGGAGATCGTCTGCGGCCACATGCAGAAAGTGCAAAGCGCCGGGCATCCCCGGGTCGTATAAAACGAAATGAAAGGATGCAGCAGGAAGGGAACGTTGTAGCGCTCGATTTGCAAGTCGCGCTTGTAGATGTCCGACGCAAACGGAAGCGCATCCAGCTCTTCCGTGTGCAGCTGCGGCCGCTCCGGGTTGTGAACTATCCTGCCGTCTTTGCGGTAGCTCACTCCCTGAATTTCGCGGAGCGGCTTCCCTTGCGCGTACTCGACAACCGAATGGTCGAACTCTCCGCGCGTGACGAAGTCAATATCTTCGCTGGACTTCAATGTCTCGTCCGGCTTGATATGTCCGTGCGGACCAACGAAGGCAATCTTCATTCCGCGATTGGCTTCTTTGATCTTGCGAATCAGCTTGATGTCGCTTTTCAACCCCACCGTCGAAGTGAACAGCACCAGGAATTCATAGTCTTTGCAGATTTCCACGGTCTGCTGCCAATTCACTTTGTGGGGAGAGGCATCGAGCAGGCGGCTTCCGGGAATCATCCCGGCCGGGTAAGTCAGCCAAACCGGATACCAGTAGGACTCAATCTCGCGCGTCGCGGGCCACCGCGAGCTGGCCCCGCCGTCAAAGTTCTCGAAGCTCGGCGGGTTCAGCAACAAAGTTTTCATCACTTCCGGCATTCATCACCCTCAGTGTTCCCAAATTGCAGTTTGTCTGTGCAGTTCCTACTGGGCTAGCATCCAGGCAGCCCACCAGGGCTTCGACAAATAGACGACCCAGAGCCCGATGCTTAGATTACAGTGTACCCGACTTTGTTGTATGGCCTCAAATCTTTCTCCCAATGGGTGTTATCGGCCTGTGAACCTGCAAATTCCGCATTAAATGGACTTAAAAACAGCCCTCCCGTAATTCAAATTCGCGCAGCGAGAGCCTCTGTCGTCGCTTCCGACAACAATTCGAAGATACGATCCACCCACTCGACATGTTCGGGTTTCATTAGCACCGACCGCAGGCAAGTGAGCGTCTCGCGGTCACGCTTCATCCCGCCAAGGTTTCTCTCCCAGAAATGAGCGGGCAGCTCTGCAACCGCGAGATGGAGATCGCGCTTGGCCGCGGCTTCAAAGATCTTCCGGCTCCGTGCCGAAGATTCACTCACACTACTCCCACGTGACGTAAAGACCAAAATGTCCAGTTCAGGCACAAACGCGGTTACAAACCGCGAATCAGCTTTTAGTTTCTCGTAGAGTGCCAGCGCCGCCTTTCTGCCCCTTTCTAGCCCAAGCGCGAATTCTCCGCCCTTTTTAAGTGGCAGCAACCTCTGCGTCGCCCAAAGCGCCGCGGCAGCCGCACCGGGCCTGGAGCATTCCAAACTGATTTCGCCCAGATGCAAATCTTTCGAACTGAAATATGTATACGGCGAATCGTGTTTGTAGAGTCGTCCTATGCCCGGATCGTGAAACAGCACGCATCCGCAGCCGTACGGCTGCAATCCGTGTTTGTGGGGATCGATCACGACGGAATCAACTTGACCTATTTGATCAAAGGCAGCTCTCGCCTCTTCTCCGAGATTGCTTGTTAAGGCAAAATACCCGCCGTAAGCGGCGTCAGCATGAACCCGAAATCCATGCTTCGTGCGCAAGGCCAGAATCTTCGGCAGCGGGTCCACGGAGCCAGTTGCAGTAGTACCCATGGTCGCCACCACGGTGCCCACATCTCCCCGCTCCAGCCGTTTCGCAAGCCCATTCATGTCTATGCGCCCTAGCGAGTCGGCAGCCAACGATTCGAATGGCAATTGCAGAACATTGCTGATTCTGGCGTGTGTGTAATGCGCTTGTTCGCTGGCGAGGATTTTCTTGCCGGGATGCGTCTGAGCTGCTACCCACAGCGCTTCGAGATTGGCCATTGTTCCGCCACCGCACAGGTGGCCCAAGAAATCTTTCCACCCAAACATTCCGGCGATCTCGGCGACGGCCTCTTTTTCCATCGCCGACGTCGCGCGGCCGCCATCCAGTGCGTGGTTGTTGGGATTGATCCACATCGCCAGCGCGTAAGCCAGTCGCGCCACTGGGTGTGGCGGCTTCAGCATCTGGCCCGCATAGAGCGGATGAAAATAAGGATAGTTGTCCTTCAGCCTCTCGGCTGTGGCCTTCAACACTTCCGCAAATTGTTCTGGGTTACTGGAAAGAGATTCAAACGCTGGCAGCTTGGCGAATCCTTCATCCAAACTCTGCGCCGCCTTCAGCAGCACTCTCAAACTTTCTTGATCGAGCATTCTCTGCTCTCGGAGGTCTCTAGCTTTGAATACTCCCTGTTCGCCACTGGCCACCGCTCCTACCTCACTGCCACACTTTGTCCAACTGTCCTGCCGTTTTTAGGAGATCCAACTGCGCCTGCTGCTTCTGGAAGTTGGCGTCGAGATACGCCATCCACTTGTCATTTTCGTCCAGTCTGGCTTTTTCCATATCGCGGAGGTTTAGCTTGCCCTCACCAAACTGCGCCTGCAGAACTGCCACGTTTTGTTGCGCGAGTTGGAGTTCCAGGCGCGCAACTTCTTTGGCGGCGTTCATCTCGCGCACGCGACGCGTTTTTTGTCTTACGTCTGCGCTTAGCTCGGCTCTCTTGCTGCTCAGCGTGGCCCTTGCCGCATCCAGGTTCACATGCGCCAGCCCGATGTTCGCTTTCAGTTGCGCACTGAAGATCGGCACGTGCATATCGATTCCAGCATTGAAATTGTTCCGCTGAAAACTGTTGAAGAACTGCGAGTAATTGTTGAACTTCGCCAGCACGCTGTAAACGCTTACCAACTCAAGCGTTGGAAGGTATCCGCGCCGCTCTCCTTTTAGGCGGAATTCTTTCGCTCGCACGTCGGATTCCGCCAGCCTAAGTCCGGTGTTGTTCGTCAGCGCCGCCGCCACCAGGTTGTCGCCCGCCAGCTCGGCCTCTCCCGGCAAATCCTCGGGCGTCACCTCAATGGTCTGTGCGTCGGAAAGTCCCAATTGATATCGCAGAAAAACCTCCAGTTCGTCTTCCCGCTCTTCAAGTTGCAAGATGCGCTGCACTACACGTGCTTTGGTCAACTGCGACTTGGTCACCTCCACGGGCAATTCGAATCCTTGGCCTTCCCGCTCCTGAGTGACCTGGAGGATTTTCTCCGCACTTTCCTGTTCTGCCCGCAGCAATTCCAGCGAATGCCGCACTTTCCCAAGCTCCAGGTACGCCATTGCTGTCCGGCTGATGACACTACTCCGCGCCTCCTCGAGCGCTATCTTCTGTGCCTTGGCCTGTTCTTGCTGCTCTTTAGCCTGGCCGCGCAGCGGCTCATTGAAAACCTGTTCCGTGTACGTAACGTTGAACACCGAAGGCGCTCGCCCGCCCGGAGTTTCCGGGATTCCGTTCGTATAACCGGCGCCGGAGCCAGCGTAAAGATTAGGCATGAATTGCGCTTTGGTAATTTGCGCAGCATGGTCCGCCACGCTAGCTTGAATCTTCGCCACTTGAATTTCTTTGCTGTTCTGCAGCGCCAGTTCAATGGCACGTTTCAACGTGAGCGCGATTGGGGCGGTAGAAGCGGCCTGCGCGCTCGGCTCCGCTGCTGGCTTCGGCGCGGAGGTTTCTTGCGCTTCCACGTCGAGACAGAAGCTCATCAACGTCGCAACACCCACAACCGTTCGAAGTAGTCGCATTTTCCGGCTCCTTGGCTATCACTCAAAACATCTCCAGCCCCATGCCCTTTACTTCACTCGTACCGCAGCGATTCCACCGGCTGCAGGCTCGCCGCCTGATTGGCCGGCAGATATCCGAAGAACAAGCCCGTCGAACACGACACCACAAAAGCAATCACTACGCTCATGCTGGACACCGGCACTCGCAAATTTCCCGGCAAAAAAGACTGCACCGCCACCGGAACAGCAATCCCCAGCAGAATCCCAATCACTGCTCCACCGCCGCTAATCAAAAAGGATTCCACCAGAAACTGATACAGAATCTCCCGCCGCGCCGCGCCAATTGCTTTTCGGATCCCAATCTCGCGCGTCCGCTCCGTTACTGTCACCAGCATGATGTTCATAATCCCGATTCCGCTGATCAGCAAGGCGATGGCCGCGATAATGATCAATACGATCGTCAACGCCAGGGAGATATTTCGGGCCGCATTCAGAATTGCCGCCAGGGTCTCTACTTTGTACTCCGCCTCACTCGGATGCCTGCTCGCTAGCAGCTGTCTCACCCGGCGCTGCACCGGCGCTACATTGTCGGCCTTGTCAGCCTGCACCGTGAGCGACCGTACGACTTCCGTGCCCGTGTAATACTTCATCAGCGTGAATGGAATGATGATCGTGTTTTCCTGGATGTCCGAGAGTCCGAACGTTTCCACCCTTTCCCGGAACACGCCAATCACCGTGAAAGTCAGTTCTCCCAATCTCAGAGGCTTGCCAATGGGGTTTTCCTGTCCAAACACCTTGTCGGCAAGTTGCGTGGCAATTAGGCAAAATTTGCTCCTCATCTCCATATCTGCGTCGTCGAAATAGCGCCCGCGCAGAATCAGCAGCCGGCGAATGGTTTGATACCCCTCCGTCACGCCAACCAGGTTGACCGGCCGTTCCGCGCCTCCAACAACCATGCTCATGGGAAGTTCGCGGGTTCCCGAGACTTCAATCACGTTAGGGAGTGTCTTCGCGGCTTCCATATCCTGTAATGTCATTTCATAGCTCATGGGTTGAGGCTTATCGGGCCGCTGTACTAGCTCTGCGCTTATCACGTTAGTGCCGATGGCTTCGATCTGGGAAAGGACAAATGTCCTGCTGGTGGCTGCAACCGTCACGACAAGAACAATGGAAGCGCTTCCGATGATTACACCCAGCGACGTCAGCATGGCGCGCAGCTTGTTGGCGCGCAAAGCGTCGATGGCCACCGTCACGGTCTCTCGGATATTCATGGTCTTCTACTGCAGCAATTCTCCAGAGAGCGAACTGGAACGGTTCGGAGAAACCTTAGCCTTTTTTGAGTTTCTTCAGCTCTTCCTGCGCCATCTTGTTCTTTGGATCGAGTCGAAGCGCATTCTCGAATTCTTCCTTCGCTTCTTCAGTCTCGTCCTTGCTCTCGTACAGGCGTCCCAGCCAAACGTGCGCCGCCGCCGGAGAGGGATAGCCGCTCCTTCTTGGCGCCCTTTTCGCGTATTCCTCTAACAAGAGTTCGGCTTCTTCTGGTTTGTCTTTTTGCAGGACCAGCGCGACCCCCCTGTAAAACTTGGCGCGCGAATCATTTGGCGCTACGCGCTCCCCGGCCTGCGCTACAGCAAACAACCGCTCCGGCTGTGCATGCTTTACTGCGTAGTCCCCGATGTCGTAGATCAACTCCGCCGACTTCGGCTTGCTTTCCAGCGCTTTGGTGAACTCCTCATCGGCTTCGTCGAAGTCCTTTTTTTGCCGCCGACAATTTCCGGCCGCGTAGTGTCCTTCCGCGGCGTCCATTTCCATCAACTCCTTGATGTGCGGCTGGGCTTTGTCTTCGCCTCCGCCCACTAGTCCGGGAGCGCTGCAATCAAATTCGATGAGCGCCTGTCGCGCAGCAAAATTTCTGTTGTCCAGTTCCACTGCGGTTTGAAACTCTTTTCTTGTCTTCTTGGCCAGGGAAATCGCAGAAAACCATCCTGCATGGTCCGCCTTCTCTCCAAACGCCCTTCCCAGCCACTCGTGATAAACCGAATTCTGAGGATCGAGCGCCACAGCCTTTTCCGCGCTGTGGATGGCGGCGTCGTGCTCCTGCAACTCCAGGTAACTCTTCGCGAGCAGTAATTGGACGTCGCCATTTTTTGGATCTTTTGCGGCGGTTTCCAGCAGCACTTGGATGGCCTTCGTGTAATCGCTCGCCTCAAAAGCTCGGCGCGCCTCATCCAGGGTATCGTCGTGCCTGACCGTCGCGGCCGCAAGCGCGGTGCTTGCCAGAAACACCATTGCTAATGATAGTTTGTTCTTTATGGCCATTCCTTTCGTCTCTAGAGATTCGCGGCCGACGTGCTCACCACAATCACGTCCATGCCGTCGTGCAGGTCCACGTCGCCGGGCAGCGCTACCAATTCGCCCTCCTGCAAGCCGCTGACAACTTCGTAGTTCGTGGCGTCCGCAATGCCCACGTGAATCTCCCGCTTTTCCAGAGTGGATTTGCCTACACCAAGCTGACCTAGTTGGCTCGGTTTCACTACAAAAACATAGCGCCGCCCGCCCTCTGCCGCCACGGCTCCCCGCGGCACGGATAAAACGCCGAGCCGCTCTCTCGAATTAATCCTCACGTTTACGTTGGTGTTCGGCAGCAGCTCCAGCTTGTCGTTGTTCACCGAACACAGCAGCTCACCGACGCTTCGCGTGTTTCGCTGCACTACCTGTTTTGGAATCATCTCAGTTCTGCCGGACCAGGTTTTGTTGGGCAGCGCGTCCCAGGTAATCTTCACCGGCTCATTCTCTTCCAGGCCGCCCAGATCCGGCTCATCAATGAACGCACGCACGCGCACCTTATGCAGGTCCGCCATCTCCGCCAGCAAATCGCCTACTTTCACGAAATCCCCGGCCTTCAGTGGCTCCGATCCGCCGTTTCGGCCCAGGGAATACACCGTCCCGTCTGCAGGCGCGGTGATGCGCCCCTGTCGCACCTTATCCTCGAGCGCGCCCGCTTCGTTTTTCAATTGCTCCACCTGCAAGGCCGTGCGGTCGCTGTCGAGTTTCACGCTGCGGTCGAATTCCTGCTTTGCCGCGGTCAGCCGAGTTACTTCCGCTTGCGCCTTGGTCAAGTCCAAATCGTTGGCGGCCAGCTCATCCCGCGTCGCGGCTTGCTGGGTGATCAAGTGGAGTAGTGCATCGTGATTTTTTTGCAGCCGGTCCCGCTCTGCCTGCGCCTTCGCCAGGTCGCCTAAGACCTTCGCGGCTTCGTCCGCCCTGCCTCCCGCCTTCGCGGCGCGCAAATCGTCCTGCGCTTTCAGCAGCTTCGAACGCGTTTCGGCAAGTCTGGCCGCGGCGTCCTTCACGTCCAATTCCAGCAGCAACTGCCCTTTTTTCACCTGCTGCCCTTCGCCGGCGTAAACCTTGTCTACGAAAGTATCCAGTTCAGCGCGCATCACGTACGGCGACAGGGGCTCGACTTTTCCGTTGCTGCTGATGGACGAAACCAGGTTTTCCCGCACCGGCGTCACTGCGGAAATCTTCGGCGCGGGCTTCCGGTAGCTCAGCTTGATCATGGCGATTACCAACACCAACGCCAGGAGCAGGAAAAGCAAAATCCGATTTCGCAGTCTTCGATCCATCCGTTCCTATTTCGCGTGTTCCCGAGCTTGCGGCTTCAGGAGCGTAGAAATCCTTCGCCCTCGCGCAATTCCCGCCGATATGTCCGTGGCTAGCCTGGCCCTTGCCTGGAAGGTTCCAAGATACTTCATTCTAGCAAGCGCGGCGTGGCTTTCTCTATGCTCCATGCCTTACGTAAACACACTGCATTGAAGCCCACAAAAAAGAGATGCCCCCGCACCACGGGGGGATGCCGGGCATTTGGTTGGCCTGTTCCGGGCGTGCTACTATCAGCCCCATGGCTGCCGACACGACAACCGCCCGAACCAGCCCTCCTCAGTCCAAGGGTTCGCCCAAACTGGCCCCCGTTGCCAGCACGGTCCTGCATCGTGTTTGTATCCAATGCAACAACATGTTTCGCGTTACGCCCGATAAATTTGATGCAAAACAGTGCCCCGCCTGTCACAAAGGCTGATTTCTCCGGCCCCTCTTCCACACACCTTCTTATGTAATATTTCTGTGCTCCCCGCGTAGTACACTTTGAACGCTCTGTGTCCTGCATTGTGACTCTCTAACCAGGGATGTGCTAATGATTGAAGCTCGTGGCTTGTCCAAACGATTCCAGGACAAAAAACGCGGCGAGATCCGCGCCGTGGATAACGTCAGTTTTACCTGCCAACCCGGCAAAATCTATGGCCTGCTCGGCGCCAACGGAGCTGGCAAGACCACTACGCTCCGCATGCTCGCCACCATCCTCGAACCCACCGACGGCACCGCCATCGTTTGCGGGCACGATGTAGTCGAGCAGCCGGAGAAGGTCCGCGCTAATGTTGGCTTCCTGTCCACGGCTACTGCTCTCTATCCACGCCTCACTGCGCAGGAACTGGTCGAATACTTCGGCCGCCTGAATGGCCTCGATGAGCCCACGCTCAAAAAACGCGTTGACGACATTTTCAACCGCCTGGATATGAACGGCTTTCGCGACCGACGCTGCGACAAGCTGTCCACCGGCATGAAGCAGAAAACCTCCATCGCGCGCACGCTCGTCCACGATCCCCCGGTCATGATTTTCGACGAGCCAACCACGGGCCTCGACGTCATGACCGCCCGCACCATCATCACCTTCATCAGCGACTGCCGCGAACGCGGAAAAGCCATCATTTTCTCTACTCACATCATGAGTGAAGTCGAGCGCCTCTGCGACCACATCGGCATTATCCACGACGGCAAGCTCTTGGCTGATGGCACTGTCCCCGAACTCCGGGCAAAATACGCGGAACACAACCTGGAAGAGATCATCGTTAAAGTCGTCGGCCCGCAAAGTTCCAACTAGGAGACGCGAGCACCATGAACTTCCGCAACGTCGGCATCGTCTACCGCAAGGAACTCACCGAGTGGCTCCGCGACAAACGCACGCTTATCTCCACCGTGGTTGTCCCCTTGCTTGCATTTCCGCTCCTCATACTCGGCTTCAGCTACCTTGCCGTGTCTTTGATCGGAAAGGCCGAAAAAGAAGCTCCGAAGATCATGATTCTCGGCGGCCAGGATTCTCCCCAAGTGTTGTCTGTCCTCAGCAAGCTCAAGGACATCGAGATCGTTCCGTACAGCTCGGACTGGAAAACGCAAATCTCAGAAAAGCAAATTCGCGCAGCCGTGGACGTCCCTGAAGGGTTTCAGGCCGCTTTGGAGAGAGGTGCAGAAAAAACCGTTAAAATCTATTTTTACGAAGGGGAGCTGAAGTCCTCTATCGGTGCCGGCCACGTTGAAAAATCTTTGAAAGACTATCGTGATGAGGTCATCAAAGATCGCCTGGCCACGAAAAACATCTCCGCCTCGGTACTCAAGCCCTTTGACATCAAGCAGGAAAATGTGGCGCCGCCGGAAAAAGTCAGCGGCGCCGCATTCGGCGGCTTCATCGGTTATATGGTTATCCTCCTCTGCATGACCGGTGCAATCTATCCGGCCATCGACCTGACTGCAGGTGAAAAAGAACGCGGTACCATGGAAACGATTCTGTCCAGCCCCATCTCCCGCATGCATCTGGTGCTCGGCAAGTTCCTCCTCGTTCTTACTGCCGCACTTGCTACCGCTGCCCTTTCTGTGTTGTCCATGGGCACTTCGTTCGCGGTAATGAGGAATTTGGGGATTTCAGCACAAAGCGGACGTGGAGAAGCCGCTGCGCTCCTCTTGCATTTGGGTCCCAAGCCGGTCGCGCTCATCTTTACGATGGCTCTCCCTCTCGCAGTGCTGTTTGCCTCAGCGCTCATGACCATCGCTCTGTTCGCCAAGACGTACAAGGAGGCGCAAAGCTACCTCACGCCCATGACGTTTCTTGTAGTGATTCCCGCCGTCGCTTCTCTCCTCCCAGGTGTCGAACTGACCCCCAAGCTCGCTCTTGTTCCCATCCTCAGCACCAGCCTGGTCTGTAAGGAAATCATCGCCGGTACCTATCACTGGAACTCTATGGCTGCAATCTTTGCCTCCAGCTGCATCTATGCCGCCGCTGCGCTTTTCATCGCCGTTAAAATGTTCCAACGCGAATCTGTGCTTTTCCGCTCCTGAAGGATGTTTTCTCTCACTCCCTCGCGGTCTTCACGAGTCAGGTAGAATGCTTTCGCTTCTCTCGGAGGGCTCATGCTAGATTCACACAGACAATTCCTTGCAAAAACTTCGCTCGGTCTTCTCGGCACCGCCGTAA
>Ga0126383_10003284_pt1 | contig 10657 bp, 9 predicted proteins | sample PanSoiMetPlot_35_FD_96882 | JGI IMG/M metagenome (GOLD analysis project Ga0126383, IMG submission 96882) | Tropical forest soil microbial communities from Panama - MetaG Plot_35 | ecosystem: Environmental > Terrestrial > Soil > Tropical forest > Bulk soil | place: Panama | collected 2016-02-17
ATTGCATTGCACAAAATCGCTATAGCGAACGGCTCTGGTAGCCCGCGCCATGGACCTTCAACGGGCGGTCGGCTCGTCAATGCCTCGGGTCTTGACCCGCCATTTTTGCCGCTCGCCTGCCCAGCTCTTTCCCCTGCTCCGTGAACACCGCAATCTGGTTGTTTACATACTCCGTATGTAACGCCATGACATCATTGGGATCTTTGGCCTGCAGTAGCTTCAGCGCGAACTCGAACGATGAAGCGATGTTCCGTTCGGCGAAACCCACCGCAAGCCCTCCGACTTCCTTGGCGCCGGCTTGTGCGCTCGCGGCCTGATTTTCCGCAGTGCTTACAGCGTGCTGCGCTGCTGAAATGAAAACATCGAATGCGTGCTTGGCCTGTTCGACGCTCTTTTCAGCCAACGCGAGCATGTCGGCCGGAATTTCGAAGCCGGCGTTTACTTCCTTCGGCATGACATTGCTCCTACATGTCCTCAGCCACCGACCCATCGGCCTCATCGATATCTAGGGCGGCACTCCGACCGCCCCAGTGATGCGAACAAACTCGCATTAACGATATTGCGGGTTCGGACAGGGGCCTGTCCGTTGTCCCGCGGACGCCGCCCGTTACCGGCCGTATTAAGACTTTATTAGCCGTGAATTCGGCGACCCCGGAATGACGGAAGCCAACCCGCAGTTTGCACATCTTCGTCACAACGGAGCTTCGGAAGGCGAGATTTCTGCCGGGCAGATTAGTATGCTTAAGCTCGGCGCCGGATCGACATTCACATTGCTTGCCGTTTTCGCAAAAGCTGCGGAAACGTCAGCGGTCGATTCAGAGACGACTACCATGGTGCCGAAAACGTCGGACTCCACATCTTCGGAAACACACCCGCCCCGGCTGCCCTTGCGCTTTGTATGGCAGACCGACGCAGAGGGTCGATTCAGCCTTGCAACCCGGGAATTTCCCGAACTCCTCGGGCCGAAGACGTCTGCCGTGCTTGATCGGACCTGGACCGAAATCGCACAGACTCTGAAGCTTGACCCGCAGGGGCAGATTGCTGCCGCCATGGCGGCGCGGCAAACCTTCAGCGGGATCGTCCTGCACTGGCCGCTCGACGATTCCGATGACCAGATGGTGGTCGAGATGTCGGGCCTGCCTGTGTTCGACCGCGAGCGGGAATTCACGGGCTTCCGTGGCTTCGGCATCTGTCGCGAGCGTAAGGCTGCTAAGAGGGCGGAGGATCACGTCGATAAGGCTTCCGAATCTACGCCACTGCCGGAAGACGATCCGGCGGCGATGGTTCTTCCGTTTCCTTTCGAACCACGCGCGCATGAACCGAAACTTGACGCACAAGAGCACAGTGCGTTCCGGGAATTGGCACGCGAGCTCAGCGAGCGGCTGAAGCGGTCGCCGGGTGATCGCACCGCCTCAACCTCGGACGATTTCGGCGCCGTGCCGCCTGTTCCGTTGGCTCAGCCGGTGCGCGAACCGCCCAAACAACTTCCCGACATTCAAGACAGTCGGCCGATTCTCGATCGGCTGCCGGTGGGTATCTTGGTTTATCGCCTGAGCACGTTAGTTTACGCCAACCAGGCTTTCCTCGAGTGGACCGGCTACGCGACCCTGGATGAGTTGAGCGAAGCGGGCGGTCTCGACAGCCTGTTCATCGAGAGCAAGGACAATTCGCCGGACAGCAAGGGCGGTGGCAAATCGCTGACGATTGCCACCGTCAGCGGCACGCAGAAGCCGGTCGACGGCCGCCTTCTCAGTGCTGCCTGGAACAATGAGAACGTTCTCGTGCTGATGGTCGATACGCGGTCCGGCAATAGGGAAAAGACGCCGCCTGCACCAATCCCTGATGCGGAACGGGAAAATCGCGAGCTCAGGGCGATCCTGGACACGGCAACGGACGGCGTGCTGGTGCTCGATGCAAGCGGCGGCATTCTTTCCGCGAACCGCAGCGCGCAGGCGCTGTTCGGCTACGGTGCGGCCGAGTTCGCGAGCCACACTTTGGACGATCTGCTTGTCGCGGAAAGTCGCCGCGCCGCGCACGAGCATCTGGAGCGACTGACGAACAGCGGGGGCGCGGGCGTACTTAACGCCGGCTACGAGGCGATCGGCCGTGTGCGCCAGGGTGGTCTCGTTCCGCTCTACATCACGATGGGGCGTATTGAAGGCAGCGAAAAGCTGTGCGCGGTGCTGCGTGACATCACCGCCTGGAAGCGCAGCGCCGAAGAACTAAACAGCGCGAAGCAAGCGGCCGAAAAAGCTTCGGTCGCCAAGTCGGAATTTCTCGCGAAAATGAGCCACGAAATTCGCACACCGCTCAATGCCATTATCGGCTTTTCCGAAGTGATGATGGACGAGCGCTTCGGCCCCATCGGCAACGAACGCTACCGGCAATACCTGAAAGACATTCATGCGTCCGGTGAACACCTCATCTCGCTGCTCAATGATCTCGTCGACCTCTCGAAAATCGAAGCGGGAATTCTTGATCTCACCTTCGTCAGCGTCAATCTGAACGATTTGCTGCAGCAGTGCGTGGCCATCATGCAGCAGCAGGCCAACCGCGAGCGGGTCATCATCCGTACTGCACTGGCTGCCAATCTCCCGCACATCATCGCCGACGCGCGCTCGCTGCGTCAGATCGCACTCAATCTGTTGTCGAATTCGATCAAATATACGGGTGCAGGCGGTCAGGTGATTGTCTCAACCGCACTCACCGACGATCAAGAAGTCGTGTTGCGCGTGCGCGATACTGGAAACGGAATGAGCAAGGAGGATCTCAAGACCGCGCTCGAGCCATTCCGTCGTGCAGACGCCACCGGACAATGGGGTTCAACCGGGAGTGGGCTTGGCCTACCGATAACAAAAGCCCTGGTCGAGGCCAATCAGGCCCGTTTTCGTATCGCCAGCGAAGTCGGGGATGGAACACTCGTCGAAGTAGCATTCCCGACCACGCGACTGCTGGCGCATTGATTTCGAAATCGGCTAGGCTTTGCGGATGAGCTTCATCTCCCGCCGCGCGGCCATCGTGCTGGCGTTTGCGAGCGCACTCTTTGCCGCGTCGCCTGCGCAGACCGAACCTGTCGATCTGCTTCTGGTCCTGGCGGCCGATGTCTCGCGTAGCGTTGACAGCCAGAAGTTTCAGCTCCAGCGCGAGGGATATGCCGCGGCGCTTGTGGATCCGCGCGTGATTGACGCGATTCAGTCGGGCCGACGTGGCCGCATCGGCGTGCTGTTTCTGGAATGGTCGGGATTCGGCAACCAGAAGGTCGTGATCGACTGGACGGTTGTTGATGGCCCCAATGCCGCCCAGGCTTTCGGCGACCGGCTCCTTGAATCGCCGCGTTCTTTCGCCGACCGCACGTCGATCAGCGGCGGGATCGACGCCGCAGTGGCCCAACTCACGCGCGCACCATTCGAAGCCCAGCATCGTACCATCGACGTCTCGGGCGACGGGACCAACAATGCCGGTCGCGACGTCGGACTGGCGCGCGACGAAGCATTGGCTTTGGGCATCAGCATCAACGGGCTGGTGATTCTCAGTGAAACTCCGCTGCCCTGGAACCCCGAGCACACCAATCCGCCCGGGGGGCTAACGAGATACTACCGGGATAATGTCATCGGCGGGCCGGGGAGCTTCGTGCTCGAAGCAAAGGACTTCAATTCGTTCGGAGAGGCGATCGTCAAAAAGATGATCGCGGAGATCGCCGAGCTTCGCCAATAGCTGGGGGGTATCTTAACCCTTTGATCTCTCAGCCTTGAAAGGGTCACAGACGCTATCCAAGTTGGCGGCCGTGGGACCGATGCTATAGTCCGCCGGACCAAACACCGAAATAACCGGATCCTCCCCTTTGACGACGGCTACCGGCTTGAAACGCCTGGGATTTGTCCTGCTCGCGGTCATCGCGGGTGGTTTGGCCGTGCTGACGACCGCGGGATATCTCATATCCGCCGACACTGTGCGCCAGCGGGTTCTGGCGGAGATCCGCGAGGTAACTGGCCTTGATCCCGTCTTGGGGGGAAAAGCCAGCGTTTCGCTGTTCCCGAGCGGCAGCGTGAACTTCGCTGATGTCGCACTTGGCGACGCCAAGCAGCCCGCCCTTGTGGCCGAGCGGCTGACCGCGCGCCTGAGGTTCTTCCCTCTGCTAATCGGTCGCGTCGAAATAGCCGACGTCTCGCTCGATCATCCGAGAATCGTGATCGAATTCCTGCAGAACGGTCAGTCCAACTGGTCGGGCTTGATCGAGGCCTTGACACGCAGCCAGGCCACCGCGCATCGCGTCGCCGCATTTTCCGAAATGCGCATCGATGGCGGCACGGTGACCATTCGCGACGAAGCGCGGCAATTCAATGAAACCTTGTACGGGGTGGAATTCTCGCTGGCCTGGCCGTCAATATCCAAGACCTTCGGGGCGACCGGCCGGCTCATCTGGCGCGATGCGCCCCTAGACGCGAGCCTGACACTCGCCGATTTTGCCGCTGCGCTTTCCGGCAGCCGCAGCGGCGTGAAGCTGCGTGTCGCCGGCTCGCCGATGAAGGCCGCATTTGACGGCGCCGTCAGCTTCAAACCCGCCCTGAAGATCGAAGGCACGTTTGCCGCCGATGCGCCTTCGTTGCGCAACGCCCTGATCTGGTCGGGGCAGAAGCCGTTGCCCGGCGGCGGCTTCGGCCCGTTTGCGATCAAGGCGCGAACCAATGTCGTGGGCGGCACGATCAGCCTGTCGAGTGTCAATGTAGAACTTGACGGCAACTCCGCCGAGGGCGTGCTCACCTTCGCCGCGGATGGACGGCAGACGTTGCAGGGCACCCTTGCCGCCGAAACACTGGACCTCACGCCCTATGTTTCCACTGTCCGTCTGATCGCAGCTAACGAGCGCGCGTGGAACAACGGCCGAATTACACTTGATGGCCTCGCTGGGATGGACCTCGATCTCCGACTGTCGGCGGCAAACGTCATCGTCTCTAACGCCAAACTCGGACGCACCGCGATCGCCGCAAACCTGCGTAACGGCCATCTGGTGCTGACGGTCGGCGAGGCGCAGGCCTACGGCGGCGTGATCAAGGGCTCCATGACGCTCGCCAATTTCGAGCAAGGGGTCGACATCAAATCGCAGCTGAATTTCAACGACGTCGACCTTGAAACCTGCCTTGGCCAGCTGTTCGGTCTGCGCAGACTCGAAGGCAAAGGAAACATCGCACTCACCGTCGACGGCAGCGGCGACAGCGTCCTTGGGGTGACGCAAACGCTCAACGGAACGGCCAATCTGACCGCCATGAATGGTGCGCTCGCGGGACTGAATGTCGAGCAGCTGCTGCGCCGCCTGGAGCGGCGGCCGCTGTCGGGTGGCGGCGAGTTCCGAACTGGACGCACGCCCTTTGACAAGATGACGGTTGCGCTGAAAATCAACCAAGGCGTCGTATCAGTTGAAGATGTGAAGATCGAGGGTGCGGCTGTGGTTCTCGGGCTCATCGGTTCGGCTTCGATCCCCGCGAGAGAGCTCGACCTGAAGGGCACTGCCGCCCTCGTTGCTCCACCCAAGCCTGGCGCAACGCCGTTCGAGCTGCCGTTTATCGTCCAGGGTTCGTGGGACGACCCGATCATGCTGCCAGATCCGGAGTCCCTGATCCGCCGGTCCGGTGCAGCGGCTCCTCTGCTTAACGCGGTGCGCGAGCGCAGCACCCGGGACTCGGTTCGATCCGCTATCGAACGCCTGACCGGCAGCGCGCCGGCACCGGCGGCCGGCACGGAGGCCGCACCGGCGACTCCGGGGAAATCCCAATAACGCTACTTGCCGCGATACCTGCAGATACCGCTTCAAACCTGGGCGCCGAGCGCCGCCCGCTCGCGGCGCCGCCCTTGGTGATCAGCGATGCCACGATCGTTCCGGCTGCGACAACCGCGATCATGATCGTACACACTGCGTTGATCTCCGGTTTCACGCCCAGTCGCACTTCCGAATAGATACGGATCGGCAAGGTCGTCGCGCCCGGACCGGTGGTGAAAGTCGCGATGACGAGATCATCGAGAGAGAGTGTGAATGCCAACATCCAGCCAGCCGCAATGGCCGGCGCAATCAGCGGCAACGTGATCGTCAGGAAGGTCTTCAACGGTGGGCATCCGAGGTCCATCGCCGCCTCCTCGAGGCTGCGGTCGAAGCCGATAAGCCGCGATTGCACGATGACCGTGACAAAACACATCGTGAGCGTGGTGTGGGCGATGGTGATGGTCCAGAAACCGCGGTCCACGTTGAGGGCGACAAACAACAGCAAGAGTGAAAGACCTGTAATGACTTCCGGCATCACCAGCGGCGCGTAGACCATCCCGGAAAACAGCAAGCGGCTGCGAAACGGCCCGAGACGCACCAGGGCGACGGCTGCGAGCGTGCCGAGAATCGTTGCGGCCGTTGCCGAAAAAGCAGCAACGCGCAAGCTGATCCAGGCGGCCTGCAGGAGTGCGGCATCGTTCAGCAGCTCGCGGTACCACGCGAGTGACCAACCACCCCAGACGGTGACCAGTCGCGACGCATTGAAAGAATAGATGACGAGGACCGTGATCGGCAGGTAGAGGAACGCCAGACCGAGCGCGACCGACACGATATTGAAGGGCGAAGCGCCGCGGCGCATCACGACCCTCCTCCCAGTGATCGCTGCTGAAGGCGCTCGTAGAAAAGCATCGGCACGAGCAGCAGAGCCAGCAAGGTCACGGCAATCGCGGAAGCGACCGGCCAGTCACGATTGGCAAAGAACTCGTTCCACAAAGTCTGTCCGATCATCAACGTTTCGGAGCCACCAAGCAGGTCGGGGATGACGAATTCGCCCACGATCGGGATGAAGCAGAGGAGCGCGCCAGCGGCGGCTCCCGGCAGCGACAGCGGCACGACCACGAGCCAGAAAGTTTTCCAGCGAGAGCAGCCAAGGTCGGCGGCAGCTTCCAACAGGGTCTCGTCCATTTGTTCCAGGGCCGCATAAAGCGGCAGCACCATGAACGGCAGATACGAATAGACCATGCCGATATAGATCGCGGTGTCGGAAGACAGCCAGCTGACCGGCGTATCGACGATGTACAACCTCATCAGTACGTCATTGAGCAGGCCGTCCCGCTGCAGGATGTTGATCCACGCGTAGACCCGGATCAGAAACGAGGTCCAGAACGGCAGCACGACCGCCATCACCAAAAGCGGTTGCCAGCCACGCGGCGCGCGGGCGATGCCGTAGGCAAAGGGGTATCCGATCAAGAGAAGGATGATCGTGGAAATTGCTGCAACTTGCGCGCTCTTGAGATAGGACAGCAGATAGATCAGATCGGTGAACAGCAGCTGGAATGAATCGAGCGACAGTTGCGCTGCAAATTCCTTCAGACCCGCCCATCCAGCCGAAAGATCGAAGACCGGCAAATATGGCGGCTGCGCCATCGCCGTTTGCGACAAGCTGATCTTGAGGACGATGATGAACGGAGTGAGAAAAAAGACAACGAGCCACAGATAGGGCAGAAGCAAGACAGCGCGCCCGCCCCAATCCCGCTTCTGCAAGTTCTCCTGCATCGCTACTCCGTCAAAACCACGCCAGCTTCCGGCGGCCATGACAGCCAGACGGGGTCGTTAAGCGAAAAAGGTGCCCCGCCTCGCGCACTGGCGTTGGTCAGTGCGACTTTCATCACCGACCCATCGCTGAGCAGGATCTTGTAGATCGACATGTCACCGCGATAGCCGATCTCCGACACGGTGCCCGAGACCGAATTGACATGGTCCTTAGGCCGATCGGCGGCCATGCCGATCTTTTCCGGACGTAACGCCAGCCAGACCGTGTCGCCCGGCCTGGCTTTGCCCGTTCCCCCAGTGCGCACACGGCCGAGCGCGCTCTCGATATTATCGTCCGGGCCGACCCGACCTTCCATCATGGTCGCTTCCCCGATGAAGCCGGCAACCCAGCGCGAGTTTGGCCGCTCATAGATTTCCGCCGGGGATGCAACCTGCATCAGGCGACCGCGATCCATGACCGCGATTCGATCGGCGACGATCATCGCCTCCTCCTGGTCGTGCGTTACGATGACGAAGGTGGTGCCCAACTTGCGTTGCAGTTCCATCAACTCGAACTGCGTTTCTCCGCGCAATTTTTTGTCGAGCGCCGCCAGCGGTTCGTCGAGCAAAAGTACCCGCGGACGCTTGATCAGCGAGCGGGCGAGCGCGACCCGCTGCCGCTGTCCGCCGGAAAGTTGATCGATCCGCCGTGCCCCGAAGCCTTGCAGACGCACAAGCGCCAGCATTTCGGCAACACGATCGGCAATCTCCGCTCGCGCTACATTCCCCTGGCGCAGACCGAAGCCGATGTTGCCTTCAACCGTCAAATGCGGAAACAGCGCGTAGCTCTGGAACATCATATTCACCGGCCGCCGGTGCGGCTGGACGGGCACGATGTCTTCGCCGTCGAGGAGGATGCGGCCCTCGGTCGGCGTTTCGAATCCGGCCAGCATCCGCAACAACGTGGTCTTGCCGCAGCCCGAGGGACCAAGCAGTGCGAAGAACTCGTCATGCCCGATATCGAGCGAGAGCGCTTCAACCGCCGCGACCGAGCCGAACCGCTTGGTGACGGCCTCGAAGCGCACCAGCGGCTGCTTTTCGTTCGTCGCAGGTCCTTGTGCTGCCTTGCCGCCGTCCGCCATCGAATCCCCGTTTCGTGGCATCACGCTACCGGGACGCGAGAACGCACTCAACCCGGCACGCTTATCAGTCCTGCTCCGTCAGCGTGCGTTGGACCGCATCACGCCAGCCGGAATACTTGCGCTCCCGCGTTTCGAAATCCATGCGCGGCTCGAAGCGACGGTCGAGCTGCCACTGCGCCGCAAAGCCTTCGAGATCGGGGCAAATGTCGGCGGCTCGGCCCGCCAGATAGGCCACGCCCAGCGCGGTCGTTTCCATAACGACAGGCCGATCGACGGGACTTGCGAGAATGTCAGCGACATACTGCATCGTGATGTCACTCACGACCATCCCACCGTCGACACGCAGCACCGTCGAAGAATCCTTGGCGGAAGGCCAGTCGGCATGCATGGCTTCGAGAAGATCGCGCGTCTGGTAGGCGACTGCTTCTAGCGCCGCGCGGGCAAGATCGGCCGCACCGGAGTTGCGGCTCAAGCCAAAGATCGCGCCGCGCGCTTGCGCATCCCAGTAGGGCGCGCCCAGCCCCACAAAAGCCGGCACCAGATACACCTGCTCGGCAGGATCGGCCTGCTGCGCTAAAGGACCGACATCTGATGCCGCGTTGATGAGCTTCATCGCATCGCGCAGCCATTGCACGGCGGCACCGGCGACAAAGATGGCTCCTTCCAGCGCATAAGTTCGCCGGCCTTCGAGTTGATACGCGATGGTCGTGAGCAGGCGGTTTCTTGAAGCGAGGCGTTCCGCACCGGTGTTGAGAAGTGCAAAACATCCAGTGCCATAGGTCGACTTCATCATCCCAGGCTTGAAACAGCCCTGCCCGATCGTGGCGGCTTGCTGATCCCCAGCAATGCCGAGAATACGGATCGGTCCACCGAACAAATCGGGCGTTGTTACTCCGAACATGTCTGCGCAATCGCGTACATCCGGCAGGAGACCATGCGTTACGCCAAACATGCGGCAAAGATCATCGTCCCATTGCGCCTTGCCGATATCGAACAGCAGCGTGCGCGCCGCGTTGGTGGCGTCGGTCAGATGCACCTTGCCGCCTGTGAGACGCCACAGCAGAAAGCTGTCGATCGTCCCGAAGGCGAGCTTGCCGCCCTCGGCCGCCACGCGAGCACCGTTCACGTGGTCAAGCAGCCAGGCGATCTTGCTTGCGGAAAAGTAGGGATCGAGCAGAAGTCCCGTTTTGGCGGCAATGTCCGGTTCATGACCGGTGCGCCGCAACGCATCGCAATAATCCGCGGTGCGCCGATCCTGCCAGACGATCGCGTTGTAGATCGGCTCGCCGCTTTGGCGGTCCCAGATCACGGTGGTTTCGCGTTGATTGGTAATGCCGAGTCCAGCGACCTCGTTCGCCGTAATACGTGCTTCGGCCATGACGGCCCGCACCGTCGTGACCACCGTCTTCCATATCTCCTCTGGGTCGTGCTCGACCTCGCCCGGCGACGGATAGATCTGGCGGAACTCCATTTGCGCAGTTGCAAGCGGACGCAAGGCCGTGTCGAACACGATTGCGCGCGTCGAGGTCGTACCCTGGTCGATTGCGATGAGAGCGGTCGGCAAATGAAATCCCCCCGGATCGTCAACGCGCGGTTAGAGCCGCCTTTCCGCCCAGTGATCCGATGAAACGATCGATAGCCGCACAATCCTCAGCTGTCGCCTTAAGTCCAATCTTGCTTCGGCGCCAGAGCACGTCATCCGCATTCTGCGCCCATTCGTTGTCTACCATGTAACGTACCTCGGCAGCCGTGAGATCGCCGGCAAAGCACGGGCCCAGGTCGTCTATGCTTTTCGCGTCCGCGAGAAATCGTTCGGCGCGCAGGCCATAAGCGTGCATGAGCCGTTGTGCGTGCGCGACCGACAAGAAGGGCCATCGCCTCATCGTCTCGGTCACCTGTGCGTTGAACTCCTCAGGCGAAAACTCGCCCCCTGGCAGATTCGAGTTCGCCGTCCAGGGCGGTCTCCCCCCGAAGAAATGGCCGATCTTCAGCATGGCCGCCTCTGCCA
>Ga0126383_10003285_pt1 | contig 10655 bp, 7 predicted proteins | sample PanSoiMetPlot_35_FD_96882 | JGI IMG/M metagenome (GOLD analysis project Ga0126383, IMG submission 96882) | Tropical forest soil microbial communities from Panama - MetaG Plot_35 | ecosystem: Environmental > Terrestrial > Soil > Tropical forest > Bulk soil | place: Panama | collected 2016-02-17
CTACTCCGAGGCGCTGCTCGACGTGCCGCACGACATCACCGTGCACACGTCGAACCCGGCGGTCGACCTTCTCCACGCGCTCTACTTCCACCTGACCTGATCAGGGGGGAACCCCTGGTTCCCCCGTGGGCCCCCTCCTTGGCATTGGCCGGGCGACTCGCTCGTTCCACGAGCCGGCGACTCGTTGCTTGCTTCGGATGTTCTTGTCGTTGTGAGCCTCCCGCCGGGCAAAGCCCGGCTCCGGCGGCCACTCAGACCTTGCTTACCGAGAGCGTGGGTAGCATCGCGCGGTGTCTCGGGCGGGTTACTTCTGGCAGTACACGCGGGTTGGACGGCGCTCTTGACGAGGCGCATGCGGATTCTTCTTTGGCATGGGTACCTGCTCGGCGGGACCGGGTCGAACGTCTACACGCGGGCGCTCGCGCGCGAGTGGAGCCGCGCGGGACACGACGTCGTCGTCTTCTCGCAGGAGCCGCGGCCGTACCAGTACGACCTCGGCGGCGCGGCGACTGTCCGCCCGGACATCGGCGGCCTCTTGCCCACCTTCGTGCTCGACCGCTACGAGGGGCTCGAGGCGCGCCGCCTTCCCGACCTCACGCCGGCCGAGCGCGGGCGCTACGTCGAGCTCAACGCGGCCGCATTGCGCGAGCACCTGCCGGCCGACCTCGTCTTCGCGAACCACGTGCTGCTCGGCGGGCCGGTCGCCGCGGCCACCGGAGCGCGCTACGCGGTCAAGGCCCACGGCTCTGAGCTCGAGTACGCGATCCGCGGGAACGAGGAGCTTGCAGCCTGGGCGCGGGAGTCGCTCGAGCGGGCCGAGGCGGTCTTCGTCGGCTCCGACCACATCCGCCTCGTGCTCGAGGAGGTGGTCGGCCACGTCGAGCGAGTCCACGAGGTGCCGCCCGGTGTGGACGTGGACGAGTTTCACCCGGAGCCCAGAGAGCGGGCGCTTGCCGCGCTCATCGAGGAGGCCCGGCAGGACGAACACGGGGACGAGCGCCTCCCCGACGAGGGCAACGCCGAGCGCTTCTCGGCGTTTTTCGCGAGTGACGAGCCGACCGTCCTCTACTTCGGGAAGCTCCTCTACAACAAGGGCGTCCACGTGATGCTCGAGGCGCTCAAGGAGCTCGACGCCCGCGCAGTGATCGTCGGCTTCGGCGATTACCGCGCGGAGCTCGAGGCCGCCGCGCCGCCCGGGACGCTCTTCACCGGGGCGCTCGAGCACCGCCACCTCGTCCATCTGCTCTCGCTCGCCGACGTCGCCGTCGTGCCGTCGATCTTCCCCGAGGCGTTCGGGATGGTCGCCGCCGAAGCCGCCGCCGCGGGCTGCCCACCGCTCGTCGCGCGCCACTCGGGGATGCTCGAGATCGCCGAGGGCCTCGAGGCGGAGTACCCGCCCGAGTACCGTGACCTGACGAGCTTCACGAGCGGCGACGTCGTCGAACTGACGCGGAAGCTCCGGCGACTCCTCGAGCTGGACGACCCGCGGCTCGGGGAAGCTGCCCGCAGAGCTGCGGTCGACCGCTGGAGCTGGCGCAGCGTCGCGGAACGGCTGTTGGAGCCGCTTCACTAGGCGCCGGCTCTGCGGCGCCGACCCTAGAGGCTGCGCCGGCCTAGCCGGCGCGGCCGTCTGTCGCACCCGCTTGGAAAACTCGCGCTAAGCCTGAAGGAGCGATGAGCCTCTAATGTAGTCGCCCCATGGGGGACTCCCAGAAGCTCAGCCCTGACGAGCAGATCCGCTTCGCACGCGAGCAGTTCGAGGCGGCCGAGGACTTCACGGTCGCCGTCGAGGAGGAGTTCGCAGTCCTCGACCCAGCGACGCTCTCGCTGACGAACCGCTTCGAGGAGGTCCAGGCCGCCGCGAAGGACACTCCGCTCGAGCCGCACCTCGTCGGCGAGCTGATCGCGAGCGAGGTCGAGATCCGTACGGGCCGCTGCCCGAGCTTCGAGGAGGCGGCGACCCTTCTCGGCGACCGCCGCTCGCAGCTCCGAGACCTCGCCGAGCCGCTCGGGATCGCCCTCGCCGCCACCGGCACGCACCCGTGGAGCCCTTGGCAGGAGCAGCGCATCATCGACACGCCGCATTACCGCCGGAACGACGAGATCCTCCAGTACGTCGTCTGGCGCAACAACAGCTTCGGCCTGCACGTCCACGTCGCGATCAACGGCCCCGACCGTGCGATCGCCGTCAACAACGCCCTCCGGAACTACCTCCCGGAGCTGCTCGCACTGAGCGCGAGCTCGCCGTTCGTCGAAGGCGTGAACACCGGCCTCCACTCGGCGCGGACGCAGATCTTCACGCGCATGTTCCCGCGCTGCGGGGTACCGGACGCTTACGAGGGCTGGGACGGGTTCGAGCGCTACGTCCGCTTCCTCTACGAGACGAAGTCGATCGAGGAGCACACCCAGATCTGGTGGAGCGTCCGCCCACACCTCGCCTACCCGACGATCGAGATCCGGATCTGCGACGCGCAGCCCGACCTCGTCGAAGCACGCTCGCTCGCCGCGTTCGGCTACGCGCTGACCGTGCGGATCGCGCATGCGCTCGACGAAGGCGAGCCCCTGCCCAACCACCCGCACCGGTTGATCGAGGAGAACCTCTGGCGCGCGATTCGCTACGGCCTGAGCGGCGAGCTGATCGACCTCGACACCGGCGACATGCGTCCGGCGCGCGCTCACCTCGAGCGGCTTCTCGAGTGGATCCAGCCTGCCGCCGAAGAGGTCGGCGCGGCGCCGTACCTTTCGATCCCGGCCGCAAACGCCGCTGAGCGCCAGCGCGCGAGATACGAGTCGGGTGCTTCGCTCGAGGAGATCTACGCCGAGCAGGTCAGGACCGGGGTCGAGGCACCGCTTGCGGTGCCGCTCTCAGGAGGCTCGGACTTTGCCCAAGGCTCCGTTGGAAATGACCGGTCGACTCAGCGCGGTTTGCAGGAAGGCAGCTGAGGTGCCTGAGGACGAGCAGAAGCTCGTGGAGGAGCTCCAGGCCGAGCTGGCGAAGCTGAAGGTCTCAGACCTGCTCCTGCAAACCCTGTACACCGTGTCGTCGCTCGGCTATCACCGCATGAGTGGCGACACGAAGGATCTCGACCAGGCCAAGCTCGCGATCGAGGCGCTGAAGGCGCTCATGCCGGTGCTCGAGGGCCAGATCCCCGACGAGGCGCAGCGGGACTTCCAGCAGGTGCTGGCCAACATGCAGCTCGCGTACGCAGCCGCGGTCGGAGAGACCTAGCCGAACCGCAGTTGTAAGCCGCAACCGCTGGGCGACTACACCGCGACCCAGGTCGACCCGCTGCCCGTCTGACACCCGGGCTGGATCGCGGAACGTTAGGCTCGCCGCGCACATGAGGGCAGAGATCGGCATTTTCGGCGGCTCGGGTTTCTACTCGTTCCTGGAGGACGTGGAGGAAGTCGAGCTCGACACGCCGTACGGCAAGCCGTCGGCGCCCTTCGTGATCGGGGAGATCGGCGGCGGGCGCGTCGCGTTCCTGCCGCGCCACGGCCGCGAGCACGAGCTGCCGCCGCACCGGATCCCCTACCGCGCGAACGTCTGGGGAATGCGGGAGCTCGGCGTGCGGCGGATCATCGGGCCGAACGCCTCAGGCGCCCTGAAGGCGGATCTGCGGCTCGGCGAGTTCGTCGTCTGCGATCAGTTCGTCGACCGCACGACCGGCCGGGCGGACACGTTCTACGACGGCCCGGAGACGACGCACGTGTCGGCTGCGGACCCGTACTGCCCCGACCTGCGGCGGCTCCTCATCGAGACGGCCGGCGAGCTCGGCATCCCGGCCCGCAACGGCGGCACCGTCGTCACGATCCAGGGCCCGCGCTTCTCGACGCGTGCCGAGTCGAAGTGGTTCCAGGAAGCAGGCTGGGACGTGATCAACATGACCGCCTATCCCGAGGGCTACCTCGCGCGGGAGCTCGAGCTCTGCTACGCGAACATCTCGATGGTCACAGACCACGACGTCGGCGTCGAGGGGACGGAGCCGGTCTCGCACGAAGCGGTATTCGAGGTCTTCCAAGAGAACAACGAACGCCTGCGCGAGCTGCTGTTCGCGGTCGTTCCGAAGATCCCGCCTCAGCCCGCGGAGCACCTCTGTGCGACGGCGCTCCGCGGGGCACGAATCTAGGCTCCTGCTAAGGCGTCGCTTGCGATGCCGCTAAGAGGCCGTGCAGGCCTCGCCTGTGCGGCCGCTGTGATACAAAACCGCGGCGCCGGGGAGTCTCGGCGCGCGATTTTCTCAGGCGTCGCTTGCGATGCCGCTAAAGGCCGGGCCGGCTTAGCCGGCGCGGCCGTCTTACGCACTGTGATAGAAAACCGCGGCGCCGGAACCCTAGGCGCACGATTTTTGTAAGGGAGGCCTCCCGATCGACTTCTTCAGCGACCACGCGGTTCTCTTCGCCCTCGTCTGCTCGGGCGTGGGCATCGCCTACGGCGTCATCCTGACCGTCTGGGTCCTCGGCCGGCCCGAGGGCAGCGCCCGGATGGTCGAGATCGCCCACGCCATCCAGGAGGGCGCGGCGGCCTACCTCCGGCGCCAGTACACGACGATCGCACTCGCAGCGATCGTCCCCTTCCTCCTCATCGGCTTCTACAACAAGCTCGGCTGGGGGACCGCGATCGGGTTCCTGATCGGCGCGGTGCTCTCGGCCGCGGCCGGCTTCATCGGCATGAACGTCGCCGTGCGTGCCAATGTGCGCACGGCGGAGGCCGCAAAGAGCGGGCTCAGGCCGGCGCTCAACGTGGCCTTCCGCGCAGGCTCCGTGACAGGCCTGCTCGTCGTCAGCCTCGGGCTGCTCGGGGTCGCCGGCTACTACTGGGTGCTCACCGGCTGGCTCGGCCATTCGTACACGTCCGCAATCGACGATCTCGTGGGTCTCGCGTTCGGCGGCTCGCTGATCTCCGTCTTCGCGCGACTCGGCGGCGGCATCTACACGAAGGCCGCGGATGTCGGCGCCGATCTCGTCGGAAAGATCGAGGCCGGGATCCCCGAGGACGACCCGCGCAACCCCGCCGTGATCGCGGACAACGTCGGCGACAACGTCGGCGACTGCGCCGGGATGGCCGCAGACCTCTTCGAGACCTATGCGGTCACTGCGGTCGCCGTGATGCTGCTCGCAAAGGCGTTCCCGACGAGCCGGCTCTGGCTCCTCCCGCTTGCGATCGGCGGTATCTCGATCCTCGCGTCGGTGATCGGCACGTTCTTTGCGCGCGTCGGCCGCGGTGGGTCGATAATGAACGCGCTCTACAAGGCGGTGCTCGTCGCGACGGTGCTGTCGGCGATCGGGTTCATCCCGGTCATGATGGCGTACGACTCGCCGGCGAGCCGGTTCAGCTTCTGGGATCTCTACATCTCGGCGATCGTCGGGCTGATCGTGACGTTCCTGCTCGTGGCGATCACGGAGTACTACACCGGGACGCGCTGGCGGCCGGTGAAGATGATCTCCAGCGCGTCGCGCACGGGACATGCGACGAACATCATCGAGGGTCTCGCGGTGGGGATGCAGGCGACCGCGATACCCGTGGTCATCATCGCGGCCGGGATCCTCGTCGCTCACCACTTCGCGGGCCTGTTCGGGATCGGCATCGCGGTGATGGCGCAGCTCTCGATGACGGGACTGATCGTCGCGCTCGACGCGTACGGCCCCGTCACCGACAACGCGGGCGGGATCGCCGAGATGGCGGACCTGGACGAGTCGGTACGCGCGATCACGGATCCGCTCGACGCGGTCGGGAACACGACGAAGGCGGTCACGAAGGGCTACGCGATCGGCTCGGCTGCGCTGGCGGCGCTGGTGCTCTTCGACTCCTACACGACTGAGCTCTCGAACCAGGGGTTGACACTGGCGTTCTCGCTGAGCGACGCCTGGGTCGTGGCCGGCCTGTTCATCGGCGGGCTGATGCCGTTCCTGTTCGCGTCGCTCGCGATGGAGGCGGTGGGCCGCGTCGGCGGCCAGGTCGTGACGGAGGTGCGCCGCCAGTTCCAGGAGATCCCGGGGATCATGGAAGGGACGGCGCGGCCCGAGTACGGGCGGGCGATCGACATCGTCACCGGCTCGGCGATCAAGAGCATGCTGCTCCCTGCGCTGATCCCGATCGCGTTCCCGGTGATCGTGGGGTTGATCAACGCGCGGATGCTCGGCGGGCTGCTGATCGGCACGATCGTGACGGGGCTCTTCCTCGCGATCGCGATGACCTCGGGCGGCGGCGCCTGGGACAACGCGAAGAAGCTGATCGAGGACGGCGCCTTCGGCGGAAAGGGCTCAGAGGCGCACGCGGCGGCCGTCACCGGCGACACGGTGGGCGATCCCTACAAGGACACCGCCGGGCCCGCGATCAACCCGATGATCAAGATCACGAACATCGTCGCGATCCTGATCGTGCCCCTGGTCGTCTCCATCCACGGTTAGTAGCACAGGAAAACCCCTGGTTCCCCCGTGAGCCCCTCCTTGCCGGCCGGAGCTCGCTGACTGAGCTCCACGAGCCGGCAACTCGCACGCCGCTTCGAGCGGTACCGGCGTGATGAGCCTACCGCCGGGCAAAGCCCGGCTCCGGCAGCCGATCAACGTCGCTTTCCCGCGTTTAGACCGCCTTTGTGCGCAATAGAGTCTCGACGCGATGTCACGGCGTAGGCGGCAGCAGCGGCTCGAGCGTGTCCTCGGCACGCCGGCGCTGTTCTCGACCGCTTACGGCAACGTCGGCTCGTCGATCTACTACGCGCTCGGCGTCGTCGCGGTCTACGCGCTCGGGCTCACGCCGATCGTCTTCATCATCGCGGGCCTGATCTTCGCCTGCACCGCGGCGACGTACGTGGAAGGCACCGTGCACTTCCCCGAGGCCGGCGGCTCGTCCAGCTTCGCGCGCCACGCGTTCAACGAGCTCGTCTCGTTCGAGGCGGCCTGGGCGCAGATGCTCAACTACATCGCGACGATCGCCGTGTCGGCGTTCTTCGTCCCGCACTACCTCTCGGTCTTCTGGGCGCCGCTGCGCCAGAACCCGTGGGACATCGTGCTCGGGATCGTCGTGATCGTCCTCCTGGTGCTCCTCAACATCGTCGGGATCCAGGAGTCAGCGAACGTCAACATCTTCCTCGCGGTCGCGGACTTTGCCACGCAGCTCCTGCTCGTGCTGCTCGGGTTCGTCCTCGTGTTCTCCCCGGAGGTGCTCAAGGCGAACGTCCACCTCGGCCTGGCGCCGACCTGGAGCTCGTTCTTCCTCTCGATCCCGGTCGCGATGCTGGCCTACACCGGGATCGAGACCGTCTCGAATCTGAGCGAGGAGGCGCGCGACCCCCTCCGCACGATCCCGCGCGCGGTGCTGTTCGTCGCGATCGCGGTCTTCGCGATCTACTTCACGCTCCCGTGGGTCGCGCTCTCGGCCATGCCCGTCGAGCACGTGGCCGGGCACGGCTACACGACGCTCCTCGCGTTACCGCCGACGGAGCACTTCAACGGCCAGCACGGCTACCAGAACGACCCGGTGCTCGGTCTCGTCAACAACCTCGGGCTCGGCCACGGCCCGACCCATGCCCTCCAGATCTACCTCGGGATCCTCGCGTCGACGATCCTCTTCATCGGCGCGAACGCGGGCGTGATCGGCGCGTCGCGGATCACGTACGCGATGTCGGGCTACCGACAGCTGCCGCTGGCGTTCCGGAAGATCCATCCACGGTTCAAGACGCCCTGGCTCGCCCTGGTCGTGTTCGCCGGCGCAATCCCGGTCGCTCTGACTCTCACTGGGAAGACGTCGTTCCTCGGAGCGATCTACTCGTTCGGGGCGACGTTCTCGTTCACGGTCGCGCACGCGGCGATCATCCGGATGCGGGTGATGCGCAGCAGGGGAGAGGGGACGGAGATCTCCTACCGCTCGCGTTTCAACCTCATGTGGCGCGGCGTCGACTGGCCGCTGTTCGCGATCATCGGCGGGCTCGGCACCGGCCTCTCGTGGCTCGTGATCGTCGTGCAGTCGCCCGCGATCCGGTACGCGGGGATCGCCTGGCTGGTGGCCGGCTTCCTGTTCTACGCCGTCTATCGCCGTCGTGTGCTGCATGTGCCGTTGACCGAGACGGTCCGCGCGCCGATCCCGCTCGGGCCGGCGCTCGCCCTCGAGTACCGGAACGTGCTCGTGCCGATCGTCGCGCGCCACGAGTCCGAGGAGGCCATAGACCTCGCCTGCCGCCTGGCGACCGAGCGTCGTGCTTCGATCGTCGCGATCACCGTGATCGAGGTCCCGCTCGAGCTCCCGCTCGACGCAGACCTGCCGAAATCGCTCGTGCACGAGGCGAACGACCTACTCGACGAGGTGCGGGCGATCGGCAACTCCTACGGGGTGGACGTGATCGGGCAGATCGTCCGTGCGCGCCGTCCCGGGCCTGCGATCGTCGAGGAGGCGACGCGCCGCCAGAGCGAGATCATCGTGATGGGCGCGCCGCGCCGCGACATCCACCGCCGCCGCGGGCGCGTCTTCGGCGACACCGTCGACTACGTGCTCAAGAATGCGCCGTGCCGCGTGATGGTCGCCGCGGCGCCGAAGGCAGCGTGAACACCTACCGGAACCTCATCGCCGTGTTCGGCGTCGTCGCGGTCGCGATCGGGATCGCGCTGATCGTCCGGACGGCGATCGAGGGCGGCGGGGTCGGGATCGTGATCGGGCTGCTCTTCGTCGGCCTCGGGGCGGGGCGGCTCTACCTGCTCCGGCGGAGGAACTGAGGCGCCAACTCGGCGGCGCCGACCATGGAGGTCGTGCGGGCTTCGCCCGTGCGACCGTCCAACACACGATCTGGGGAAACAGCCGAGTGCCTGCTGCGCCGACGCAGGAACTAACCTCACGGCGTGGCGCGCAAGATCTCCGGGCTCCAGCGAGTGCTCGACGCGCCCGCACTCTTCTCGGTCGCCTACGGTGAGATCGCCTCCTCGATCTACGTCGCGCTCGGGATCATTGCTCTGCACGCGCTCGGCCTCACGCCCGAGGTGCTGGCGCTCGTGGGCGCGCTCTTCCTGGTCGTCTCGCTGTCGTACGCCGAGGGCACCGCCGCGATTCCGGAGACCGGCGGCGCGGCGACCTTCGTTCGGCGGGCGTTCAACGACCTCGCCGGCTTCCTGACGGGCTGGGCGCTCTTTCTCGACTACCTGATCGTGATCGCGCTCTCGGCGTTCTTCCTGCCGCACTACCTCGGCGAGGGGTTCAAGGTCGAGTCCCTCGGCCACCGCCCATGGGATCTCGTCGTGGCGGTCGGGGTGATCCTCGGCGTGGGCGCAGTCCGGCTCGTCCGGCGCTCGAGCTTCTACCGCTACGGGATCTTCGTGGCGGTGCTCGACCTCGTGACGCAGCTCGGCCTGGTCGCGCTCGGCTTCGCGTTCCTCTTCTCCGGCTCGGCGCTGACCCAGGGCGTGTCCATCGGCACTCAGCCTTCCTGGCACGACATCGCCTTCGCCCTCCCCTTGGCGATGCTCGCGTACACCGGGCTCGAGACCGTGGCCAACCTCGCCGAGGAGGCGCGCGAGCCGGGGCGCGACCTGCCCCGTAGCCTCTTCTCGGGAATCGGTCTCGTCGTCGTGATCTACGTTGCGATCGCGCTTGTCGCGCTCTCGGCGTTCCCGGCGGAGAACGGGACGACCGAGCTGGGGACGCGCTGGATCCACGCGCCGCTGATCGGCATCGTCGTCGCGCTCCAGGGCCACATCCCGGGCGGGCTCGTGACCGCGTTGCGCATCTACGTCGGCCTCACGGGAGCGGTGATCCTGCTGGTCGCGGTCACGACGTCCATCTCCGGCTTCACGCGGCTCGCGCACTCGCTCGGAGAGCACGGCCAGCTTCCCCGGGCGTTCGGCCGTCTGAACCGGCGGACGCTGGTGCCGCCCGAGGCGATCATCTCGGCGGTCGTGATCTCGACGGCGCTGCTGCTCCTCGCGTCGCTGTTCACGGACACGGTGGTGTTCCTCGCGAGCCTCTTCAGCTTCGGCGTCCTCGCCGCGTTCACCGCCGCCCAGCTCGCCGTGATCAGGCTCCGCTACACCGAGCCGGAGCTCCCACGTCCCTACCGAGCCTCGCCCGACGTGCGCCTGCGCGGCGTCGACGTGCCGCTGCCGGCGATCGTCGGCGCGGCCGGGACCTTCGCGATCTTCGTGATGGCGCTCGTGACCCACGCGGGCGCCCGCTACGGCGGCCCGATCTGGCTGGCGATCGGGCTCCTCGTCTACGGCCTCGTGCGGCACGGCCGCGGCGAGGGGATGCTCGAGCGGGTCGAGGCTCCCCGGGAGCACCTTCCCGAGACGGAGTTCACCAGCATCCTCGTCCCGATGAAACTCGGGCTCATCGGCGAGGAGATGATCGCGACGGCGGTCAAGCTCGCCCAGGAGCGCGGCGCCCAGGTCGAGGCCCTGCACGTGATCCGCGTTCCGCTGGACACGCCGATCGACGCCGAGCTCGATCTCGAGGAGGAGCGCGCGGCTGCGTCGCTGGCCGAGGCGCAGCTCCTTGGCGCCGACCACGGCGTCCAGGTGCGCGGCGAGACCGTGCGCGCGCGCTCGATCGGAGACGCGATCGTGCAGGAGGCCAAGCGCAGGGGGGCCGACCTGATCGTCCTCGGCTCCGCGCCGCGCTGGCGGCGGCAGTCCAGGTTCTTCTCGCCGACCGTCGAATACGTCCTGCGCAA
>Ga0126383_10003286_pt1 | contig 10654 bp, 5 predicted proteins | sample PanSoiMetPlot_35_FD_96882 | JGI IMG/M metagenome (GOLD analysis project Ga0126383, IMG submission 96882) | Tropical forest soil microbial communities from Panama - MetaG Plot_35 | ecosystem: Environmental > Terrestrial > Soil > Tropical forest > Bulk soil | place: Panama | collected 2016-02-17
GGGTGTCGGCGAGCCAGGTGTCGCGCAGCAGCGGCCAGGCGGTCAGCAGTGTTTCATGGCTGAGTTGGACGTTGCCGGCCGCGAGGGGGAGGAGCCGTTCGGCGGTGAAGGCTTCCAGCACCGCTTCCGCGTCCTGGGCCTGGGCGGCGGTTTTGCCTTCGGCCAGTTCGGTCTTGCTGGCGCGGTCGGCGGTGTCCATGCCTTCGGGGCTGGTCGCGGTGAGCCGGGTGAAGACCTGCCGGGCGGCGGTTTGCTGGCCGGGGGTGAGATGGTCGTAGGCGCGTTGCGCGCTGGTGGCGACCGCGCCTTCGATGCCGCCGGTGCGGGCGTAGTCGGCCAGGGTGAGCATCTGCCCGGCCCGGTTGCGCCAGGCCTGGTCTAGGGCGTGCGACAGCAACGGCAGCATCCCCGCGCCGGAGGTCCCGGGCTGGCGGGTGCGTGCCTCGGCCAGCAGGACCTCGACCAGGTCGTCATCGACGCCGGAGTCTGCCTTCTTGGCCGGTTCGGTGATGGCCATCCGCAGCTGCCGTTCGGTCATCGCGGTGACCAGGTAGCGGTCTTGGACCGCGCCGGCCAGCTGCGGGTAGCCCGCGCACCGGGCCTCGAAGTCGGCGCGCACCCCCAGCACGACCAGCGCCGCCGGTGCCTGCTCGGGCCCGTGCGGGGCGGTGGCGGCCGCATGCAAGGCCGTGATGAACGCTTGCCGCTGCCCCTCGGCGGCGCACTGGGTGAACAGCTCCTCGAACTGATCCACCACCACCAACACCCGGCGCTGCCGCGGGGGCTGGCCGCCCTCAGCCGCAAGGCCATCCCCATCCCCGGCCGGCCCGGGTGGCCGCGCCAAGGCGGCCTGCCGCGCGGTCAGGGCGAACCCCTCCGGCGAGGTGTCCAGGCCCCGCCGCACCGCGGACGCGTCGGTTCCCGCCAGCATGGCCACCCGCAGCGCCAGCTCATCCAGCGGCGCCCGGGTCGGGGTGAACACCACACACGGCCACGACCCAGCGCCCGGCGCCGATGCCAGTCCCTCCGCCCGGACCCGCGGCAGCACCCCCGCCCGCAGCAGCGACGACTTGCCCGCCCCCGACACCCCCGACACCATCAGCAGGCCCGTGCCCGCCAGCTGCCGCGACAGCCGCTCCAGCACCTGGCCGGTGGCCGCCTCGCGGCCGAAGAAGAACCCCGCGTCGTGCTCCTCGAACGCGGCCAGCCCCCGGTACGGAGAATCGATCACCGCCCCCAGCAGCCACGCAAGCTCACCCTGCCTGCCGGTCAGGCCTGGGACCGCACCAGCGAAGGTCCCCCGCGCCGCGGCGAGCATCTGCGCGGTCGGCGCCCGCCCCCGGGCCACCGCGACAAACAGCTCCCGCGCCGGGCCGGCCAGGCCCAGCGCATCGGCCAGCAGCAACGCGGTGTCCCTGCGGGCGGTGCGGTTGACCCCCCGCTCCAGGTCACTGACCGACCGCGGGCTCACGCTCGCCGCCTCCGCCAGCTCCTCCTGCGTCAGCAGCGCCTTAGCCCGCAGCTGCCGCAGCAGCACCGCAAAACTCAGCCCCGGCCGCTCCGCCACGGCCCAACGCCCCCCTCGCAAGCCACCAGCTCACCGCCTGACCGTCACCCGCCGAGGTGCGGAGACGACACTGCGCCAACAGTACGCCGGCCCCACGGCACGCGCCATCGCCCGCCACCCGGACCGGCCAGGCCGGGCCGCCGCGCCGGCTCACACCGGGGCCGCCACGATAGCCCACCGCGCCGCCTCGCCTCAGCGCGCCACTGCCGCCGCGATCCAGCCAACCAACAGCAGGCTGGGCGGATCGTCGCGGTCAAGCGTGACCCTGTGCCCGCAGCCGCGGGCCCGCCACCGGCTGCATCCGCGCGGCGTGGCGACGCGCATCCGGCCATACCTTTCATTCCCGGCAGCCCGGGCCCGCCACGGCGAGCTGCCGCGCCAGCCCGCCCCGGCGCCGCCGGTGCCCAGCACCGGCAGCCTGCGGCCAGCGCCGCTAGATCCCCATCGAACGGGCTGTTGCCGCAGGTAGCGGGCAGCGGGCCGGTTCCTGTGGGCGTCCTGTGAGTGTCCTGCGGGCCGTCATGTGTGGTGCGCCCACCCGCCGCTGGTGATGCTCAGACCAGCCGCGACGGCGGCCCTGCCGGATCAGCGACAGGCGACCCGGCGCAACCCGGCCACACCACCAAGGAGACCCCATGCACCCGGCCCACCGCTCACCAACTCACACCGGCCCGGCCACCGGCACCAAACCGGTGCCACGGTCACGGCCAGCCCCAGCCCCCAGCCGGCACTAGGCAACCCGAGCCACGCCACCGAGGAGACCACGATGCGCACCGCACCCCTCTGCTACCTCGCGCAGGCCTGGACCGCGGACCGGTACCGGCAGGCCCAGCGTGATGCACCGGCCCGGACCGCCAGCCGGGGCCGCCGTTCCCGGCCCTCCCCGCGCGCTCCGCGCACCCGCGGCCTCCCGGCCGCCGTGGCGCGCCGCCTGCGCACCGTGCTCGGCGGCAGCCGATGACCGTCATACCGCCGCTCAGGCACGCCAGAGCGGCGCCTCCCGAAGGAACGCACAAATAACCGAAGGCCCGGCCCGCAGCGATCACGGCCGGGCCTGCATCCGAAAGGAAATGTCGTTATGTATCATCTCGCGCAACCCCGCGCCACCGCGGCGCGGCCACCCCGACGACGCCGGCGGGCCTTCGCGCTCGCCGCACTCGCAGCGGGAGCTTTCGCCGCCGCCGCGCCGGTAGCCAGCGCCACCGCCGCGGCGGCGAATGTGACCGTGACCTCGCATTTTGTGTGGACGGCCACCGCAGCGAACAGCAGCGGTGATAGCACCTTCATCAACAACGCCGCGACGAACGGCCGTCCCGGGGCCATCTTGTTCATCACCCCGAACTGGAACCAGGGCGGCGTCTGCGGCTGCGTCTATGACTCCTCCCCGGTCGGCGTCTGGTACAGCACATCAGCCGGGAAATGGGCCATCTTCAACCAGAACCTGTCCGCCATCCCGGCGGGCGCGTCGTTCAACGTGCTGGTCGTGCCGGCCGCCAACTCCAAGGTGTTCGTGCAGACCGCCATCACGGCAAACTCCGACGGCGATTCCACCTACCTGAACAACACGCTCACCAACTCGCGGCCCCAGACCAGGGTGATGGTCACCCCGGTGTGGAACCCCGGCGGGAGCGGCGGCGTCTACAACAACCACCCCGTCGGCGTCTGGTACGACCACCGCCGCAGCCGGTGGGCCATCTTCAACGAAGACGTGGCGGACATGCCCCTGGGGGCATCGTTCAACGTCATGCTCGGCAACAAGCCCAGCGGCGGCGGCGCCTCCGCCATCCAGGTTGCGACCGCCGCCAACACCGGCGGGGACAGCACGTTCATCAGCAACGCCACGACGACCGGCAACCCCAACGCGGTCGTCTTCGACACGCCCAACTGGAACCCCAACGGCGTGGGCGGCACCTACGACCGGCCCCCCACCGGCATCTGGTGGTCAGGCGGCAACAGCCAGGCCGCCGTCTTCAACCAAGACGGGTCGGCGATGCCGCGCAACGCCGCCTTCAACCTGATCATCTTCCAATCCTGACCCTGTTCGCCGCACCGGAAGCCCCGGCACCAGCGGCTTCCCCTAAGCACAGGGACCACCCGTCATGGGCGCGCGCCGCACGGTGCGCGCCCATGACACGCGCATATCCGGATACCCTTCCCGCCGGCCGGCTGTTCCCCTGACGCACCTTCTCACCGCGCAGCCACCAGGACCCAAGGCGGGGGCAGCCCGCGGAAACTGCCGACCGGAGTAAGCCACCGCCGATAACGAATACAGCCGCCCGGCTGAGGCCAGCCACGCCAAAACTGACATTCTGGGCAGCGCAGCTATGAGAGAGCTAACCGCCGACCAAAAGCACATACTCGGCATCGTCATACGGGTGATCCTCGCTGAGTTTCCGATCTGATATGCGGAGATGATCACCCGTGTATCACTCGCTCGGCGTGGCGATGCACATCCGGCCACCCCTTTCATTTCCGGCGGCCCGGGACCGCCACGGCGAGCTGCCACGCCAGCCCGCCCCCGGCACCGCCGGTGCCGGACACCGGCGGCATGCCCGCGGCCAGCGCCGCTAGATCCCCATCGAACGGGCTGTTGCCGCAGGTAGCGGGCCGCTTCCTGTGGGTGTCCTGTGAGTGTCCTGCAGGCCGTCATGTGTGGTGCGCCCACCCGCCGCCGGTGATGGTGAGACCAGCCGTGACGGCGGCCCCGCCGGATCAGCGACAGCCGACCCGGCGCAACCCGGCCACACCACCAAGGAGACCCCCATGCACCCGGCCCACCGCTCACCAACTCACACCGGCCCGGCCACCGGCACCAAACCGGTGCCGCGGCCACGGCCAGCCCCGGCCACGGCCGGCTGATGCCCTACATAGGCGGCAACTGCAGACGCCATCTCCTGGACCGGCCCCGAACGCCTGCGCTGCCTGGGGTACCGGCTCGGGCTGACCGTGGCCGAGATGAACCACGCGACCCGGCGGGCCGCCGGACTCCAGGCGCCCCAGATAACCGGCGACCGCCCCCGCCCAGCCCGCCAAGCCGACCGTTCAACGCCATCGGCGCCAGCCTGATGGCTCCCCCGGCCGGCCCCTTCACCTGCCCGCCCGATGCCCCACCGCCCACCAGCGGCCCGCGCCCGCACACAGCCGCCGCCTATCCCACACCACAGGAGATCGTCATGAACCCCCTCCGCCGCACCCGCCGTCTGTCCCTCACCCTGGCCGGGCTCGCCGCCGCCCTGGCCCTGCCCGCATGCCCAGCGGCGCTGGCATCGGCCGCCGGGCCGGTGGCACCGGTGCCGAGGTCGGTGCTGCTTGCCCCGTTGTACGCGCCGCTGGCGTTGAATACCAGCTTCGGCGAAGGCCGCGATTGGACCCTCGTCCATATCACCGTGACGCTGCGCGCTGGCGAGAAACGGCGCGTGGTCGGCCGCCTGGAGACAACCGCCAACCGCACCCCCGGAGAATGGCTGGCCACGGCCGTCCGGTGCGTGGATTCGTCGGGGTACAAGTCCGGCATAGCGGCATGGACAGGGACCAACCATGAAGGCACCGACGGCCCCTACACGCCCCAAGGTCACCTGGTGCTCCATCCCTCCTTGCTGTTCACCGCGCCCAGCGCGGGAACCTACCGCTGCGAGCTCATCGCAGAAACCAACGGCGATAAGCCCGATCCCAAGTACCGCGTCACCGCGGTCCGGGCAGGCGCGGGGTCCGGCGGTACCTGGCTGCAGGTCAGCAGCTCTGACGAGGCGGGCGCGCAGTGGTGGCAAAACCCCGACTGCGACTCCGACGGAACCGAGCCGACATGCAGCTACATCGGCGGCTCGCAGGAGCTGCGGATCTTCCAGAACGACGGCACCCCGCTACAGATGTGGTCGGCCGCGCCCAGCGCCACCGCCGCCAGCGTGAGCGCAACCGTGGAAGTCACCGTCTGCTATCACCAGACCAGCTCCTGCCCCGACAACCACGAAGGCGGGACCGGCGGGTCCACCGTCCTGACCCACCTCGAACTCGACCAGCTCGGGCCGGGACTGGACATCTGCCAGGTGACCAAGACCCCGGATGTCACCATCCCGCTCGACGCCCTGGGCCACCACCATTCACTCAGCTACCAGCTGACCAACGCACCGATCTCCGCGACCTGCGGGGGATCGCGGTTGTTCGCGGTGTTCGTCTACATCAAGCACGTCTCCGGCGTCCCCGTCAAGATCGACGGGACGCGCCCAGAGGAGCATGAGGCGCAAACCGACGCCTACGCCTACAACAGCACCTTCGACACCACCGCGACCGTGCCGAACGTCCTCGGGTCCAGCCAGACCGCAGCCGCACAAGCCATCACCGCCGCGGGCCTGTCCGTTGGCACCGTCTCTCCCGTCGTCAACCGGGCCCCGGCCGGAACCGTCATCAGCCAAAACTCGCCCGGCGGCACCGTGGAGCCGATACACTCCCCGGTCAACCTCACCGTGTCACTCGGCGCCGCGACCGTACCGGACGTCCTGGGCCTGACCCAGTCCCCAGCAGTGGCCCAGATCCACGCGGCCGGGCTCACCGTCGGCACGATAGCGCACCCCAACACCTGCATCGACCCCGAGATCGTGCAATTCCAGCACCCAGCGGCCGGCACCACGGTAGCGCCAGGATCGGCCGTGAACATCACCATCCCCACCTGCAACGGCCCACCCCAATAGCGCCCGCCATCCAGGCCAGCTGGGCCGAACCGCCGCTCCCGCTCACACCGGCCCCCGCGAGCAGCCCACTGGGCCCGCCACGGCGAGCTGCTGCGCCAGTCCGCCCCCCAGCGCCGCCGGTGCCCAGCGGCGGCGGCCGGCCCGCAACCAGCGCCGCTAGATCCCCATCGGATGGGCTGTTGCCGCAGGCAGCGGGCCAGTTCCTCTGGGTGTCCTGTGAGTGTCCTGCAGGCCGTCATGTGTGGTGCGCCCACCCGCCGCTGGTGATGGTGAGACCAGCCGCGACGGCGGCCCCGCCGGATCAGCGAAGGCGACCCGGCACAACCCGGCTACACCACCAAGGAGACCGCAATGCACCCGGCCCACCGCTCACCAACTCACACCGACCCGGCCACCGGCACCAAACAGATGCCGCGGCCGCAGCAACTCCGCGAACCCCAATCCGGGCACCAGGCAATCCGAGCGAACCCGAGCCACGCCACCGAGGAGACCACGATGCGCACAGCATTCCTCCCCTACCTAGCGCAGGCCTGGACCGCGGACCGGTACCGGCAGGCCCAGCGTGATGCACCGGCCCGGGCCGCCAGCCGGGCCCGCCATTCCCGGCCCTCCCCGCGCGCCCGTGGCCGCCGTGGCGCACCGCGCTGGGCGGCAGCCCATGACCGTCATACCGCCGCCCAGGCACGCCAGAGCGGCGCCTCCCGAAGGAACCCACAAATGACCGAAAGCCCGGCCCGCAGCGATCACGGCCGTGCCTGCATTCGAAAGGAAAATGTCGTTATGTATCACCTCGCGCAATCCCGCGCCACAGCGGCGCGGCCACCCCGACGGCGCCTGCCGGCCTTCGCGCTCGCCGTGCTCGCAGCAGGAGCTTTTGCCGCTGCCGCGCCGGTGGCCGGTGCAGACGCCGCGGCGGCGGCGAATGTGACCGTGACCTCGCATTTTGTGTGGACGGCCACCACGGCGAACAGCAGCGGTGATAGCACCTTCATCAACAACGCCGCGACGAACGGCCGGCCCGGGGCCATCTTGTTCATCACCCCGAACTGGGACCAAGGCGGCGTCTGCGGCTGCGTCGGTAACTTCGCCAGTGTCGGCGTCTCCTACGACATCGCCAGCGGCCGCTGGGCCATCTTCAACGAGGACCGGTCTGAAATGCCAGCCGGGGTGTCGTTCAACGTCCTGGTCGTGCCGACGGCCAGCAGTTCGGTCTTCGTGCAGACCGCCACCGCAGGGAATACCGCCGGCGACGCTACCTTCATCAACTCCCCGCTCGCCAACGGGCTGCGCGGAGCCCGGCTGATGGTCACCCCGGTGCTCAACCCAGGCGGCAGCCAATTCGGCGTCTGGTACAACCACCCCGCCGGCGTCTGGTACAACACCGGCAACACCCGGTGGGCCATCGTCAACGAGGACAAGGCGGCCATGACGGCGGGGGTGTCGTTCAACGTCATGGTCGGGTCCAACGCTAGCGGCGGCGGTACCTCCGCCCTGCAGGTCGTGCGGGCCTTCAACAGCAACTACCAGGGCACGTTCATCAGCAACATCAGGACGACCGGCAACCCGAACGCGGTCGTCTTCGAGACCCCCAACGTGGACCCGAACGGCCTAATCACCACCTGGTACGCGCACCCGGCCGGCATCTTGTGGGCGTACTGGAGCGGGTTCGGTGGCGGACAGGCAGCCGTCTTTGATGAACTCGGCGTGCCGCTGCCGGCCAACGCCGCCTTCAACCTGATCGTCTACCAAAGCTGACCACGCCCACCTTAGTTGGGGGAAAGCCTCAGGCACTAGCAGCTTTCCATCAGAACGGGGAGCATCCACACGGGCGCGCGCCGAACGGCGCGCGCCCATGACATACCCATACCCGACACCATCTCGCTGGCTGACTGACCAGTGCCGCACCGCCTCACCGCGCCGCCACCAGGACCCAAGACCGGTGGCCACGGAAAACCGCCGACCGGAGTAAGCCACCGCCGATAGCAGATACAGCCGCCCACCTAAGGCCGACTGCGCCAGAACCGGCCATTCTGGGCGGCACTGCCGCAAGAGTATTAACCACAGACCGGAGCAAATATTCGGCGATATGTTCGACTCGGCGTCTTGGCCGTCCGCCAACCTGCTCACTCTGAGTGAGCGGATCGGCCCACAGGCACCACTGGGCAGCTTGCTGCAGCTCATTCCGCCGGTCGACAGGGTGCGTGGCCGGTTGAACGGGCCTCAGAATGAGTGCTTGACGCCACGGTCCGGCTGCGATGTTGGCCGCAGGAACGGCCCCTCGGGCCGTAGTTTGCTGCGCGGCCGCGCTATGAGGTGCATCGGTGGCCAAGACATAGGCACTAGCGGGGCATGCTGCACGAGGTCGGCGGCATCGCTGTAAAGATGCAGGTCAGTGGGCAGCGCCGCTATCAGCATGTCCGGCTGCATGGTCGATCTAGCGCCCCCGGCAGGATTCGAACCTGCGTGCGCGGTTCCGGAGGCCGCATCTGCGTTTGTGCGGATTGTGCAGCCGACCTGGTTGCATCCGGTTGGTCCAGCGACCTTGGCCGGGGTCGTTCCGCGCATGTTCCGGATCATGGCTGCACGAAGACCAATGTTCTGTGGTGAGCGCCGTTGGCCTGAGGGAAGATCGATATCGTGGTGAAGGCGAAGGCAGCCCTAATGCGGGCGGCGGCGGAATTCGGCCCGTTCGAGGGCCGGGTTTGGTTCAACACGGCACATCAGGGGCCGCTGCCCCGGCCTGCGGTGGAAGCTGCCGGGTATGCGGCGGACCTGAAGTCTGCTCCGCACCGCATCGGTGATGATGATTTCAACGAGGTGCCCGAGCGGCTGCGGTCCCTGCTGGCGCGGCTGGTGGGCAGCCCCGCTGAGCAGATCGTGCTCGGCAACAGCACTTCGTACGGATTGCACGTGATCGCGAACGGGCTGCCGTGGCGGGACGGCGACGAGGTCCTCGTCATCGGCGGCGACTATCCGGCCACGGTGCTGCCCTGGCAGCGCCTGAGCGAACGGGGCGTCCGGGTGCGGCCGCTGCGTCCAGCCAGCGGGTTGCTGTCCGGCACCGAGCTGGCCGCGGCGATCGGCCCGCGGACCCGGCTGCTGGCTGTGACCTGGGTCGATTCGTTCACCGGCCGGGCGCTGGATCTGCATGAGCTGGGCGCAGTTTGCCGACGGGCAGGAGTCATGCTGGTGGTCAACGCATCCCAGGCCCTGGGCGCACGTCCAATCGACGTGCAAGACGCTCCGGTCGATGCGGTGGTGTCTTGTGGCTACAAATGGCTGTGCGGCCCCTATGGCACCGGATTCACCTGGCTCCACCCGGAACTGCTCGAACAACTGCGCCCGCAGCAGGCGTATTGGCTGGCAATGCAAGCCGGGCGGGGGCTGGACAAGATGCGGGAGACCATCATCCGCGACGACATCGGCGTGCGCGGCTTCGACGTATTCTGCCCGGCCAGCTTCGCCACGGCCTTGCCCTGGATTGCCTCACTCGAATTGCTCCAGGATACCGGCATCGATACCATCGCCGCCTGGGACCAGCAGCTAGCCGACCGCCTGATCGGCGGCCTCGACAGCAACCGGTACCAGCTGATCACCCCGCCCGGCGGCCCCTCCCGATCGACTCTGATCGTACTGTCCCGGCTCGACGGCAGCAGCCAGCAGCGCCATCAGCAGCTCGCGACAGCAGGAATCGACACTGCTTATCGGGAAGGTAATCTTCGCCTGTCGCTGCACCTATTCAACACACCCGGGCAGGTCGACCAGGCGCTTGATGTCTTGCATACCTTCTGACGTAGATCAATGCCATGCGTCCGGCCAGTGCGCCAGAATCCGTATCCGCAGGTCAGCATCCGCCAGATGTCCGGCCAGTGCGGCTGAGTCCGGCACAGTCCGCTCAATCTGTGAGAAAGCTGTGAGAAATCGGCCGGTTTGCTGCTACAGCCGCGCCGGACCGTATGGGGAGGGTGGTGTCCGATTCCCGGTGTAATCGGCGGGCGTGGTTCCCGGCTTCATGATCAGGTTAGGCGACAGTACTGACAGTTTCGCAGCTGGCGGCGGGCAGGCCGGGCAGCGAGCGGCCCATCAGGTCCTGGAGCAGCCGCGGCGATGACGCCGCAGGCCAGTTACCTGAGGTACCGGCGGAACCAGTCGGTGACGGCGGTGTCTACGAGCTTCGCGTCGGCGGTCTGCGGCGCGGGTTGGATGCCGGGTTCGGTGGCGAAGGCATGGCCCATTCCGGGGATCGTGGTCAGCTCCACTCGTTGCGGGTCGCTGTACCGCTGACGGAGCTCAGCTTGCAGCCGCTGTGCCTGCCGCGGGAAGGCAGGGTCATCCTCGGTGCCGGTGACTAGCAATATCGCGGGCTGCGGGTCGCGCGCGGCGATCTCACCGGCGCGGGAGA
>Ga0126383_10003287_pt1 | contig 10653 bp, 11 predicted proteins | sample PanSoiMetPlot_35_FD_96882 | JGI IMG/M metagenome (GOLD analysis project Ga0126383, IMG submission 96882) | Tropical forest soil microbial communities from Panama - MetaG Plot_35 | ecosystem: Environmental > Terrestrial > Soil > Tropical forest > Bulk soil | place: Panama | collected 2016-02-17
CGGGAATCGGACTTGACTGGGGTGGTTGGGGATACGAAGCCCTGACCGAAGCGCAGTTGACACCGATCCTGGACCAGTTCCCGCGCCTCGGCATGAAACAGAGATTCACGCGTGCGGTCTGCCACATCGTCGAGAACCGACCCGCCACGAGCTACGACAACTTCGCCCGTGATTTCGGCGAGCGGTTTGTCAGAGGGTACTCGCGACCATCGGCCGTCGACTTCCTGTTGAATTCCCCGTTCAAGGAATGACTGAGCGCGCGCGCCAAGTCGCAGACCTGACGACCAGGAGATTCGCAGCAGTCCTCTTCGGGGCGCCTGGGCGGAGAAGATTGAAAGGAGCGTCGATGCGCCCACCCGGGGGCGTCACTGATCAGTCGAGGGCGTTGAGCGAGATGCCGGCGTGAACCACCGCGGGCAGCCACATGAGGCCGGCGGTGATGAGCATGCTCAGGAGTCGAACGGCAAATCCTTTCATGGCAATCTCCTTTCGGTTGTAAGCACAGGACGCGTCGGGCGTCCTGCACACCTCTTCTTAGGGATGTCTCGTGGCTACGGATGCGGGGCTACGCAGGCGCGCGTGCGCGCGACGCTGGCGCTGCGGCCGAGCTCAGCGTAAGCTGGCCTCAGCGGGAGGATGAGTCCGCAGGTTGAGGCCATAGTGAGAAGAGGGAAGCATGGGTCCGGAACACGGCGTTCAGAGGATTCTGAAAACCGGCGCAGGTTCGATGGGGTCTTACGGATTCGCGGGTGCTGTCTGGCTGCGTGGGGGAAGGTTTTTCGCCGAGGCTCGCGTGTTCGCGCGCGAATCAAACCTCGCGAGACGGGGAATGCTTGAGACGATACGGGTAGAAGCGCACGAAAGCGAACAGGCGATTACGCTCTTACGGGCTAGACTCGAACACAGGTTCGGCAGGATTCGATGGTCTCGATGGAACTCGTTTGGGGAACCTGAGGTTTAAGGCTACCCTCTCCCGCTCGCTTTACCCGTTAAGCTTCCGCCACTCGCACAGCGGCACCGGCTTCGCGTCCTTCCATAACCCGACCCTCTTAGCCCGAGCCTCGTCCTCTGCGAACGAGTACCGCCCGCGCTCCTCGGGTGTCTCCTCAGCATCAATCCGCTCGTAATGACCCCCTTGAGCGACTTAGGCGACTTGGAGTTGAGGCAATCGAGGACTGAATCCGACTCGTCCATCTAACAAGTCGTTCAAGTCGATGTCACTACGCGCCGCAGCTTGACTCCAACGTTGGGTGCTATTTCTGAAAGGGAGTCGTCTTGAACATCCAGATCAAGTCAGTTGTTTTGGGATTCGTTTTGGCGTGCCTCTTCGCGGCGGCAGTGGTCGTTGCATCCTTTCTCTTGATCGGACCTCAAATACGCTCCGTTTCTCACGACGTGGTCCTACCATCCGGGAAAACCATCGCGGTTACAGCATGTCACTTTGCGTGGGGTGTCGAGCACGAAGAACGCTTTGTTGCGCGCGATTCCTTTGTCTTGGAATATGTGTCCACGGTTTCGCATACCGATTTGGCTGCAGTCGACCGGGAGACCTTGGATACGTTTGAATTGATTCGACCAATCTCGGAACTGTGGGGTCTGGACGTGGCGAGCGTGTCCGCCTTTCCGACCGTAGAACGTAAAGGGAAGTATTTTGTTTACGCTTTTTCGCGGAATTCGGACGGCAAGTGGAACTTTGAGCGCAAGCCGGCAAAGGTGTTCGTCAACGATTAATGTGGAAGAAAACTGTGGCACCTAACCCACGCATGCACGACGACCTTCACCAGCGGGCTTCGCCCACGTGACCTGCATGTCGGCGTTCTCGCTCTGGCTGCCCGGACTGCTCAAATGAATCCATCGTCGTCACGCCTCCCCGTGGCCGCGCTCGAAGGGCCCGGCGTGCCGTTCACGCCGAGCGCGCGCTACCCCGACCCAGCGATCGAGGTCATCGACGAATCGTTCCTCAAGCTGCGTCTGTACAGCGCGCATGTGGAGCAGCTCGCCACCGGATTGCGCTGGGCCGAAGGGCCAGTGTGGTTCGGGGACGGGCGGTATCTGCTGTTCTCCGACATTCCGAACAACCGCATCTTGCGCTGGGACGAGACCACCGGGCTCACCAGCGTCTATCGCCGCCCGTCGAACAATGCCAACGGCCACGCGCGCGACCGCCAGGGCCGCCTGATCGGATGCGAGCACTTGACGCGCCGCGTCACGCGCACCGAATACGACGGCTCGATCACCGTGCTGGCCGACCGCTGGCAGGGAAAGCGGCTGAATTCCCCCAACGACATCGTCTGTGCACGCGACGGCGGCATCTGGTTCACCGACCCGCTGTTCGGCATCGCCGGCCACTGGGAAGGCGAGCCCGCGCAGAGCGAGACGCCGTGGGCGGTGTACCGCATCGACCCGCGCAGCGGCGCGTTGCAGCGCGTGATCGACGACCTCGCCGCGCCCAACGGCCTGGCGTTCTCGCCCGACGAGAAGATTCTCTACGTCGTCGAGAGCCGCGGCGTGCCCCACCGCAAGATCTGGGCGTACGCCGTCGGCGCGGACGGCGCGTTGAGCGGCAAGCGGCTGTTCGTCGACGCCAACGGCCCCGGCGCGTACGACGGCATTAAGGTCGACGTCACCGGGCACGTCTGGTGTGGCTTCGGCAGCAGCAGCGGCGCCGACCTCGACAAGCTCGACGGCGTGCGCGTCTACGGCCCCGACGGCCGCGACGTCGCGCACATCCACCTGCCCGAGCGCTGCGCCAACCTGTGTTTCGGTGGAGCCAGGAACAACCGCTTGTTCATGGCGGCGAGCCATTCGCTGTACGCGGTGTACGTCAACACCACCGGTGCGGTGTAGTGCAAGGATGCGCATTGCCTGAAGCCGCACTGAAGCGGCGCTGAAGACTCGCTGAATGCGGCCTCGCACGACGGCCACTGCCTCCTGAGCCAGCAGACCGGACGCGGCGCGCGCCCGACGAACCTTCGGTTGTGGGCGTACCATGCTCCAGCCTTTCATGAGCGGCATCCGTGAAGAGGCCGCTTAGCCCGAGCAGCCATGAGGGCGCGACGATCACACGAACAGGAGAGGGCAGATGAAAAGGAAGTGGCTTGCGCTTACCGCTGTCGCGTCGCTTGTGCTCGCCTTCAGCGGTCCAGCCGTCGCGCAGAAGAAGACTCTGGCCGTCGTCGTAAAGGGCCTGGACAACCCGTTCTTCACCGTGCTCGGCAACGGTTGCGCCTTGTGGAACAAGGAGAATCCGAATTCCGAATACACCTGCCTGTACACCGGCCCGGCGTCGAGCGCGGACGAAGCGGGTGAAGTCCAGATCGTCGAAGACCTGATCAACAAGGGCGTCGCGGGGATCGCCATCTCGCCGTCGAACGCGCCGGCGATGGCGAACATGCTCAAGGCGAAGCAACCGAAGATGCCGATCATGACGATCGACGCCGACCTCGCCGCCGCCGACCGCGGGCTGCGCAAGACTTACCTCGGAACCAATAACTACGACATGGGTGTCCTGATGGCGAAGCACCTGAAAGTGCTGAAGCCCAAGGGTGGTTCGGTGTGCTTACAGCTCGGCAATGTCGCCGCGGACAACATCAACGCCCGCGCACAGGGCTTTCGCGACACGATCTCCGGCAAGAAGGGCATCGATCGCCTGAAGGGCGAAGGCGGCTGGACCGAAATCAAGGGCTGCCCGCTCTTCACCAATGACCAGATCGACCTCGCCAACCGGCAGATGTCGGACGTTTTCACCACCAATCCCGACCTCGACGCCTTCATCCTCGTCGGCGGCTGGGCCCAGTTCGGCCCGCAGGCGTACGCACAGGTGACCGATCAGGTGATGGCCAAACTGAAGTCGAAGCGGCTCGTCATCGTAGCCGGCGACACCCTGCCGCCGCAGATGGAAGCCCTAAAAGCGGGCCGGAGCCACGCCCAGATCGGACAGCGCCCGTTCGAGATGGGCCGTCGCGCCCCCGCGGTGCTGATCGACCTGATCAATGGCAAGGGCGTCCAGGACCCGCTCTACACGGGTCTCGATGAGTGCACGGCCAGTAATCTAGGCAAGTGCCCGGCGCAGTAGCGCCGATCGACCGCCCGGTTCAAAGGGGGCGCCGCCAGGCGCCCCTTTTTGCGCGAGCGTGCGACGCTAGAGAAGCACCGAGGGAGGATCCGGATCGATGGCATTTCTCGAGCTGTCGGGGATATCCAAGCATTTTGGCGCGATTCAGGCGCTCACCAACGTCTCGCTTTCGCTGCAGCCGGGCGAGGTGGTCGGGCTGATGGGCGACAACGGCGCAGGCAAGTCCACGCTCGTCAAGATCGTTGCCGGCAACTATCCGCCAAGCAGCGGAACGATCGAGATGCAGGGCCGCAAGGTTGCCTTTCACAAGCCGGCCGATGCACGGGCCGAAGGCATCGAAATCGTCTACCAGGACCTGGCGCTCTGCGACAACCTCACCGCTGCGGCGAATGTCTTCCTTGGTCGCGAGCTCGAACTGGGATTGCGCCCGTTCCGGATACTGGACTACCGGAGGATGTACCAGCGGGCGGCAGAGCTCTTCGCCGAGCTCAAGTCGGAAACGCGGCCGCGGGATCTCGTCCGCAGCATGTCCGGTGGTCAGCGCCAGGCCGTCGCGATCGCGAGGACGCGGCTCTCGTCGCCCAAGATCGTGCTGATGGACGAGCCGACCGCCGCGATCAGCGTGCGGCAGGTTGCCGAGGTGCTCAGCCTCATCCGCCGGCTGCGCGACCACAACATAACCGTCGTGCTGATCAGTCATCGCATGCCCGACGTATTCGCCGTGGCGGACCGCATCGTCGTGCTGAGACGGGGAGCGAAGGTGGCCGACAAGTCCATCTCGGACAGCTCGCCCGAAGAGGTGACGGGCCTCATCACCGGCGCAATCGAGTCCGTCTGACGGGTTGGTCACCCTGATAGGTGCGAAAGACATGGTTACGACGCTGGAGGAATCGATTCGTGCGCGGGTGCATGGCAACTGGCTGAGCTGGCTGATCAGCCGACCGACGTTCTGGGTGTCGGTCGCCGCGGCGCTCGCCTTCGTTTTCCTGTCGATCTCCAGCGAGGTCTTCGCGACACAGCAGAATCTGTTCAACGTCACCCGCAACTTCGCCTTCGTTGGAATCATCGCGCTCGGCATGACGGCGGTCATCGTCACCGGCGGCATCGACCTCTCGGTCGGGGCGGTGTTGGCGTTGTCCGGCATGGTCATCGGCATGTCGATGAACACCGGCACCCCGTTCTGGCTCGCAGTGCCGCTCGCCCTCGGCGTATCGCTCCTTGTCGGCGCCTTCAACGGGGTGATGATCGCCTACGTCGGCGTGCCCTCCTTCGTGGTGACCCTCGCGATGTTGTCCATCGCGCGCAGTCTCGCGATGGTGCTGTCGAACAACCGGATGGTCTACGAATTCGGCCCCGACCAGGCCCAGCTCCTCACGCTCGGCGGCGGTTTCGTCAATGTGGAGCTGCCGTTCCTCGACGCCGTCCGGGTACCGAATCCCGTCATCTTCCTGGTGGTGATGGCACTTGCGACGGGCTTTGCATTCCGGTGGACCAAATGGGGTCGCCACATCTTCGCCATCGGCGGGAACGAGCAAGCGGCGACTCTGACCGGCGTGCCGGTCCGTCGCATGAAGGTGAGCGTCTACATGTTCTGCAGTCTCTGTGCCGGCATCGCCGGCATCCTCGAGGTCGGCTGGCTCGGCACGATCACCACGGGTCTCGGTCAGGGAATGGAGCTGACGGTGATCGCCGCGGCGGTGATAGGTGGTGCCACCCTGACGGGCGGCGTCGGCACCGCCTTCGGTGCGGTCGTAGGGGCCGCCCTGATCGAGGTGATCCGGAACAGTCTCACCCTGCTCGGCATCAGCACCTTCTGGCAGGGCACGTTCGTCGGCGCATTCATCATTGTTGCGGCGCTGTTTGATCGACTGCGAACCAGGGCCTCGAGCGATTGACGGGGCGGCGCTCACGCCGGATTTGTGTGCGAGCGATGCGCTCCATAGATCGGGGGTCGCCGCGCGGCCGGCAAACCGGCCCCATCACTCGGTCGTGAAACGGTGGACCATCACGTGCCTGTAGGTCTGCCCAGGCCTCAACACCGCATCCTTCTTCCAGGCGGGAACGTTGATCGAGTTGGGGAACTTCTGCGTCTCGAGGCAGAGGCCGGCGTACCGGGTGTGGTCCCGGCCCTTCCCCCTGGTCGAGCCGTCCATGAAGATACCGGAATAAAACTGCACGCCCGGCTGGTCCGCCTCGACCGTCATCACCCGTCCCGACTTCGGATCCCTGAGCTTCGCCACCGGACGTAGCGTGCCCGGGTCGCCGTTCACGATCCAGTTCGAGTCGTAACCGACCGGAGCGCCCGGTCCGGGGGAGCCCGCCGCCTCCAGATCGCGCCCGATAGGCTTGGGCGCGGTGAAATCGAACGGCGTGTCCGCCACGGGCATCACGGTGCCGTGCGGCGGCATCCCCGGTGTGTACCAGTCCGCGAATAGCGCCAACTCGTGGTTCCGGATGTCCTCCTCTGCACCGCCGTGCAGGTTCCAGTAGGTGTGGTGGACCATGTTGATCGGCGTCGCCTTGTCGGTGGTCGCCTCCATGGTCACGCGCAGCTCGTTGTCGTTCGTCAGCACGTACTCGACGGCGGCTCTGACCGTTCCCGGATAGCCCTCCTCGCCGTCTTTCGAGACGTACGAGAGCTTGACCGCAGGGCCGTATAAGGTCTCGATCGCTTCGGCATCCCATGCGACCTTGTCCCAGCCCTTGCGTCCGCCGTGCAGATGGTGCGGCCCGTCGTTGGCGGCCAGCGTGTACGTGTTGCCGTCGAGCTCGAACCGGGCATCGGCGATGCGGTTTCCCACGCGCCCTACGGTCGCGCCGAAGTACAGCGTCTGCTTTACGAAGTCGGCGAGGTTGTCGCAACCGACGACGACGTCGCCCATCGTTCCCTTCCGGTCGGGGACGTCCAGCGCCACCATGGTCGCACCGTAGTTGGTGATCTTCGCGACCAGACCGTTCCTGTTGGCCAGAGTGTAGAGGTCGATTTCCCTGCCGTCGGCCTCGCCCCATTTCGCTTTCTGGATGGCATTCACCGCCGTCGTCCCCGGTGCGCCCGTCTCCACCCGGACCGAACGCCTGGTCGCATCTTCCTCCCCTCGTCGTGGCCGGCCGTGCAGCGGAGAGTGACCCGGGCCTTACTTCGTCGCGCTCGAGAAAACTTCCGCATGCCCGCCGCGGACCGGCAGCCGCACCCGAAACAGCCCGCCCGCTGCGGGGCTGGCGGCGAGCTGCGCAGGCGACATCTCCATGCGGGACGTGGTTATGTAGAGTTCGTCTCGCGGCGCGCCGCCGAATGCGATACAGGTCGGGTTCGGCACGGGCAGCGGGAGGATTGCATCGATCTCGCCGCGCGGCGAGTAACGGACGATCCTCCCCCCGCCCCACTCCGCGTTCCACACATGGCCTTGCGCGTCCACGACCGAGCCATCCGGGTCGCCGGGCGGCTCGTCCAGCGTGGTGAATCGCGTGTCGTCGCGCACCGTCGCCGCGTTTGGGTCATAGCGACAGCGGCGAATTTCACGCGCCGGCGAATCGCAGTGATACATGACGAGCCCATCCGGACTGAAGCAGATGCTGTTTGCGATGCGAACCGGAGGCACCTCGAGCTTGCGGAGCCCGTTCAGTGCGCTGTACTGATAGAACGCACCGAGCGCGCGCCCATCGTGCATATCGTTCATCGTACCGAACACGAAATTGCCGGCACGGTCGCAGCGCCCATCGTTCACGCGCGTTTCCGGGACGTCGCGCTCGACGTCCACGAGCGCTATCACGGCCCCGCTCGTCAGATCGAGGTAGGCAAGCGCCTTTTCCAGGCCGATCAGCAACCGATCGCCGGTGCACACTGCCAAGCTGCCGACCCGGGCCGGCGTCGGCCAGGTCCGCGTCGCACCGGTGCGCGGCTCGTATTCCCAGACCGCCGACGCCTCGATGTCGGTCCAGTAGACGCGCTGGCGCCGATCGCACCAGACCACGCTCTCGCCGAGAATGTTTTTCGCGTCGACGACGAGCTCGGCGCCGCGATGCACATGCGGCGTCACGTCCACCCGGCGTCCACAATGAAGTCCTGCGCCGTACACATCCGGCTGTCATCGGCGGCGAGGAACAGAACCATCCGCGCGATGTCGGCGGGCTGCAGGCGCCCCGGCAAGCACTGCGAGACATCCATCAGCCGCTCCCCCTCCGCATCGACCCACAAGGCGAGCTGGCGTTCGGTCATCACCCAGCCGGGCACGACCGTATTGACGCGAATGCCGTCGCGCCCTACTTCGCGCGCGAGCGTTCGCGTGAGTCCCCCTATCGCGGCCTTCGCGGCAGTGTACGCGGGCATGCCGGCTTGCTTGTTCATCCAGCTGATCGACCCGAAGTTGATGATCGAGCCGCCGCGTTGCTCGCGCATGCCCGGAATCACGGCTTGCGCTGCAAAAAAGTAGTGTCGCAAATTGACCGCCATGGTTGCGTCCCACATCGCGACACTCGTGTCCTCGAGGCGGTGCCGGGTATCGTTGGCGGCGTTGTTGACGAGGACGGCGATCGGGTCGGCGCGCGTGGCGGCATCGATCGCCGACCGGAGCGCCGGGATGTCGGTGACGTCACACGGCAAAAAGGACGGCACGTGCGCGCTCGTACCGCTCAGTTCCCGGACCAGCGCCTCTCCGGCGCGACGATCGATGTCGAGGAAACTGACCCGGCTCGCCTGTGCCGCGAATTCCCTGACCATGGTCGCGCCGATGCCGCTCGCCCCGCCGGAGATCAGCACGTGGCGACCCTGCAAACTGGGATAGCTCGCGTATTGCTGCGCCATTTTTCAGCATCTCCTTTGCCGCCCCCGCATGCGGAGGTCGAGAGTGGAAAGAATCTCCCTTGCTGGTTGCAACTCGCCGCGCGACCGGCCAACCGAGTCGTCCGCTCGATTTCCGCGCCGCCGGCGGAAAGCCCTGCGTCGGCTTCGTCATTACAATCAAATCCTATCTTGAATAGCGCGCGTCTTCCGTCGTCGACCCCTGCTGCTCGACGACGACGGCAGGACGCTGATCAAGACTCCGCAAGTATCGCGGAGCGCTTCAAGCTGTCGGAAACCCCTCATGCAACCCTAACGAAGGAGCCTGCGCCATGATCCACGTCGTTGCCGTTCTCACCACCAAGCCCGGCATGCGCGAGCAGGTGCTCAAGCATTTCCTCGCCAACGTGCCCGCGGTGCGCGCCGAGAAAGGCTGCATCGAGTACGGCGCCGCGGTGGATACCGAGAACGCACCGTCCTTCCAGACGAAATACGGCCCCGATAGCTTCATCGTGATCGAGAAATGGGAGAGCGTTGAAGCGTTGAAGGCGCATTCGACGGCGCCACACATGGTCGCTTATGCCGCGAAGGTCAAGGAGATGATGACCGGCCGCGCGGTGCACGTCCTGTCGCCGGCGTAGAATCGCGGCCCCGGTGAAGGAAACCGCATGTCCATCCATCCGCTCCCGTCGCGCACCCTCGATCCCGTCACCCAGGCGAAGATCCACCTCGCCGCCGCGCACCGCTTGGCCGTCCTGCACGAGCTCGAGGAGGGCATCGACAACCATTTCACGGTCACCGTGCCCGGGCGCGACGACCGCTACCTGATCCTGCCCTTCGGCCTGCACTGGTCGGAGGCGCGCGCGAGCGACATGATCGTGTTCGACGAATCCGGGAAGACGCTCGAGGGCGAGGGCACGGTGGAGCTATCGGCGCAATGCATCCACGCGCCGATCCACCGCCTTTGCGGGACGCGCGTCGTGTTGCACACCCACCAGACGTGGGCGGTGGCGCTCAACATGCTGAAGGACAATCGGCTGCTGCCGGCGAGCCAGACCGCGGCGTTCTTCCACGGCCACGTCGCCTACGACGACACGTATAAGGGCACCGCCGACTTCATCGAGGAAGGCGAGCGCCTCGCGAAGCTGCTCGGCAAAAAGCACGTCATGTTCATGAAGAACCACGGCGCGCTGGTCGTCGGCGACACGATGGCGCAGGCCTACCGGCGGCTCTACAAGCTGGAGCGGGTGTGCCGCGCGCAGGTGCTGGCGATGGGCACCGGTAAGCCCCTCGAGATCCTCTCCGACGCGGTGGTGGCGCAGGTGCAGTCGCCGGCCGCGGACGATCGCCACTCGCGCGAGGAGCGCGAACGCCTCTTCTTCGAGGCGATGATGCGCATCCTCGACCGCGAAAACCCCGGCTACGCCGACTGAATCCGGTCTGCCGAGCGGCCTCGCCGAGGCGCGCGTCTAGCGCCGCGCTGCCTCCGCCCGGCTGCGCCGGCGTAGTTGGCGCAGCGACAGTGCATGCAGAAGGATCGAGCTTGGCACCACGAATGCAGGGGTCAGCACACCCGGATAAGCGCCGGCGCCAATGCTGCGCACATCCGGAACGATCAACTGGAGCGGGCCGGGCGAGGTGATCATCCCCAAGGTAATCGCGACGGCGAAGTCCGCGAGGCCGAGAATGTTCCAGGCGATCGCGGCCCTGCGTCCTTGAGCCGTGCCGGTCGCCACGGCGATCGCCGCCGGCACGGCGAACAGGCCGGTCAGCACATCGCCAATTCCCGCCGGCAACGCGA